>OGCI01001875.1_pt1 | contig 15736 bp, 10 predicted proteins | sample 1570021 | NCBI WGS metagenome assembly OGCI01 (sample SAMN06264664, study PRJEB24512) | hot springs metagenome | isolation source: Hot spring water | place: South Africa: Tshipise | collected 2015-06-21 | reverse complement strand
AACTAGATGTGATCTGCGTGTGGGTTACCTTCCTGGATGAACTAGCCTCCACAAGTGAGAAAACGGTCAGTATGGTGGCGCAGGTAGATCCTACCGATCCTACCATCCGTACCTTTCAGGTAGTGCGTAAACCAGCCGATGGCCTTTCCTACGCCCTTTCCCTGGCCCACAAATATCGCCTCACGTATGAACAGATACGGGAGCGTCTTTCATGATGAAAGTCTTTTTTCTATACCCTGATCGGGATTTCGATTCCTCCCAAGAACTTCCCCCCTTCTGGGAAACCCTCACGCAAGATCTGGGACTGGAAACCCTGTTCTCTACCATGGCCAGGGGAGACAAGTTCGTATACCAGGTAGTTCAGAAGGTGATCCTTACCAGTCTGGAAGATTCCTCCGATATTCTCTATCGACAGGAAATCCTAAAGGACTGCTTAAACCATCCCGAGCTGATCCAAGAGCTTTATAGGATTCCTTTAGAGTTTCTGGATAGAAAACGAAAACAATGGCTGTGGTTTTCTCCCCGCCATTCCAGCCCTAGTTTGATCTTAAGCGGGGCCCGGCAATTGCTGGAAAGCTCTCTAGATCTACTCCGCACTCTTCGAAGGATAGCGGAAGAAAAAGCCGAAAACTTCTTATCCCAAGGTTTCCAGCGCTTCTTTTCCATGATCCGACAAGAACTCGACGACGAGTACCTTGCCTTGGTGGAAACCCACGTGAAGAATCTCCGGTTCCCTGGCGGGGTACTGTTGAGCGCGCAACTAGGGAAAGGGAATGAAGGGACTGGATATCTTCTTCGAAAACCCAACCCGCAAAGAGGGAACTGGATTTCCCGTATCTTCTCGGAGAAATCTCCGGTCTATTCCTTTTCCCTTCATCCGAGGGATGAAAGTGGAGCGCGAATCCTGAGTGAATTGCGAGACCGGGGGTTAGCTCGGGTAGCGAACAGCGTGGCGCAGGCCGCTGAACACATCGAGAGTTTCTTCCATGTCCTTCGGTGGGAACTGGCCTTCTACATCGGTTGCATCAATCTACAGGAACGTTTACGCCAATTGAACGCTCCCTTCGCGTTTCCGATCCCCTATCCAGCCCCAGAACGGCATCTCAACTTTTCCGGCTTGTACGACCTTTGTCTCGCCCTTTCCATGGGAAAACGACTTGTGGGGAATCAACTAGACGCTGACGATAGGAATCTACTGGTGATCACAGGCCCCAACAAGGGTGGAAAGACGACCTTCTTACGGAGTCTTGGACAAGCCCAGCTCCTCATGCAAGCGGGCATGTTCGTGCCGGCGGAAACCTTTTCGGCCAACCTTTCATCGGGCATTTATACCCATTTTCTTCGGGAAGAAGACAAGTCGATGGAACGGGGGAAGTTCGAAGAAGAACTGCAACGGATGGCCCAGATCGTCGATCGAGTGAAAGCGAATAGTCTCGTGCTGATGAACGAGTCCTTTTCGGCCACCAACGAACGGGAAGGGTCCGAAATCGCGACACAAGTAGTGTCAGCTCTTTTGGCATCTCGGGTCAAGGTCTACTACGTGACTCACCTGTATGAGTTCACCCGTCGCATTCAGGAAGAAGGGATTTCCGTGCCCACCTCTAGCCCAATCAGTCCCCTCTTCTTAGTGGCCGAACGTCTTTCCGACGGCACTCGAACCTATCGGATCTTAGAAGGAAAGCCGCTGGAGACCAGTTACGGGGAGGATTTGTATCAGAAGGTGTTCAGCACATAGATGGTTCCGCATTGCACAAAAAGGGTAAATGTTTTAAAAAATACCCATGTCGATTCGAAAACTAAAAAATTACATCAACGGCAAATGGGTCGATCCGGTAGGGGCGGCTTACATCGATGTGGAGAATCCAAGCACCGGAGAGGTAATTGCCCAGGTTCCCCTCACTTCTAAAGAAGAGACGAATCGGGCGATTGAATTAGCCCATAAAGCATACCTAGAATGGCGAAACGTGCCCGTTGCCCGGCGGGTCCATTATCTGTTCCAACTGCTCCATCTGATGGAGGAGCAGGAGGATAAAATCTCTCGGATCCTGGTGGAAGAGATGGGAAAGTCCCTACCCGACGCGCAGGCGGAGATGAAGCGGGTGTTCGAGAATATCGAGGTGGCTTGCGGAATGCCTGTGCTACAGCAGGGGGACAAGCTGATTGGCGCCTCCTTCGATATCGATGGCGAAGTGATCCGGCTTCCCATGGGCGTCTTCACCATGATCGCGCCCTTCAACTTCCCCGCCATGGTACCCTTTTGGTTCCTACCCTACGCCATTGCCACGGGGAACAGCTTCGTTGTGAAAGCTTCCAAGCAAGTTCCTTGCACCATGAACTACATCACAGAACTGATCGACCAGGTAGGGCTGCCTCCAGGGGTATTTACCCTGATCAATGGGGACAAGACCGTGGCCGACGCCTTCATGGAGCACCCCCTAGTACAGGGCGTTTCCCTCGTGGGCTCGACCAGAACCTGCATCGAGGTAGCGAAAAAGTGTGCCGCTGCGGGCAAGCGGTACCAGGCCATGGGAAGCGCTAAGAACCATCTAGTGGTCATGCCCGACGCAAGAATGAACGAAGTGATCCGGAACATGATTACCTCCTGTTTTGGCTGCGCGGGTCAGCGGTGCATGGCTGCCTCCGCTATCGTGTGTGTGGGAGAAGACACCTACCGCACCGTGTGCCGGGAGTTCACCGAAGCGGCTAAGAAGGTGATCGTCACCAACCCCCTAGATCCTGCCGTTGCCAACGAACCCATGGTGATGGGGCCGGTAATTTCGGCCAAGGCCAAGGAGTTCATCTTAAAGATGATCGACACGGGCGTGAAGGAAGGGGCTACTCTCCTATTGGATGGCCGCGGTCTGGTAGTAAAGGGATACGAGAAGGGGTACTATATCGGACCTACCGTGTTCGCGGACGTGAAACCGGGAATGGAGATCCATACCACCGAGATCTTTGGCCCCGTAGTGGTGATCCTTAAAGCCAACTCCTTGGACGAAGCAATCAAAATTATCAACGATCATCCGTACGGAAACGGCGCTTCCATCTACACCCAGAACGGCTTTTACGCCCGAAAGTTCAAACTCGAGGTGAACTGTGGGATGATCGGGGTGAACGTGGGAATTCCCGCGCCCGTGGCGTACCTGCCCTTCGGAGGGATGAAGCAGTCCCAGTTTGCCGATATCAAAGCGCAGGGCAAAGCGGTGATCAACTTCTTCACCCAGGACAAGATCATCACCGAACGGTACTGGACGGAGAAGGGATAAGGCCATGACAAGCCCATGATTAGGGGACATCTCTTTTATAAGCCCAAGCCTCCCAAGCCCTTACAGGGTGGGTTGGAAAATCTTATCTAAATTGCACCCTTATCCAGAGTGACCTCTAAATCCGCAAACCGCTCGATGAATACAGGGGTACGACAAAGGATAATCCGTTTAATGAGGCCTCCCGTGTAGGTGCGTTCCAACAGATCCAATCCCCGAACGTCCCTTTCTCTCTTACTTCTGAAGCGTTAATAGAAACATGTAGAAGGGGATCACGCCCAAGCTCAGGGCCGTAGTCAACGTGACAAGGGCGCTTGCCCTTCTATCGTCCGCGCCAAACGCCTTACTCGCTATAGCCACCTGGGTCATGACGGGCAAGGACGCGGACACAAGAAAGACCTTTCCCATTAGCTCAGGCACAAGGAATTGAGATAGAACAAGCCACGCAATAGAAGGAGCCACGAGAAATCTACCCACTAGGATCGCTATTGTGTATCGGTCCCACTGTATGCCCTTAAACCCTATGGATGCCATGGTGATCCCGATAATCAGCATGGAGAGGGGCGTTGTCATCTCTGCCGCATATTTGAAGGAAGCGGCAAGAAAGGGAGGAAGCTTCACTTCCATAAGCACCAGAAGAATCGCCAATAGGAAAGAGACTAGCACGGGACTTAGAATCCTGCGAACTGTCTCCATGGAAAGGAATCTTGTGCGTTTCGCCTTTCCCTCCGCATCCCGCCGGATGTAATACACACCTAACGTCCAGAAAAGGGTAGTATTTACCAAGTAATAGAGAGTCACGAAGGGGACAGCTGTTTCGCCGAATAGTGCTAGGTTTACAGGAAGGCCTACGAAGATGGTGTTCGAAAAAGCGAATAATGCTCGAAAGGTTCCTCTTGAGCGATCGGGAATTCGAAGCACCACAGCCAAGAGCGCGGCAACAAGGTAGGATCCCAGAATTACGGATATAGGGACTACTACACCAGATCCAAGTTGCAGGAGAGTTTTCCGGTCGAACGCTCGGGTAAAATTGGAAAACATGAGAGCGGGAAGGGCCAGATTCAACACCAACCGGGAAAGAAACGCGGAATCCCTCTCGTCGAACCATCCTCGCTTGGATAGCCCGTATCCCACCGTTACCATGAATAGAATCGTCAGCACACCCTGAACCGCGTTGTATACTAGTTGCATAGATCACCTCAATAACCGCAACTATAGCAAAGATTGAAAAACTTTTTTATACTGGAACCAATTAGGAGGGGGTCCGATGTTCATTCCGATTGGAGACGACAATCGCGATCGGCGAAGTTACCCCATCATCACGTACTTTCTCATCGCGCTGAACATCCTTGTATTCTTACTTTACCAGGGTTGTGGGACCAATGCTCGTTTCACCTATGCCTACTCCATGGTACCCGCCGAGATCCTGAGTGGAAAAGATATCGTTACCCCTTCTCAGGTGCGGATCGATCCATTCACCGGAATGCGCGTAAGGATTCCCGGTCTTCAACCTACCCCGATTCCCGTGTTCCTCACGATCCTTACCAGTATGTTCATGCACGGAGGAATCGCCCACCTGTTGGGGAATATGCTCTACCTCTATATTTTTGGAGATAACCTGGAAGACCGGATGGGAAAGTTCCGATTCATCCTGTTCTATCTGCTCTGTGGAGTTCTTGCCGCCCTTTCCCACGTGTTCGTTTCCGCAACCTTGGAATCGGGGCTCCTTACCCCCACTCTCGGCGCTTCCGGGGCTATTTCAGGGGTGCTGGGAGGATACCTCATCCTCTTCCCCCATAAACTCGTCCGGGTATTGTTTATCCAGTTCATTCTTGCAGTCCCTGCGGGAGTGGTGTTACTCCTTTGGTTCCTCTTTCAACTGATCAACGGTCTAGGCTACCTAGGGGGGAGCATCGAGGGGGGTGGCGTGGCATACGCGGCCCACATCGGAGGATTCATAGCGGGAGTGGTGCTAGTGAAGATTTTTACACCTGAACGCCGATATTACTATTGGTAATGGAGGGTATGATCATGCAACAAGACACGATCTTCGACAAGATCATTCGGAAAGAAATCCCTGCCGACATCGTGTACGAAGACGACGTAGTGATGGCCATCAAGGATATCAATCCACAAGGACCCATCCATGTACTGGTGCTTCCCAAAAACAAGGTCACTGGTTTCGATCGGATTGAAGAAATGGGCGCCGTAGAGGCTGGGAAATACATTATCGCCATTAGCAAGGTGGCTGAGAAACTGAACCTGAAGGATGGATACCGGATCGTGTTCAACGTGGGAAAGCACGGGCAACAGACAGTGCCTTACATCCACGCTCACATTATCGGAGGCCGACAGATGGGTTGGCCCCCGGGATAAGAGGGAACTCTATACGCTGGCCCGCTCGGAAGGAGTGATCATTCGAAAAGTACCCTTTACTTCATCCGCAGATCTCTCAAAGTTGAAAAATACAATACAAAAAGATATATTTATTAATATATATCAAGTAAATGCGAGGTAATCGTATGAAAAGTAAAAAAGTAATAAAAATCATCTCATGGGCGTGGGCGCTCTTAGTTAGCTTACTGGCTGGAACCCTCCTTTCATCCTGTTTCCTGTTCTCGTCGGGGGGGGATAGCCAATCGGTGGATCCACAAATCGTGTCGGATCTAGAATCGAATTATCTGATTACTCATAAACTGTTACAAGGAGAAAAATCTAAATCTTTAGGCTCAATACCAAGAACTCTTTCTGTAAATCCTTTAACACCCTTTTCAACACCAATGGGAACTAGTTCATCTCTGATCTCAAAAGCTACCGTAAATAGGACTGGAGCAACTACTGGATTTTCAGATGGAGGACCCCTTGCAAACTATCCTGAACCTGGTCAGACAACTAGTTGGAAAGTGACTCTGTATGATGTGGTAAATAGGATTTACAAAGTCACTGTTACCACTACATATCCGACCAACTCCCCCGCAGAGTTTACTATAGAGGAATACTATGTAAAGGATATTTCACCAGGCCCTGGACCGGCAGATGGAATCTGGAATGAACATGATCAGATAGTGGATGGGAATGGCAATCAGAATCAAGCATATAGAATACAGTACTATACCAGATTTCGAGATGGGAGCATCCGGTCGGAAAAAATCTTAATGTCAACGGGACAAAAAGATGGGGTATTAGGTATATGGACACCAGACGGATTTACTCCTGACCCCTCTGACCCCTCAAAATCGTATAGATTCGCTTCGTTTGATATCAATGGAAGCTTAGACTATCCAGCCATTTTTTCACCCACGCCATCCGATACAGCAGAATATTCCAGCATCGTTCTCTATACACACACACGATCGAATACCTTAAGTTACTGGTTCTGGGAAGGAACGCGCATGCAGAACACAGTAGGGATTCGATACTACACAGAGCAAAAAAACGTAAATGGCGCATACATCTATGGTACCACGCTTGTTTTCGAGAAAACCTTGGATACCTTCCTTACGCTGGGAGGTAGTTTAGCGAGCTCATTAGCGGATATCTATGTGGGTGGTTCGAACGACGCTCTAGCCAAGACGGTGATCCGGAACGAAGTTAAGTTCGATAATAATCTAAATGCCTTCTCGAAAACGACTCGTTCTAAAGTAACCGTGTATGATGTCACAGGGAACAAAACCCTCTATGTGCAAAAATTAAACGATTCTGCTGCTTCGGGGAATCTATTTACAGAGGAGGAATTGACTGGCGATATTTACATACGTACCACAATTAGAAACAACGAACCTTATGGGCTTCCGTTAGTTATCGATAATCCCCCCTCAGGTGATTTAGGAACCCTTTACGCTGCTATCACAGATGAAGCGTTGCCAACTACAGATAAAAAAACCAATGGAGTAGCATACGAGTTTAATGGGCAGCAAGGAAAAGTGATTCAGGACACGACAGGAAGCGCCTATGACCTTACCACGGAAGGCACCATCGAAGCGTGGGTAAAATTGTACGATAAGATTCCGTGGGCCGCGATCGTACACAAGGGGGTGAAAGACGACTTTTCCGATGAGGTCTATAGCCTACAGTTCTGGAGCGTAGGGAACGATGTCGCTTTCGTGTTGAATCCTGTTTCAGGGAGCTACCTTCTCGTGCAGGCGGGAAACCCCTACAAGAACCTGCAGCTCAACACCTGGTACTACATAGTGGCTACCTGGAGTAACAAACCCAGTACTAGGTACATTGATCTTTATATAAACGGTCAAAGGGTAGGCCGAACCACAAATACCTTCTATAAAACCGATGGGTCCCCCAACCCTGAAACTAGAGGAGTAAAAGAAAACGACGCTCCCGTGGTAATAGGCGCCCAGTTCGCTACCAGCTCGCCGGTATATAAAGGGTACTTTGGCCTGAAAGGCATCATCGATGGATGGAAAGTACACAAAGAGTATTGGGACGCAACAAAAGTACTATCCAAGTATCAGAACCCAGGTAGTTAAGTATTACTCCATCATGAATTGATATTGGCCCGCCATACATGGGCGGGAGCAGGGAAAGAAAAAGCCCCGGGTTTATCCGGGGCTTTTTATGTTCGCGCCGAAGAAGGATACCCAGTATTCCTGACTTTTCATTCCGCCGAACGGGAAAAGATCCGCTGCTCGATCCGAACAAGGGTTCGTAGAAAGATCAGAGCGGCCAAAATAGTCGCGCAGAGGGATCCTAAAAGGTAACCAGACCCGGGTGGCAGCGAGATGCCAGTTCCTTCAGCCCAGTGCTGCAAAACTGTAGAAGCACTAAAATGAATCCCCTTCGGCCTACCTTCACCGATCGAAACAAGGGTTACGCTAAAGTTCACTAACAGGAAAATCCCTGCCGAAAGCATCGCGCCCCGGTACGCTTCCAGGAAAAAAAGGAAGCTGGTAAGTACAAAATACAATAGATGAAAAAACACCCCCCACAGCAATACCCATACCGTACAAGGTAAATCCGATGAAGGAATCAGCCAATAAGACAATAGGGCTGTAGATAAGGTGATACATCCTTGGAACAAGACAAGATCCCAAATGTTCCCTAAGCTTTCCTGATAGAGTCTTCGTTTTTCTTTTAGAATGCTCAAGTAGGTTCTGCGACCAAGGCCTTCCAAGAATTTACGGAGAATCGTGGCAAACCCTGTTTCAGTGAACACAACGAAAAAAACCAGCCCCGGTATCATGGTAAGATTCGTGTAATAAACAAGAACATCGTAAGAAGGGAAGATTCGAAACCATGTGCCTTCCACTGGCTGACCCCTCACAATCCAGAACAGGATTTTATCGATCCATATCCCCAGGTAGTAGAAATATCCGGTGAGCAATAAATCCCGCTGAGTTTTCAGATACTTCCCTACCTCGCGGGTGCATTCCCATAAAGTATGTATCATCCCTCTCTTTTCCACGAGGCCCCGGGCTTCCCGCCGGAACTTGAGAGTGAGAACCGTGAGTCCTAGTAGAATCCCCGCATTTCCCAAAGCGAATCCACCCAGAACTCCCGCCACTCCCCACATTGGCGATAGGAGAGCAGAGGAAAGGACAAACACCCCCATTCCCCCTGCGTAGATGGCCAGAATTCGACCATACCATCGCAGTAGGGAGGCAAACACGATGAATAACCAATGGAGACTTACAAAGAGGAAGAACAAGCCCGCTATCACACGGTAGGCGTATGGGTTTTTAATCCCGTAGGGGTGTATCGTCCAACCGATAAAGGTTCCCACCAGAGCGGACAGGAGCCCTACAAAAAGGAGAAACCATCCTAAATAGGATAGAGTTTGCCGTTCCTTTCGAACGTATAGGAGATCAGAGAGAATTCGAGAAAAGAGATAGTGCACCCCTCCAAAGAGGAGGAGGGATCCCATGTATGTGTAGACTACCGTAGCGAGGAACAAGTTGGAACCTTCCGCAAGCACGTCCTGATAGAATCGTTGAATCAGTCCAATGGCAAGGATGGTAATAAGCCAAGGGCCTGCCACGATCATGGCTCCCGAAAGAGCTACCTGCAAGTAGGAAGCAAGGGTCCCCTGCCGAACAATCTTTTTCAGTTCGAACCCAATCCCCGCCATTACCCTTTCCCCTGTTCTAACTGATGGTAGATTCCCCGAATCCGTTCTAAAAGGATCCTTTTGTCATAGAAAGTCAGTACCTTCTCTCTATTCTTGGCTATCAGTTCCGTTATTTCTTCGGGGTGCTTGTAGATATAGAGAATCCCCTTGGCGATTTGTACCGAATCCTTCGCATAGGCAAGGAACCGATCATCGTAAGCTAGCATTTCCGGCACGTTCCCTACCCGGGTAGAGACCACTGGAATCCCCGCGCAGTAAGCTTCGAGAATCACCAACGGTTGGGCTTCTTTCACGCTTGTCAAAGCAACCACATCAAGAAACTCATAGTAATCCAGTACGTTCTTCCTCCCCGTAAACTCGAACCTATCCCCGATCCTGAGGCTCTCTACTAGCATCTTGCAATCCTCATAGTAGGCGGGATCCTCGTCGGTAGGACCAATGCAGTAGAACCGGGCGTCCTTTACTTCATCCAATACGATCTTCGCGGCGAGGATAAAGGTCTTCACATCCTTGATAGGCACCACCCGTCCAACGAGTCCCACGTGGAATCCAGGTCTCTTGTGTCGCTGAACCGAATACCGTCCGATATCGATCCCATTGGGAAGGACCATTGTCCGCTCCTCCGGAGCCCCAAAATCCATCTGGTACTGGCGGTTCTCTTCAAACAATGCCGTGATTAGATCAGCCTTACGGTAACAAAGTCGACTGATCTGATTGTAAATGGAAATCCAGAGATCCCGCTGGTATCCTTTTACCAAGGAACTTCGCCGGATCTCCATTTCCCGTTCCTTATGGTACAAGCCATGCTCAGTGAGCAGGAATGGTTTCCCTTTACGAGATTTCGCAGCGTACGCGGCTAACCCAGCAAAACCCGTGGAAACCGCATGGTACACATCCGCTTCGGGCATGGGCGCCGCCAGTACCCGAAAAAGTAATGCGTGAGCTGAGTACCACGCCCAGAAATAATCGGTAAAGGGATAGATGGGGTTCCGACGCTGGTTTGCCTCTACCACCATGGCCCAACCTTCTTGGGAGCGCAGGGCTAGTTTCGATAGGTTGTACCCTTCTGGGATACTCTGAATCAAACCCGATAAATCCGGAACATCGCCGGAAAAAAATCTTCCATGTAGCCTCACGATTTCTTTAAGGATTTTCCCGGGGTTCCGTACTTTGACCGTGCTCGGATGAGGGTCGGAAACGACAAAATTCCGGTGTTCCACTACATTTGAGGGGAGCTTGTACCGAAGAGGCATGTCCGGTTCAGGAGAAATGGTGAATAGGGAAAACTCTATTTCAGGCAACCCCAGAAGGAGGTCGTGAACCCAAGCAGACACCCCTCCGGTGATGTAGGGGTAGGATCCCTCAAGGATGATACAAACTCGCATCCCGGTCTCCCTCACCTGTCAGATCCCGAAGGGATGGATTCTTCTTGAGAAAACCACAACAAGAATCCACATCCCGTTCCATGAACGCAATTTCGGCAGCTAGTAATAGGTAGTCGGGATCCTCCAAGGCAGGATCCAGTTTTCTCAAGACTTCCTTTGCCTGCCCGAGGAGTTCCAGTTCCAATAGGATTTTCACCATCAGGAGGCCGCTATCCTTTTCCAACGGCTCCTTTTCCTGGATCCTCCGCAATTGGGCAAAGGCTTCCCTCAGGTAGAAGTTATGGATCGAACGCTTGTCCTCGTTCAAACCAGAAAGTTCCCAGTAAAGAAAAGCGAGCTTTTTTCTGTAAACCGGATCTGGATCCGCTTCCACTAGTACCCGGTACACTTGAATTTTTTCGTTATACCGGCTCTCCAAGGTATTTAGTCCCTCTGCAGCAAACAGGGCAGTGTCCATATCGGGAGAAGATACAAGTTCTTTGAATACCAGCGATAGCAGGAGGATGGTATCATAATCCAATTGTTCCTGCGCTAAAAGTCGTTCCAATTCTTCTATACGGTAGGGCTTTTCCAAGAGACTCTGAGTAGAGACCGCCCGGCTCACGAACGCCGCAGGAGGTAAAAGGCCTTCCCGAACAGCCTTTAGAGCCGTAGAAGCGGTTCGGGGAGAATACAGGGTGCCTGAAACGAGTAGGTAGGAATACCCGTCCATAAAACCTCACATCTTCTGCAGGAGTAACAGATGATCTACCTGCTGAAGGAGAGACTCCGGTTCATAGGATCCCATGCGAGCGGTCGCGTACCCTACCACCATCGATAGCGGAATTGGGGTATCTCCGATCTTCCATTCCCGTTGATTTAACCTCTCGAGGGACTCCAGGCAGAATAACGAGGCTCCATCCTGATCCAGATTCGGACATAGGAACACTACCTGACCTTCTTCCCTATAGAGGAAGGAGCTATACCGGCTATCGGAAAAGAAAGTCAACTCCTCCACTACCCCTTTTAGACTCCCCTTGGCCGCTTTTTTCCCGAACCGTTGTACTAGATCGGGAAAATTCTCCACTTCGAACACCACAACGCTCAGAGGGCTTCCTTGGTTTCTAGCTCGATCCAGTTCACTTGTCATTAGGTGGTAGAATTGGGAAAAATTGGGGATTCCAGTGTCCTCGTCCACGTCAGTTAGGTTAGTCAACTGCCTGTATTCTAAGATGTCTTCCAGGAAGGGCTCGGATAGACCTACAATGATCTGGGCCAACCTTTCGGAATATAGGTTGTATCGCTCGAAGGGTAGTTCCTCGATACTCAAAACCCCAAAGGGCTTTTTCCCCGCGTGGACTGGAATAGCGATAACCGTGCCTCCCCGGTAGATTTTTTTCAAATTTTCGTACTGGAGGAGCATTCGAAATGAGAACAGTGAACTATTCCGATACACCCATCCTTCCACGCTATCGTTCAGCGAAAGGTATTCCTCCCGCTCCTTTCCCTCCCAACCGAGGGATGTTTCGATCTTCAATCGATTCATCGTTTCATCCAGGGTCCAAAGGGTGATCCTTCGAGCCTGCAGGAACATTTGGACCGTTTCCAGCAACACCCCGAGTGCCTTTTCTAGGTTTAGGGTTCGAATCGTCTGGACCTGGTTGTACAAGAGGGTAAGAGAATCCCGTTGCTTGGCTACCCGCTCTTCCAATACTGCATTCACCTTTTGCAGTTCTTGTATGATTCGGGAATAACGCTGGTTCCTTTGCACCAAGACTCGGAATCTAAGCTGGATCGCCCTCAAGCTCCCTCGAAGAACATCGGTTATTCTGCCGAACATATAGACTAGAAGGGGTAACGAGCCCCATACGGAAACGCGAACCGGATCAGCCCAAACGGGCGGAGGAAAAGAACCCTGGAGTACCGAGACGCCAAGAATTCCTAACGCAGCGACTAAGCAGGAAATAAGACCTACGAGTGTTCCACCCAATGTAGACTGGAGGAGGATGATCACGACATACGGCAGGGAATACCACTGGCCGAAACCAGGATCCGTTGGATACACTAGATTCCATCCCATTGGAAGCAGGAGTAAGAGTCCAATGCTAACTTTTTCCTGTAGGACTTTCTGTTTTTTCATCCAATCTGCTATAGTATTACAATGAAGAGAGGATTCGCACAATATGAAAAAAAGTAACCCCCTTGGAACCTATCATTTCGCATGGCTATTGGTAAGTTTGTGGCTTTGTGTCAGCGTGGATCTATTTCCTCAAAGCAAGTTGGTTCCCGTGTATCCGAACTCGACCCCCGACCTAGTATTCCTCGAAGCCGAATATGCGGTATCCACCAACTTCTCCAAAGAACCCATCCTCAACTATGGGTGTTCCTCTAGCCGTACCCTCCAATTGAACCGTACTATAGGCTTATTCGGGAACGCTCCCTTCTACACGGAGTTCGTGTTCTTCATCCAGGAGGAGGGAATCTACGAGATCTGGTATGGCGGATCCCCTCCTAGCCCAAAGGATGATCTTTTGCCTTCCTACGCTTCTCCCTTCAACCTCCGGATCGACAGTTCGGATCCCATCCCTGTCTATCGCGAGGATATCCATGTGGTAGAGAACTATACCCCTGCCTACTACTGGAACGTGTTAAAGCGAAAAGTTTCCCTCAAACCCGGAGTGCACACGGTTCGGATAGAAATTACGGAAAAACGAAGGCATGACAACCGGTATTTCTTCTATCTAGATGCTCTGTTCTTCCGAAAAGAAGGGTCCGAGGTACGACCGAAACAGGCACTAGCTAAGTTCCCACAGGACCTACAAAACCGAAGGATAGACAATCCCTTTGGCACCATCCAGGAGTATGAAGAGATCCTACGGAAAGATCCAAAGGATATCCGCAACTACATTTACCTTTCCCTTATCTATTCTCTCGTGGGAGATTATTCCAACGCCCTCCGGGTTCTACGGCGGGGATACGCGTTGGAACCGAAGAACGAAACGATTCTTCTCCTTCTGGCAAAGAACCGGATTTGGAAGGGGGACATCGGGGAAGGATTGGATGGATATCGGGCCTATCTAAATGAGTATCCGAACAACCTGGAAACCTGGAAAGAAGCGGGAAAGGTAGCAGCCTGGGTAGGAAAGTACGCAGAGTCGGAGCGTTTCTACCTAGATGCATTAAACAGGTTTCCAGAAGATCCTTCTTTATTGGTGAACCTAGGGTTTACCTACCTTTGGCAGTCGGACAACCAGAAAGCAGAAAAGTTATTCCAGGAAGCCCTGGAAAAAAGCCTAGACTCAGCCGAAAAGCTTAAACTTCTCGCGGAGATTTACAAGATTAACGGATACTCTGATCGATCCATACCTATCTATCGAAAGGGGATCGAGATTTTCCCCCAGGAATTGGAGTTTCACCTCCTTTTAGCAGACACCCTGATTCGTATGGGAAAGGAGGAAGAAGCCCAAAAGGTATACGCTTCAATCGAGCAGAAGTACGAATCCTCCGAACAACTCACCACATACCTTTCCCTGGCAAAGCAACAAGCGGAAATGCGAAATAAAGTGATCGAAGACTACCAGCGAAAACTGGAAAAAGATCCAGACAACCTAAACTTGCGAGAAACTCTCGTGGAGGCATACTTCTGGAATGGACTGAAAGACAAAGCCATTCAGGAATCTTACATCATTCTAGCTACCCATAGTTACCGACAGTTGAAGGAGTTTGACATAGCCCAGAAGGAACTACTCACTCTTATTGATACCCTATACCTGTATAGCTCCTATTTCCGGGAAACAGTGGGACGTTCTATGTCCCTTCGGGGGGAAGCAAGTTCTGTCCTTTCCTCCTACTCGGAAGCTCTTACCCAGGCCAAACGTTTCGAGGAACAGCTCCGGGTAGCTTCAGAGCGAGGTCAAACGGTGCCCATACCGGAAAAGGGAGATCCTCGAGAAATCCTCCGAACCGCAGAAGAAAAACTCGCCCAGATCACGGAAACCATCGCCGACTTTCTCCAGCGATTCGAATCAAACGATAATCGGTATCGGGAACTAGACGCGAAGGTTCCCCAAGTGTTAGAAAAGGGAAAAGCTTCTATGGAGGAGTTTTCCCGTCTCACCCTTCCCCTCAATTGGAAATGGGACAGACAGTTCTACGTGGACGAATTGTCTCCCTTGGTTCCAGTGGTACCGGTGCTCGCAGCCCATACCTTAGGTCGAATCCAGCAGATCACAGGTCCCCTTCCAGAAGCCGAGCGGTTGTACCGGAAAGCCCTCGAAGGTTCCAGACTTCAGAGTGCTACCGCGTATGCCCTCTGGGAAACCCTCCTATGGAGAGAAGATCGAGAGGGACGAAAAACCTTTCTAAGTTCCCCTCAAGGAGAAGCCATTTCTCCCTATACCAACCTTACCGCAACCGTGGAGCAACTCGACACTGAGTTGTATCTTCAGAAACCCAGAGTTCCCGTGTTCACCGAACAGGTGCCCGAACGAATCCGGGAACAACTCTCTCTTTTAGATACGGTGCGAGCAACCGCTACTACCCGGTTGGGAGAACTGGAAAAAACCCTCCAAACCTTACGAACCCTTCTTAGCCGAGAGCTGGAACGAGCTTTCTTCGACCTGCAGGAGAAGACTCTCCTTCTCCGTTTCGAATTAGGAGATTACCTCCTTTCTTCCAACAGGCTCGTCGAAGCTACCCGTCAACTCCGGCATGTGCTGGCAATGGATCCCACGAATCTCAACGCTTTATACAAATTGGGGGTAGTTCGGCAACTATATGGGGATTGGTACGAAGCGATGGATTACTATAGAAGGGTTTATAGAATAGATCCGACCTTTGAACGAACCGCCGTGTATCATAACCAGCTAGCCCGCCTTCATCCGAACCTTCTAGACGTGGAAGTAAAGACCTTTGCCGACACTTCCCGATTGACCACGACAGCGGAAGGATCCTATACCCATGCGATCAATAGCATCACCTCCCTCAAAGCCCTATTCCGCACCGAATCCCTCCGAATGTACAAACAG
>OGCI01001873.1_pt1 | contig 15746 bp, 12 predicted proteins | sample 1570021 | NCBI WGS metagenome assembly OGCI01 (sample SAMN06264664, study PRJEB24512) | hot springs metagenome | isolation source: Hot spring water | place: South Africa: Tshipise | collected 2015-06-21 | reverse complement strand
CGCCATCCGCGAGGGAGGAAAGACTGTCGGAGCGGGAAGAGTCACAAAGATAATCAAGTAGTGAAGTGATGGTATAAAGATGAGATTGATAATCACGCTTGCTTGCACCGAGTGCAAGCGCAGGAACTATACTACAACCAAGAATAAGACGAACGATCCTGACAGGATCGAGTTGAAGAAATACTGTAAATGGTGCAGAAAACACACCGTTCATCGCGAGACGAGGTAAGCGCCGAGCGCAGATAATACGGAATGTTTTGCGGCGCAGGCCTGTAGCTCAACTGGCAGAGCACCGGTCTCCAAAACCGGAGGTTGGGGGTTCGAGTCCCTCCGGGCCTGCCAATCCATAAAGAAATAAGGGGTTTTCATGATAAACCGTGAATTAAGAAGGATTCAGGAAAGAAGCAAGGCGGCGGCGCAGAAACAGCGCCTTGCGGCTCAGCGCAAGAAATACGCTGAGCGCAAGAAAGAGGAGAAGAAGGGGATCTGGACGAGGATCACCGTTTTCTTCAAAGAGGTGCGTCAGGAGCTTAACAAAGTCATCTGGCCGAGCAGGGAGGAAGTTACCAACTACACAGTGGTGGTATTGATCACTGTTGCCGCTGTTTCCACCTTCTTGCTGGCGCTGGATTACGTTTTGACTCACCTGCTCCAGCTCGTTACCAAGGGTCTTTTTTGAAATCCCGCATTCTTTGGGAAAGAAATCCTTTCGGAGGGATCGAGGCGAAGAATTATGCAAAGACGTAAGGGCGAAAAGTGGTATGTGGTGCATACCTATTCAGGTTACGAGGACAAGGTGAAAAATAACCTCGAGCACCGCATACGCTCAATGCACATGGAAGATAAAATATTTGAGGTCGTTGTGCCGAGGGAGGACGTCCTCGAGTACAAAGGAGGCAAGAAGACCCTGAGCGAAAAGAGGCTCCTTCCAGGATACCTTCTTGTGCGCATGATACTGGACGACGATTCTTGGTACGTGGTCAGGCATACTCCGGGTGTGACGGGTTTCGTAGGAGGAAGCGCTAAACCGACTCCCATTTCTGATGATGAGGTCGAGAGGGTTCTTGCGCGACAGAGAGCCAAAAAGCCTAAGATTTCCGCCGAGTTCTCGGAGGGTGATGGCGTTAAGGTGATAGAGGGTCCGTTTGCCGATTTCACCGGCGTCATAAGCGAGGTGAGCTTGGACCAGAGTAAACTCAAAGTCAACTTGTCGATCTTCGGCAGGGAAACGCCCGTCGAGCTTACTTTTGACCAGGTGATAAAACTTTAGGATTTGACGGTTTGAACCAATGAGGATTTAAAGAGGTGTTTAAAAATTGCCTAAAAAAGTCATCACTGTGATAAAACTTCAGATACCCGCGGGTCAGGCAAGTCCTGCTCCGCCTGTTGGTCCCGCGCTCGGTCAACACGGGGTGAACATCGGGGCTTTTTGTAAGGAATACAATGCGGCAACAATGGACAAACTCGGGCAGATTGTGCCAGTTGAAATTACTGTCTACGAGGATAGGTCTTTTACTTTCGTGCTCAAGACCCCGCCCGCGTCAAGGCTCCTACTCGATGCGGTGGGGCTCGAGAAAGGAAGCGGCGAGCCGAACAGGGTAAAGGCGGGAAAGGTCACGAAGGATAAGGTGAGAGAAATCGCCCAGTTGAAGCTCCAGGACTTGAACACCGATGACATCGAGGCCGCGGTGAGAATAATTGAGGGTACGGCGCGCAGTATGGGACTCGAGGTTGTTGAGTCAGAGTAGTGCCTCTTTTGCCGTCGCGCCTTTAAGCAGTTGATGAGTAAGAACAGGGGTGTATCAAATTGAGGAAAAGAAGCAAGAGGTACAGGGAGAAGCTTTCAAAGATAGAACCGGGAAAGCTTTATACTCCTTATGAGGCCGCTCTGCTCGTAAAAGAAATGGCCAACGCCGGTTTTGACGAGACTTTCGAGGTGGCTTTCAGACTCGGTGTCGATCCCAGGCACGCTGACCAGATGGTTCGCGGAACTGTGATGCTCCCGAAGGGGTCCGGCAAAGAGGTTAGAGTTCTCGTTTTTGCCGTCGGCGATAAAGCGGCGGAAGCGGAGCGAGCGGGAGCCGATTTCGTTGGCGGTGAGGAGCTCGTCGAGAAAATACAGAAAGGGTGGACGGATTTCGACGCAGCCATTGCGACACCCGATATGATGGGAATGGTTGGCAAACTTGGAAAGATCCTGGGTCCACGCGGGTTGATGCCCAACCCGAAAAGCGGTACGGTGACTTACGACATTGAAAAGGCGGTAAAAGACGCTAAAGGAGGAAAACTCGAGTACAGGGTTGACAGACAGGGAAATCTACACCTGATTCTCGGGAAAACCTCTTTCGCGGTGGAAGATATACTTGAAAACTACCAGGCTGTGCTTGAAGAAATAATAAGGGCGCGACCTGCGGCAGCGAAGGGCAAATACATCAAAACCGTCACGTTCTCAAGCTCCATGGGTCCCGGTGTTCCTGTTGATCCGTCGATTACTCGAGATTTCATTCCCGAGAAAGTGGGCGCAGATTCTTAACTCTTTTCTCCGGTTCGATGTTACGATTTCGTCGGTTGCCCGGCTTTTTAGTGCGTGATTTTTTGGCGCAATGCTATCGGGATTGAAATAAAGTCGAGGATTTTTGACAACTTTGCGTTGGTTCTGCTAAATTTCGCAGGAAAATAAAGAAGAGTTAGCGCTTAAGAAAGCAGGCGCCCCTAAGAGGGCTTAATCTGATACCTGCCGAGGCGTATGTTAGCGACCTCGTCAGAGGTCATTTATTTTGGGGGTTTGATATGCCCAGCAAGGAGAAGATCGATAAGGTTGAGGAAATAAGAAATCTTTTCACCGAATCCGATTCATTTGTGGTGATTCACTACAAAGGCTTGAGGGTGGCGGATTCCAACGAACTGCGATCTAAACTAAAGCAAACAGGCGCAAAGTTCAAAGTCTTGAAGAACACTCTTACCAGTATAGCCTTGTCCGGCACGGACAGAGAAAAGGCCATCTCCCTGATAGAGGGACCGATCGCGGTCGCTTTCACAAAAGATGACCTGCTTCCCGTAACCCGCGCCATTCGTGAGTTCGCGAGAGGAAAAGGAGAGATATATTTCAGGGGCGGAATGATGGGCGACCAGATGTTGAACGCGGAAGAAGTGGACAGGCTTGCGACCATGCCCCCCAGGGAGGTGCTTCTCGCAAGAGCGATAGGGCAGGTTTCAGGGCTCCTATCAGGGTTTGTTGGTGTTTGCGCGGGTCCGCTAAGGAACTTTGTAGGCGTGATGAGAGCCATCGCCTCTCAGCGGGAGGAGGCGGCTTCTTAAGAATTTGCTTATCGGGTTGCGTGCCCGGATAAGCAGAGAACCCATGCGGAAGATTTTGTTCGTAATAGTTTTTAGGAGAGGTGATTGTTTTGGTGGAGAAACTTACTCCAGAGGACGTGCTGAAAGCAATAGAGTCTTGGACTGTGCTTGAGCTTTCCGAGTTCATCAAGGCGGCTGAGGAGAAATTCGGTGTCACTGCTGCCGCTCCCGTGGCTGCCGTGGCAGGCGTCCCCACCGCCACTGCCGAGGAGACTCCTGCGGAGGAAGAGAAGTCTCAATTTGATGTTATTCTTGTGTCCGCGGGTGACAAGAAAATCCCCGTGATAAAAGAAGTGCGGGCAGTGACCGATCTCGGTCTTAAGGAGGCGAAAGCCCTGGTTGAAGAGGCTCCCAAGCCGGTTAAAGAAGGGGTTTCCAGGGAAGAAGCCGAAAAGATAAAGAAGCAGCTCGAGGAAGCCGGCGCTACTGTTGAGATAAAATAATTTTAAAATACGTTTCGCGCAATTCATGGACATAAAAGGTTCTTCAAATACCGTGATGTGGAGCCTGTCCGTAAATATAGTGGACGAAAATACCGCATATCCATCGTTTATGAGGCTTTTCTATTGACAAAAAATCTGATATTTTTTATTGTGGTTGTTTGCATTGTCAATGAGTCTTTTACGCGAGGTTTGTTTGCAAGTCACTGAATTTTAATCTGTTTAAGTGAATGGGGGGATATTTTTGTCATCTGAAAACAGTTCGAGGCGTAAGAGGATATCCTTCGCAAAGATACCCGAAGTTTTCCCCGTCCCCGATCTCATAGCGATTCAGAAAGAATCTTTCGAATGGTTCATGACCGACGGTCTTGCCGAGATTTTCCGCGAGATATCTCCAATTGAAGATTTTACAGGGACAATGGCTGTGGAGTTCGGGGCTCACCGCTTCGGTGACCCGAAGTTTACCGTCGCGGAATGCAAGGAAAAAGATTGGACTTACGCGGCGCCGCTCTTCGTGGATGTCCGAATAATCAACAGGGAAACAGGGGAGATCAAGGAACAGTCCATCTTCATGGGTGACTTCCCGTTGATGACCGAAAAGGGCACCTTTATCTTCAACGGCACCGAGAGAGTAGTCGTGAGTCAGCTTGTCCGCTCTCCCGGAGCCTATTTCGACGCGGAAATAGACAAGGAGACCGACAAGGTTCTTTACACGGGCAAGATAATTCCAGCAAGAGGCGCATGGCTCGAACTCGAAATAGACAAGAAGGACACTCTCGGCGTCAGGCTCGACAGGAAAAGGAGACAGCCTGTCACCGTACTTTTGAAAGCGCTTGGTTACAGCGAGGATTATCAGCTCGAGCTCTTCGAGAACGCGGAATGCATCAAAGCGACGCTGGAGAAGGACCACACCACAGGCGAGGACACCGCGCTTATAGACATATACAGGAAGCTGAGACCGGGAGAACCTCCAAATGTCGAAAGTGCAAGGAATTTGCTGGAAAACCTTTTCTTCAATCCCAAGCGCTACGACCTTGCAAGGGTTGGCAGATATAAACTCAACTCCAAACTTGGTCTCAACATCCCGCTCGACGTAACCGTTCTCACAAAAGAAGACATCGTGGCAGCGGTTCGCTATATTGTCAATCTTCATGAGGGAAGAGGCGGAAAGATTGATGATATAGACCATTTCGGCAACAGAAGGGTCAGAACAGTAGGCGAGCTGATTCAAAACCAGGTGAGGATAGGTCTTACACGCATGGAGCGCGTGGTACGCGAGCGCATGACAACCCAGGAAGCGCACGAAATCACCCCGCAGAACCTCATCAACATACGCCCCGTGGTGGCGGCGATCAAAGAGTTTTTCGGCTCAAGTCAGCTTTCGCAGTTTATGGACCAGACGAATCCGCTCGCCGGGCTTACCCATAAGAGAAGGCTCTCGGCTCTGGGTCCAGGTGGACTCTCCAGAGAGAGAGCGGGATTTGAGGTGAGGGACGTTCATCCTTCGCACTATGGCAGAATGTGCCCCATTGAGACTCCTGAAGGTCCCAACATCGGTCTTATCGGTAATCTCGCCACATACGCCAAAGTGAACGAGTTCGGCTTCCTTATGAGCCCTTACAGGAAAGTTAAAAACGGGGTTGTTACCGACGAAATAGAGTACCTTACAGCAGATGAGGAAGACAAATACATTATCGCCCAGGCGAACGCAACCCTTACCCTGTCCGGGAGATTCAAGTCCGAGAAAGTCCTCTGCAGGGCCCCCAAATTTGGGGAGGAAGTTTCCACCGTGGACGCGAAGCTCGTCGATTACATGGACGTTTCCCCGAGGCAGATCGTAAGTGTCGCCACGGCCTTGATACCGTTCCTCGAACACGATGACGCGAACAGGGCGCTAATGGGGTCCAACATGCAAAGGCAGGCGGTGCCTCTCATAAAGCCTGAAGCTCCACTGATCGCGACGGGTATGGAGTACAGGGCGGCGAAGGACACTGGCGAGGTGGTGTGCGCGAAGCGCGCGGGGACAGTGACCTATGTTGACTCGAGAACGATCGAGATAAAGCCCAAAACAAGGAAGAAGTCTGCACAGGACGAGGTCGATGTTTACGAGCTCGAGAAGTTTGGCAGGTCAAATCAGGGCACATGCGTTAACCAAAGACCCATCGTCAAGGAGGGGGACAAGGTTGAGGAGGGTCAGGTGATCGCCGATGGTCCCTGCACGGACATGGGCGAGCTCTCCCTGGGAAAGAATCTCCTTGTCGCATTCATGCCGTGGGAAGGTCACAACTTCGAGGACGCGATAGTCGTAAGCGAGCGGCTGGTAAGAAATGATGTCTTGACGTCAGTCCATATTGAGGAGCACGAAGTCGAAGCCCGCACCACCAAACTCGGCGATGAGGAAATCACCGCGGACATCCCTAATGTTCAGGAGGATGTGTTAAAGGACCTCGATTCAGACGGAATCATAAGAGTCGGGGCGAAGGTCAAGTCCGGGGACGTTCTTGTCGGGAAGGTAACTCCTAAGGGAGAAACGGAACTGACGGCAGAGGAAAAACTGCTGAGAGCCATATTCGGAGAGAAAGCCCGGGAAGTCAGGGACACATCGCTCAAGGTGCCGCACGGTGAATCGGGGAAAGTCATCGGAACGAAACTTTTTTCCCGCGATGAAGGGGACGAGCTTCCGCCTGGCGTAAACAAGCTCGTAAGGGCATATGTTGCCGAGAGGCGGAAGATACGCGAGGGAGACAAGCTTGCAGGAAGGCACGGAAACAAAGGCGTAATCGCTAAGGTTCTCCCGATTGAGGACATGCCTTTCCTTGAGGACGGGACCCCAGCGGACATTGTGCTCAACCCCCTCGGCGTTCCATCCAGGATGAACATTGGTCAGATTCTTGAGACTCACCTCGGGTGGGCTGCTCATGAAGGGTTTGACGGAATGAAGCCGGTTTATGTGACTACTCCCGTGTTTGACGGAGCCACTGAGGAGGAAATCTCCAAGGCTCTTAAAAGAGCTGGACTTCCTCCGAACGGGAAGGCGAGGCTGTACGACGGTAGAACGGGCGAACCGTTCGATAATGATGTAACTGTCGGCTACATATACATGATGAAGCTGATACACCTTGTCGACGACAAAATTCACGCAAGGTCAACGGGTCCTTATTCGCTTGTGACCCAGCAACCGCTCGGCGGAAAGGCTCAGTTCGGAGGGCAGCGGTTTGGGGAAATGGAGGTATGGGCGCTTGAAGCTTACGGCGCCGCCTATGCCCTCCAGGAACTTCTCACCGTTAAAAGTGATGACGTGGTGGGAAGGGTCAAGGTCTATGAGGCCATCGTGAAGGGCGAGAACATACCTGAGCCAGGGATTCCCGAGTCCTTCAAAGTGCTGGTCAAAGAAATGCAATCCCTCGGGCTGGATGTGCAGGTGCTTTCCGAGGACGGAACACCCATAGAGATTCAGGAAGCCGAGGAGGACGTTTTCCAAACGGCCGAGGAGCTCGGTTTTGATCTTAGCTCACACGAGGTATTCGAGGAACCGGAAGAAGATCAAAGTGCTGATAAGCTCATATAGGAGGGGTAATTGTTGGACGTCAACGAGTTCAGTTATTTAAAGATCGGACTTGCAACAGCTGACCAGATTAGAAGCTGGTCAAACGGCGAAGTCAAAAAGCCTGAGACGATCAATTACCGTACCCTGAAGCCTGAGAAGGAGGGTCTTTTCTGCGAAAAAATATTCGGTCCCACGAGAGATTGGGAGTGCTCATGCGGAAAGTATAAAAAGAGGGTCAGGTTCAAGGGCATGATATGCGAGAGGTGCGGCGTCGAGGTCACCCGCTCCAAGGTGAGACGTGAAAGAATGGGGCACATTGAGCTTGCCGCACCTGTCTCCCACATATGGTTTTTCAAGGGCGTTCCATCTCGGATGGGTTATCTTTTGGACATTCCTTCCAAGAACCTTGAAAGGGTTCTTTATTTCGCCTCCTACATCATCGTTGACGTGAACGAGAAGAAGCGGCGAAAAGACTTGCCGATGCTTGAGGAAAAGCTCAACGAGGAGATACAGGAGATAGAAAAAGAGCTCGAGGCCCGGTTTAAAGCAGTAGATGAGGAAACCGCAGAAAAGATTGATGAGGAGAGGGCCGCGCTTGAAAAGAGAATTCAGGAGCTTGAAAAGGAACGCGACAGAGAAATGAACGTGATCAAGCGCGAGCCCAAGAAGAAGGCCTCTGAACACCCCAAGACAAAAGAGGAGAGGATAGAGGAATTAACCAAAAAGTATCAATCCAAGATCGAAAAGGAGCGCAAATCTTTCGAGAAAAAAGAGGCGAAACTGAAGGACTTGGGTGAGAGAGAGAAAGGTGATCAGGGGGAACAAATCCAGGGTCAGATAGCCTACCTCAAGGAGTTATTCGAGGATTTCAAGGCGCTCGAGCCCAAGATGCTCATAGACGATGACCAGAAATTCCGTGATTTGAGGGAACGTTACGGCGACTATTTCTCGGGCGGCATGGGTGCGGAGACAATCAGGGAACTCCTCAAAAACATAAATCTCGAAAAAGAGGCGGAAGAACTGCGGGAGATAATCAGGACTTCAAAAGGACAGAAGAGAAACAAAGCGACAAAACGTCTGAAAGTCGTTTCCTCATTTCTCAAGACTGACAACAAACCCGAATCGATGATACTTGACGTTATACCTGTTATCCCTCCCGAACTCCGACCTATGGTGCAGCTGGACGGAGGCAGATTCGCGACCTCTGATTTGAATGACCTCTACAGAAGAGTGATAAACAGAAATAACCGCTTAAAGAGGCTTTTGGACCTCGGTGCCCCGGAGATCATCGACAATAACGAGAAGAGGATGCTCCAGGAAGCGGTTGACGCGCTCTTCGATAACGGAAGGCGCGGAAGGCCGGTGACCGGTCCGGGAAACAGACCGCTCAAGTCCCTGTCTGACATGTTGAAGGGTAAGCAGGGTCGCTTCCGTCAGAACCTCCTGGGCAAGAGGGTGGATTATTCGGGGCGTTCGGTTATTGTGGTCGGACCGGAACTAAAACTTCATCAATGCGGACTTCCCAAGCAGATGGCTCTCGAACTTTTCAAACCGTTCGTGATGAAGAGGCTTGTTGACCTTGGTTTTGCGAATAACATCAAGGGCGCCAAGCGCATGATCGAGCGGATGGTTCCCATTGTTTGGGACGTGCTCGAGAAGGTCATACAGGAGCACCCCGTGCTTTTGAACAGGGCTCCGACGCTTCACCGGCTTGGAATACAGGCTTTTGAGCCAGTGTTGGTGGAGGGTAAGGCAATAAGGATTCATCCCCTCGTCTGCACGGCGTTCAACGCAGACTTCGATGGGGACCAGATGGCGGTACACCTGCCGCTTTCGGCGGAGGCTCAGGCGGAAGCAAGGATACTCATGCTTTCCACCTACAACATACTCTCTCCGGCATACGGAAGACCGATAGTCACCCCAACCCAGGACATGGTTCTCGGAAGCCATTACCTTTGCGAACTCAAAGAAGAAGGGAAAGGCAAGGGCAAGTATTTCGCCAATCCTGATGAGGCCAAACTTGCTTACGAGTTTGGAAAGGTTGACCTCCAGGTACCGGTGAAAGTGAGGATAAATGGCAAGACCATCGAGACATCGGTCGGCAGGATAATATTCAACGACTGTTTCCCAGATGATTTCGAGTTCCATAACGACTCAGTGGATAAGAAAGTCCTCGCGCAGCTCGTTGAAGAGGTGGTTGACAGGTATGATTCGGATGTCATCGAAACGGTGGTCGACAGGATAAAGGAGACCGGTTTCCACTACGCCACCAAAGCTGGAGTCACGATCGGGGTCGAGGACATAGAAGTTCCCCAGGAGAAGGAAAACATAATCAAAGACGCCGAGAAAAGCGTAAACAAGATAGAGGAGCGCTACAGGGAAGGGTTCCATACCGAGGAAGAACGCCACGAGAGGATTGTTGATATCTGGCACAAGGCGACCGACCTTGTCGCCGAAAATATGGAAGAGAACTTTGATGAGTTCAATCCCATCTACATGATGGCTCGATCTGGCGCGAGAGGCGACCTCAAACAGGTTAAGCAGCTCGCCGGTATGAAGGGTCTCGTGGAGAACCCTAAGGGCGAGATCATCGGGGTTCCCATCATATCGAACTTCCGCGAGGGTCTATCGGTTCTCGAATACTTCATAAGCACTCACGGTGCGCGTAAAGGACTTGCCGACACGGCGCTTAGAACGGCCGACTCCGGTTATTTGACAAGGCGTCTTGTTGACGTGGCGCAGGATGTCATTGTGCGCGAGGAAGATTGCGGTTCCGATAAGGGAATACCCGTGAAAGTCTTCGTTAACGGTGAGCTGAACCCGAGTCTGATGGCGAGGACGGCGCTCCACACCATAAAAGCTAAGAACGGTGAAGTAATCGTCGAGGCTAATCAGAACATTGGGAAGAAAGAGGCAAAAAGGGTTGCCGAGGAAGGCATCAAGGAAGTAAGGGTCAGGTCGGTTTTGACATGTAGAACAAAATACGGCGTGTGTTCCGCCTGTTACGGACAGAACCTTGCCACCGGAGACAAGACCCCGATAGGAGAGGCGGTAGGTATTATAGCAGCCCAGTCCATTGGTGAGCCGGGCACCCAGCTCACGATGCGCACTTTCCACTTCGGTGGCGTTTACGCGGGCGCTGGAAGAGATATCACGCACGGTCTCCCCAGGGTAGTAGAGCTTTTCGAGGCGAGGAAGCCGAAGGGTCAGGCTTATCTGGCTGAAAGCCGCGGCAAGATAGAGATACAAAGAGGGGACAAGTACAACACCGTCATTCTCCACGGCGAGAAGCTCAACGAAGATGGCAAAATGGTTCCTCACGATTACGTGTATGAAATCCCGGTTACTCTAAAACTTCTTGTGAACAACGGCGACGAGGTTGCCGCTGGCGACCAGATTACCGAAGGCTCGATCGACCCGAAGGACCTTCTCGAGATAAGAAACCGCGAAGCCGTCCAGCTCTACCTTGTTGAAGAGGTGCAGAAAGTTTATAAGGACCAGGGCGTTGACATACACGACAAGCATATAGAGATAATCGTCCGCCAGATGCTCAAGCGCGTGACCGTGACCGATCCGGGTGATTCCGAGGAGTTTCTGCCCGGACAGCTCGTTGATTACATGGAGTTCGAGGAGGAAGCCAACAGGGTGGTCGCGCAAGGCGGCGAACCTCCCAAGTTCAAGGAAGTACTTCTCGGAATAACGAAAGCGTCGCTCGCGACGGAATCATTTCTTTCCGCCGCCTCTTTCCAGGAAACTACGAGAGTACTTACCGACGCTGCTCTTGCCGGAAAAGTTGACCGCCTTATGGGGTTGAAAGAAAACGTGATCATTGGAAAGTTGATACCGTGCGGGTCTGGCATGAACAGGTACAGAAAGATCAAGGTAAAGCCGGTCGGAGAGGAGTGGGAGCCGCTTTTCACGGGAGAGGGAATTGCGCAACCCGCGGAGCACCCGACGGTTGACGCCATGGATATTTTGAAGGGCATAACGGGTGAAATTGAAAGAGAAGGTGGTTTTGAAGAAGAAGAAGTTGACAGTTAAACAAAGTGGTGGTACATTCTCACTTCAGCGCATTATGCGCTGTTTTTATTGACTGTTGCTGGGGGTTCGTTCTTACGCTTTTTGGACTCCAGTAAAAATCCCGTAAGGATTTCAGGGGTGAAATTTGCCAACAATAAACCAGTTAGTAAGGAAAGGTAGAGAAAGAAAGGTAAAAAGGACATCGGCTCCCGCGCTGCAGGGGTGTCCTCAGAAAAGGGGAGTTTGCACTCAAGTGAAGACTACGACTCCCAAGAAACCGAACTCTGCGTTGAGAAAGATAGCGAGGGTTAGGCTAACGAATGGAATAGAAATTACCGCTTATATTCCGGGAATCGGTCACAACCTCCAGGAGCACTCGATAGTGCTCGTAAGGGGAGGAAGAGTAAAGGATTTGCCCGGGGTCAGGTACAAAATCATACGCAGCGCTCTCGACGCCGCCGGCGTGGAGGGAAGGTCGCAGGGGCGCTCCAAATACGGGACGAAGAAGACTCCGCAGTAGGGGGATAAGTTTATGCCGAGAAGAGGACCTGCTCCGAAAAGAGATATTGAACCAGACCCGCTTTATAACAGCACGCTCGTTACGCAGTTCATAAACAAGGTCATGAAGGACGGCAAGAAGAGCATAGCGGAGAAAATCGTTTACGGCGCCTTAAATATCATCGGTCAGAAGGAGGGAGTGGACCCGGTCCAGGTTCTCCAGAAAGCTGTTGACAATGTCCGTCCTCTTTTGGAGGTCAGATCGAGGCGCGTGGGCGGGGCGACCTACCAGGTTCCGGTTGAAGTAAAACCCCGGCGGAGCCGAACGCTGGCGGTGCGATGGATTGTGAATTTTGCAAGGCTTAGAAGAGAAAAGACTATGGCCGAAAGGCTGGCGGGTGAGATACTGGACGCCGCAAACAAAACCGGCGTCTCTATAAAGAAAAGGGAGGATCTACACCGAATGGCTGAGGCGAACAAGGCTTTCGCCCATTACCGGTGGTAGGAGATGAGCCAAGCAACGGTCAAGAAAAGAGAAAAGAAAATAGAAACCACGATGATGAATGCCGAAGGAGATAGAGAATATCCACTCGATAGGGTCAGGAACATCGGCATCATGGCTCATATTGATGCTGGGAAAACGACTACTACCGAGCGGATACTCTATTACACCGGCAAAACGTACAAAATGGGAGAGGTTCACGATGGTGCCGCGGTGATGGACTGGATGATCCAGGAGCAGGAGCGTGGCATCACGATAACATCTGCCTCAACAACATGCCACTGGAAAGATTTTGTCATAAACATTATAGATACGCCCGGACACGTGGACTTTACGATTGAGGTCGAGCGTTCGCTAAGAGTTCTTGATGGTGCTGTCGCGATATTCGATGCTTTCGAGGGCGTGGAGCCGCAATCGGAGACGGTCTGGCGTCAGGCTGACAAGTATGGGGTGCCGAGGATCTGTTTTGTGAACAAGATGGACAGAGCGGGCGCTTCGTTTGAAAAATGTTTAAGGTCCATATGGGAAAAACTGGACGCGAAACCGGTTGCGGTTCAGATACCTATCGGAATCGAGGAGACTTTCATTGGAGTGGTTGACCTAATAAAAATGAAGGCAATTTTCTGGGAGGACGAACTCGGCGAAAAGTATCACTACACGGACATACCGGGAGATATGGTTTCGGCCGCTCTCGAGGCAAGAGGAAGAATGCTCGAGGATGTCGCTGAGTTCGATGATGAACTGATGGAGCGCTACCTGATGGGTGGCGAACTCGCCGAAAGCCTCATAAAGAAGGCCATTAGAGCGGGTACTCTTTCTGCGAGCATTGTGCCCGTATTATGCGGTGCGGCGCTCCGGAATAAAGGGGTACAACCTCTATTGGACGCGGTGGTTGATTATCTGCCGTCCCCTCTGGATCTTCCGGACGTGGAGGGGGAAAATCCATATGCGCACGAAATGGAGAAAAGACCGCCTCGCGATGATGCCCCGTTTACGGCGCTCGCCTTCAAGATTATGTCTGACCCTTACGTCGGGAAACTAACCTATTTCCGTGTATATTCCGGCTCACTTGAGGCGGGGTCTACTGTGCTGAACTCGACCGGGGGTCACAGGGAGAGAATCGGCCGAATATTGAGGATGCATGCTAATCACCGCGAAGACAGAAAAAAGGTTTTCGCCGGTGATATTGTTGCCGGGGTCGGGCTGAAGAAGACAAAGACGGGAGATACCCTTTGCGATCCAGCTCACCCTCTCTTGCTCGAACCAATGACCTTCCCCGAACCGGTTATTTCGGTGGCGATTGAACCCAAGACCAAAGCTGACCAGGACAAGCTCAATGAGTCATTGGGACGCCTGTCGGAGGAGGACCCCACATTTCAGGTCTCATTTGATGAGGATAGCGGACAGACGATTATCAGCGGCATGGGCGAACTTCACCTGGAAGTTGTGGTTGATCGACTTTTGAGGGAGTTCCAAGTCGACGCGAACGTGGGCAAGCCGCAGGTCGCGTACAGAGAGACGATAACCAAGCCGGTAAGTTCAATTCAGGGACGTTTCGTCAGGCAGACGGGCGGCAGAGGTCAGTACGGAGACGTGGTAATTAACATAGCACCGCTGGAACGCGGAAAGGGCTACGTCTTTGAAAACAAGATTCACGGTGGGGAGATTCCCAAGGAATACATACCGGCGGTTGACAGGGGAATCAAGGAGGCGGCAGGAACCGGTCCACTTGCGGGATACCCGCTCGTTGATTTCAAGGTGGAACTTGTCGGAGGCTCGTACCACCCGGTTGACTCTTCCGAACTCGCATTCAAGGTGGCTGGCTCGATGGCGCTTCGTCAGGCATCAAAGCAGGCAGACCCCATACTACTGGAGCCCATAATAAAAATCGACATAACTGTTCCGGAGGTTTTTCTGGGCGACGTGATCGCGGATATCAACAGCCGCAGAGGAAAGATAGACCACATAGAGTCAGAGAACGGAAGGCAAATTTTGGTCGCGAAGGTCCCTCTCGCGGAGACTTTCGGTTACGCGACCGATTTAAGGTCGCTTACGCAGGGTAAGGCTACCCACCATATGGAGTTTTTTAGATACGAGGAAGTTCCCTCGAATATTGCGCAGGAGATAATCACGAAGGTTAGAGGACGTTAGGAGGCACGAATGGCCAAGCAGAAGTTCGAAAGGACAAAGCCTCACGTTAACGTGGGCACCATAGGTCACGTTGACCACGGAAAGACAATGCTTACGGCGGCAATCACCAAGGTGCTGAACGCTCAGGGTCTTCCCGTGGAGATAAGGACATTTGAGTCCATAGACAACGCGCCTGAGGAAAAAGAGAGGGGAATAACCATTGCCATAGCCCACGTGGAATACGAGACAAAGAAAAGACACTACGCCCACGTGGACTGCCCTGGCCACGCTGACTACATAAAGAACATGATAACCGGTGCCGCCCAGATGGACGGAGCGATCCTCGTGGTCTCGGCGGCAGACGGTCCCATGCCCCAGACCAGGGAGCACATCCTCCTTGCCCGTCAGGTTGAGGTCCCCTCCATGGTGGTGTTCCTCAACAAGGCAGACATGGTTGATGACCCCGAGCTTCTCGAGCTTGTCGAACTTGAGGTAAGGGAACTGCTCTCAGAATACGAGTTCCCCGGTGACGACATACCGGTGGTATCCGGAAGCGCTCTGAAGGCAAACGAGTGCGGGTGCGGCAAGGAGGATTGCCAGTGGTGCAAGCCCATACTCGATCTCCTGGATGCGGTTGACGACTACATCCCCACACCCATGAGGGATGTTGACAAGCCGTTTCTCATGCCGATAGAGGACGTCTTCTCCATAACAGGAAGGGGAACAGTGGCCACCGGAAGGGTGGAGCAGGGAAAGATCAAGGTAGGAGAAGAAGTAGAGATAGTTGGCATGAGACATGAGATAAGAAAGACGGTCTGCACCGGCGTGGAGATGTTCCGAAAGATACTCGACGAGGGTCAGGCTGGAGACAACATAGGGGTTCTCCTAAGGGGAGTGGCAAGGGATGAGGTTGAAAGAGGACAGGTCCTTGCGGCTCCTGGAAGCATAACCCCCCACACCAGGTTCAAGGCTCAGGTCTATGTGCTGTCAAAAGAGGAGGGAGGCAGGCACACCCCCTTCTTCAGTGGCTACCGCCCGCAGTTCTACTTCCGCACCACCGACGTGACCGGCACCATCACCCTTCCAGAGGGAGTGGAGATGGTTATGCCCGGTGACAACACCGAGATGGAAGTTGAGCTCATCACCCCCATAGCGATGGACGAGGGTCTCAGATTCGCCATCCGCGAGGGAGGAAAGACTGTCGGAGCGGGAAGAGTCACAAAGATAATCAAGTAGTGAAGTGATGGTATAA
>OGCI01001872.1_pt1 | contig 15747 bp, 14 predicted proteins | sample 1570021 | NCBI WGS metagenome assembly OGCI01 (sample SAMN06264664, study PRJEB24512) | hot springs metagenome | isolation source: Hot spring water | place: South Africa: Tshipise | collected 2015-06-21 | reverse complement strand
CCCGCTAGTGCTGCCCCCTTCAAAATCCCCATTGGGGAATAGGTTCTTCGTTCGTAGCCGGTACGCTTCGCTTCCCCCATATCCAGCTGTGGCCCCCGCGTGTTCGTAGAGCATGTACGCTGTCACCCCGGGGTTGGCAGGCGCGGGAGTAGATACTTCGTTATAGTCGGGCGTCCAGTCTCCCAGGCTTATCCCTTCCAGTAAGTTTACTCCCCGGTATTCGGAAAACCGGTCGGTGGGGGAACAGGAAAGGAACCCCCATAGGAGTAAGGCACAGATCAGAGAAGTAAAAATCATAGGTTCCCATCGAGGGGATAGGTGACTCTTCACGCTCTACAGTATATCGTGTTTTGAATTGGTTTTCACGCCCTCACTTTGCCTGCCCGACGCGTGCAACGAAGGAGTGCACTGAGTAGAGCGCCCTGAATAATAGGGTCGCGAAGGCTATCCAAATAGAAAGATCTCTCTTAGGAGCCCCTTTCGTACTGGGAAAGGCGTTGATCGATTTCTTCCAACCGTTTCACGAGGGATTGGATTGTCTTTTCGATCCGCCGTTTTTCCTGCCGGAGCCGTTCCAAGGGATCCTCTTCCTTTCGTTTACGGGAAAACTCGGCCTTTACCCGGTCAGGGCTTTTTCCGCTTTTGAAAGCTTCCTCGGCCTTCTTCCGCTCTTCCTCGGTCTTCAACGAAGCTACCGTGCGCATGTTCTCGAACCCAATCTCAGGGTCCACGTTAAGGGCATGGATCCGCATGAGGACCCGGGCAGTGGTGCGATGGACCCCGAGCACCCGATCCACGTAATCCTCGAACCGGGCATTATACTTTCGGCAAAGAGCCTCCGCCTCGGTAAGGAGTTTCCCGAACTCTTTCATTAAGTGCCCATTCTTCGCAAGAAAGGAGGTCCGTATACGGTCAGTGAGGAGACGGAACTCCGCCTCCTGTTCGAACACGTTTGTGTAGAGGGATAGTTGTTCGGCCCTCTCCAGCAGGTCGTGGAACAGGGCCCAGAACTCCTGCGTGTGGGAACGATTGGTGATGGGAACAGGAGAGCGGGTGAAATGGAGATGGTGGGCGAACTCGTGGATCGCCGTATAGATGAGGTCGTTGTCACTCTTGAAATTCCGGTTGTGGATGATGATTTCCCGACTCTCTGGGTGGTAGATCCCGTTTACCCGCTTACTTTGCTTGCCCGAGAAGATAACCTGGAACTCCTCCGTGTCCGGTTCCAGTCGAAGAAGAAGCTCTTTCACCTGATCTTGGTTCATTGCGCTACTATACCGATGGAAAGGAAAGGATGCAAGGGAAAAAGGGATCCTTGAATACTAAACAAATGTGTAGTAGTATTGAGGTATGAACGCCCTTTCGTGTGATCTACGGATTGGCACCTCGGGATTCGACTACCCGGAGTGGCGGGGAGTGTTGTACCCACAAGATCTTCCCCGGGAAGAGTTCCTCCCTACCTACGCGGCAACTTTTTCCACGGTGGAACTGAACTTTTCCTACTACCGGATCCCTCGGGAGGAACAGCTGGAGGGAATGCTGGAACGGGGCGGACCCCGGCTGGACTTCTCCATCAAGGCGCATGAATCCCTCACTCACAAAGTGGATCCTGCTTCCTGGAAGGAGGCGGTGGCGGAGTACCGAAGGTCCATCCGGCCTCTCCTTCGCTCGGGAAGGCTCGTGGCAGTGCTTTTGCAGTTTCCCTACAGTTTCCACTACGACGCGGATCGGCGGAAGTACCTAGATTCCCTACTGCGGGAACTGGATGGATTACCCCTCGTGGTGGAGTTCCGAAATGGGGCCTGGCATACGCCTCGGGTACTGGAGGCCCTTCGGGAGCGGGGGGTGGGGTTCTGCGCTACCGATATGCCGGATCTCAAAGGGTTGCCGGAGGCAGGGGAGGCGGTTACCTCTCCCCTCGCGTACCTACGGTTCCATGGCCGGAACCGGGAAACCTGGTGGGGTTCGGATGCGGCGGCCCGGTTCGACTACCTCTACACCGAGGAAGAACTCCGTCAGTGGATTCCCCGGATCCGTCGAATGAGCTCTCAGGTGTCCCGGTTTCGGATCTACTTCAACAACCATCGGAAAGGACAGGCCGCGGTAAATGCCCGGATGCTGATCCAACTCCTCAATGGGAGCGGTAGGGAATAGGGAGTCGGGTATGCGCCTAGGTAAGGAGGATGAGCGGACCATTCTTCACGTGAACGTGACGGATTTCATGGCAGCGGTAGAGGAAGTGCGAGATCCTTCCCTCCGGGGGCGTCCCTTTGTGATAGGATGGCAGGGTCGCAGTCGCGCCATCGTCCTTGCCGTATCGGAAACCGCCTATCAGGAGGGGGTACGGCGGGGGATGTGGTTGGAAGCGGCTCGCAGAAAGGTTCGTACCCTAAAGGTGCTTTCCCCTTCCTACGACGTGTACCGTCGAGCGGACGCCCGGCTGGCCGAAGTGGCTCTTAGGTTTTCCCCTGTGGTGGAACCGAGGGGTGGAGGGCACCTGTACCTAGACCTTACGGGGACCCGGCGGCTCTTTGGCCCGCCTGTGGATTGTGCCGAGAGGGTTCGAAAAGAAATCATCGAGGCTACCGACCTTCTTCCCGCTCTGGGCCTTGCCTCGGCAAAGGTGGTGTCCAAGGTGGGTACCCGGGTGGTGCGACCATCCGGCTTCATCGCCGTACCGCGAGGGGAGGAACGATCCTTCCTTTCCCCCCTCGATGTATCCCTTTTGCCTGGCGTGGGGACCCGGCTCTTGACCCGGTTACACCTTTTACACGTCCGCACCATCGGGGATCTCGCTTCCCTTTCCGAAGAGGAGGCAGAAGTGTTGGGGCCCTACGGGCTAGTGCTACGAAACCGGGCCCTGGGAAAGGACACCTCTTCCGTACGGGTGGGTGGCGGCGTTCGGGCAGGGCTGCACGAGAAAGAGGGGAACAGCGTGTCGGCCGGGATCACTCTTCCGGAAGATGCGAACGATTCCCGTCTCATCCTATCTGCCCTTCGATCCCTCCTTTTCGATCTGGGCTTTACCCTTCGTACAAAGGGGCTCTCTGCCGGAAGCCTCCGGCTGCAAGTCACCTACACCGATGGGCTCCAGGCCCAGGGCACGTGGCGGTTCCCTGTCCCCGTTACGCATGATGGGGAGATGATGAAGGCGGCGCAGGCTCTTCTACCTCGGGTCTTGCGGAGGCGAGTCCGGGTACGAACCCTCCGGTGCGATCTGGGGGCCCTTACGCCCGATCCAGGGCAGTTGGACCTCGAAGAGCGGTACGAGACCAAGGTTCGAGCCCTGCAGGAAAGTCTCGATCGAATCAGAAACCGGTTCGGAAGGGAAGGAATTCGTTCCTGCGTGGATCTGGTGTTCCCATGTACGTTCCTCTCCTAGTTCGATCGGCCTATTCCCTCCTGTATGGAACGCGCATGCCCGCGGAGGTGGTGCGGTACCTCCATGGGATGGGGTATCGCACCATGGCGCTGACGGATCGGAACAACCTCTATGGAATCCATGAGTTTCTGGAGGCCTGTAAGGAGCTAGGGGTTCGCCCCATTCTGGGAGCCACTATCCAGAAGGGATCCCAGGAGGTGGTGGTTCTTGTGAAGGAAGAAAGGGGGTTTCGTAACCTCTGTCGCCTTCTCACTCGTAGGATGCGATGGGAAGGTTCCTTCGATCTGGCGGAAGAAATTCCTACCTACGCGGAAGGGAACGCGGTGCTTTCTCGAGACAGGGAACTCCTGGAACAGTGGCAGGGGAAGGTGGAGGACCTCTCCGTATGGGTTGAAGGGTTGGATCGGTCCTTGTACCAGACGGCGAAACGTCTAGGGCTCCCGCCGGTGATAGCGCCGGAAATCCTTTTCTACGAACAGGAGGACCTAGAGGTCCACCGAGTCCTACAAGCTATTGACCGTTTAGGGACGATACCCGCAGGTTCGTTATCTTCGAGGGTTGTCCCTGGGTCGGGATCGGAAAAAACCTTGTCCAACTTGCCTCCTAACGTTCGGGACCAATCCGGTTTTCGTACGGGATTCCCAGCCTTGCCAAAGGAGGTGGAAGCCCATTTTGCCGTATATCCCGAGGCCCTCGAAAACACTGCTCGGTTGGCGGATCGGTGTCGGTTCCAGGAAATCTTTCGAGGTTTCATATTCCCTCGCCTCCCAGAGGCAAGTCTGTACCCGCACAAACATGAACACTGTCCCGAGGCGACAGACGAGGAAACTCGGAAGGGGATCGTGGCTCAGGTGCTCCGGGATCAGGTACTGGCTGGCGCGGAAGAACGGTACGGGGAGTTGTCGGAAGGGGTACTAGAGCGGATCGAGTATGAGCTGTCCATCATCGAACGAAAAGGGTTCTCCGAATATTTCCTCGTGGTGGCCGATATTGTGCGGCGGAGTCCCCGCACCTGTGGCCGGGGGAGTGCCGCAGCTAGCGTGGTAGCTTACTGTCTGGGTATCACCAATGTGGATCCCATCCGGCACAACCTCTACTTCGAACGGTTTCTAAACCTGGACCGGGAAGATCCTCCGGACATCGACGTGGATTTCGCTTGGGACGAGCGAGATGCGGTGATCGAGGATGTGTTCCGGCAGTATGGGGAGGATCATTGCGCGCGGGTCTGTAATCACGTGTTCTATCGGTTCCCCTCTGCCCTTCGGGATACAGCCCGAGTGTTTGGAATTCCCGAAGGGGAAATTACTGCCTTCGAACGAAAGCTTCGAAGGGATTCCCTGGGGTCTAGAGGGGCCCCCTGCTGGAGAGGGTTCGATTCCATAGGGGGATCGGAAATCGGAGGGAAGGTTGAACGCCAATTCGAAGGGGCTAATGAGCAGGATTCAAAGAGGGGCTTCCCACCTCCCTGGCCCAAAATCTTGAAACTCGCCAAACGGATCACGGGGCTCCCCCGGCATTTGAGCGTGCATTCCGGCGGGGTGGTGATCACGCCAGACCCCATCGATCAGTACGCGCCCGTGGAAACAGCGGAAAAGGGAGTCCCCATCGTGACATGGGAAAAGGATGGGGTAGAGGCGGCGGGTCTAGTAAAGATCGATCTATTGGGAAACCGCTCCCTCGCCGTGATCCGGGATACCCTAGCGAACCTAAAGCAAAATGGAATTGCGATAGAAGAAGGTTTTCATGACCCCACTTCGGACCCAGATACCCAGGCCTTGATTGCCCGGGGGGACACGATCGGCGTGTTCTACGTGGAGTCGCCTGCCATGCGGCAGCTACAGGCAAAAACAGGGAAGGGGGATTTCGAGCATCTGGTGATCCATTCCTCCATCATTAGACCGGCAGCGAACCGATTCATCAACCTCTATGTTCGTCGACTCAAGGGCGAGTCCTATCAACCCTTGCATCCGGATCTGGATCGGATTCTGGCGGAAACGTACGGGATCCTCTGTTACCAGGAGGACGTTTCCAAGACCGCCGTAGTGCTAGCGGGATTTTCCAATGCCGATGCGGATGGATTACGAAAGATCCTGTCCAAGAAGAACAAGGAGGCTCGTTTGGCCCGGTACAAGGAACAGTTCTACGAAGGAGCTTTGAAACGGGGGGTCTGTCGGGAAACGATTGACGCGGTGTGGGAGATGATCCTTTCCTTCGAGGGATACTCCTTCTGCAAGGCCCACTCGGCTTCCTACGCAATGGTTTCCTTTCAATCCGCCTATCTGAAGACTCATCACCCAGCCGAGTTCATGGCAGCCGTTCTCTCCAATCGGGGAGGGTACTATACTCCGGCCGCCTATATAAGCGAGGCCCGACGTATGGGGCTAAAGATCCTAGGGCCGGATGTAAATCAGAGCCTTTACCGATACGCGGGGCGTGGGAAGGAGATCCGAATAGGGTTCGTTGAAGTGAAAGGACTCCACCGGGACACGGTGGAAAAAATCGTGCGGGAACGCTCCCGAAAACTTTTCCAGAGCGTGGAGGATTTTGCGCGGCGGGTAGAGTTAGTGGGAGAGGATGGGGAGGCGTTGGTCTCGGTAGGGGCTTTGGATTCGTTGGCGGGTGGATTATCCCGTACGGAACAGCTCTGGGTCCTTCTGAGGGCACAGACAGCCGTGCAGCGAAGGAGAGAGGAAAGGGCGGTTCCATCACTCTTCAGGGAAATGGTTGCCACCCAATCTGGTAGAGCCCCAAACCAAGCCTTAAGGGGTTTACCAGAAGGACGCCCCTCTCGAGGTTCAGGCTCAACAGAAACCCAAGTCCAAAAGCGGGCTCGATGGAAGGCGGAGTACGAGCGTCTTGGATTCCTGTTGGATGGACACGCCCTCAACTTATGGGAACCTATTCCGGAACAATACCGGCAAGTGCGGGGAAAAGATCTACCTCGTCATATCGGTAGACGGATAGAAATGGTAGGTTGGCCCGTGACAAGTAAAGAAATCCTCACTAGAGAAGGAAAGCCCATGGAATTCGTCAGCTTCGAAGATGAAACGGCCATCTTTGAGACGGTTCTGTTTCCCAAAGCGTATGAACGGTACGCGAGGCTGTTGGACGAACCCCGCCCCGTGATCATCCGGGGTACTGTGCGGGAAGATCTAGGGGCGGTAGCCATCCATGTGGAAGAACTTAGTCCTCTAATTTCGCGGAAAAATCAGAAGGAACGCTGAGTTTCCGGCTTCCTAAGGAAGCGTCGAACTGGAAGATGCCAGGACCTTCCTCTTTACCAAGAATCTGGAGTTTCTGAAGTATGTCCATCGCGTTCTTTTCTTCCTCTACCTGTTCGGTTACGTACCATTGGAGAAAAATCTCGGTAGCCGGATCATCTTCTTTTTTCGCTAGATCCACGAGGGATTTGATGCTGGCGGTAACGGTTTTCTCGTGTTCTAGGGTCTTCTCGAACATGGCTTTGATGGAGGAGAATTTTTCTTTTGGTGCCTCGATAGCTTGGAGTTTTACCGTTCCTCCCTGATCGTGAATGTAGTTGTAAATCTTCATGGCATGGAACATTTCCTCATGGTACTGCACCATGAACCACTTCGCTACCCCATCGAAAACCATCTCGGTGCATTGTGCCGACATGGCCATGTAGAGGTAAGCGGAATACATTTCCTTGTTGATCTGGAGGTTTAACGCTTCTTCCATTTTTTTACTGATCATACAGCGCTCCTTTCTGCAAAAGAATAGTGTAGTTTAAGTGTAATATATGGAAGTTCCAAAGTCAAAATTTGGTGACCCAAAGCTTGTGAGAGAGTTGTCTAATTTTGAGTGGGGGCACACCCGCAAGACTCTCGAACGATCAAAGGCGCAGGCAAGATCACATGAGGGCTTGCTAAAGGATGTCCTTCGATCAGCTGGATCAGCTTCTCCATGGCAAGTGAACCCATTTCAAGGATCGGTTGACGGACAGTGGTAAGGGAGGGGTGAATGTATTGAGAAAAAAAAGTGTCGTCAAAGCCGGCCAGGGCTAGATCGTTGGGGATCCGGATTCCTTGGGTACGGCAGTATTGGAGGATCCCTAGCGCCATTCGATCATTGGCGGCAAAGATCGCTTCAGGCTTTCCAGACGATAGAATCTCAGGCATCAGGGAAGATCCACTCTCAATGGAGTAATCCCCTCGGAAGATTCGAACTCGATCGGGGTCGAATCCGCATTCTGCCAAACCTAACCGAAATCCATAGTACCGGTCGTTGGAATCGATGTTCGTCTCAGGCCCTGCGAGGAACACGATCTGTTTGAATCCGTGGCGGGAAAAGTGGTGTGCCATGGCCCGGGCGCCACCGACGTTATCGATATGAATGGAAGGGTACTGGGGAAAAGGATTCCCAATGAGAATGAAAGGAATTCCCTGCTGTTCTAGTTTACGAAAAAGCTTTCGATGTTCCTCGGGCTGGTCCATGTTCCGAATGATAAATCCGTCGGCCCGTTTTTCTTGGAGGATTCGGTGAGCTTCGGAAAGGTAATTGTAGGAACGGATCAGGAGGTAGTACCCTCGGCGCGCAGAGACTTCGTCCATCCCCTTTAGGAGGGGGTTGTAGTAATCTCTCCAGGTGCCCGGTAGAAGCACAGCTATGGTTTTCGTGCTGCCACCGGAAAGGGCCCGGGCATGAATATTGGGATTGTACCCCAGCTCTTGTATGGCTTTTTCTACCTTGGCGATGGTGGAGGGCCTGACGCGAGGTTCTTTGTTCAATACTCTGGATACCGTGGCCCGGGACACCCCGCAGTGTTTGGCCACCTCTTCGATAGTGATTTGCCTTTTCATGGGAAATCCGGAATTGTATACCACTGATATAGGTTCGGGACAATCACGCTCCCGTTGAATTCTTTAGTCGCCTCTTCTGCGGCTTCTTCGATTCCGTTAAGGTACGCGGAAACCTCGAAATGGCAGAGGAATAAAACTCGGCTACCGCTTTTCCGAGCGGCCTGTCCCGCTTGTTGGGCTGAACTATGGGAGGTGAGGGAGGGAAGACCTTTGTGCGGATAGGTAGCTTCATGGATCAGGACATCCACTTCTCCAGCAGGGCTCGTTACCTCCATCCCATGATGGTAGTCGGAAGTGTAAAGGAACCTGAGAGGCCTATCTGAATAAAGCGATTCCAGAGACCCCCTCCGCTTTTCTGTTTTTCCCTCTGATTCTGGCATTCGATGATACAGGATCTGCACCATCGATGTAGGGACCGCGTGTTTTCCAGGAAGGAGAGAGAGGGAAAAGCCATTATGAGTCCTGGTACCGACCTTTGTTGTTTCCCCTGTTCTTTCGCACGGGAAGGTTTCCCCATACTCCAAAGAATAGGAAAGGGAAGTTGGATCCAAGGGAAAGTGGCGAAGGAGTTTATCCGCCGCTTCCTGAGTATCCCGATTAGCGATGATCTTAAGAGGTTTCTCCCGTTTCATGCAATCGAGGGCCGAAATGAGGGAAGGGAAGGCTCCTAGATGATCGATATGGGTATGGGTCAGTACCACCGCGTCGAGAGTCTTGGGATCCTCCCCGCATTCTAAAAGAGCCTTGACCGGGTTATCGCCCGTGTCGATAAGGATCCGGTAATGATCGATGGCGATTAGAAAAGAGGTGTACCCGTTTCCAATTGCAGGGATGGCGCTGGATGTGCCGAAAAAAATCAATTTCATACCCCACTCCTATCCAGGTGCCTTCGGATTCCAATTATCCTCATTCCGCTGGAACGATGGGCAACCGATCCGGATCGATGCGTACGGTAACCTTTTCACCAGGCTTTAGAATTTTCTTGGTGTCCCCCCGGACCCGGATGTAGGAACCACCCAACCGGAAATGGTAATCTATTACTTCTCCGGTAAAGTAGGAACTATCTACTTCGGCTTCGAAAGAGTTTTCGGTGTGAGATTGTCCGGATACAGTCGCCACGGGAGAATAGAGTATTTCTACCGCCTCGGGCCGTACGGCAGCGGAAGCTTTGCTTCCTGGAGTAACCCCTCCACAGGTGATGCCTCGTAGTTCCCAACCCTCCGAGGTCTTTAACACGCAGGAATCCCCATGAGAAGACTTGATGGTTCCTTCGATGAAGGTAGTGGTACCCATGAAACCAGCCACGAAACGATTCTTCGGTCTAAGGTAGATCTCTTCTGGTCGACCATCCTGCATTACCTTTCCATCCTTCATGATCACGATCCGGTCCGAGATGACCATTGCTTCCGTTTGGTCATGGGTGACGTAGAGGGTGGTGATACCCAATCGTCTATGAATCTGGGCAATTTCGAACCTCATCTGTTCCCGGAGGAGAGCGTCGAGGTTGGAAAGGGGCTCGTCGAGCAGAAGGATGTCGGGTTCGAGGATGATGGCTCGGGCCAAAGCTACCCGTTGCTGTTGGCCGCCCGAGAGTTGTCGGGGATACCGATCCTCGTACCCTTCCAGTTTCACCACGGAAAGAACCGAACGGACTCGTTTCTTGATTTCCTCCAACGGTACCTTTCGTAGTTCCAGACCAAACGCAAGGTTCTGGAAGACGGTCATATGGGGCCACAACGCGTAGTTCTGGAACACTAACCCGATCCCCCGCTTCTCTGGTGGGATGTCGGTGATGTTTCGATTGCCGATGTATATTTCCCCTTCATCGGGTTTCAAGAATCCGGAAACTGAACGGAGAGTGGTGGTTTTGCCGCATCCCGAAGGGCCCAAAAGGGTTACCAACTCTCCATCCTTGATGGTAAGGTTTAGCCTGTCCAAGGCCGTCACTTTCCCGTACCGGGCTACCAGATTTTCCATTCGTAACTCTGACATGATTCTCTACTCCTTGATTTTTAGGTGTACAGCTATCCCATTCCCCCCACGTATTCCGCCTTCAGTACTCTCTGGATGAGGAACATGAACAGGATGCTGGGGATAAGTAGGATGAGAGCGATCACCGAAGCAAACTGCATGTTGTACCCGCTGGAGGAATAGAGGGTAAGAGGAAGGGTTTGGACGAACGGAAGCCCCACGAAGAAGGTTCCCGTAAACTCGTCCAACGAGGTAATAAAGACGAACACGGAACTGGCCAGTAGACCAGGCGCCGCTAGGGGAAGGGTGATTCGGAAGAACGCCAAGGACGCGGTAGCTCCTACGCTTCGAGCAGCCTCCTCCATACTAGGTGGGATGGACCGGAAGGTAGCGCTGGTGATCCAAACTCCGAATACCAACCCTACGAGAATGTGAACGATGATTACTCCCGGAACGGTTCCGGCCAACCCCAAGCGGGTGAACATTTGGAGGACGTTCACGAAGATCGGTTGTTGGGGAAACGCGTTGGGCATGAGGAAGAGGAACATCACGAAGGTGCCGAAAGGAATCTTGTACTTGGCTAGCGCGTATCCCGCGGGGATCGCCAAAGCCATCGCGATGATCACTGTGACAATGGCGATTCCCAGGCTGAGGAAAAAGGCGGGAATGATACTGACCGCTCCGATGGCAAGGCTCTTTTCTATCCCTAGAGCCTGTTTCCAGTAGGCAAAACTGATCTCCTGGGGGAGCGGGTGGGGCCAGTACCATTTCTGGGCCACGGACCAGAGCAGGAGACTTGTCATCGGCCCGAAAATGATAAGGAAGGAAAGAACTAAAAGCACCAGTTCGAACGTTTTTATGAGAATGGGTCGATAGTTCAGTTTCATTTGGTTTCTCCCAGTTTCGTTTTCAAGTAATACCAAGCGGTGAGGAGGACCAACAGGTACGAGAATACGCCTAGGGCGTTGGCTACCCCGAAGTCCCGGAAGTAGTTGACCCGATGGGCAATATCCACCGTAATGGTGGTGGGAATTTTCCCCCCGATCAGCATGTAGGGGAGGGTGAAGGTCCCCACGATTTGCGAGTAGACCAACACGAGAGACACGAGGATGCTGGACTTGTTCATGGGAATCAGCACCCGGGTAATCACTTTGCCCATTCCAGCTCCCGCGCTTCTAGCCGCTTCGATGTAACTATTATCGATCATCTGGAATCCCCCATGCATGATGAGCACCGCGAAGGGAACCTGTTTCCAGAGGAACCCAAAGGAAAGACCCGCGAAATTAAACAGTTGGAGAGGCTGTTTCAAATCGATTAGACCTAGTTGCGCGAGGGCCACATTCAATAGACCATGGGGGGCGAGGAAGCTGTTCATCATCTGAGCTACTACCACGAAGGGGATGAACAGGGGCAATTTATAGATAGCAGACAGAATCTTCGTGATGCGGTTCTGTCGGATCCGAAAGTAAACGGCCAGAAGGATGGCCAACACTGCCGTGCATGCGGTATTGAAGAGGGTGACAGAAAAGGTGAAGGCAATGTCTTTCGTATACAGATCAATCGTTTTAAGGTAATTTTCGAAGGAAAAGGCACCGCTTTTATCGAGGAAACTACGAACGATTGAAGCTAAGAAGGGATACGCGTACATAAGGAGCATGAAAATTACTGCGGGTGCCAGTAAGAATAGGTAGGAAGGGACATTGAGTCCCTTCCTGGATGCAGAGCTAGAAACCAACATTACTTTATCCATTTCTCGTAGGATTCCAGCATGGCATCGAAGTACTGGGCCAGGGGGAAGGATAGGCCTTTCTTCTGAAGATCCTGGGGAGTCACATCCTTGTAGATTTTATTGAATACTTCGGGAGGAACGGAATCCTTGATGTAACTTCCATCGATTCCCGGGTACCAGTTGAATCGTTGTACGATCTCTTTGGCCTGTACGGCAGGGCTAGTAACATACTCCACGAACTTTTTCGCCATCTCTGCGTTTCCCGCTTTTTTAGGGATCACAAAGAACATGGGCTGTCCAGGCATGCCCGGTTCGGGTAGGAGCAGGCGGGTCTTGGGGTCCATCTTCCCCTCATTCATGAAGGTGAAGAACATATCCACCCATACAGGGCCCATCCAGATTTCCCCTCGGTTCAAAGCGTCCAGAGTGCCCACGTTCCCACCTGTGATGGTCACATACTTATTGAACTCTTTTAGTTCATTGAATACTTTTTCCCACGTGTTGATCTCGTCCTTTTCAAAGGGACCTTCTACCGCGTACTTCTTGTACTTCCCTGTTTCCGCGTACACCCAGCCTACCACGAAGGAAACACCACTCATCCCTCCTTTGATTCCGTTGTAGCCGAACTTGCCAGGATTCTTTTTGACCCATTCTTTCAGTTCCGCATAGTTCTTGGGAGGATCCTTAACTAAATCAGGATTGTAGGCTAGGGCAGTCTGGCTGTGGAACATGGGCATCCCATACCCTTCGATTTTTACACCTAGCGAGGTCTTCACGAAGGGGGAGGTCACGTACTTCCAGGTTTCCAACTCCTTCGTGTAGTTGAGAAGGAGGTCCTTTTCCATGGCCCATTTCATGAAGATCTCATGAACCATGGCAACGTCCACGTCCCATACTTCTTTCTTGGCCTCTGCTTCAGCCAAAATCTTTTCCAGGATTCGCTGGGAACCGGCGTTTCCGGGGCCTGTATGGATGGTGGCGACGCTTACATTGGGATACTTCTGCTGGAATCCAGGCCCCAACACGTTTTGCCCCAAGGCTAGCATGTTGGTATCTCCCGCCGTCATGTAGATCAACCGGGTCTTAGCTGACTCCTTAGCCCCCCCAGCGAAACCGCCGAAAGCAACCAAAAGGGCTAGGAGGAGCACGAACACTGTTCTTTTCATGTTCTACCTCCAGTTTGATTTTTTACATAGTGAGAGCGCTCACACTATGTAACATTTTGATTATACCATGGTAGCACCTGGTGTCAAGGAAAAAACTATGGGATGTTTGTTAGAAAATTGTCAGGAAACAGTTTCTATTTCATGAAGTTTTGATATACTGCGGCTATGAATTTTAAGGATAGATCAGAGATACAACTCGTGGTGTTGGATGTAGACGGTGTTCTGACAGATGGGGAATCGGCTCCCTTCGATTTAGAACTATTCGGATTGCTGGCCGATTTGAACCGACGAGCCCGGGACGGTGAACAAATGGCTAATAGACGAAGAACTCCCGCTGTTACCGTTTGCACCGGAAGACCCCAGGCTTATGTGGAAGCAGTTCTGCAGGCTCTCCACGCGTCTGGGCCGGGTGTGTTCGAAGGAGGCGCAGGTTTATATCTGCCCGAGGGGAGGCGGATTTTTCCCCATCCAGATATCACAGACTTGTCTCTCCTAAGGACTGTGCGTCGGATCCTGGAAGAGGAAGTGGATCGGGATTCGAGTATCTACCTTCAACCAGGTAAAGATTTCACCATGAGCGTGTTCCCCCGAGGGAACACCCCACTAGAGGGTCTTAAAGAACGAGTGGTGAGACTTCTAGGTGAAAAAGCCGAAGAACTGGAACTACTGTACTCTGCTTCCTGTCTGAACATTTTGCCTAAAGGGATCCATAAAGGGAAGGGCATCGAGTTTCTTTCCACATGGACGGGGATTCCTCTATCGGCTATGTTGGCAGTGGGAGACTCGGAGGTGGACATTCCTATGTTCCTGAAAGCAGGGTACCGTGCTGCTCCGGCCAACGCGACACCCGAGGTGAAGGAACTATCAGATTACGTGTCGCCCTTTAGAACTACGGAAGGACTACGAGACATATTGAATATTTTTAAGATATTTTAAGAAGTAATTTTGTTGAGGCAGTAATAGGAAAAAGAAAGAATCTAAACACACAGCAATTAGGGAAAAGTATTATGTTTTCGGTTGTGTCAATTCTATTGTGTAAATTTATGCAATGCCTATAGATTGGGGTTTTGTAATGGCGCAGACTTCTATGTTTGTTTTATCTTTAACGACCTCTTCCACACCAAAGTCTCAATTTATTAAGTTCTCCTTCGGCTCTATTTGTTCACCTGTTCAATTACATTCGTAGTCCAAAGACTCGTCCACTCCCATTATGGAAAAAAATAGAAACTTAGGCATCACTTAATGGAGCGTCCTATACTCTGGACCAAAGGAGGAAAGACAAGATGGTATATCCTTCGTATCTCGTTGCACTCAGTCTTTCAGATTTCCCAATTGAAGTATCCTATACCCCCGAAACTAACTCCCATTCTGATAACTTTTCTGCCTCACCGATTCCTCGAATCGTTCGTAAAGAACCAATTTTAAAGAAGTGTGTGATTTTTATTTTCAACATCTCTTTAATTATTCTTTCACATTGAGCTTTTAGATCAATAACGAGTAATTCAAACATCTGTTCCGACTTTTTCAGGATCTGCTAAAATAGATATCGAACTTGTAGCATATTTGCCTATACCATTGTTTGGGTTAGAATTTTGAAAAGGAAACGAGGGACAGTTGCAAAAACCTGAAAAAACTTGGATGATAAGCTGAGAGGTTTTTTCTGGGAGTGCTTATGGTATCAAAAATAGATAATATCGGCATTCATATTAAAAAACTTCGAAAACTTCAACAACGGACTCTTCAGGATGTGGCGGAAAGCTGTGGCTTTACGAAAAGCCTCCTGTCAAAAATAGAAAGAGGACGTATTGTACCCCCTGTAGCTACCCTTGTTAAGATCGCATCTGCCCTAAATACGAACATTTCTGCTCTAATTGCCGACGGAAACGACATGGATTGCATTTTTATTCCTGCCGATCAAGACGAGAGTCATCAGGTTTTAACGGAGAGCGGATATTCAATTTTACCATTAGCAGTGGAGTTTAAGCAAAAGCGGATGCAGCCTTTTATTTTTACTGCACGGCCTGAAGAAATTAATGATAAAATACACAGTCATCTAGGAGAAGAATTTATTTATGTTCTTGAGGGGACCCTTGAATTCCAGGTAGGTAGCCGGGTATATACCTTGCATACTGGGGACAGCATATTTTTTAATTCAATTGTTGAGCATCGAATTGTAGGAATTCCCACAGACCACGTGAAGTACTTAGATATTTTCAACTAGTCTTTAATCAGTTGAGTCTATTTTAAAATTACGAATTAAGATACCCTTTTAAAAAGGAACCATATCTTTATAAAGAATCTAGGTATCTAAACTCTATCATTATAGGAAGACCTCGAAGAAGAGTATCTGATCTAGCGGTTACGAAGTGATTCGGTGTTGAGGCGAATCTGTGGGTTTGTGAGAGTTCTCAGTGCAATGAGTTTTTTCCAGAAGATTACCATGTTGAGTCGGGAAGCAGTGCTGGACCGGATGTTGAAGTAGATGGTGGAGGAAGGGCCCAGAGAATACATCATAGGACATGTGGTAATGGACTCCAAGAAGATGGAGGCCCGAGAGAAGCTGGTGAACTAGTAGAAGAGGATACGGGTCTTGCTGAAATGAAGGCGAGGAATATCCCAAAAGGGAGCGTCAAAGGCAGATAAGAGGACTCGACGGTTAGCTCGGCAGTTAGTGCAGAA
>OGCI01001871.1_pt1 | contig 15747 bp, 16 predicted proteins | sample 1570021 | NCBI WGS metagenome assembly OGCI01 (sample SAMN06264664, study PRJEB24512) | hot springs metagenome | isolation source: Hot spring water | place: South Africa: Tshipise | collected 2015-06-21 | reverse complement strand
GTTCGGCCACTCGGGGGGCTGCTGCCAGGGCAGCCAGCGTGTCCAGAAAGGCCAGCCGGGTGCGACGGGCCAGCACGTCCAGGGGGGTACAGGCCATCTCGTGGCGCACAGCATACACCACTTCAGCCTCGAGGATGGGCCACTCCACTGCCAGTCGGTTGGCGTAGCCCCCGGCAGCGATCTGGGCCACTGCGGTGGCACGAGCGCCGTAGGCGTGGTGCAGGTGCTCGGCCACATCGGATGAAAAACCCAACTGCTCGAGTTTCTTGGCACCGTCTGCTTCAAAGCCCTGCCCCCCCAGAAGTGGGATTTGCTCGGTGCGCGACTCGCCCGCCGGTAGCCCAAACCGCCTGACCGCGTAGTTCACCAGGTCCAGGGCCATTTTGCGGTAGGTGGTCCACTTGCCACCGGTCAGGGTGAGCAGGCCCGAGGCGCTTTCCTGGATCAGGTGGTCGCGGGCCAGTCTGGCGGTGTCGGCATCGGGGCGCGAGACCAGGGGGCGCAGGCCCGACCAGCTTGCGCGCACCGCTTCCCGGGGAATATCCCCCAGATAGGGCTTCACCTGCCGCAGCACGTAAGCTATTTCTTCTTCTGTTGCCCTAGGATGATCCACAATCGGAGCCGGGTCGTCGGTGGTTCCGACCAGGGTGCCCCCCAGCCAGGGCAGCACAAACACCACCCGCCCATCCTCGGTTTTGGGAATCAGCAATCCGGTGTCGGGTGGGCTGTATTTTTGGTCTAGCACGATGTGAATACCCGAGCTGGCCCTGAGCAGCGGCGGGGTGTGGGGGTCATCCATACGCCGGATGTTGTCCGAAAAGGGGCCGGTGGCATTGACGATCACCTTGGCCGAAACCTCGATTTCCTTCTCGGATAGGCGGTCTTTGACAGCTGCGCCCGATAGCCTGCCGTTTTGCTTTAGCAACCCAGTGACCTCCACGTTGTTCAGGACCGTTCCCCCATGCTGAAGGGCCGTGAGGGCCAGCTCTACGTTGAAGCGAGCATCGTCAAACTGCCCGTCCTGATAAGCCACGGCACCTTTGAGGCCGGTGGGGTTGACGGAGGGGAAACGCTCGAGGGTTCCCCTGGCACTGATGTACTGAGCGGGTTGCAGCCGGGCCTTGCCTGCCAGTAGGTCGTATATCTTGAGTCCGGTGTAGTAGTAAGGCGCTTCCCAGAACTTGTAGAGCGGGGTCAGCAGCCAAAGCGGACGTGAGAGGTGGGGTGCATTCCTGATCATGATGGATCGCTCGTGCAGGGCATCCCGCACCAGATTGAGCTGCACCCGGTCGAAGGTCTTAACTGCGATCTCTAGATAGCGGACCCCGCCATGAATCAGTTTGGTGCTACGGCTGGAAGTACCTTCGGAAAAATCGAAGCGCTCCACCAGGGCTGTCTTGAGCCCTCGACTGGCCGCTTCCAGGGCCACCCCGGCCCCGCTGGCTCCCCCTCCGATCACCAGGACATCGAAGGTTTCGGAGGCGAGTTTGTTGAGCAGATCGGTGCGCTCCATAGCTGTGTGTATAGCCTATCGCAGATGATTGATAGCGACCAAGGGCCGTTTGCCTGTTGGGCACGCAGTTCTGAAACCTTACGGTATCAGGGCCTTTCGGCAATCAGCGTGCTGTCGGCAAAAACCTGTCCGATGACCTCTTCGATGGCCGGTTCCCGCACTTCCAGATCGACGATGGGCAGTACCTCGAGCATCCGGCTGACCCCGCCGACCAAGTGCTCCCGCCGCACCAGCAACCGGGCCTCTCGTCCCTCCAGTTCCCGTACCTGGCCATACTGCTCGAGCCGGCCTTTTTCTACTGGTTTTCCAAGCTGGATGCGCACTTCGCGGTACGGGGCGAAGCGCTCGAGCAGCCCGCTGAGCTCACCATCGTAGACCAGGTTCCCCTGATGAATCATCAGTACCCGCTCACAGAGCGCCGTGATGTCGGCCATGTAGTGGCTGGTGAGGAGAATGGTGGCCCGGTAACGGCGGTTGTACTCGAGCAAAAACTCCCGCACCGCTAACTGTGCGTTCACATCCAGCCCCAGCGTGGGCTCGTCGAGGAACAGAACCTGGGGCTGGTGCAGCAGTGCAGCCAGCAACTCGGCCTTCATGCGCTCGCCCAGGCTTAGCTTGCGTACAGGCTGGTTGAGCTTGCCCTCCAGGGCCAGCATCTCGCTCAGCTCGCCCAGGCGTTTTTTGAATTCGTCGGGGGCAATTTCGTAGACGGCGGCATTCACACGAAAGCTATCGGCGGCTGGCAAGTCCCAGATAAGCTGCTGTTTGTTGCCCATCACCAGGGTTATTTTGCGCAGAAAGGCGTGCTCTCGCTTGAAGGGCTGGTGTCCGGCCACCTCGACCCGCCCCGCGCTGGGGTAGATCAGACCCGACAAAAGTTTGAGGGTGGTGGTTTTGCCGGCCCCATTGGGCCCCAGAAAGCCCACAATTTCACCGGGCTCGATCTGAAAGGAAACCTCCCTAACGGCCTCTACCTGCCGGTAGGCGCGCTGGAAGAAGTGCCGCACCGTGCCCATAAAACCCGGCTCTTTGAGGGCTACGGGATAGAACTTGGAGAGGTTCTCGGCCCAAATTTGGCTCACCCTGTCAAGTATAGCGGTCTCGGTAACTGCCCGGTAATGCGCCGGCCCTACACTGGGGCACGAAGCAGGGGGAACTGGGGGGTTCGGGCGTGCGTCAGTCTTGCTGTTGTGGTTTGGATGGGTACAGGTGGTGCGTTTGGCTGGTAGAACGAAAACCGGAATGCATACGGTGCAGGGGCTTGCATTATGGCCAAGAACCACAGTGAGAGGAGGGCCGTGAGACGTTTCAAAGACCGCAACCAGGCCGGACAACTTCTGGCCCAAAAGTTGATGGAACGGGGGTATGGTCAGCAGCCCAACCTGCGGATATTCGCTTTACCCAGGGGCGGGGTGCCGGTGGCCTATCCGGTGGCCCGTGAGCTGCGGGCCCCTTTGGATGTGTGGGTGGTGCGCAAGCTCGGCACCCCAGGACACGAAGAACTGGCGATGGGGGCCATCGCCTCGGGCGGGGGGCGGGTGCTCAACCGGGAAATTGTGGACAGCTTGCAGATTTCGGCCGAGGCCATTGCCGCCGTCGAAGACCAGCAGCGCACCGAACTTCAGCGCCGCGAACGGCTCTACAGGGGCGACAAGCCTTTTCCGAACCTCGAGGGCCGGACTGTTTTGCTGGTTGACGATGGCCTGGCCACGGGAGCAACCATGAAAGCCGCCATTGCCGCTGTGCGGGCCCAGCGTCCGGGGCGCCTGGTGGTGGCCGTGCCGGTGGCCCCACCCGACACGGTGGCGGAAATACAGGCCCTGGTCGACGAGGTGGTCTGCTTGGAGACCCCGGCCTTCTTCCAGGCGGTGGGTCTGTGGTACGAGCACTTCCCGCAAACCTCAGATGAGGAGGTGCTCGAGCTGCTGGCCCAAGCTCAGGCAACCTCCAGGGGCTGACGAACCAACAGCACCGCACAGGGAGCCCGGTGGGTCACCCGCTCGGCCACGCTGCCTAGCAGCCAATGGTCGAGGCCGGTGCGTCCGTGGGTGCCCATCACAATCAGGTCTGCCTGGTGTTCTTGGGCAACCCGGGCAATCACATCACCCACCCGTTCGGCCCCGGCTTCACGCCAGATGGCCTCGGCCTCGGGGAAGTCCTCCACGGCCTGCTCGAGCAGACGACGGGCTTGACGCAGGTATTTTTCCTGTTCTTCGGGGTACTCCTCGAGCGCTTCTAGCACCAGCCACAAAGCCCTGGGCTCCACGTGCAGCACCAGAAGCTTGGCCCCCAGGTAGCCGACCAGCTTCTTGGCCTGACCCAGGGCCAGGTTGCTCAGTTCGCTTCCATCAATCGGAACCAGGACCCGCCGAAAACCCAGCCCTTGTTCCCCAGGGGGCGCATGCCGCACCAGCAGCACCGGCATCGGGGCCAGCCGGGTCACCCGCTCGGCCACGCTGCCCAGCAACAGATGGGCCAGTCCTTCCCGGGCGTGGGTGCCCATCACGACCAGGTCGCAGCGCTCCTGCTTTGCCACTTCCACGATGCCTTCGGCGGGCCCGCTCAGCTCCCTCAGGTGAACGTCGGCCTCGAGGCCGCTCTGTTTGGCCTCGGTCTGCCAACGGGCCAGCAGTTGTTGGCCCTGTGCCTTGGCCTCCTCCCAGCCTAAGCGGGTCACCCTGGAATGAGCTGAGGGCCAGCCATCCAGCACGTATAGCAGAACCACCCTGGAGCCCAGTTGCCCCGCCAGTTGCAGCCCTACCCGCGCGGCCTCTTCACCGCAGGGGGAACCATCCACCGCAATCAGCATCCTCTGGAACATACACACCTCCAGCCCAGCCGGCGCAACACCCACCCTTTGGTCTACAGGGTAGGTTGTCTTCGTTACCAGAGGATTACCGAGTACCACCCTGGCCATAAGGTCTACTGGGCGCCCTCCCTCGTCCAGCCATACCCTGGTGCTGTCCGGTACGTTTGCGTGAAGGTGCGCGGGGTGCTGCCAGCTTCTTCCTGCGCTATGTTGCGGTGTGGGAATGAAAGAGGATGGTTGGGTCAATTTTGGGATAGTCCCACAGCTCGGTCAGGCGCTCGCGCAGGACCTGGCGGATGGGAATTTGTTCCAGGTAACCAAGGGTAAGCTGGCTCTGGGCCTCGATCCAGGCCTGGGCTCGGGGTCCTCGAGTGGGCGGTAGGGATCGGGAACCCGGATGCCATGCAAAACCTCTACTACCTGTGCGGTGGGGGCTTGCGGATATTTCAGTCTCACCAAGCCACTATACGCAAGATTGGCGGCAGGGTGGGTTACCTGATATGGTTTTGGCAGGCGTTCCCCAAACGAACGGCACACTGGGAGGAGACATTATGAAAGCACTGCAGGGTTTTTTGGTCTGGCTGGTTTTTGCAGCAGGCGCCGGAGTGCTGCCCTATGGCTGGGCGCAAACCAACGCCCCCACCCGGCCCCAGGTCCTCAACATCAATACTGCCAGCCAGGCCCAGCTCGAGGCCCTTCCCGGCATCGGCCCCAAAATCGCCCGCGAAATCATCCGCAACCGCCCCTACCGCGACGCTAAAGAACTCCAGGCCAAGGTCAAGGGGATTGGCCCCAAAACCTGGGAGGAAATCAGACGCTACGTGCGCTTCCGCTAAAGCGGTTCTGGCCTACCAGTACAGGCCCATTCCCAGCTCGTGTAGTGCCTGGTGACGAGCCCTGTAGTCGGGCATAATCTGTTCGACCAGGGCCCAGAAGCGCGGGCTGTGGTTGAGTACTTTGAGGTGGGCCATCTCGTGCACCACCACGTAGTCCAGTACCTGCAAGGGCAACATTACCAGCCGCCAGTTGAAGCGTAACTCGCCCTTGGCGTTGCAACTTCCCCAGCGCTTCTTTTGGTTACGAATCAGCACTTTGGGCATGCGCCAGCCCAGCAGGTCGGCATAATGCTGTACCCGGCGCACGATTACTTCTTCGGCACGGGTCTTGTACCAGTTCTCCAGAATCGCCCGCACCTCCTGGGTGCTCTGTAACGAGGAGACATCGGCCTGTACATGTAAAACATTGCCCTTGAGGGCTACTGCCGCTCTGGGTCGGGGCTTGGCGGGCGAAAAGTTGAAATCAAATAGCTCGGGCTGAATCGAGGAGGGGGACTTGCTGCGGTTACGTCCGCGGAGAGTAGGTGAGGACCTTTCAGACTGAACTTGGAGGCTCACCCGGCGGCCCAGATACAAAAACTCCTCTCCGCTCACAAAGCGCTTACGTGGCTCGAGGCGGCTCTTGAATTCTGTGTGTTTATCGACAATCCAGCGGGCTTTGGTGGTCACCAAAGCAATGACCTGCTCCAGGGGCATGCGTCTGGGCGCGGCCACCCGTACCCCCTGGGCATCGATGGTGATGCCCACCGTCCGGCGCCGGGTACTGCGGCGGATGGTATAGCGAATGGTTTTATTTTGGTAGTAGAGGGTGGCTTTTTCCGTGTCTGGCATCCGAACTTAATCCTATCCAGAACGCACAAATCAAATGGTGAGATGGGGGCTTGCAAAATTAATCGAAGAACTATTTATGAGAGCAATTTTCTTGTATTTGCGTAACATAACCCTTAATGTTGCGGCTTAGGGGGCCAGCCGTTCGATTCTCCAGCCGCCGTGCGGCTGCAGGTGGTAGACCAGCCGGTCGTGCAGCCGGCTGGGGCGGCCCTGCCAGAACTCAAAGGCGTCCGGCACCAGCCGGTAACCGCCCCAGTGGGCCGGACGGGGTACGGCCTCGGGAAAGCGGGCCTTTAGTTCGGCGATGCGTTGTTCCAGCACCTCGCGGCTGGCAATTACCTCGCTCTGCGGGCTGGCCGCTGAGCCAATCTGGCTGTCGTAGGGACGACTGGCAAAGTATTCGTCGGAAAGTTCGGGTTCGGCCTTCTCGACCCAACCCTCGATGCGCACCTGGCGCTCCAGGGGAGGCCACCAGAAGTTGAGACAGGCCCAGGGATGGGCCGCCAATTCCCGCCCCTTGCGGCTTTGGTAGTTGCTGAAAAAAACGAACCCCCTATCGTCCATCCCCCGCAACAGCACCACCCGGCTGCTGGGCCGACCGTTTGCGCCTACGGTGGAAAGGGTCATGCCGTGGGGTTCGTAAAGGTGGGTCTCGAGGGCCTCGGCCAGCCACCGCTCAAACTGGCGGAAGGGGTTGGGGTCGGCGTCCTGCTCAAGCAGGGTGCCGTAGGTGTAGTCGCTGCGAAGGTCACGGAGCATGGTTTCATTATGGGGCGGTTGCCCAAGGCCACACCACCGGGCCGGCTTACACTGGCGCTTTCGCCGAGCCTGGCCCTGGGTGGGGATGTTTTGGGCTGGTAATGTCCTGGTAATTGCTCTGGACTAGCTTGGTTCCGAAGGTTAGGAGGTTGCTATGGTCTGGGTGTGGGTTGCCTTGGCTGCTTTGAGCCTGTGGGCTGGCTGGAGGCTGCTGGCCCGTTCGTTTGTCCGGCAGTATTTCGCCAAGAACTACGCACCCATTCAGCTCAGTGAATCGCAACTGGGCGACTTCCCTCCCAGCCACCACCTGCAAGACGTACCCTGGTTCTCCACCCGCGAGACCTATTGCCAGGCCAACACCCTGCAGATGATCGCACACCAGCGGGGAAGAGCGGCCTCGAGGGATGAGATCAATTTTCTGATGGGTTTCACCTATGGGGCCAGTGCCCTACCAGGGCGGGGGCTTTTCTCCCCCTTCACCGACCCGGAGCCGGGTCATGCGGTGGCTGCGCCCTATCTGGGGTTGGTACGCCACTACTACGTGACCCACGACCCCCAGCTCTATCTGCAGGCATTGCGCTTCTACCTCTCCAGGGGTCATCCACTGCACATTCCACTCGATTACGCAGTGCTCTATGGCCTTAATGACTTCATTCCCCATAGTGACCTCTTGGTGGGGTACGATCCCGACGGGTTTTACTATTACGAAACCGTGGCCCTCGAGGGGACTCCCCTCGAGCCCGGTGAACGTGCTCCGGGTGAAAAGGGGCTGAAGGTATCGGAAGAGAAGCTGCTCGAGGCTGTGCTCAGCCAGTCCAGGCACTTTCAATTCCCCTGGCGTTATGCCTTCGCGCTGTTTGAGCCCTGTCCTGCCCAGTCCGACCTCAAACCCATCTGGCAGCGCAATGCCCGGCTGCTGATGGGGGGCGAAAAATACGGCCCCAAGCAGGGAGCTGATGCCATCGCTCGAGCGGCTACCCAGATTCAGCGATACTGGCGCCGGATCAAGCCTATCGCGGTGAGTCGATTTTTGCAGGCAGCCTACTACACCCGCCACGACAACGCCGACTTCTTGCGCTCGAGGTTCGCCCCAGAGGAGGGCATCCTGCGCTCGGCCCACCTGCTCGAGCAGGCAGCTCAAAATTATAGACTGGCTCAGCAAGCCATCGAAAAAGGCATTCGCTCGCGGGCCGAGGCCAGCCAGGTGGCGGCATGGCTCAACGAGGCCGCCAGCGAAGAGTGGGAGGTGGGCAGTATTTTTGCTCGCGTGGCCCACGCCACCGGGTGGCAGCCTGCTCCAGCCGACGAGGTTTCATGAGGCCCGTAGCCTTTTGCCAGTACGGCACAGGTTTGTGTATTGAACACTTGTGGAGGCCGCTCTTAGGGCGAAGGGGAGGTTTGTTGCTGCTTGGAGCAATCCGGCCTGTACTGCAGTTCCCTGTATTCTTACTGCCAATCCTGATGTCAAAAAACCAAGTTGCACACGACCTTTTTGCTTTCCCAGACTGCGGGTTTGTTTGCGAAGACCGCTCCAAAAAGCAAGTTGCTGCGGATTTGAGGTGATGGTATGGCGCATGTGATCTGCGAGCCTTGCGTAGGAGCCAAGCACCGCGACTGTATTGCGGTGTGCCCGGTAGATTGTATCCACCCCAAACTCGAGGAGGATAGGGGTGAGGTGATGCTCTTCATCCACCCCGACGAATGTATAGACTGTGGCGCTTGCGTGCCAGCCTGCCCGGTTGCGGCTATTTTTATCGAGCAGGATGTACCGACTCAGTGGCGAGGTTACATCGAAAAAAACCGCGACTACTTTGCCATGGATTGGGACGGTTTCCAGGCCAAATGGGGCATCCATGGTGCGCGTAGCCCCTGATGTGGAAAGGCAGAGGAATGTCACTCGCCTCGAGGATGCACGATGTAGCCCCCCGAGCGCTCGTCGCGCTCCAGGCGCACCAGCCCCCGGCGCTGGGCTTCCTCGAGGAGGCCGCTAAAGGAGCGAAAACCATAAGGGGCTTCCTTGAACCCCGGTTTGCGGCGCCGGAGGGCTTGTTTGACCAACGAGCCGAGTATCCGTTCCTCCTCGCCGCGCTCGGCTTGCAGGGCCAGGAGGGTCTCGAGTACCAGTTCGATGGCCTGTTGCTGCTTGTCCTGTTCGGGCTTCCGATCGGCAGTTTTGGCTTTGGCCTCCTGCTCACTGGGCTTGGCAGACTGTTTTTTGGTGGCTTCTTCCTGCACTAGGTCGTCGTAGAAGATGAACTCATCGCAAGCAGCGGTCAGCAAGTCGGAGGTGGATTTCTTGACCCCACCCCGATCACCAGCCGGTTGTTTTCCCGCAGTTTGGCGACCAACGGCGAGAAGTCGGAGTCACCGCTAATAACCACAAAAGTGTCCACATGGGACTTGGTGTAGCAGAGGTCGAGGGCGTCCACTACCAGCCGGATGTAGGCAGAGTTTTTGCCCGAGAGGCGGGTGTGGGGAATCTCGATCAGTTCAAAACTGCCCTCGTGCATGATGGTTTTGAGTTTTTTTATGGCGCTCCCAGTCACAGTAGGCTTTGCGTACCACGATGCAGCCCTTGGGCAAAAGTCGCTCGAGGATTCTTTGAATCTCGAACTGGGGATATTTGGCTTCCCGCACGCCCAGGGCAGTGTTCTCGAAATCGCAAAAGAGCGCCATGTCTTAAATTTCGGATCCTCCCGCCACAGCTTTACCACGCTTTGTGGGGGTTGACTTGGATTCAAGCCCTGATTCAAGTATTGAGCCTGGCGGGGTGTCATCTCGTGAGCGTTGTTGGAGGATGTTTGACAAAGCTCTGGTAACGCCTTGGTAATTCCCCTGCCCCAGACTGATCTTGGGGGTGGGGTGGTATGGAATGAGGTGAGCTATGCGCGAAGCCCAACAGATCCAGACCGAACCCATCCTTATCCCACTCAATTCCGAAGCGGTGCTTCAAGGCGATTTGAGTATTCCTCCAGGGGCAAGTGCGGTGGTGATTTTTGCGCATGGCAGCGGCAGCAGCCGACACAGTCCCCGCAACCGCTTCGTGGCTGGGGAGTTGCAACAGGCAGGGCTGGCGACCCTTTTGTTCGACCTGCTGACCCCAGAGGAAGAGCGGCTCGATGAGTACACCCGTCAGTATCGCTTCGATATTGGCTTGTTGGCTGAGCGCCTGGTAGCCACGACGGACTGGTTGGCCCTGAACCCCCAGACTAAACACCTAAACCAGGCCTATTTTGGGGCCAGTACTGGGGCTGCGGCGGCGTTGGTAGCAGCCAGCAAGCATCCTGAATGGATTCGGGCTGTGGTTTCTAGAGGGGGGCGCCCCGACCTGGCCGGGGATGCCCTGGAAAGAGTGGAGGCCCCAACCCTGCTCATTGTGGGAGAATGGGATGTGGAGGTGCGCAGGCTTAACCAGCAGGCCTTTGACCGTCTAGGGTGTGAAAAAAAGCTGGTGGTGCTTCCTGGTGCTGCGCATTTGTTTGAAGAGCCAGGGAAGCTGGAGGAAGTGGCTCGGCTGGCTTGTGACTGGTTTTCCTGTCATCTAAATGGCATCGCGAGGGGGGAGAGGCATGCTTGAGCCAGAGGCGTTACAAGCGAATTTGCTTCCGGTGGAGTTGCTCAGAAACCGTTGCGATGTGAGCCGTCTTAACTTTCGTACCACTGCCGAGCTCGAGCGCCTCGAGCAGCTACCGGGCCAGCAGCGGGCGACACGGGCGATCGAATTTGGTTTGAAGATTTTGCACGATGGCTACAATGTATTTGCCCTGGGGCCAGCAGGAATTGGCAAGCTCAGTCTGGTGCGCCACTTCACCCAGGCGCAGGCCCGGCAGGAAGCTGTAGCCCAGGACTGGATATACGTGCACAACTTCCTCGAGCCGCACAAACCGCTGGCCCTGGGGCTGCCCCCCGGACGAGGTGGACAGCTTAAGGAGGGCATGGAGCGGTTGGTAGAGGAGCTGCGGGTCGCCGTTCCGGCAGCTTTCGAAAATGAGGAGTACCGCACCCGGCGGCACATCATCGACGAGGAGTTCAAGCAAAGGCAGCAGGAGAGCTTCGATGCTCTACAGGCCGAGGCCAACCAGCAGGGCATCGCCATTTTGCGCACCCCTATGGGCATGGGTCTGGCGCCGGTGCGCGACCGGGAAATCATCACCCCAGAGGAGTTTGAAAAGCTGCCTGAGGCCGAGCAGCAACGCATCCAGGCCGCTATGGAGATGCTCCATCAGAAGTTGCAAGCCCTTCTGCAGCAAGCCCCGCAGTGGGAAAGCCAGCGCCGCGAGAAGATCCGTGAGCTCAACCGCGAGGTCACCCGCTTTGCCATCGCCCACCTGCTGGGCCGGGTGCGCGAACACTACCTCGACTTGCCGGAAGTGCTGTCCTACCTGGAGCTGGTCGAGCAGGATCTGATTGAAAATGCAGGGCAGTTCCTGGCGGGCCAGAGCGAGCCGGAGAACCCCCTCGAGGCGGCCCTAGGGCGGATGTTTTCGGATAGCCGGACCCTGGACCGCTACCGGGTTAACCTGCTGGTGGATCAGCGGGGTCAGCAGGGGGCGCCGGTGGTGGAGGAGGACCATCCTTCGCTGGCCAACCTGCTGGGTCGCATTGAGTACCGCGCTCAGCTTGGCAATCTGGTTACCGACTTCACCCTCATTCGTCCAGGGGCGCTGCACCGGGCCAACGGAGGCTACCTGATTCTGGATGCCCGGAGGGTGCTGTTGCAGCCGTATGCCTGGGAAGAGCTCAAGCGGGCCCTGCGGGCTCGAGAGATTCAGATTCGCTCGGTTGGGGATGTGTTGGGCCTGGCCAGCACCGTTACCCTGCAACCTCTGCCTATTCCGCTGCGGGTCAAGGTGGTTTTGCTGGGGGACCGGCTTCTGTACTACCTGCTCTCGGCCTACGACCCCGATTTCCCCGAGCTTTTCAAGGTAGCTGCCGATTTCGAAGACACCCTCGAGCGCACCCCAGAAGGGGAGCTGGCCTACGCCCGGCTGATTGGTTCGCTGGCCCAACAGGAGCGCCTGCGGCCTCTGGACGCTCCGGCGGTAGCACGGGTGATTGAGCATGGCTCGCGCCTGGCGGCCGATGCCCAGAGGGTTTCGGCGACCCTCGAGGCCCTGCTCGACCTGCTGCGCGAGGCCGACTACTGGGCAGCCCAGGCCAACCATGCGGTCATATCGGCCCAGGACATAGAGCAGGCCATCCAGCAGCAGGTCTACCGGGTCAGCCGTCTTAAGGAGCGCTTACAGGAGGAGGTGCGGCGAGGTACCCTACTGGTTGACACAACCGGGGCCAAGGTGGGGCAGATCAACGGCCTTTCGGTGCTGGGTCTGGGGGGCTATAGCTTCGGTCATCCCACCCGCATCACCGCGCGGGTGCGTCTGGGCAGGGGCGAGGTGGTGGATATCGAGCGCGAGGTGGAGCTCGGCGGCCCGCTGCACTCCAAGGGGGTGCTGATTTTGAGTGGGTTCCTAGGCGAGCGCTACGCCCGTGAGCGCCCGCTCTCGCTCTCGGCCAGCCTAGTCTTCGAGCAGTCTTATAGTGGGGTGGAGGGGGACAGCGCCTCGATGGCCGAGTTGTGTGCGATTCTCTCGGCCCTGGCGCGGGTGCCCATTCGGCAGGGCATCGCCATTACCGGCTCGGTCAACCAGCACGGCCAGGCACAGCCCATTGGCGGGGTCAACGAAAAAATCGAGGGTTTCTTCGAGGTCTGTCGGGATGCGGGCCTGAATGGGGAACAGGGGGTGATCATCCCCCGGCCCAACATCAAGCACCTGATGTTGCGGGAAGAGGTGCTGGCGGCGGTAGCCGCCGGTCGATTCAAGGTTTGGGCGGTAGACACGGTGGACGAGGCGCTGACCATCCTGACCGGCCTCGAGGCCGGTGAGCGGGGCCCAGACGGGCAGTTCCCCGAAGGCAGCCTGAATGCTAGAGTAGAGGCGCAACTGATTGCCTTTGCAGAGCAGGCCCGGAGCTTCACAGCCTCCTCTGCAGGAGGTGGGCCATGAGCCGCATCCGCCGGGTGATTCTAGCCCAGGATCTGGCCAGTCGCGACCCCCAGGCTACCCGGACGGCAGTAGCCCTGGCGGCCCGGCTGGGGGCTGGCGTGCTGGGCCTCTTTTTGGAAGACCCCCGACTGTTGCGCTGGGCCGATCTACCGGTAGCCCGGCAGGTCAGCGCCTGGGGGGTGGTTGCAGAGCAGGCCCAGCTCGAGGCCCAGCTAAGGGCTCTGGCAGCCCAGGCCCAGACCGAGCTGGAATCGGCTGCCCGGCGCCTGGGTGTTCCCTGGTCGGCACGGGTGCTACGCGGAGCGCTACAGGATCTGGCCGAGGCCGCCGCGGACGACCTGTGGGTGATTGGTACGGCAGGCCAGTTGATGGGTTTGGAGGTGCCTACCTTTGCCCTGCTACGCCCGACCCTGCCCCCAGCGGCCCGGCTAATCCTGCTGCGCCCACGGACCCAGGGCTTCCAGCGTCCTTTGGTGGTGCTACACGAATCCTCGAGCCGGGTCGAAGCCGTGCTGGATGCGGCCTGGGGCCTGATGGAGAGCCCTACTCAGCCCCTGAGCGTGCTGATGATTGGAGACCGGGCCGAGCTGGCGACCCAGGTGCAGGCCTGGCAGGCCCGACGAAATGCACTGCTGCGGCCGGTGCACCTGGGTCAGGCTGGCATCGCAGAACTGGCTCAGGTATGTGCCCAGGTGGGTTGCGATGGCCTGGTGGTGGCGGCCGACTGGTCCTGGCTCGAGGGAGAGGGTCTCGAGCGGCTTCTGGCCGTGGTGCGGACTCCAGTGCTGGTGGTGCAGTAGGGCTTTGCCAGGTTCTCCAGTACCGTTGCCCCAGGGTCCTATGCGAAACCAATGGGTTTGACCTATGCGTACCTGGCGCAACTCCCCACCGTTCTTCTGAGACTGTGTTATGGGAGACAAGTCATATCAGTTTCGGTCGGTTTGTCACCGGATGGTGGTCTCGCCGCGCCTTGGCGCGGCGCAGAGGCCACCGAACGAGGTTGTCCGCGTAGCGGAGGACATACGGATTTATTGCATCACGGGAACCCGATACCGCTTTATAGCACCTACAGAACGCGATACCACCCCTTAGAAAGGAGTCGTTTGCTTCGCTGACCGGAGGGAGGGGTGGGCTCTAGGATTCCAGGTGTACTGCGTACGGCGCAACCAAGCCCCTGAAGTTTTTGATTGGGAGATTGCCTTTTTGAATCCGGCATGAGTCGAGGGACATACCGCCCAATGTATTTAGCTATACTATGGTTGCCGGATACCGTAACACGAGATGTCTTCTTGGAGTCCGATTGAGCCGGGGTTTAGGAGCCCGGTCGTTTTGTCCCAACACGGTCGTTCGGGAAAGGAGGAGGCCATGTTCTACTGGAAGTTCAGCGATGGAACCACCGTGTACAGCCATGCACGGGTGGAAGGCGGGAGTCTTTTTGCTCAGCACTTGCGGCGGGAACTGGTCAGCCTGGTCTATGGTTGTGGCCCTTTGGTCTGGCTAATGCCAGGGATTCATGCCGTCGAACTCGACCCCGTTTCCGACGACCTGCTGGCCCTATGGCTCGAGCAAGAGGCCAAGGTCTATGGCCTTGGGATTACCGATACCGATTTCACCCCCACCCGCCAGGTCTCTCTCGGGCCCCCCGGAGGCAGTCATGGTCGAGTTGCATCCGAGTAAAGGAACAACCCGCCGGGTCGTCTTCACCCTGCCCGGCACGATCCAAGCCAGCAGCGCGGCGGTGGTGGGCGATTTCCTCGATGTGTCCTGGTATCCAGCCGGCCACCCCATGACACGCTGCGCGGATGGGCGTTGGCAGCTGACCCTCGAGCTCGAGGCGGGACAGGCCTACGAGTTTCGCTACTGGGTCAACGGATGTGAATGGCACAACGACGATTGCTGCCCCCAGATACCCAACCCCTTTGGCAGCCACAACAGCGTGTTCTTCGTGTCAGAAGAGGACAAACACCCCTTGCCAGTATTGCCCTAGGGGGCTAGCCTGAAAGAGCAAGAAGGCGGGTCGGAAACGGCTTCCCTTCTTCCCGCCTCAGCAGCCTCTTCCCGCCGGAAAGGTCGCTGAGGTGTTTGCTTGACCTGAAAGGAGGTGGGTATGTATCGGCGCATTTTGCTGCCCATAGATGGTTCACCCCCCAGCGAGCATGCCGCAGCGGTTGGGCTGGCTCTGGCCCGGCGGTTGGGGGCTACGGTGGTGCTGGTGCATGTGATAGAGCCGCAACGCTACCGCGAACTGCGCGATTATCAGGAGGCCCTCGAGCGGGCTCGTACAGTGGGTCGGGCTTTGCTCGAGCAGTGGGAGCGCAAGGCCCAGCGCCAGAAGGTGTCCTGCACGACCCAGCTCACCAGCACCGAGCCGGAAAGCCGTCCGGGGGTTGCCGAGGCCCTGGTGGACGCCGGGATAGCCCACGGCTGCGACCTGGTGGTGATGGGTACCCACGGGCGCACCGGCCTGCCCAGGGTGCTGCTGGGCAGCGTGGCCGAGCGGATGGCCCGACTGGCCCCCACGCCGCTCCTGCTGGTGCGTGGCGACGATACCAGGCCCACCTTGTTCAAGCGCATACTGGTGGCCTTTGACGGCAGCGCTTACAGCGAGCTGGCCCTGCAACACGCCGACGCCCTGGCCGGAGCCCTCGAGGCCAGGCTCTCGGTGGTGTATGTGGTGCCCGATCTGAGCCAGTTGTACCTGAGTGCTGGGCGGGCCTGGATGTTTGCCGACCAGCAGCAGCTACAGGCTCAACTGGCCCAAGAGCAACAACGCTTGCGTGAACAGGGCGAGTTTATTCTTCAGGAGGCTTTGAAGCGCTGCGAGCATTGCAAGCCAGCCCGTACTGTGCTGCGTGAGGCCGGGCGGCACCTGATTGGCGAGCGCATTCGCGAGGTTGCTGATGAAGAAAGCGCCGAGTTGATCGTGATGGGCACCCATGGGCGTACCGGGCTACGTAAATTCTTGCTGGGCAGCGTGGCCGAGGATGTGGCCCA
>OGCI01001870.1_pt1 | contig 15752 bp, 21 predicted proteins | sample 1570021 | NCBI WGS metagenome assembly OGCI01 (sample SAMN06264664, study PRJEB24512) | hot springs metagenome | isolation source: Hot spring water | place: South Africa: Tshipise | collected 2015-06-21 | reverse complement strand
TACTATCCTGTTCTACTAATTCATTCTTCAACAATGCTATTAGCGCCGCTCCTAAGGGGTATGTTTAGGCAATCTCTTGTATTGTTCTCTCTCCCTGGAGTGCTTTCAGAGCTACTTTGGCTTTGAAAGTTTTGTCGTACCGCTTCCTCATAGGGATTACTGTATACCTTCCTAATGATGATAGAATAGGAAGAGGGCAATTCATACACGTCATCCCTCTCTGTATCCGAAAATTGGGGCTCAGCATATTTATCATTTTCAGAGCTTAAAAACTTTATCATCCTCTATATGAACCTGTTTCACTGCATTACGAAGGTCTACTACTAATTGCGCAGTATTTACAATATGATCCACATCAAAACATGAATGATTCGTAGTGAACACCACACAATCCACTTTTTTTAGAAGTTGATCATTTAACTCTACACTTTTCCATTCTCTACCATAATCATCTATTACTTCTGGTATATAGGGATCATAATACAACACCTTTGCGCCTTTTTTTTCTACTTCATGCATTACTTGTAATGCAGGACTCTCCCTTGCATCGTCAATATCAGGTTTATAAGCTATACCTAAAAATAGAATGGTCGAACCTCTTAAAGGCTTAGAGTAACGATTTAATGCGTAGGATATTTTATTCATCATACGGTAAGGCTGTAAATTATTTATACGACCTGCGGCTTCAATCATGCTAAGATCGAAATTAAATCCTTTTGCGATATACTCCAAATAAAAAGGGTCGAGGGGGATACAATGTCCCCCTATGCCTGGCCCTGGGTAAAAAGCTTGAAATCCAAACGGTTTAGTTTTCGCTGCTTCTATCACTTCCCAAATATTTATGTCCATTTTCCCTGAAAGAAGAGCGAGTTCATTGATGAGGGAAATATTCACTAATCGATACGTGTTCTCCAAGATCTTAACCATTTCAGCCGCCCGAGGAGAACTAACGAAATGTAATGATTGGACTATTTTCCCATATAAAGATCGGGCAATTTCCTCCGCCTCTTTGCCTAAAGGACCTACTACTTTGGGCGTGTTTTCCGTATTGTATTGCTTATTACCAGGATCTACTCTTTCCGGACTAAAACAAAGGAAAAAATCAAACCCTTCTTTGTATCCTGATTCTTTTTCAAGAATGGGTTTTAAAAATGTTTCCGTTGTGGTAGGATACGTAGTGCTCTCTAAACTGATAAAAACCCCTTGTTTCATTGTTTTCCCAATATCAATGGCGGCTTGCTCGATATAACGCATATCAGGTTTTTTAAATTTGTCTAAAGGGGTAGGGACACATATAAAAAAGGCGTCACACGAACCCAACGCTTTTCTATCTGAAGTAGCGGACAAATTACCTTTTTGTACGACGCCACGAAAGGCTTCCGGATCAATATCCCTAATATAACAATCCCCATCGTTAACTTTGGCTACTTTATTTTGATCTACATCAAAACCAAGAACCTTGATTCCTTTCTTAGCAAAAGCTACCGCAAGGGGAAGACCCACATATCCTAATCCTAATACGCAAATTTTCACATCATTCTTTTCGATTTTTTTTAATAATTCATGTTTCAAGCTATTATTAGAATTCATAGCGCTCTCCACACTCCGGACATTCATTCGATTTATTGAGCTTAACTCCACAACGACAAACCCAACCCTGTTGTTTGGCTGGAACCCCGTATACTAACGCGTATGGCAGTACATCACGCGTAACAACGCTTCCAGCCCCTATGAAACAATACTCCCCTAAAGTAACTCCACATACAATGGTTGCATTTGCTCCAATGGAAGCTCCTTTTTTCACCAGGGTTTTCTTGTATTCATGTTTGCGTTCTATAAACGCACGCGGATTAATGACGTTGGTAAATACCATAGAAGGACCACAGAATACATCATCCTCCAGCTCCACGTTGTCATAAATGGAGACATTATTCTGTATCTTAACTCTGTCCCCTATTTTCGCATGGCAACCCACATTTACGTTTTGTCCCAACACGCACTCTTTGCCAATTTTAGCCCCTGACATTATATGGCAGAAATGCCATATACGGGTACCAGAGCCAATTTGCGAGCCTTCATCCACATAGGAAGATTCATGTTTAAAGTATTTTCCTCCGTCGAAAGATTCACACTCTATCAACTGTGTAGTCATCGGAAAAACTCCTCTATACAATCACAAACATAATCCACTTCATCATCCGTTAATTCTGGGAACAGGGGAAGCGCTAAAATCTGTTCACTTACACCCTCTGCCCTTGGAAAATCACCTTCTTTATACCCTAGATAGGAAAAACAAGGCTGAAGATGCAAGGGTAATGGATAATAGACGGTAGTACCAACCTCTCGCTCCTTTAAAAATTGAATCAACGCGTCTCTTTTTTTCTCAATAACTAGGATATTAAAAACATAGTATACCGGATGTACATTGTCAGGAATAATAGGAATGCGTACCTCTGGTATAACGGATAGACGCTTCATGTAATGTTCTGCGTGTTTCGCGCGTTTTTCTATAGCTTCCTGTATATGGTTTAACTTTACTCTCAAAACCGCGGCCTGTACGGTGTCTAACCGTGAATTATATCCTAAGTACTCATGATAGTATTTTTTTTTCGCTCCATGAACTCGATACCATCTTGCCTTTTGCGCAAGATCGGGATTTGACGTTACGATTAAGCCTCCGTCGCCATAACCCCCTAACGTTTTAGTGGGAAAAAACGAATAGATGCCAATATCGCCAATTGTTCCTGCTTTTTTCCAACTATCACCTATCTTACACTCCATGCCCCATGCCTCTGCCGCATCCTCTAAAATAGCTAAATCATACGCTTTTGCCATTTTCAAGAGAGGCTCCATAGGTACGGGTTGATTGAAAAGATGCACGGGTAGAATACCTTTCGTTTTTTTAGTGATCTTCCGCTCAGCGGCGTTTAGATCCATCTGAAGCGTTTCTTCGTTAATGTCAACGAAAACAGGCCGACCTCCCAATCGGGCGATACAGGAAGCAGAGGCAAAAAAGGTAAACGTAGGTGTCAAAACTTCAGCTCCATCCCTGAAGTCTAGCAAGTCAGAAGCTATGACGAGAGCGTCCGTTCCAGAAGCTACACCGACTGCGTAAGGTGCTTCTAAATATTTAATGGCTTCCTGTTCAAACAGACCTACCTCTTCTCCAAGAATAAAATCTCCGCGCAATAATACCTGTTGGATAGCATGATCGAGTTCTTTTTGATAGTTTAGATACTCTCGAACCGGTGTAAAAAAGGGAACCTTCATGTGTACACCTCCCTCCACGCACGGATAATAATTTCGGCAGTGTCTCCTTTTCCATATAATTCCACATCCATTCCATGCTGTGGCATTTGATGAAGAGCTTGTAAAATACGGTCCGGATCAGTGCCCGCCAGTACGTTCCATCCCGTGTCTACAAGTTCACCCCATTCGGTTGTATCCCGTAAGGTGATACATGGTTTACGATAAAAGTATGCTTCCTTTTGGACACCCCCCGAGTCCGTCACGATGAAGGAACACTTGTTTTCCAATGCTAACATCTCTAAATATCCTACAGGGCCTAAAAGATGAACATGAGATTCTACAGGTATTCCAAATTTCTTCAACGCTTTTAGCGTGCGGGGATGAATAGGAAAAATAGCAGGAATTTTTTTAAAAGAATTAAGGGCTATAAAAATCCTCTCCAAGTTTTCCCGTTTATCCGTATTCTCCGCTCGGTGTACGGTTACTAAAAAAAAATCTTTCAATTCAGTAGCCAAATTAGGAAGGTAGCTTGCACAAAGGTTGCGGTAATATAAAGAGGCTTGGTACATGATGTCTCCGCATAATACTATAGCCTTATTATCCGCAGACGGTTTTTTTGGTATTTGATAGGGAATGCCTTCTCGTTCAAGGTTTCGTACTGATTGTTCGGTAGGACAAAACAGCCACGTTGACAGATGATCCGTTAATCTCCGATTCTGTTCTTCAGGCATGGCCATCCAAAATGACCTTAGCCCTGCTTCAACGTGTGCAATGGGAATCTGGAGTTTCGACGCAACTAAGGCTCCGGTTAAAGTAGAATTAGTATCTCCATACACTAATAAAAGATCTGGCTTTTCCTTGAGTACAATTTCTTCTAACCGTATCATCATGGTTCCTATCATATACCCGTGTGTTCCAGACCCCACACCTAAATAATAATCAGGTTCAGGTATGTTTAATTCCCTAAAAAAAACCGATGACATAAAGTCATCATAGTGTTGTCCAGTATGAACCAATACTTCATTGATCCACGTAGCATTTGATGGTTCTCGTATCAAACGGCTAAGAACGGCCGCTTTTATGAACTGAGGTCGAGCGCCTACAACGGTTACTATTTTCATGTCAATAACTAAGCTGTTCCATCAATCTAATGCCAGAGAGAACATCACTTGGGGACGGGAATTTTTCCCATTTTTCCTCCACGATATATTGATACATCGTATCATGTCCTTTGCCATACACGTGATCTATCGTGAAATCCATGCTTGGTTTTTCCATATCTTCCACATCCCAGAAATCTATTTTATTTAAGTTAGTTCCCGTTAAGCGGATAGTACCCCGTTCCGCAATTAAAGTAAACTCTGTCAAATAATTCTTACGGTAGGTACTTACCGTCGCATTTATGGTCCCAATCGTCCCATTTTTAAACTTACACACTGCAGAGACAGTGTCGTAGACATCAAGTTTCCGCAGAGAGCCACCCAGCCCTTTCCCCTCCTCCAATTGCCCAAAGAAAAAGTGCACCATATCGACGTAGTGACTTGCTTGAGTATAAAGAACTCCTCCATCTAACTCTAATGTACCATGCCAATCGATTTTAAAATACGAATCATCTCGGTTCCAAAATATATTACACACAAATTGGTAAATCTTTCCCAATTTATCCGAATCAATAAGTTGTTTCATGAAAGCCACCAACGGATTATAACGATTCTGATATATGGGGAGTAAAATTTTTCCAGCCTTTTGGACGCGACTATAAAGTTCATACGCTTCCCGTACGGTCAAAGATATAGGTTTTTCTACAAGTATGTATGGGACATTTGTTTGTTCAGCAATTTCAGCCGCGTGACGAGGATGAAGACCTGATGGAGTCAACACTGCGGCAATATCCACATTCCTTAATTCTCGGTAATCTGTAGTCCACGGCACATTGAGGGATTCGCCAGTAGCTCGGGCACGATCTTCTAGAATGTCACAAACCATAGCGATCTGAAGTCCCTTAGTAGCACTAATAGCCTCTATATGCCGTTTTGAAATTCGTCCACAACCAACTAACGCAACTTTTTTTGCATACATAATACGCCTCTTTTATCGAGAGCTTGGTAACCCGATGGTTTCTATACGCTTTATACGTCGGGCGTTCTCATATTTTCATACTCATGCCCCAGTGCGTATTTTTTAAATAAAGACTTTTTCTCTTTACTTACCTTCTATGCCTCCACGCCCCCCGTATCTTTTCCATTGCCGCAGGATCCCGCTTCAGCTTATGCACGTACTCCACGATAAAAGCGAGGAACACAGCGATAAAGAAAGCGGCTACCACGGCCATGATGAGCGTGATGGAGCGGCGCTGCTGTTCAAGGAACACCTCAGGTTCTGACACCGGCACGAGTATAGGCATCGTACCGGTCCTATAAATGCGGCTGGATACAATAAGAGCTTTGGTTGCATCCGAAAGGACCATCGATGTAGAGACATCCTTCCATAATGCTTCCATGGCTTCGTAGATCACACTTGATCTATTAGATATTTCCGTTCGGAGGCGGACATCGACTCGTTGGAGCATGTCGGATAGGAAGGCCCTGGCAGCCTCCTTGTCCCGAGATTTTACCTCAAAGCGGATTCCTTCCTTTACTACCATGACTTTGTAATCCTTTCCGATAAAGGTTTTCGCCACGTAGGTTCGGAACCGGATATTTGTCGGATCTAAGGGTAAGTTATCGGTTTTCAACTTGTTCTTCACTACCGCGTCGATCACGGTGTTAAACTCGGTACCGTACGCGACGGTAAGGCCGGGGATGTCCATGCCCACCTGGTCTCGTAAAGCCGGGGGGATCTGCACCGAAGCCACTACCGCCTGAAGGGTGTAAGTCTGAAATGAAAGCACCCCTAGTGCCGGTAACAGGAATAGCACGATACCCGCCACAAGGGCCGTCAATAGGGGCAGTCCCACCACGAGGCGACGCTGCTTGATTAGCACCACGAATAGGTCCACGAGGTCGATCTCATCCTCATCGTTCTGGGGTGGGTAGGGGCCCACGCTCATGGGCCCCGCGTATGGGGGATAGAGGGGCACTTGGGGTGTAGCGGACGCGTTAGGCGCGGGACGCGCGGTCGTTGGGTTGGGTGTAGACATAGGTGTGCCTTGATCGCCCGGGGCGGAGTTGGATTCGAAAGAAAATGGTTCTTTTTGTCTCATGGTTACCTCTTATATCTCATTAAATACCATATTTTTTCGCGAACTCTCGCGACCTTTGAAATATCCCAATCAGTTCTTCGCTTTTCTCGTAAACCGCGTTTAACGCGTTCACCACATCCGTTGGGTCGTCCGCGTATTCATGGCTAATCTCATTCCGCATCTCCCTAAGAGCCCCCCAATCCTTCGCGTTTAGGATACGGAATTCTTCCATGCGGTTGAGAATATCCAAGAAGGTTTTCCCTTTAATCTCTTCTTTTCCCAACAGTAGGAGAGCTGGAAAAATTTTTTCCCCTAGGGTGTCTTGAAGCTTAGAAAAGCGATACACTAACTGGTCCACAAACCCCGCTTGCTCTTCGTTAAGGGTTTTGAACCTATCCACACTTAACGGCATTAGAGGTGCTAGATTACGCTTAGCGGCCCGGATTCGTTCTTCGTGCTTGGCGCATTCGGCAAAGCGTTGCTGCAGGGTAAAGCGGGCGGTTCGTTCATTCATAGTTTGATTCCCGTTTTCCGGGCTTCCTGCTCGATAGGCCGGTTGGAATCCTGCGCTAACACCACGTCGATCTTTTGGTCGCCGATCCGCATTTTTAAAAGAGTTAGAAAGCGGATTTTTTTCTCGAACCGTTGGGAAGGTGATTCCGCGGGATCCGTCTCAATGAATAGGTCGATATCCCCGCCTAGAGCCGTGTCGTCCACGCGGCTTCCGAACAGGTACACCTCGTCCGTGCCGAACACCTCGAGACAAGTCTGTTTGATCAGGGCTCGTTCGCGTTCGGATATGCGCATACCTATTTATTACCCTCTGCTCTGCTCAGGGCAATAGGGTTTTCACCTTCTCCACCACGAATTGAGCTGCCTCCAGGGCTTGCCGCGCGTCCTTTTCCGAGTACTCCTCGGTAGGGATAAAATCAATATCCCCGTAAAAGGCGAGTTCCCGCTCCTTCCGCAATCTCTTAGAAATCTCCACCATCTTTTGGACTTCTCAGTCTGTTAAGTCTCGTCATGATAGCGGGGAGGCTCCACACCCACGAACCGAAGGGCCGCTTTTAAACACAGCTCCACGATCTCCTGGGCTTCCAGCACCGCGTCCGAATAGTCCTCCTCTTCCAGATATCGGCGAAGGATCTTCAGCCGCTTTTGCGCTTCGAAGAAGTAACTCTCCGCCAGGTTCCCGTTGTTCATAACTCGATTACGTCTCCAGGTTTGTAGTCTGGCTTCAGGTCCCAGTACCAAGCGCTACCCCTTCGGATCCGCCTTGCCCCAAGGATTTCGAGCCGCTGCTTCAGTTCCCTGAGACGGGAGGCGAAGAAACTGTCCCGGTCGTACAGGATCCGCGCGTCCTCCACCATATCGAGAAAAATGGGGCTTCCGGCGAGAGCTTCCTCTTTAGTTTTGAATAGGGGAGATAGGTACGTTTCAATTCCCTGTTTCCGCATTTCCAATAGGAAGGACTCCAGGGCTTGTTCTACCTGTTCAAACTCCCGTACCCGAGCCATGCGGCCCCGGGGCAGGTTTTGAGCCACGATCAGGAGATCCACGTCTGAATCTTCCCGCATGGTGCCCCGTCCGACAGAACCATACACAACTAAGGACACGAGCCGATCTCCATAGAACCGAAGCACTTCCGTCCGCAACCGGTCCAAAAGGGCCTGGAACGAGGAGTGTAGGGTTTTGACTTCTATATTGCTCATGATATTTGATCTCTGTAGGTTATGAACTCGTCAATGTGGGAACAAAAGTTTCCGCACTTCGGACACAATCTCCTCGGCAAGGGCTGCCGCCTCTTTTGCCGCTTCATGGGTGTACACCTTTTTCTCGTAGTACCCACTCGTCGGCTAACGCGTTTTTAAGGAAGGGGGTTTCTTTCATCCATTCGAACTCTTCCGGGGTATAACAGAGTAGATCATAGTCCACTGTCAAGCCCAATGCCGCGCGCAATTCCTGGATTCGTTCCAGATATGGTTTGTCACTTTCCATCACGATCAGGATATCGAGATCCGTGCGTAAATCCGAACGACCACGGGCGTAAGAACCAAAGAGACTGATCCTCCGTAGCCCAGAACCTAAATCCACGGTACGTAGCCTGTCTACCGCTTCCTAGAGTCGCTTTTGGTAACGGGCGCGTAGGGTTAGCAGATCGGTTGATTCTCGCATACGATGGCTATTCGATCACGCCCCAGAGATCCAGGTATTGGGTTGCCAAAGCCAAGGCCCGCTCCGCGTCAGCGCGGTTGTACTCATTGATGGGAATAAAATCTTTGTCCCCATAAAAGGCGATTTCCCGCTGGGTACGGAGCCATTTCGTATCTTTTCTAAGTTCCTTCAATAAGGTTCGTGCGTTGGAGGGCAATTTCTCCTGATGCTCGATCAAGATATCGATCACATCGTGCCACTTGGGTGGATCTATCCCATATTGGATCAGAATAGCCTTTTGAACCAGTTCCACAATTTCCTGGGCTTCTCGTACTACGTCCGCAAAATCCTCCAAGTTGAAATATTCCTTCAAAATGTTTAAACGAATCTTGGCTCGTTTGATATAATCCACCGCCAGGGCCTTATTCGTCACCGATCACCTCGTAATGTGGAATGGGGCTTTCTCTAAACCGAAGATGTTTCTGTTCAAACCTCCTTAGCTTGCGCAGGAATTTCACGAAAAAGCCTTTCGGATCGTGGAGCACGCGGAATATTCCACCCCAGAGCCAGCGGCACTCTACGGATAACGTATCAACGCTTTTGATGATGGGGGACACCCGGATGGGAAGGGGGAACGTGACGTACTCTTCCACCTGTTCGATGAACTCGATGTAAGTCTCATAGTTGGACCCCACCTTTTGTAGCACAACCAAAAGGTCTATGTCCGATTCAGGGGTGAACCGCTCGCTTGCCACGGAACCAAACACCACGAGGGACACAAGCCGGTCTCCGTAATATGCGATGGCACGTTCTTTAAGGAGTTTTACCAAGTTGTAATATCTGCGCCTAAAGCTTTCCATGTTTATTAAATAAGCCCCTCACGGCCTCCAGGATGGCGGATGCCAACCGTATCCCTTCCTCGGCATCGCTCTTAAGGTACGCTTCGGTTTTACTCATGTGGGCCCTACCAATAGAATACCTTCTTTCAATATCTGTTGAAAGAACCTTCGATCCTTGACTTTTTCCCACTCCTCCGGGGTATAGGAGAGTAGATCAATGGCGCAGGGGAACATATCCCACAACTCAGGGAAATCCTGGTAGCGACGGAAAAAGTCCCGGGAGGTTCGGTGTACCACCAGTAGATCGATATCACTCCGCCGATCCTGCGATCCCCGGGCGTGGGAACCGAAGAGTATGGCCAGTTGAACGGTTGATTTTTCCTGAAAGTAGCGTCTCAGGGTTTCCACAAGATTTTGCTTCTATTCATACATGTCACACGGGGTGCTCCCGGTACTAGTACCCCACGCTGAGGCCGAGTTTGAAGCCGAGGGACAGTTTCCGGTACCGGGGATCGATGTCGCTGAACTCGGAGGCTATTATAGAGCTCGAGGTTCCCCAGTAGATGGGAAGGGCGAAGGTGAGGGAACCATTGGGAAAGGGATTATTTACCCGCAGACCCGGCACCACGTACCCAGAGTTGTCCTTCCACGCGTGGTTCCATCGAATCCCGAAATCCAGGTTGGGCAGGGGAAACCGCTTCCACAGGAAGTTAAGGGAGGTTTGGTGATCGGCCCGGGAAAACCAGGTGGGAAAATCGGCGCCCACTCCGGAACTTGAGCCTGCCGATCCGGTCCCTATCGCGCCAAACGGCCCCTCTTCGAACTGATCCCCAATCAAGGGCAAGTCCGTAATGGGCGTCTTGGACAAGGTAGCTCGGATGCGATGTTCCCCATAGAGTTGGATCTTTGGATCCCCCCACTCCTTAAAAAAGCCGGACAGGGCCACGTACTCCCGACGGGTAGTAAGCAGGCTCTCGTGAAACAGGTCCACGCTCCATAGGGTCGTTTTGGCGCCCAGAACGCCCCGGGGAGCGAAGCCTTCATCCCGCCTCTTCTGGGAAGGAAGGAGGGCTTCGAAAAGGAACTCTACCCCACCCACCGGAAGGGTGAGCTGGGCCGCGTAGGAAAGGTCGGAAGCTCCGGGAGTGGTCGTGTACCGCCAGCCGGGCTGATCCATCACCACCGCGGTAAAAGCGGCGGTTCCCACCGGCACGGTGAGCTTGAAGGCGTATCCACCTTCGGCATTGATCGTTAGGTTCGTGTCATCATAAATCCGGCCGTTTCCCCACGTGATGGCCTGTTTTCCTACCCGGATAAAGTACCGCTCCCACAGTACATAAGTAAGGAACAGTTCGGTTACCGAAAGTCCGAACCCCGGGTAACTGGTTTCGATGGATCCCTGCACACTGGTGTATTTGTCCATCCGGGATCGGAACGTGAGAGTATTGGTAAACTCCGCGTATCCGGAAAAATCGAGATTCCGGTACAGGGCTTTTAGGGTATCCCGGGCAGGCTGGTTAAAGGGGGGAAGCTCGGTAAAACCAGCCAACCCTCCAATGGCGGTTGAAATACTCCCCGACACACTGAGGGGCTCCCGAGTGAACTCGGCCAAAAGATCCGGTGCAGGAGCTTCCTTCACCTTCTTTTCCGTGGGCGCGGCTGAGGGAGGCTCCTCTGTTTCGGCAGAACTCGATCCGTCCCGCGGCGGACCTTTGGTTGTAGATCCGGTGCCGCTTTCAGAGGTAGGGGCGCTTCCCGAACTTCTTCCATCCACAGAAGGACTCGCTCCAGCTGAACTGCCTCCCGCGGGCGCGTCGATCGTTCCCGCCTCGGGGGTATCGAACAAGGAATCAATATCGTCGGTGGATTGGGCATAGCCGCGAGTGGGTACCCACACGCACCAAAGTAGGAAGGCGAGAAGCAAAAAAAAGGGGCGCCATCCCTCTACGCGTCCCCCTACGTTCATCCCACGCCCGAATGGTTCTCGCACCCTAGGTTACTTCCTTACAAAGCGTATTAGCGCCATTCCGGAGAATGTCCCGAACCATTTGGTCCACCATTTCACGGGTTATCGGGAAAGGACGGATGTATTTTAATCTTTCCAACCAAGATAGGGGGAAGGACTTTAACCGCTCAACGAAAAACGCTCGATCCACGATCGCTTTCCGGTTCGCGATGTCAAGGATGTGTCCCCATTCGAACGACTCGTGAGCGGCAATAGCGAAAAGATCGAACACATCCTTTTCCTCATCCCGATCCATGAGAGCCGCCACTTTGTTGGCGAGTATATTCAACACATTGTCCACTTTGTTCCCATTGATCAGGACGCTTTTTCCGAATCGAAACACCGAATCGTGGACAAAATCAACCTGCAGAATCCCCCGAAACAGGATTCGATGAAAATTTTTGCTCTGCACTAAATGAGAATATTCATACCCGCGAGATCTGCAGTACTCAAGGATTTCCCGAACATATTCCGAAAACAAGAGATCCTGGGTTACAAAGAAATCTAAATCATCCGAATATCGAAGGTGGTAATAAAACCGGTGAAGCGCGGTTCCTCCGGTAAGATAAAAGGGAGTCTCAACCGTTCGTACGATTTCCAGGATCTGATCCTGAAGTTCGTAGACATACTTGTAGTCTACAGTTTCTTCCATGCTAGTCTCGGTATGGGGTTCCGTTCTCCCAAAAGGCAGTTCCGTACCAGAAGAAGACGTTCCCGAAGCTGGGTGGTTGGGCCCCTTTCTCCGCTTCGGCTCCACTGTTCCGTAAGGGAATCGAGGATGTTTCTAAGCTCTTCTTCAGAAAACAGGTTGGTCAATACTAAAACAGGATCCGGATGATAGCGCAGGAGGCGATCCACCAATTTTCGCTTCTCCCGCAGGTCACCCTCTTCAACAATTCTTTCCAGATCCGTTGCCGTGAGCCGGGAATCCCCGTAGCAAAAGCGCAGGATCTGCGGGAGTAGTTCCTGTTTGGTCATTTTACGCTCCTGTTCCCCGACGCGCTATCCGCCGGCCGATCGCGCGAGACAGGTACCCCCCTGCATAGGGGGCGTAGGATGGAAAGCCTTCGGCAAGGGAGGAAGAACTTCCTTCCTTTCGTAAGAGGAAGTCCAACAGATTCTGATGCCGGATTCCATCTTGGTCCTCTGGGTAGATCCGGTCCATGGATAGAACGATCTTTTCGTAGTTGTCGGGAATCTTGCGGAGCGCCCCATACTCTCGCTCCACCACCTGCGGAGAACCCAATAGGTAGGTAACCTGGACATACAATCGGGTTCCCGTTCGTTCCGCCACGAAATCTACCTCCTGTTGGTCAATCTGGCCGACAGATACCTGATATCCTCTGGATTGTAGTTCTTTATACACCACATTCTCCAGTAGGCCATTGATATCCCGATCCCTGTACCCGATAAGACCGTGACGGATACCGATATCGTTCAGGAAGCATTTATCCCTGTATTCCAGGTGCCGTTTGCCTTCGATGCGGAACCGCTTTACTCTATCGATGAGAAAGCTTGCCTCCAGATACTGAAGGTAGTTCACCACCGTGTCCACGGGAACCTTGATCTGCTGGCTTTTAAAAGTATCGGAGATCCCTTTGGCGCTGGTAATGTTTCCAATATTGTCGAACAGAAAGCGAACAATCTTTTCCAGTACGGACACTTCTCGTAGGTTATGCCGAGCTACAATGTCCTTGTAGAAAACCGTGTAAAGCAGGGAATTGAGGTATCCGAACACCACCTCGTCTTCCCACCGGAGGTGATGAATGCCAGGCAAACTGCCGTACCGTAAGAAAGACTGGAACTCCCGTTCCACGGATTCATAGGTTTTTCGAAAGGATAGAAACTCCGAAAACGTGAGGGGATAGACAGGGATTTCCACGTACCTTCCGCTTAGGTAAGTAGCTAATTCGGAGGAAAATAGGTACGCGTTGGAACCGGTGAGGATCAGATCCGCATACCCTTCGGATAGGAAGGAAACGATACCCTTCTCCCATCCTTTTATTTCTTGTACCTCGTCTATTAACAGGTATTTGGGTCCCACAGATTGGGGAAATGCAGCTTTTACATATCGATTCAGGTCCGCGTAGGTCTGGATAGAATCAAATTCCAAGGATTCTTTGTTGATGTAGAGAATGTTCTGCTGCGGCACCCCTTTCGAAATCAGTTTCTGCTTCAATAGCTTTAAAAGTACGCTCTTGCCTACCCTCCGCATCCCGACAAGTATCTTTACGATGGGCTGATCAAGGAACTTACCGATCCGATCCAGGTATTGTTCTCGAGATATCAATTCTTCCACAAACTTCGATTGTATCCGAAGATGTATGGAAAAACAAGATAATCTTCAGTTATAGCCGAAGATTATACCCGTGATCGGCCCCTTCTTATTTGCCCAGTCGCTCCAGGTATCCCTTGGTGTACAGGGTGTCGGGTTGGGGCGCCAACGAAGGCCGGGAGATGGTAATCCGGGTGGTTTCACTCTGGAACTTACCGTCAATCGTTCGGCCTCGTAAATGATCGACGATATGAATCGTGACCGGAACGAACCGATTGGCGAACCTCTGGTACGTGGGAATGGCCGTGGTGCGGAGGAGTTGGTTGGAAAGACTATAGTCTTCCTTCTTTCGAACCAGAAGGTCCGTGTTGTCCACCCAAAGGATCGTGCGGGGGAAGGTCACTTCGTCGCTAGTGGCTTGCATGTCCAGCACGGTGCAATCGAACTTGCCGAGCTTCTCCTGCCTGCTGGAGGTTATCCGGTAGTCGATGGCGAAGCTACTCCGGGTGAAGTCGGAGTTCCGGGCGTTGGAGTTCTGGAACCGATCCTTGGCGCTAGTGAAGGTGAACCGGCGATCCGCCGGATCGTAGAACCAGAGGTTATTCCCGATCTTCAAGTAGCCCTTTCCCTTGTCTTGGGGCGGAGAGAGGATCAGGATCAGGTACTTCTCCTCCGCGTCCCGGCGGAAGATCACGAAGTTCGTGGTGGTGATCCCTTCCCCCGGTTTGGTCTGCACCATCAGGTACTCGGCGGAAAAATCTCCCTCGGGAAAGGACACGAGGGAGTCGATCCGTTTGAGGAGTTCCACGCCACTCAGTTGTGGCGCTGGCGCCGCGGGATTAGCGGATGATTGGCCTGGCGCTCCAGGAGTAGTGAGGGATGGGCCCGGCGCTCCGCTCAAGGTCCCCGTCAAGAGGATCAGCGCGATCCCGATCAGGAGGTACCACGCATTCCGCTTCAATGTTTGCCTCCCTGTGTATCCCGCCGAATCATCTCTGGTCCTCTCGCATCGCTTCCACCGGCGGTATGGAGGCGGCCTGGGCGGTGGGCTTTACCAGGGCGATTAACACAGCCACGAGGCAAATGCCCAGAGAAAGGGAAAAGGCCCGGAAAGAAGGGGAGGCTTGTAATCTCTTTCCCCGTAAAAAGATATCGAACCCCGCGAGAATCGTGAAATCCACCGCAGAAAGGCCTAAGAGAAACAGGATCGCCAACCCGGATCCGACTAAGACCGCTCCGAGGGTAAGGAACAATCCTTCGAGAAGGAAAAACTCAACAACCGAAGTTCGTTTCATGCCCAGGGCTCGAAGGGTCCCGATCTCCTTTCTCCGTTCGAACACGGTGAGTCGATAACTGTTGGTGACCCCAAAGAACACCACGGCCGCCAGAATCCCCATCAACACATACGCGATGAATCGAACCGCGTCCAAAAGGTCATTCACCCGTTCCAGATTGGCCTCCAGGGGGGTAATCGCGTACTTTGTGCCCGTCCACTCTGTGGAGTCCCGGTAGGCCCAGAGTCCCTGCAGGCTCGGGAAGAGGGGAAGCATGGGAAAACGGGCTTCCAAGGCTTTCTGTAAACTCTGCGCTACTTGTTCGCCGGGGTGGACGTGGGGAAAGAACACGGCGATGTCAGTGCATTGCCCCTCGGGGAACCGAACGAGGGCCCTTAGGGCTTCGATATCCATGTAGGCCGTGTAGTACCCAAAGAGGGAAGAATCCCGAAAGATCCCCTCGACTACCACGGTCGCGGTATTGATCTGCCCGCTCATGGTAGGGATATAAAGGAGAAGATCGTCTCCCACCCGAGCCTTGAGAAGGCGAGCCGCGGGCTCGGACACGAGGATGCCCGGCCACTTCCGGTTCCGGTTCTGGAGGGGCTTGTAGCTTCCCTCCACAAAGGTAACCTGTTCGAAGATGGGGGATTCTTCCCGAAAATCCACCCCATTCACGATCCGCTGCCGAATGGAATCCCCCGCGAAGAATAGGGTGGTGGAGGTGTTCCGGTAGTTGATCCGAGGGGATACCACTGTCCCCGCCGGAAGGGAC
>OGCI01001863.1_pt1 | contig 15799 bp, 15 predicted proteins | sample 1570021 | NCBI WGS metagenome assembly OGCI01 (sample SAMN06264664, study PRJEB24512) | hot springs metagenome | isolation source: Hot spring water | place: South Africa: Tshipise | collected 2015-06-21 | reverse complement strand
CACGAAGGGAGCGATATAGACCTCATCATAGTTGGCGAATTTGAGGGCAAGATGCCCCAGCGCATAGGTAAAATTCTTGACTTAACTTCCTTGCCTATAGAGCCGCTTGTTTACACCGAAGCAGAATTCGAGCAGATGAAAGACCGTCATTTTCTCAAAGATATTCTCGACACGGCTAAAGAGTTATAATTGCTCACGGTTATAGCGCGGAGCAGGCAGAATAATAGTCAACAATAACGATGCAACAAACCAAAAGCACTCGTAGTTATGTAGGACTGCAACACAGCCGGTAAGGGAAATCTCGGTATGAAAATCGCCATAGCTTTGGGTACTCGCCCGGAAATAATCAAAATGTCGCCCGTAATAAGAGAATTGGAGAAAAGACGACAAGAGTACTTTATTCTTCACACCGGTCAACATTATTCTTATAACTTGGATAAGGTTTTCTTTGAGCAATTGCAGTTACCTGAGCCAAGATACAATCTCGAAGTGGGATCCGGTTCCCACGCCGAGCAAACGGGAAGGATACTTATCGGCGCAGAAAGCGTTCTGCGCGCCGAATGCCCCGATGTTGTCCTGGTAGAAGGCGATACCAACTCCGTGTTGGCTAGTGCTCTGGCAGCAACAAAGCTCCACATAAAAGTGGGCCACGTCGAAGCAGGCTTGAGAAGTTACGATAGAAATATGCCTGAGGAAATCAACCGAATCTTGACTGACCACTGTTCTGACTACTTGTTCGCACCTACTGACAAAGCAAAAGCTATTCTGCTAAAAGAAGGAATATCTGAGAACAAGATTTTTGTTACGGGTAATACCATCGTGGATGCTGTTTATCAAAATTTGGAGATAGCCAAGAGCCAGCAAGACAGTCTTAGAAAACTGAATGTCGCTCCCCGGGAATACTTCTTGGTGACCTTGCACCGCCAGGAGAATGTTGATAGTCCGTCGAGATTTGCTGCCATCCTCGAGGGTTTGGATAGAGTTGCCGCTGGATTTCACTTGCCAGTAATCTACCCTATCCATCCCCACTCCCTGAAAAGGATGAAAGAGTTTGGTCTCAGCCCCAAGAACATCACAATGGTGGAACCGGTAAGCTTTCTTGACTTCTTGCAACTGGAGCGCAAAGCGAGGCTTATTCTTACCGACTCTGGCGGTGTTCAGGAAGAAGCTTGTGTCTTGGGAGTTCCCTGTGTCACCTTACGGGACAATACCGAGAGGCCTGAAACGTTGGAAGTCGGCTCAAATATTTTAGCCGGAGCCTCGCCTGATAGAATATTTGAGTGCACTGCTTTCATGCTGCATAGGGAAAACAAGTGGATTAATCCTTTTGGAGACGGCAAAGCAGGGCAGAGAATCGTCACCATCTTATTAAAAGGTAGCAAAGGAATTTGTACGGCAAGCACATGACAGTCCAGACTGAATTCAAACCAAATAAAAATCGCAAACTTGCGATCGTAGGGTCAAGAGGAATTCCTGCGAAATACGGAGGATTCGAAACCTGCGTAGAGGCGGTCGCTCCCAGACTGGTGGAAAAGGGGTGGAATGTTTTCGTAAGTTGTGAGGGGACAAGAGACGAAGGTAAGCCATCCATATACAAGGGAGTAAATTTATTCTATTTTCCAATCCGGCCTTTCTTCCGCATAGCCTATGAAGTTCTCTACGACGTTTATTCCTTACTTAAATCAAGCCTGATCTGCGATTGCATTTATATGTTGGGCTACGGTGCAGGCTTGTTCCTATTTATCCCCAAGCTCTCTGGCAGAAAATTGGCTGTTAATGTGGACGGGCTGGAATGGAAAAGGGCTAAATTCAACAGACTCGAGAAGCTTATCTTGCTGATTAGCGAGAGGGCAGCCGTCAAGTTTGCCGACGTGGTAGTGGCTGATTCAAGGGAAATCAAGAAGTATATCGAGCAAAGATACGGGAAGCAGGCTGTTTACATCACCAATGGCGTGGATATCCCACGTCACGAAGAATGGAACGACCAGAAGCTTGCTGGCAATAGTTCCCTCAGAGAAAAGCGGTTGCTACCGAATGACTACTGGTTGGCAGTGGCCAGACTTGAACCCGAGAACAACATACACACCATCATCCAAGCTTTCCTCAAATCCAGTTCTAAACGCAAACTGCTGATTGTGGGGAACTTTTCCAGCAAAAAGTATCAAAAATATGTTCAAAGGATATTAAGCGAGGACAATGCCAGGGAAAGAGTCATCCTGCCTGGAGCTATATATGATTTAGGCTTGCTAAATATGCTTCGGCAGAACTGCTTTGCCTATATACACGGCCACTCGGTCGGCGGTACAAATCCCACACTTCTGGAGGCTATGAGTATGAAAAACATCATCATAGCCCACGGCAATGAATTCAACCGTGAAGTAGGAGGAGACACCATATTATACTTCGCCGATGCCAACGATTTGGCAACCAAGATAAATGAAGTCGAAAATGCCCTGGACTCCTTCGTTCACCTCAAAGAAGCTGCGTATTCGAGGGTGCTTTCTAATTACTCCTGGACAGATATAGTAGAAGAATACGATAAACTCTTTCAAAAGCTTTGCGCCGGCAAGGTTGCGTATGAATGACAACCCATTAGTGTCCATAATTATCCCCACCTACAATTCGGAGAGAACGTTAGGTAGATGCTTGGACAGCATCGAAAAGCAAACCTATAAGAACATAGAGGTGATAGTGGTTGACAACGGTTCGACTGATAGGACTGTTGAGCTTGCCCGTGAATATGGAGCAAAGGTCTATGTTCTGGCCGGTACGGAGAGAACCAAACAAACAAACTACGGCGTCAAGATATCTCGGGGTAGATATATTTATCAGGTGGGCTCTGATTTTGTCTTGGATCCGGAATTGGTAGAGGAAGCTACTCGGAAGTGCGAGGACGAAGGTTACGATGCAATCTCGGTATTCTGTGCTTCTGATCCCACAATCAGCTTCTGGTCAAGGGTTAGAAAACTGGAAAAGGACTGTTACAAAGATGAGTTATTGTATACAGGAGCACGGTTTTTCAGAAAAGAAGTTTTCGAAGCTATCGGTGGGTTTAGAGAGGACTTGGTAGCTGCTGAGGACTACGACCTGTATAACCGGCTGAAGAAGACCGGCTACAAGGTCGGTACGATCAAGTCGCAGGAACTACACATCGGCGAACCGAAAAGCCTTGTAGACATTGCCAGAAAGCAATACTATTATGGGACAACAATCGGCAGATTCCTGAAGGTAAATAAAGTCGATGGTATCGTACAGTTAAGTCCAATCAGGGCTCCTTTGATAAAGAACTGGCGAAAATTCATTAGACACCCAGTGTTAACCGCGGGATTCCTTGTATATTACATTGTCCAGTATACTGCTGCGCTGGCAGGGCTTGTCAGGAGCTTCTTTAAAAAGCCGGGCACAATTAAACCCAGAGAAAGCTAGATAAGTCTTGCTTGCGAATTCTAGTGTCAAGGTTTGGAAGGTCAGTGATAAACAAGAATGTCTCACACTAGGGTCGTGAGAGAAACAAAACTGCTTAAGATTATGGTTGGATACTATGAGACGCAGCACTGCTTCCGGTTTTAAGCCAAAAATCATTTTCGTCGCCTCCCACTTCCCTAATGTCAGGATGGAGAAGGAAGCCACTGCTGTAGCTGAGCATTCCTATACAGTCATTATACTCGGCTGGGAGCGCTGGGAAGTTTCTTCTCCTTTGAACGGAAAAGATAATTACGAAGTTAAGAAGTTCACCTGGCGCGTTCCGCCCAACAGTATTAAGGTAGCCTTCTACCTGCCAATTTGGTGGCTATTTGTAATGTGGCAACTCCTCATTGAGCGATGGCACGTTGTCCACGCTATAGATTTCGATAGCTTCGTTCCCGCTCTGCTGGTAGCAAAACTAAAGAGGAAACCGATAGTGTACGATATTGCCGATTTCTATGCCGATACGATTGGCTTTCCCATATTACCTGGTTTGTCACGCAGAATTGTGGCTAAGATTGATAGAACGTTAATGAAATGTGCCATCGCCATAGTATTGCCCGATGAATGTCGAATTGAACAGGTAGGCCTAGATACCACAAAGAAGCACGTGGTCATAGTGAACAACTCTCCTAATCAGAGCATTCTGAGTAACATTGTCAGTGAAGATGTAAATAACAAGGTCTTTACTATTTTTTATGGTGGGGGAATCGGCAGTGGAAGGGGTATTCTGGAGATGTGCCTGGCTGTAAAAGATTTGCCCGATGTGCAACTAATTATTACGGGACCCTGCTCGCCAAGCTTTGAAACAGAACTCAGACAGATTTGTGGAAACAGCAAAAATATCAGGCTACGGCTGCAGTTTGTACCTTATAAGGATGTTATTCGCGAGACAGTACATGCACATCTGCTTTTCGCTGTATATGACCCTGCAGACCACAATGCTCGATTTGCCAGCCCCAATAAACTATTTGAGGCTATGATGTGTGGAAAGCCGATAATGGTGAGCGATGGCACTTCGATGGTTGACATTGTCAGAAAAGAGAACTGTGGCATCGTTGTGCCCTATGGCGATATACAAGCAATCAAGGAAGCGATAGTCAGGCTTAAAAACAACCCTGATTTGAGGAAAGAACTCGGTGCCAACGGCAGAAAAGCCTACGAGCAAAAGTATAACTGGCAAATTATGGAACAACGATTGCTGACCCTTTACCACCAAATATGTGCCAAGGCGATTCGAAGATAGCTTGTGCAGCGGCATTCCGACACAAATGACAGATGTTCATATATATATGCACGAAATTGGCAACATTAACTTCTTATGTACGCCTTAGCTCCATCTGTACGATTTAGCAACCCGTCCTTAATGGCTCTATAAAAAGCTATCACTTGTCCAATATCGCGATAGAACAAGGCACAGACTCCGGTTACAAACCACAGGCGGTAGCCAAAGAAATAAGCAAGGAAGCTGCAGAACTGGACTCTCGTGGCATACTTTCTCATAAACCTGAAATTGTTTCTGGTCATAAGGTACGTAGAAGAAAGGGAGATCTTAGGTTGGTGTTTCTTGCGTAGGGTCTTGTACCAAGGTCTTAAGCCGAAAGGATTTTTGTGCCATACTCTGGCATCAGGCACGTAGACAATTCTGAAACCAGCTTTGCTGGCTCTGACGCAATAATCAGTTTCGTCCCAGTAACAAAAATAACTTTCATCAAAGAGACCAATCTGTTGGATAAGCTCCTTCCTTAGCAACATACAACAACCCGAGACATAGTCTACATCCCGGCGCTGGTCACACTGACCGTTGTCTATCTGTTTATTGCCAATAAGATAGGTCTGCCCCGTGATCATTTTTATCTTGGCACCAGCACTCTGAATGCGGCTGGGAGAATCGTAGTAATAGACTTTTGGTCCAGCTACTCCGATGGAAGGGTCACCCTGGACTGCTCTTATCATCAGGTCGAGGAAATCGGGGGCAACAACTACATCGTTGTTGAGTAGCAGGAGACAATCGGGCTGAGAATTTTGCAAGGCATATCCTATACCAATGTTATTGCCGCCGGTATAGCCATAATTCTTATCGTTGCGAATCAGGTGTATATAATCACCAAACTTTTCCTGCAACACATCAGCATCATTTCCTTGGGATCCATTGTCCACCACGGTGACCTCATAGTTCGGGTAAGTTATCTTCTTCAAGGACTCCAGACACTCCACAGTGTCCGTAAGTCCGTTCCAGTTTAGGATTATGATGGAGACCTTAGGAGAAGCTACATTTTCCAACGGCACCTCCATTCCTTCTACCACAAGCGGGCGGCTCCCCATGCCCTTGGAACTGGGCTTCTTGAAACGCCAGCCCGGATCGCATGCGTGACTACAGCTTCTGCTTTCCCGTCTTCTCCATCATCGCTAGAGCTTTTTTGGCGTCGCCGACAAATTGAGACACGGTTGCTCGTGTGTATTTATGGTCTGCCATGCGCGTAAGAAACTCGGGCGGGATAGTGATAACATGAGCACCAGCCAGAGCCGCTTCCAATACGTCAGCCACCGACCTTATGCTGCCGACGATGACCTTGCTTTTGTATTGCCACCGGTTAAGCCAGTCGACGGAGTTTCGAATGACCTGAGCTGCATTGCCACCCTCGTCTCCTATTCGTCCCGCGAAGATGCTTATATAGGTTGCACCAGCTTTGGCAGCTAGAATCACCTGGCCCAGAGACATAGCGACTGTGGCGTTTACTCTTATGCCTTCATCTTCAAGCCGCCTAATTACCCAGTAGCAGGGAACACCGTCTTGGGTTTCCTGTGGAATCTTGATGACGATGTTTGGCGCCCAGGAGGCGAACTCTCGTCCCTGCGCTATCATTTCATCAAGGTCGTTGGTGGTAACCTCCACACTCACCGGGCGAGGGTTGACAAGGCCAGCGATGCTCTTCGCCCCGGCCTCTATGCTATAAACGCCGTCTTTGAGCATGATGGACGGATTCGTGGTCACCCCATCCACCACCCCCATTTTTAGCCATTTTTCGATCTCTGTGGCGCTAGCTGAATCAATGAAGATTTCCATAGCTGCTCCTTTCACCCAGCTTTTTTGGCCTACTTCAGTTCTTCCAACTTCCTGATTCTGACTAAATTGGCGGCTTCAAGCAGGTTAGGGGCGATAAGGTCCGGATGTGCGTCTTGGTCATTCATAAGGTGACAGAGCTCGCACTTCATTCTGCCCAAGAGGATGGTTTGGCAGCCGGCAACCTTCCCAGCTTGGACATCGGTGAGCCCATCGCCTATCATCCAGGACCTGCGTAAATCTATGCCCAGATCCTTTGCCGCTTCGAGAAGTAGCCCAGGCTTGGGCTTTCGGCATTTGCAGTTCGCCTTAAGCTTCTCGACTTTAGCCTCAGGGTGGTGAAAGCAATAATATTCGGCGTCCAACGAAGCTCCTTCCTTAGCAAGCTCTTCATTCATTTTGTTCCTGATTTTATCAAATGTCTCCTGTGAAAGGTATCCCTTGGCAACCCCCGGCTGGTTGGACACAATTATGACCTTGAATCCCAGTTCGTGGAATCTGTTGATGGCTTCACACACTCCGGGTAGGAGTCGGAACTGCTCCGTGGTGAAAGGCGAATCAACCACCCCATGCTCAGCATAGTAGACAAGCTCATTTATCACGCCGTCTCTATCTAGGAAAACTGCCCTGTCCATTATTTTACCGATTCCCATTTCATTTCATTCACTTTGACCAGCGGATGAGACACTACCATATGCCATACTAGCGCCTGGAATTCCTCGGTGTGAGGCGTTACGGTCTCGGAGTTAACTACGGGAACAATTACCACAGCATCAGCCACCTGGGCCGTATACCCACCATCTCTTCCCACGATGCCTATTATTTTCGCGCCAATCTCTCTGGCATATTTCAATGATTGGACTAAATTATTGCTTATGTTCTTTTCAGCGTTTCCTCCCCCAACGGAAAAGACAAAGACGCAGTCTTTTGAAGTAAGCCTGCTTCCTCTAAGCCAGTTGACGAAGGCTGAATCCCAACCATCGTCATTCACCCGCGCCGTCAGCTCCGAAACATTGTCGGTAGGAGTGTAAGATTCTATGCCGGCAATTTTTCTGAAGTCGTTAACTGCATGGCTGGCATTACCAGCACCACCGCCGACCCCGAGCATAAAAAGCCTGCCGTTGTTCTTTCTTACTTCGAGAATAATAGCTATCATGTTCCTAACAGCGGCTTTGTCAATCAGGTTCGCAATAGCAATTACCTCAGATAAGTATCTATCAACGTAATCTTGACTGGTCATAAGCGAGCTCCTTGATTTTTCTTCAATGAACCCAGGGGTACTCGTTTGTTTCAGCTAATGCTTGAGCAGACTCCATTTCGCAGAACCTACTTTTCACTTCATGACCGACCTTTTTTACCCATCGACCAAGGACCGCTAACCTTTCGCCCCCTTAAGCCCTCCGGGCTAGTCAGCGTGCGGTCTCAAGCCGTGGCTGCGAGAGTTCAAATTTGCGACACGCTAGGAGTTCACCAGTATCTTTGCCCCTTCAAAATCAAAATGAAACCTCATCGGCTTGAGACCTGCTTTTTTCATGGCTTGGAATAGCCTAGGTTTGTCGCTATTGCGGCAATAGAACATAAGAAACCCGCCCCCGCCGGCGCCTATTAGCTTACCTCCAAGAGCACCATTTCTGCGCGCGGTCTCGTAACATTCATCGATAAAAGGGTCAGTCATTTTGGAAGAGCGTTCTCGCTTTGTCTCCCAGTGGACGTGGAAAAGTCTTCCCAGTTCATCTGCGTTTCCCCTCTCCAGGGCGCTTCTCGTCTCCAGGCCAATCTCCTTTATTTTGTGAAGGTTGTCAATCATCGCTAGGTCGTCTTTCTTGCTCTTCTCGTCCTGTTCAGAAAGAATCTCCGACGCGCTCCTCTCGATTCCGGTGTAGAACAGAGATATATTACTCTCCAGTTGGTCCATGGTTTCCGCCGAAATGGCAAGTGGCTCGACTAAAACGTCTCCGTTCTTCTCAAAGGTGAGGCAGGTAATACCGCCGAACGCAGCCATGTACTGGTCTTGCTTGCCGATAGGCTCTTGCAGAACATCTATTTCTATGTGGCAAGCCTCTTCGGCGAGTTGCTTCTGGGTAACGAAATCTCTCTTGTAGGCATGGAGTGCGTTTAACAAAGAAACGGTGAAGCTAGAAGAAGTGCCGAGTCCACAGTTAGCCGGTACATCCGCAATGGAAACGAGCTCGATACCGCTGTCAATGTGAAGTAGTGCCAGCGCCGCTTTAAAGATGCGGTGTTTTATATCGGTGACCTTGTCCACGATCTCCGTCTGCGAGTAGCTCAAGCGAATACTGTCATAGAATCTCTTATTAGCTGAGATAAAGACGTATTTATCAATTGCCGCTGCGATGAGAAAGCCGCCATATTTGGAGTAATAGGATTTCAAGTCCGTTCCACCGCCCCCCAAAGTTAGCCTTACCGGTGCCCTAGAGATTATCATTGCGTCACCCCGCCAATCTCTATGACGTATTTCTCAAATTCCTCCAGTCCCTGAGGAGACCCTATCTGGTAGAAGCGGTCCCTCACCTCGTAGGCGAGTAACTCCTCGCGCCTTATGAGCTCCGGGAACAGCTCATCTAGTGAATAAGGCTGGCCTTGCGGGATCATCTGGAGGACATCTTTCCTGAAGATGTTGGCTCCGTACTCAATGTATACCATGCCTTCAGTTTTTTCCTTCTTGCTAAACTTCTTGATTAGGCCGCCCTCGACTACTGTATTGCTTCTCTCAAATTGATCGTGGTTCTTATAAACAGTCATGAGGGCGAGCTTGTTCCGACTTCTAAAGTAGCGCATGGCGTCCGCAAAGTCCAGAAACAGATAGGAATCACCATACATTGCGAAGAAAGGGTCGTCGAGCAGCCTCTCGGCGTTCTTCAGCGCGCCCGCAGTCCCTAGCAACTCATCACCCTCATAGCTATAACTTATGCTCACACCAAATTTCCTGCCGTCACCAAAATGATTCTCAATCTGTTCCGCTAGGTAGCCGACGCACAAAACTACACTGGTCACCCCGTTTTTCCGCAGAAAGTGTAACTGATATTCGAGAAAGGGTCTACCCCCAATCATGACCATAGATTTAGGAATTTTCTCTGTTAAGGGTCTCAACCTGGTTGCCAGACCACCAGCGAGGATTGCGACTTGCATCCCAGCTCTATCCTTTGTTGAGGATATCCCGTATTGCCTTTCTTACTGCCTCATCCGAAGTATACCTGGCTTTCCACCCTAATCTGCTCATCTTCCGGACATCGAATCTTACCTGTGGCACATCTCCAGGCCAGCCTCTATCGCCCCCGGTGTACTTAAAGTTGACCTTATTCAATCCCATTTCCTCTATCAGCATCTTAGCTATAGTAGTTACATCGGTCGCCGTGGAACAGCCAAGGTTGAACACATTGATTTTGTCATGAGAATTTCGGAAGCCAAAGAGCATGCCATCAATACAATCCTCGACGTGCAGGTATGGCTTACATTGGCTGCCATCCCCCAGTATTTCTAGCTCGCAGGGGTTATCCCTGAGCTTTTGGATAAAGTCGAAGATAACGCCATGCGTGGTCCTTTTGCCCACAATGTTAGCGAATCGGAATATCCAGGCACACATATCGAACGTACCACAGAAAGCACTTATCAAGCCCTCGGAAGCCAACTTACCGGCTCCGTAGAGCGAAGTAGGAAGCACAGGACCATAATCTTCAGTCAAGGGGATTATCGGCGTTTCACCGTAAATGGTGCCACTGGAAGAAAATACGATTCTGCTAATGCCGTTAAGTCGCATCGATTCCAGGACATTATAAGTAGCAATCGTTTCCTGCTTCAAATCAAGCTCAGTATCTTCTATTCCCCGTCTAGCCTCAGGATTAGCGGCGAGGTGGAAGACCACGTCATGTCCCGTTATGGCATTCTTGAGCTTGTCCAAATCAAGGAGGTCAGCTTCTACAAGCCTGAAAGTAGGTTGTCCCATGTGATGCTCAACGAACTCTTTCTTTCCTGAGCTAAGATTATCGTACACGGTGACGGTGTTTCCTTCTGCCATCAACCTGTCCACCAGATGGCTGCCGATGAACCCTGCTCCGCCAGTGACAAAACACTTCATAATGGTCGACCGCCTTTCTTCAACGCTTGCGCAAACAACTTTTCAACTTTATCTGCCGTCTTGTCCCAGGTAAACTGCTGGGCAGTTTTTGGTCCTTCTTCACTAAGCTTCCGGCATAAATCTTTGTCCGACAATAACCTCAAGATAGCATCAGCCATTGCCTGTGGGTTCCTGGGAGGCACGACCAGACAATTCTCGCCATCACGCGCGTAGTCCTCAGTGCCGATGGAAGTTGTAACTACCGGCACTCCACAAGCCATCCCTTCCAATGGAGGGGCTGGAAAACTTTCATACCACGAAGGGCAAACAACAATACTGGAGGAACAATAAAGCTCAGCCAGTTTTTCAAAGCTAGGATTGAATACATATTTATAGGGAAAATCCACCAGTGGATGGCTTTCCGAGCCATATAAAACTAATTCGATATCATCATGTTCCTTAGACACTATTTTTAAGGCGTCAACAAGCGTGCCCACACCCTTCCAAAACGTACGTGTTTTTCCCAGGCACAAAATCCTTTTCTGGCTGGATTTTTCAATTTGGGGTCTGGGATAGAATACCTCATTGCGTATGGCATGGTTTATTACGGTTGACTCTACGCCATGTTTTTCTTTCACTGTTTTCTGTAACCAGCTGCAATTGGCAATCCTATTCAAGGGAAGAAGATAGGACAACTCGGCCAGCCTTGACATCGATATCTGCGAAAGGGACTCCGGTGCTACTCTGTTGACCAATCTTAACACCAGGGCTCTAGCTGGACTGGAACCGTATACCGAAGGAGCACTAACATCGAAGAACAACGGCTCATAGTGCTGCATGTGATAGAACTGGGCTTTCCCTTTTTTGCTCAGATATACCGAGAATGCCGATGGAAACCAGGTAGCCACATTTATATCGCATTCCGGTATATGGTCTATCATTTTGTTTATCATCTCTAATTGAGATGCCACTGCCCTCGGGTTTAACATGCGAGAAGCAAGGTCGCGAAAAACCCGCCAGTAACGGTTACCCAGGTTTACGGGGATATATTCTATCGGGATATCCGGCTCCCACCTGGGCTTAAAGCCTTTGTCCGTCATTACGCCATGTCCATCATTAAAAGATGTGATGGTAACCCGATGCCCTTTCCGAACCAGGCGCTTGCCGATCTCGGTAAATGTTACCGTGCCGCCGCTCATGGCTACTCCCCACATAACATAATTAATATGCATAGGACTCCATCTCCTTGTTCAATTTCTCCGTCATTCTCATGCCCTTTTCCACGCAGGCATCCATATTCAAATACTCAAATTCCGAGAACCGCCCGCAGAGCTTTATTCCTATACTACCCATGTACTCCCTGATAGTACTGATATTCTTCTGATAGTCCAGGTCATAGACAACATAGGCATATTTCGACCTTCTAACCTGGGAATAACAGATGCGCCTTTGGTCGATGATTTTCCGCTGGTGAAGCCCATCAGTGACATGCTTTATTATATCTTCATCCTTGAGCTCCCAAACGCCATCACCTTCATTGGCTGTAATCTCAGCTACCAGAGAGGACATTCTCTCGGGAGCATTGTGCTCTGAAAAGTTCATAGGAAAACCTACCCTGTTGGGAAGAAAATCCTTATCCGGAAAGTAGATGGCAGTAAACTCGCTTATACGAGGAGAGTCAATGCCAAGCATCACAGCTATCAGCGAATTATACTTCAAGCTATCTGTTGCCTTCAGCACTGCTTGTGGAACGGCAGCCAAGGCATGAACCAGGTCAAAGATGGGTATCGTTGAAACCACAATATCGAACTCTTTATCCTCTCTCCCGTCGGAGACTATCCATTTCCTACCTATCTTTTCTACCCTGCTCACTGCAAAATTGCGTGATATGTTGTGTATCCTGCTCTCCATAGCCCTGATCAGGGCTTGTATGCCGCCAGTTTTTGGGTAGTAGAAGTATAGCTGGTGCACATATCCTTCCGTTGAGATGCCGACAGCAGACTTGATCACGTCCTCCAGCGGGGGCTTGGGGACGCGCCCTTCCACCCAATGTAAGCTCATCTTGCTAGTATCATAGTTCCAAATCTTTTCGTTGTAGGGAATCAGATATTTCTCAGCAATCCCCTTGCCAAAGGTGTAATAAAGCCATTCTTTGAAATTGCTGGGCTCAGGATAATCATTGTTCAAGTAATAATACAAGCACTCGAAGGCATCTTCTTTAGGCAGATCAGACAACCCGTTTTCGAACGGATATTTCACAAATCTCCCCTTGAAAAAGATCTTGTTGTTTCGCCTTCTCCTGACGCAGTTGCCCCCCAACAGCTTCGTCATAAACTCCACTGGCCTCTTGTTCCGAGAGAATATAATATGGGCTCCGCCGTAATCAAAGGTAAAGCCGCCCTCTTGCAGGCTACGGCACAGCCCACCGCATTCTTCTTCCTTCTCCAGAACCTCAAATTCGGTGCCCAGACATAGAGCTATGGTCAAACCGGTTAGGCCACCGCCTAATATGCCTACTTTCATTATGGTATGCAGTCTATCTACTTTCCCAGCTAACCTGCTCGTTTAGGTCATTTTGTTAGCTGTCTGACTAAGCTTATGTCCTCGTTATCAAAGAATTTGAAAATGCCTATGCATGCGAAGTACACTAGAATAGCTACAACTATTAAAGGTATGAGGTGCAAGCTGGAACAATAGTGTATGAAAAGCCCCATCACGATGCTGGCAGATATAACCTTGGCCAAGTTTCTAGTGAACTCGCCTCGAGGGATGCTGTATCCCAATCTTAGCGCTGCAATTGCGACGAGGACCAAGACGACAAATTCTGTTACTACTGTGGCGATACTGGCAGCAATGTAGCCGTATTTGGGTATGAGGAATAGGTTTAACACTACGTTCAATGCAGCGCCAACAGCGCATATCTTGGTTCCTAATACCTGCCGATTCAAGGACTCGATGAGACGTCCAAAAACGCCGCTCAAAAAAATGAAGATCACGGACCAGATCAGGATTTGGAGAGCGACCGCCGCCGGTGCGTAATCCTCGCCAAACAAACGCAGTATAAATCTCCCTGACAGAAGGCTTGTTCCGACAGCAATGGGGACACTCAGCAGAACCATGTATTTGAAGTATCGCCGAAAAGTGAACGCAAGCGAACTTCTGGAAGTCACGGAGAGTTGTGACATCACCGGGAATATGGCGCTATTGAAGACAGCAGGAATGACTACTGGCACCAAAAGCAGTCTGTAAGCCGCGTTGTACCAGCCGACGGCTTCGTCTCCCTGCATTACAGAAAGCATAACCGAACTGATGTAGTAGTAAATCATTATGAATATGCTTGTTAATCCGAACGGCAACGCCTGCTTTATGGTCGCTTTCCAGAAGCTCCAATCGAATTCCAGAGCTTTATTGGCTGAGGCTGATGCCGGACTAGAAAACTTTAGCTTCATGACAGCAGCGCTATAGCCTAAGGCAATAGCGTTGGTTATGACATATAGGTAGGCAAAGCCGATGACACCGAAACCAAGCTTTATGGCAAGGATAACTCCGCCCAGAAGCAGGGCGGCATTTAACATCTGACTGATTGCCTGAAATTCCATGCGCTCGAAGGCCTGAAATATGGAGTAGAACATCTGATTGAAAGCCGCAATGACTACATATAGCCCAATGAGGTAAACAACTTTGATTGTTTCGGCGGGATAGCCCATCAGGTTTATGGTCAAAGCAATCAAGCCCAAGCTGACAGCCGTCAGAATCACCTTCATCAGGCTGACATTAGCCACGTATTTGAGAGCTAAGGATTTGTCCCGGGCAACTTCTCTGACTGTGAGAGTACCCAGACCAAAGTCGGCGAAGATGGCAAAAATGCTGGTGAAAACCAGGGCGAACGAAAGGACACCAAAGTTTGCTGCGCCGAGGTAGCGGGCAGTGTACATCATGTACAGGAAGGACAAGAGATAGGTAGCAACCTGAGCTATAAGCAGGGCCGTGGTATTTCTGGCAACCCTCTGAACAGTGCTCATAATATAACGGTCTGGTGAGCTTTCTGAATTTGAGAGCGTTCTCCTTTGCCCAGTCCGTGATGTAACATGCTCCAGAAACTTCAAGCCGTTAGGATTATAGTCTTTTCATTGCGGAAAGTGAATTGTGCCCGAACTTCATGTCTACGTCTCGCCTTTCATTAATGTTTTTGGAAGAGCTGAGTTTGCTAGGCAACGGCAGTGCTGTTGCCAATATCACGACATAGGTCGCCCAGGTAACTGGTATTCTCAGCCCATGGTTACAAACTGAACCAGTAGGTTCAGAGGCCTTGTCTGCGCGGTCACAGTACCAAAGCACACTAGTTCTTCACTAACGGGAGAGAACTTTTGTTATAATAGGAGGAAGAAAGCGGCGAAATAGAACCTTGTCGGGCATACTAACTAGAGTACTATACACGAGCAAGGGCAAAGTGCCTCCCGAAGGCAGAGTCAAGCTGTTTCCGGGGTTTAGCTTGCGCTTCGTGTCTGGCAGAATGAGCACGAAGGCACTAACCTAGATGGCGTTGCCTTCACACTGAGGAGTTGCAAATGGACATTCAATTGTTTGTGCCCACATTTCGTGTCGAGGAATGCCTCAAAGAGATTCGGGAATGTCTTGAGAAGGGGTGGACGGGGCTGGGCTTTAAGACAATAGCTTTTGAGGAAGCCTGGAAGAAGTATACCGGGCTGGCACACGCTCACTTCGTCAATTCAGCCACAGCTGGTTTGCACCTTGCTGTCCATGTCCTCAAAAAGCGTTTGAAGTGGCAGGATGGAGATGAAATCATCACTACACCCATAACCTTCGTCTCCACCAATCACGCCATACTTTACGAGAACCTCAAGCCTGTGTTTGCCGATGTTGACGAATATATATCCCTTGACCCTGATGATATGCTGAGGAAATTGAGTCCCCGCACGCGTGCGGTGATGTTTGTGGGGATGGGTGGCAATACGGGGCAATACGAAAGGATCGTAGATATATGCCGACAAAAAGGGCTGGCGCTTATACTTGATGCCGCTCACATGGCAGGCACTAGGTTGCACGGCAGGCATGTGGGCAGCGAAGCCGATGTTGCCATCTTCAGCTTCCACGCTGTGAAGCCATTGCCCACAGCCGATTCTGGAATGGTCTGCTTCCGCTTGCCAGAGGATGATGAGCTGGTCAGGAAGCTC
>OGCI01001862.1_pt1 | contig 15814 bp, 5 predicted proteins | sample 1570021 | NCBI WGS metagenome assembly OGCI01 (sample SAMN06264664, study PRJEB24512) | hot springs metagenome | isolation source: Hot spring water | place: South Africa: Tshipise | collected 2015-06-21 | reverse complement strand
GACTTTAGAAAAGGATGGTGTTGATAATAATTTAAATGGAGTTATTGATGATAGACCTACGAATTTCATGAATCCACTTAATATATTATTTAATGAAGGGGTGGATGAGGGTAGAGTAGAACCCGGTACTACTTATACAAACGGTAGACTTTTCGGTTATGGTTCTTACGAGCAAGGTATGTTACCTGTTTTCCATCTAAAGGATATGGCTACTTTTGGGGGAAATGTTGAAGTGGATTTCATTACAGATCCCTATGATCAGATTCAACCTATAAATGTTACAACAGGATTTAATTATATAGGGAATCCTAATCAAATAGAACCTTATTTTGGAACGGATAACGATCCTCCTCAGTGGAAATATTTTGTAGAAAGACGATGGAATCCGGGGGATTGTGTTGTTGTTTTAATTTATGATGAGATAGGCAATCGAGTAGATGGAGTTTCTTATAACGAACAGGATGTTACAAATCGTTGTATCGATGATATTCTTCCTGCTCCTAACAATAATATGCAATTAAACACCGACTTTTCTTCCTGGTGGATTCCCGATTGTATGTTGTGGGATTTTTATCGTTCATTGAATAGAAAGCATCCGGAACTTAGTGGAGACCGTTTCGGTCTATCCAATCGCTGGGAGGCTACGGATGGTTTCTATGATGATTGGGAAGAATCAACTCATTATTTAGAGCAACTTGTATTTGTATTGTTAGATAATGCATCGCCCAATAATTTCCCCTTGTTTCCATATACCAACAACAGCCCTTATCGCGACAAAAGAGATATTGATTTTGTGATGAACACTTATCGTGGAACTCCGTTAGGAAAATCTTATACAGAAATTGCTTTAAGTGGAAAAGATTTCACATTTCCAATAGTTTCTTTGCCGGATTCTCCTGTAATTAATGGTAGGAGTATTCCATTACTATATCCATATTGGAACACAGAACTTCGGCGTGATTTAGGAACTGTGTATGTCGGTACAATAAGTCAAGTAAAAATACCAATTCAGAAAGAGTATCTTTATTCTTTATATAGAATGAGGGAGAAGTTTACAAATCCGGACTATAGATACTTTTTCGATTTAGGAAGGCAAAACTTAACTCTATATCCATCGGTTGGAAATGAAGCATTCTGGAGACAGGTATGGACAAGTGGGAAAGTTCTCTCATGTCAATTCCAGGGGAAAGATGAACTAAGTCGTATTGTTAAAGGGGCCTCTTCAATGGTAACAACAGCGGAGAAGGTTTTTACTGTTGGTACGGCTGACTTTATTCCAATAAGGCCGAATCCTGCAGAAACAGATGTCTTCCCATCGGGTTCTAATCTTGCGGATATTTTGCGATTTGATTTAGCAAGCAATACCTATCCTGAAGCATGGGTTCCTCTATTTCTGTTCATGCTTCCGGGTGAGGGATATCTTTATCCAAAATTTGTTGATGGTTCGATTTGGAATGGGACATACCCTACCCCATATAACACATTGTTTAATGGACAACCGAATAATAGTTGGTTGTTTGATAATAATACCGTTTTGGGTAGGACACAGATAGATATAAATGATTTAGCTCGACGATGGGAAATTCCCAAACGAATTTTTGCTTATGCGAGTAGTTATAGGACTGTATACCCTGAACAAAATCGACCGGAGGCCTTGTTTATATGGGATGTTAATGATGGGGTGGAAAATGGAGACTATTATGTGTATATAAATGTCGTGAATAATAAACAATTGCAACGATTACAATTATACGATGAGCAAATCCATGCTTCAGGAAATCCCCCTTACGAGTTGTTTTCACAAGAATTTGGCAAACTCTGGATTAACAACGATTATGACCCAACACAGGTGCGGTTGGCTTTAGAGATAATCACAGACCCCGCAAAGGCAAGAGGGTTAAAACCACGAGGCTCTACAGTTGAGACGGGTTTAACCCATCCCGATGATTGGTATAGGACAGAGGTTGGTGGTTATTATGAAGATATTGTTGATTTTCGCCCAAATAAAGATGGTATAATTATATATGGGTCGCAAGCCGCAGCCAGTTGGCAGGCCCAAATGGTTCGTGTTACACAGAAATTTTTAGCGTTACGCGTAAGAAATACAGGGGATGCTCCGTGTTATCTTACCCACATCACTCTAGTTCCTGCAAAGGCTTCTAATCATAAGATTAATGTAAATACAGTTGAGCCGTACATATATGCAGATGGAAGTCGTCGCAGGGTATTTACTTCTCCCATGTGTCTCCCCGGGTTTTATTATAGATCAAACATCCTTCCGAAGAATGGAGATTTTAATAACCCCTTGTATGGAGTGAACCCAATCCCCCAGGTTAATGCAGTCTATTCGGACAATATTACAGACACAGTTCTTTCGGCATTTCAACTGTCATATTTATTAATAGAAAACCGTTCTGAATACCCGGATGGAAGGTATTATCTATCACCTAATGAACTTGCAAATACGATAAAATCAAAGTACCTGCTTCCTTTAAGTGTAAATAATAGTTATAGCGGTAGAATAGCTGATGTGTTATCAAGGTATGAATCGATTGCAGACCACATTAGTGTTCGGTCCGATGTCTTCAAGATAACTGCTTTGGTCCAGTTGGGATATGGTGTGGATAGAAATAATGATGGATGTTACAGTTATCGGACAAATGAAGAATTTGTTGTTCAGTCCGAAGCGAAAGCAAGTGTTATATATGAAAGGAGCGTGCCCGCAGCCCGATATGAGGAGAATTAAAATATGAAAGCACAAAAACAATGGGAAAGAAGTTATATGTATAAGACCATTCGTAAAAAATGGTTAAAAGGCCCTCCTTTAATATCCCTTGTTTTAGGGATTTTATTACTTCCCTGTGCTATGGTTATGGCTCAGGTTATTATCCAACCTGGAGATAATATTGTTAATGTTATCTTAAATAATCCGGCAGAAACTAGTTTTAGGATTGAAGCCGATACCACTACTCCTACCATCTACAACATTAATCAGCCTATTATTGTGAATCGTAATATCACATTAGTCGGGGTTCCTAATTCTTCCAATCCTTCTACAAGCATTTTGCCAACAGACATTGTTATTGCTGGAAATAGTATATTTGCGGGGGTGATAAGAAATGGTGATTTTGAACAGCAACCAAGTACGGCATATTGGAGTGTTCAAATTAATCCTCCAGATCCTGATGATATAGCATATTCCATAATTGAAGAAAACACACTTGCTCTAAGTCCAACCCATTTAGCATTGTTTAAGGGGATAAATGATAATGTAATACCAGACCAGATTAGTCAAGAATTCCAATTTATAGAAGATCCCATAACTACAGACCCATATCTCCTTGCAGGGTATCCCGAAGTGTGGCAGGATATAACCTTCTCAAAAGTTTCATCTGTAGTGGATCTCCTCCAGACAAAACCTATATCTTTTCCTAAGGGAACGGCTCCGTCTGGTATTTCTTATGTGGAAAATACTCAACCCCTTTCTGCCGAATTACCTCTACAACTTCCAAATCTTATTTCTGCAGAACTGCGATTTGAAATTATGCGGAGTAGTGATACGCCAGACCCTGAAGATAGAATTGAGATACTTGTTAAAATGCTAAATAGGGAAGCAAGGATTACTATACCTTTGATGAGTATAATGAACCCCATGGTTTGGATAACACAGGGAGTGAATATAACACAATTAATTCAACAATATAGTGCAGGGGATACCCCTGTTGTGTCGGTTCGAATTTCAAAATTAGGACCGGGTGAAAGTACAGTATATATAGATGATTTACGAGTATTTTTGAATTTAAATCTTATTTCTGTAGAGATCCCTATCTTATGTGGTAGTTTCGATGATATTTTGTGTGTAGGAAGTTGGCTTGGCGAGGGGAATTGGTCAATAGGGCAAGACCCAACGGGCTTGCCAATAGATAGATGTTTAATTATGGGTCCTTCTTTATTGGTATCGAGAGAAGTATGGGTAGAATTGTTTGTTAAAACAAAAATATTTAGCGGGAAAGCAACGGATTCTTTAAGATTTTCTTTTGATGGGATGTTAATTCCATTAGAGATTTTTGTAGAAATTGATCCGGGAAACTGGCTTCCTATTACTGAATATAAACCCAATATGATTCCACATTCAGAAGATTATACTCGTATTTTGTTAAGGGTGCCCGATTCATTAACAAATGATGGGGCAAAACACACAATTCACATTCAAAGTATAGTCTCTCCTTCTGCTTTTTCCCCTGAAAGTCCTAATTATAACACTACCACTTTCAGTATAGATGATGTCTCTTTTTTAGTAGGTCCCATAAATGATTTACAACCGCCAGAAAACGGACTTACTATACCCAATGGGAATTTTGAATTAGGGAATGATGGTTCGTGGGTATTCACGACAAGTGCCGTTATCCCTATCCCTGGACGGGACATCTCGCAGATTATTAAGTCCTCAGGTGGTAATCAATCTCCATTCTGTGCAGAGTTAGGCAATGTTCCCCCCGCGAAATTGTCTTTTTATGTTAAACCTGTTAATGTAGATAGCAGTCAGGACTTTTTTAAAGTCTGGTTAGGTAACGATGAAAATATAATTAATAAAATTGTTTATGATTCCCGTGTATTGGGTATGCCTCCGGAGGGAGTATGGACCAAAATTGAGAGATGGTTAGTTCCCCCATTATTAGATGAACTGGAGAATAGTTTTTCAATTCATGTTAAATCTCGAATCTTTTCAATAAATCCGGGGTCATATATCTTATTCGATGATTTTTGTGTTAGTCCGTATGGTGGGTTAGGTGTTTTAATGAACCCATACGATGTATGTCCCGATAATGCCGTTCTAAATCCCTCATTTGAAACTCATCCTGATACTGCATGGAATAAAAATGCCACAGCTTTATTGATGGGTCCGATTCATTGTTATGACCCTGCTTATCCTGACAATTGCATTTTACCCGAACCCCCTATTACAGGTATATATGCTTTACGATTTGGTTCCATTAATCCACTACCTGTATTAAGTTTTTGGTTAAAGATTTTAGATGCAACCAATAATTCAACCTCTAACCTTGAAGTTTTAGTTGATGGACAGATAATAAAATCAATCAGTGCATCAGATAGTTTTTACAGGAACAATTATGCGTTGGTGTTAATAGAAAGTGAATTACTCCCCTTCCTGGATACTCAAAGGCACGAGTTGATAATACGGGTTTCATCGACGGAATGTGATGTGCCACCTCCTCGTTTTCTAATTGATGATATATGTTTGGGATATGAAATACTAATGCCGGCAATTTCTATAATATGTTTAAATAACATCTTATTAGACCCTGGATTTGAGTCAGGAATGGCTACACCCTGGAATGCAATTCCTGATAAAGGTCAGATTATTCAAGATGGTCCCGCGGGCTTTGTTGATGCCCATACAGGGGTATGGTATGCCCAATTAAAGTCTACGAAATTAGATACACGAATTCTCTATCAAACGGGGATAAATATTCCTGTGAGTGCAACCATGTTACAATTTTATGTTCGTGTTGAAAAGGGGACTTCTCCTGAACAAACAAAATTGAAGGTTTTTTGGGATGATTTAAGCGGTACACCTGTTTGGGTTAAGGATGCTGAAGACCTTGAAGAAGGGGAATGGATACTTCAGGAAGTACCCTTAGCCTCGCTCTCTCCATCTCCACATACCTTGTATTTTGTGTATGAGAATTGTAGAATTCTTGACCATTCCAGATTTATGGTTGATGATATAGCAATAGCCAGAAATAATTTTCCCCTCATAGAAATTCAGAATAATGGTAACTTATGCATAGAAAACCTTACTCTTACAAAGGGTAGTTCCGGTATTTTAAATACAGGGGGCACCAGCAAAGTTTACCGTTGTTTCCTGGGTCCTAATCTGGACAATGGTATTGATATTACTCAAAGTGGAATTGCTACTGTTTCGCAGACTGTAATCCATGGGAACTCAGGTAATGGTATTGTAAATATGGGGACTACTGCAGTCTTGCAGAGTACGATTCGTTCTAACAATGGTATAGGTGTCATGAGCAGGGGAAATGGGAATACTCTTGTTATGGCGTCGTTAATATGGGAGAATACAGGAGGTGGGATATTCTGTGATACCAATGCAAGTTTAGTGAATGGCTGGAATCTTATATATCCGGAAAGTATTATTGGACCGGTACAAGCAATTGGCACTCCAATTTCAATAAATCCTGTCTATATACAATTCCTTGACAACCCATGGTTAGGCAAGTTGGCAACACCTATCCCGGCGAGAGTTTCTCTAGAAGAGATATTAAATTATATCCCATCTATTATAAAACCGAATTTCAATCTTACAAGTTGTATTAGTTCCCCATATGTGGATTTTGAAAATGAAGTTAGGGATGTCCTTAATTTACAAGTTAGTGCCGATGAGGTGACTATTACGGGGGGAGAACTATTATGGGTTTATTGTAAAGTAAATCCTGTTGTTCCTCGTGGTGTTTCCGGAAGAGAAAGAGATATTGGGATTGGGAACGAGTTTACTGTTGAGGTGGGTGTTCAGGGCAATGCAAATCTTAATGATGCTACATTATACCTTGTCCCGGAGGAATATGTCCCTCTTGTTACAAATTCGGCAGACCTATTACTGCAGTTGAATAAACTCCCGGCAGATTTAAAACAAACAGTAACCCCAATTGATACTGATTTACAGAAAGGGAGAAGTATTTTTACGATTACTCAATTGTTTATGAACGATGTTGATAGTGTATTGTTCACGACTAATGGTAGAGCAAGAATTTATTTGAGAGTAAATCAGATTTTAATGGGTATTGCAACGCCAGAAGTTTTCAGGATACGATTCCCTTTGGAAGATACTGAATTTGTCATTGATACCGTCCCGCCTCGTTTAAGAGACAACTTATATGATGGAACTGCCGTGAGTTTTGTAGTTCAAAATAATGATGTTATATCTCCACCAACACAATTTAGTTATCCACCCAATTGGGGACCTGCTTTGCTTAGTCCCCTGGCATATACTTATGGGACTATAAGTAACCAGACAAAGGCGACAGCACAAATATTTTTCAATAACCTACCATCAACAAATCTCCTGTATATATTGCAATCTGCATATTATGACCCCTATCCTGCCGATAACAATGGAATCAGGAGACTCGTTGAAGTATCCGGATTTGTCAATGATAGACCCAGTGTCTCTGCGACATCTGTAAATCCTATAATAGACTTAATTACAAATGGCCCTATATTCACAGGTTTTGAAAATTACAGAGGTTTAGGGTGTACCTTTATTAGCCCCTTAAACGATATAAGTCGGGTATTATTATATTCCCCTAATCCACGGGTCGATTATCTAATTTCTGCCGACCCGTTACAGATAGAATTCTCACAACCATGGCAAACCGCATTAGTACAATGGTGGTGGTCCAATCTCAGTTTTGGAATGGATTGGCATATCCGAATGAGATTTTTAGGAAGAGACTTATCCGGGAATGTCATATTGGAAAGTCCAATGCAACAAGATGCTCTTGAGTTATGGTGGATGAGAGACCCTGTTTTAGAGATTACATCCGCACCACGCACGGGGATGTGGACAAATAATCCACAAATTCAATGGAGGCTGACGAGGAGCGTATCCAGTAAACCTGTGAATTCCGACCCTTGTTTACCTATTTATGGAATTCGTTTATGGTCTGCTATGGACCCCTTCAACTATGAGACATCTTATTGGGAAGTTGTTGATAGGTTTATAGGCCGTTGGGGATGGGTTATTAATCGCGAAAGTCTGGATAAGAATACCCCCATCATGTTTGCGGATGGGACAATAACTACACTTAACGATATTATCAATGACAGACGATATTGTGGTGCTTTGTTTCTGGCAACAATAATCGGTGCAGATGAGGCCGGGAATGTTCAATCTATCCCAAATATTTTGACAGCGAATCGGTTTTACTCTCTAGAAACAGTGAGTGCGAATAATGTACCCTTCTGTATTTGGAGGAATCCCTGTGAATTTGATATTGATACTAGGTTGAATGTGAACTCATGGTGGAATCGTAGTACTGCATTCCCAAATACATGGAGGTTTATCAATTATAATTTTGGAGAAAAAGATTTCGGAACTTCGCGAAGAGTTCCTTTGCCTTCATTGGATAATTCTTGTGATTATCGCGTAGAAGTTAAACTAAATATGTCTTGTGTTCTTCCTTCTGAAGGATTTGTTTCGGGTCGGCGGGGATTTGATATACAGATATATGAAGACTCGAATTTAGTTGCTGGAGGAACAGTAGTAATGTTATATGGAGATACTACTGCGGAAGTGACGATTCCTACAGATTTCTTGTATCCGGACGATGCGAGTGATACATTCACATTAAATTGGTATACTGCCATTCCTGAATTTTTAAATAGACCACCGGACCAATGCAACTTGGCTACGCCTAATGACCGCCTGGGAGATGAAGGTTCCCCTCGATCTGGTTTTAGAAAACGAGAGGTAAAATATGATTTTGTAGTGCGTTCATTTGTACAGGATATGGCCACAGGAGCATTGGTTACAGACAGTACACCGGCAAAAGTGACTGTTATAATATATCCACCAGGTGGTGATAGAGAAAGGTCTTTAACGGCCCCTTCACAACCCAAAGAAGAACAACGGATAAAAATGTTCCAAAGAGAGTAAAAGTGATACTATTAATCTATAGTAGTATATACTTGTTATCATAAATAATAGGTTTATAATTAACGAATGATATGCAGTTATATGAGACGGGCGGTAGTATGGGGTATAGGGTGGGTTGTTTTATTCTCTATTATTTTATCCTGTTCCTCAGAAAAGAAAAAAGAGCAGATGAGTAGTGTAACAATTGATAGTTCTCCAGAACAGGGAGCAACAGTTGTGATATTTGGAGAAGAAAGAGGAGTTACTCCATTAACACTTACAGATTTGCCTCCGGGCTCTCTCGAGGTGATTTTAAAAAAAGAACGATACCAACGGACTGTCGAAACATTATTGCTTCGTCCCGGAGAACATGCACAGTATGTATTAGAGTTAAAGCATTTACAGGGATATATCAACTTTGAAACAGAACCTCCCGGAGCCGAGATTTATTTAGATGGTATAAAAATAGGAAATACACCAATTTTTCGACATCCTGTAAAAATTGGACATAGAACATATAAATTGCAATTAGAGAATTACTATCCTGTTGAAAATGACTTGGATGTTCGAGAAGATTTTCATTATCCAATTAAATATATATTGAAACCCATAGAAGGAACACTGAATATTCTTTCGCGTCCAACAGGAGGATCCGTGCGAATTAATAATATTCCGCAAACACAAAAAACACCATTACAATTACAACTTGTTCCTGGAGAATATTTAGTTACAGTATCTGCAGATGGTTTTCTTGAAGAACATACAAAAGTTAACATCCAACCGAATCGAGAACAATCGATAACACTTGTATTAAAAGAAGGAGAAACCCCACCTGGCATGGTACTTGTACCGGCGGGGGAATTCATTATGGGTGAAAATGACCGTTCTCCTGATGAGTCTCCGAGAAGGAAGGTTTTTGTTTCTGCTTTTTATATAGACAAATATGAAGTAACAAACGAAGAATTTAAAAAAGTTTTCTCGGACCATAATTTTCCAAAAGGACAGGAACGCTATCCTGTAACCGGTATTTCATGGGACCAGGCAGTTTCGTATGCTACGAGAGTAGGTAAAAGATTACCAACCGAAATTGAATGGGAAAAAGCGTCTCGAGGAGAAGACGGTAGAGAATATCCATGGGGAAATGAGTTTTCGTCCGCTTTTTGTAATACAAAAGAAAAAAATCTTGACATGCCTTCTCCTATTGGAAGTTATATTGGTGGGGTTTCTCCGTATGGCTGTTTTGACATGGCTGGGAATGTATATGAATGGGTATCAGATTGGTATCAACGATATGAAGGGAATCAGTCTATTCGTAAGGAATATGGACAAATTTATCGTGTTTTAAGAGGTGGTTCTTTTATGACAGACAAGTTCGATGTAAGATGTGCTCGTCGTCATTTTGATAGGATGGACGCCACCCGTGCTGATTATGGCTTTCGATGTGTGAAAGATGTCCCTAAAAATTAGTTTTCAGGGGAAATATAAAATACAAACAAGGGTTTGTTTTGTGTAATTTACATTAAAAATGTATTAAAATAGTATGTCAAGAAAAAATGGATAGATAGAAAAATAAATTATTTTTGTCAATAATTTTCTTGACTTTAGAGTTGATTTGTAATACAATTATTAACATAGGATGTTAAAGTGTAAAAAATGAAATGTTGAAAAGAATTTATTTAGAACTGAAAGATGTAGTAAAATAAGAATATAAAGGAATAGTTTAAGAATAAGATATGCCAGTATATACGACGAGAAAAGGAAAGAAAAGAGTAGTTGTCGAGATAGGAACTTCTGCAGTTCGCCTTTGTGAATTCAAAAAGACAAAGAGTGGTTTGCAGTTGATAAAATATTTTGAGAAACCTATTGCAAATGATTTTCGAATTGATGAGGAAGAGAGAAAAGATTTAAGAAAAAAAGCCGTTGCAGACCTTCTTAAAAAAGCAAAAGTTAAGACAAAAAAATTAATGTTAGCGGTCCCGGGGCAATCAGTATTTGTTCGAGTTCGTTCTCTCCCGCCTGTTGCAGAAAGGAAGGTTGACCAGATTGTCAGATATGAAATACAACAACAAATACCATTTGATTTAAAACAGATAGCCATCGATTATCAAATATTGGACCATCCTGAGGGGGGTGGATATGAAGTTTTGATGGTTGCTATTAAAACAGATGTAGTCGATAAATATTTATCAATTGTTGAAGGATTAAGATTAAAACCAGAAGTTGTAGATGTTATTCCCTTTGCTTCATATAGTTGGCTCAAATATAATGGTGAGTTGCATGCACATAGTGAGTGTGTTGCGGTTGTTGATTTAGGGGCATCAACAACAAATATCGTTGTTGAAAGAGATGGTATATTCCGGAATACGAGAACATTAAATATTGGTGGAAACGACATTACTCAGGCTATTGCGGATACTTTTAATATAACTTTTGAAGAAGCGGAAAAAATCAAATGTGAAAAAGGCTTTGCTCCTACAGGGAATCCCCAAATAGATGGTAAAGGGGGAGAATCCATAGGACGTGTATTGAACCGTCTGGTGAATGAGATTCAAAGATCTTTTTCTTATTTTCGTTCTCTTCCTGGAGGAGGTCAGGTAACACGCATATACCTATGTGGAGGAGGTTGTGCACTCCGAAATATTGTTCCCTACCTACAGCGGGCACTTGGGATAGATGTTCGGATAGCCCAGCCTTTAAGTGGAATTACAATTGGTCCCGATGCTCAGGAAGTAGCACAGCACCCTGAAAGAAGTTGTGTCGTTTTGGGGTTGGCTCTCCGTAACTGGGAAAATACCGCATTGGAAATAAATCTTATTCCACCACGCATAATTGAAATGCGAAGGCGGAAAGAACAGGCCGTGTACTGGGCTTTATCAATGGTTACACTTGCCCTGATAATGGCATCTGTGATTCCAGTTCATGCGGCACAGAATAAATTTGTAAAGCAGAGAATAGAAGAACTTCGTCGATATGTTCGGATGTATGACCCCGAAGTAGCTCAAAATCCGACCATTGTCTCTCCGCTAACGCAGGAATTAAGAGGGGCAAGAATGGAAATTGAGAGTCTAACTAATAAGGTAAAAGCCCTTGATAGAGCTGTTTATGGGAGAAGATTTTGGCTGGATGAAATGTCTTTAATTATTTCTGCAAGGCCCCCTCGAACGGATAAGGATGGAGTTTGGTTTAGTTCAGTCGAGACCGTTTTTGTACAAAAATCCCAAGCAGAACAACCCATACCTCCGGGTAGGAATATTCCGGGAATGCCTGCTCCAGTACAACAACAGACTCCTGTTAATATTGTAGGTTTTCAAGGAATTGGTTCTCGTGGACCTATGGTAGGAATGGGAGGATTCGGTGGAGGTGGTATTTTTAGAAGGGATTCCGAACCACCACCAACTCCGGCACAACCAACACAAGGGACTCAACAATCCCCTCAGCTCCCGCGTTCAAATGGATTCCGCATTATGGGGTTAGCTACTTCAGATATGATTATCAAAACATTTGTTGATAATCTGAAAAAAGCCTCAATTACTCTTCCTGAGGGTGTTCTAAGAATAAAAGAAGTTTATTTTTCAGAAGCCAGTGTACAGATTACTTCATGGAATTCATTATATAATGCTCAATCAGCATTTCAAGGTAGTTTAACCCCCGGGATGGGAAGTTTTGGAGCCCAACAGCGATTGGGTGGATTCCCTCAACAGACAGGACAAACTACTACATTTTCAGCATCAGGACAAAATTTATTTACTTTTGTCGTTACAGTGGAATTTGAGAGAGTATCTGTACAACAAGTGGAATCAGGAGGAGGGGCCGGGACATGAATATAACCATCTCTAAAGGAACTTTGATATACATTACGGTATTGATTCTCTCTTTTCTTCTGTTTGCAGGGGTTTACTACTTTTTTTTACAAAAACAACTTGCAGCCTATAAGAAAGATGAGGATTTAAAGAGAACTTATGAGACAGCCTTAAAGGATTTAGAACAGACCTTCTCTCGAACAGATCCCGAAGTATTAATTCGCGAATGGAGAGCTCAAGTAATTCCATGGGAAGAGGCATTGAAGAATAGGTCAAGTTTCTTTAACTTGAGTAATTGGACAGACCATGAAGTTCCTCCCCAAGAGGGTGTTATATTGAAATTCTGGTATGAAGAACAGGCTCAAAAGATGGTTAAACAATTATATGAAAAAGTTGGCGAGAAGATGGGTCGTTACGATTTATTTCCCCAGGATATACGAAAATCTTTAGGAGTTCTAACTCTTGATGAAATATCTCGAATGGATGTTACGGAACAATTAGTGAACAAAGAATTGGCCAAGCTTGCTTTTGGAATAAAAATGTGTGAATATCTGCTAGATGCTAAAATGACGAGTATTGACGATATTGTTTTTTGGCCACCGATTTTACAACATCCGAATTTTGAAAAATTGTTGTCATTCTTTGTTTTTGGAATTCGTTGTACGATGACAATGAAAGATTTTGCCAATTTTGTAGAACAGAAATTAAGATTAGCAGACCGTTATTTCCATATTAATGCTATTAGAATTCAGTATCCCTATATCGCTTATAATGTAGAACCGTTACTCCAGATAGAGATGGTGATCTCACAAGCCAATTATAAACCTCCCCAGGAGGTAGGTGCGGATATCCGATTGCAATACCAGGCACAAATGGGAGTGGGTGGACAGAGACGGCAAGGAGTACAGGAGACTACAACTACAGAGCAGGTGGGATTTGCAACAAAAGCGTGGAAATGGTTCAAACGATATATATTATATACAAATTAAAAGAAAAATATGTTAGATAAGATACAAAAAATAGGAATATGGTTTTGGTGGAACAAAGAGAGATTTGTATTGCTTATACTGGTAGGAATTTTAGGCTACCGGGTATATGTAATTGCGTATCCACCTCCACCGGAAAAGGAGGAAGTGTATTCCCCTCCAAGGAAGGAGGTTCCAGATGAACTCAAACCTCCGATGCCACCATTGCCTCCTGCATTGTCCATACCGGGTACCTATGCTGCTCTATGGCGTGAGAATCCATTCTGGTATTTTGCCGGTGAGACTACGGGTTCACAAGGGAAACAGCAAAATATTACAGAAAAAGATCTCGGGATTACATTACTTAACATTCGTCAGGTGGGGGACCGCTGGCGTGCTCAACTACGCACCCGTTCTACCACAAAGTGGTATGACGAAGGAGAAGAGTTCGAACAATTTATTCTTGAACAAGTTAATCCAGATGATAAAACAATTGTTATATATTCAGAACAATATGGAAGAAGATTTACACTACAAATGCGAAGATAAGGTAGAAAAAAAATGAAAAAGGTATTTCATTTATTAGATAATTATAAATATAACAATAACTTCCAAACGGTTAACAACAAAAGACCACGGGAGGAAAAATTACGAATGCGTACCATGAAAAATCTTCATTTAGGGTTAATGATGTTCGTATTAAATATGACAGTCATATTTCTTATGACTATAAATAGTGCTCGAGCACAAACCGTTTCAGAGGAGGTTTCTTCTATCTCTCCTGTAACGATACAAGAAGCATCCTCATCGGATGCTTCTGCTGAAAATAAATTGACAGAAGATAACGCCGAAACATATTTTCGCAGAGGTGTCGGTCTATATAAAAAGGAACTTTATCGCGAAGCCCTAACAGAGTTTAATCGGGCTCTTGCTTTAGATCCTAATCATGAAGAAGCACAGGTTTATCAGCAGAAATGTAACGCCCAACTTCAATTATCAGTTGGAGAAAAAACAGAGACAGCCCCACCTCCAGCCTTTGAAACATTTCAACCAACACAGCCGGGCGAGATGCCTGAGAAGACAGCGGATGAGCTAAAGAAAGAAAGAGTTCAAAAACTACTTTCTGATGCACAGCGGTATATGGAGGCCCAAAAGTTTGATATTGCGGTAGAAATTTATAACAACATCTTATTGATTGACCCTAAAAATGATATTGCTCGTGAGGGGCTTCATCAGGCGACAATTAAACTTCATCAACAGTCCATAAAGGACTCAGAAAGAAAAGTTACGGAAGACCGTGCGAGAATCAAGGACTTTATTGAGAAACAAAAGCAACTTCCCGAAGGTGCTGATGCACGAGGGATAAAGCCTTACAAGTTTACAGTTCCTGAAATTGAAGAAGAATTGGCTCCTGTAACGAAAGTAAGTGAGTTAGAAAAAGCATTAGATTCAATTGTTAGTATTGAATTTGAGGATATTCATATTAGTGAAATTACAACATTTATTTCAGATAGTTATGGTGTTAATATTGTTATTGATAATCGAGCAGTAGAACCTCCAACAAAGCAACAACCTCAGCAGGCAGGTGGTCAACCTGCTCAACCTGGTGCTATGGGAATGCCTGGAGCACCGGGACAACCTTTTGGTGCTCCCGGGGGAATGCGTCCACCTATGGCAGGTCCGGGCGCAGGTCCCGGTGGTGTTGGTTTGAGAACAGGACCGGGCGTAGGTCCTGGTGGCGGACTTCAGGGTGGAGGATTAGGTGCTCCCTATGGTACTGTACCTGGACAGACGGGGATTGGAGTTTCATCTGATGTTTATTACGGAACGAAGTCTGATGGTATTGTCCCCTATATTAGCCTTAAAGATGTTACATTACGCGAGGCATTGAAAGCGCTGTTACGTCCATTAGGTTTGGATTTCTCTGTCCAGCCGGGTTTTGTCTGGATTAGTAAACCCGAAATTATTCGTCAGGAAAGTTTTGAATCTTTAGAAACTCGTTTCTATGAAATGAGGAATGTTGGAGCGGACCGCTTGTTTAAGTTAGTATTGAGAAATCCGTTCGGTGGTGTTGGTGGTATGGGAGGTATGGGAGGTGGTGGTATGTATGGCGGTATGGGTAGTTTTGGTGGAAGAGGTTATGGCGGTGGAATATATGGCGGTGGCATGTATGGAGGTGGCATGGGTGGAATGTATGGAGGCGGTATGTATGGCGGAATGGGCGGTTATCGAGGTGGCATGGGTGGCATGTATGGAGGTGGCATGGGTGGAATGTATGGCGGAGGTATGTATGGTGGATATGGAGGCGGTATGTATGGCGGAATGGGCGGTTATCGAGGTGGCATGGGTGGCATGTATGGAGGTGGCATGGGTGG
>OGCI01001861.1_pt1 | contig 15870 bp, 18 predicted proteins | sample 1570021 | NCBI WGS metagenome assembly OGCI01 (sample SAMN06264664, study PRJEB24512) | hot springs metagenome | isolation source: Hot spring water | place: South Africa: Tshipise | collected 2015-06-21 | reverse complement strand
GCTCCCGGACATCCCCTCGGCTTCCTGGAGCCGGCGGACAAGGCCCCGGACCACGGCCGCGAGCTCGCCCCGCGTCCGCACCTCTTGCTCCCGAATCGCCCGCCAGAGGGGCGGCGCCACCCCGGCCAGCACCCGCGCCCGCCGCTCTGGGGAGATCGGCCAGCGGTTCACCTCCTCCCGGACCCTCGCCATCGCCCAACGGTGGGCCCGCTGGCCCCTGATGGGAGCTGTGGGGTCAGAAGGACGGCGGCCGTCCGTAAGGCTTTGTTGTACTTCTCTGGGGTAATAGTTTCGCGCGCGTAGGGGCCCCTTTTCCCTGTGGATAACTCCCCAGCCCGGCTGTAGTCCACTTCTTTGCCTTTCGTGGGGTGACCCCCGAGTTCTTACCGTCCCCCCGGCCACGAAGGGAATCTCTGGTGCGCTGCGTTGGACTACTCCACCACAGGACGGTAACCACCGAGGGGACGCCGCCACGGATGTAGGGCTTGTAAGGGTCAGGCTTGGAGACCCTTCCGGGTCGTGGCCTGGGCGTAGGCACCTGCGGGGACCGCAGGTACTTGCGCACCGTGTTGCGGGAGATCCCCAAGCTCCGGGCGATCCCACGGATCGACTGTCCCCCACCTGCCAGCTCGTACATCTGCTTCACCGTCCCGCCTCCCAGCATCTGCTCTGCACACCTCCCGTCATTACCACAGGACGAGAAGTTGCCCTGGCCAGGGGGACGGTCAAAACCAGACCGGCGCCAGTGGGTCAGTTCTAACCCGGCGGTGACAACCCAAAGGGAAGTAGCTTGGATGGGGCCCTCGTGGGGAGGTCTCGCGGGCGTTGGCAACCATTGGTCCCCAGGAGCAAGAGACGCAACGAAAGGGGTGGTCAACAAGCAGGGAGGGAAGGACCGAAAGAATCGGGGTGAGTTACGCAGTTGCCGAACTGCGATTGGGCGCAAGGCGACGTACTCAACGCTAACCGTTCGGCTTCGTGGTTGCGCAATGGCACTTAGGCTGTCGTTGCCACGTCGATCTTCTTTGCGCGATGGGGCAGTCCTAGAAGGTCGGAGCCAAGGTGCCCCGTTGCACCCAGTATCAGCGAGTGACGTTACCACTTGGAGGAGAGCGCGGCAACCTTCCGAGGATGGTTGAAGCCCCTCCCGGAGTCGAACTCTCTCCTCGAACGCTCGCCCTCCAACGCTCACAGAGCGGTAGACAGCTGGGGAGGCCCTGCCTAGACTACCCGCAGGAGGTGGTCCGTTGGAGTTCCCCTGGGGACCGATCGTCTTGGTTGTAGGGGTTGCTCTGGCCTTCAGCGTCATCGGTCCTGGTCCCAAGCCCCAGACTGTGACGACCCTTGATCTCCAGCGCTACCTGGGAACCTGGTACGCGCTGGCTCACATCCCCACCCGCTTCGAACGGGGCTGCGCTCAGGGCACCACTGCCACCTACAAGCTCCTGCCCAACGGCCAAATCGAGGTGGTAAACGAGTGCTACGATGCCAGGGGCCGCAAAAGCCGCGTTGTGGGCCGGGCATGGATCCCCAACCCCCAAGAACCAGCCAAACTCAAGGTCAGCTTCGTCTCCCTGTTCGGCATGTGGCTGTTCGCCGGGGACTACTGGGTTGTGGACCTCGCTGCGGAGTACACCTACGCGGTTGTGGGGCACCCTGCGCGCTCCTTTGGGTGGATCCTCAGCCGCACACCGAGCCTCCCCGAGGGCACGATGGTCGCCATCCGCGCGAAACTCGAGGCCCAAGGCTACCGCTGGGATCAGTTCAAACCGATCGACCAGTCCATCCACCTCAAGGGACCGTAACCCCTGCAAAGGCTCCCACCCCACAAGGGAGGCCCGGCGCCGCTCCTGCTCGAGCACTTCAGCGTACAATGCTCGCGGATCGCCAAGGGCCCATGGGTAGCGTGGGAGAGCGTGTGGAACAACTGCTCAGGCGAGTTCCGCCGGGGGTGACTGTCCTGGCGGCCACCAAGGACCGTACTGTTCAAGAGATCCGCCAGGCCATCGACGCGGGGATTGCCCACATCGGGGAGAACTACGTTCAGGAGGCCGCGACCAAGAGACAGGCCCTCGGCGAGGGCGTCACCTGGCACATGATCGGTCGCCTGCAGGCCAACAAAGTTCCCAAAGCTGTCCAGGTGTTCGACTGGATCCAAACGCTCGACTCCATGGACCTGGCCCGGAAATTGAATCAGGAACGGGCCACCCAAGGCCGCCCTCTTCCCGTCCTCATCCAAGTGAACGTGGGCCGCGAGCCCCAAAAGGGCGGGGTCCTCCCCGAGGAACTACTCCCCTTCGCTCGGCACCTCTTGGAGCTTCCCCACCTCCGGTTGAAGGGCCTGATGGCCTTACCCCCGGCTCCCCCCACGCCGGAGGACTCTCGTCCCTACTTCCGGGCGATGCGCCGTCTGTTCGATCAGCTCCGAGCAGAGCTCGGCACGCCCCACTTCGACACGTTGTCCATGGGGATGAGCGCGGACTTTGAAGTGGCCGTGGAAGAAGGAGCGACGATGATTCGGCTGGGCACCGCCCTGTTCGGCCCCCGCTAGAGCAGGGCAGCGACAGCTCGAGCGACCAATCCCAGTCCCAAAGCCAACACCGTGGTCCCGGCCACGACTGCTGCTGTCTTTTTCCAACCCAATTCCCGGCCCAAGGCGCCCACGGTAGCCAAGCAAGGGACGAAGAACATCAGGAACACGGCAAACACCACCATTTGGCCCCGGGTCAACACCGCGGGGAAATCCCCGGTCCCCAGCGCCTGTTCGAGCAACACAAGCCCAAGCTCCTTGCGCAAGACCGAGAACACGAGGGGTACCCCAGCCTCCCGGGGCAGCCCCAGAGGCCAGCTGAACACCCGCACCACCGCGTCGAGCCAGCGGTTCCAACCCAGGGCGCCAAGAAGAGCCAACAACGCGCTTCCCCCCACAAGAACCGGCCAAGCCACCAGCACAAACCCCTTGAGGCGCAGCCACACCTTGCCCGCCACGGCCCGGGGCTGAGGAACACGGTAGGGTGGAATTTCCAGGACCAGCCCTGTTCCCGCGTTCGGAACAAGCCGAGACAAGAGCCAGCTTGCTCCCGCCACCACCGCCGCGTTCAGCAGGTACAGACCCAACGCCACACCTGGACCGACAAACCGGCCCACCAGGCCCAGGAGGACCACCGTCCGAGCTGCACAGGGAACCAACACCGCTAGCCCCGCGGTCAGCACCCGATCGCGCTCGTCTTCGAGGATGCGGGTCGCCACCACCGCCGGCACCGAACACCCATAGCCAAGGAGGAAGGGGATCATGCTCTTCCCGTGGAGGCCCACCCGGTGCATGAGGCCATCCAAGAGGAAACCAATGCGGGGCAGATACCCCACGTCCTCGAGCAAGGCCAGAAGGACAAGGAAAGGGACGAGGAAAGGGAGGACGATCGCCGCCCCGGCCCACAGGCCGTCCACGGCTCCCAGAAGGACCTGCGCCGCGACCCCTTCACCCAACGCGTGCCCCAAAAACTCGGACACGGCCTGGAGGCGGGGAGTCAACAGACCCTCCAGGAACGTTCCCATTCGGTACACGCTCCAGAACAGCCCGAGAAAGGTGGCGAGGAGGATGGGGTACCCCAACAGCCGGTGCATCAAGACGTCGTCGAGGTGCTCCCTCCAGGTGATGCGGGCGTGCACGACTTGGACGGTCTCCTCGAAAACCCGGGTGGCCAGGGCATGGCGAGCGTCGGCCAACACCAGGGCCGGGTCTTCCCCCCGCTGGCGCTCCAGTTCGGCCCGAATGGGCTCCAGTTCGGCCTTCAGCGAGGGCGAAAGCGGGAGTCGGCCGGCCAGGGCTTGCGTGGCCGCGTGCCGAAGGGGCAGGCGTTGCGCCGGAGCTTGCTTGAGGACCTCCCTCGTCTTGCCCAGGGCTTGTTCGAGGTCGTGGGGATAGGCGAAGGTTCGCGCCGGCCGGGCCCGGGAGATGCTGCGGAGCAGTCCCTGGAGGCCCACGCCTCGATTGGCCACGGTGGTGACCACGGGAATCCCAAGCTTCTCCTCGAGCTTGGCCATGTCCACTTTCAAACCCTTGTGCTCCGCCTCGTCCATCATGTTCAGGCACAAGACCATGGGCAGGCCGAGCTCCCCAAGCTCGAGGGTGAGCTCAAGGGATCGGCAGAGGAGGGAGGCATCGGCCACGTGGACCACCACGTCGATCTCGCCTTCCCGGAGGAACTCCCTGGTCACCGTTTCTGCGGGATCCGAGGAGAACAAAGAGTAGGTCCCGGGAAGGTCGAAGAATTCCACGATCCGACCCCTAGCTCCGGCCCGGCCCCGGGCGACTTCCACTGTGGTACCCGGGAAATTCGATGCGACGGTGCGCAATCCCACCAGGGCGTTGAACAGGGTGGACTTTCCCGAGTTTGGCTGTCCCACCAAGGCTACACGGGTCATGGATGGGGGCGGACGAGGATGCGTCGGGCAATGCCCCGCCCCAAGGCCAGGCGCGTTCCCTCCACCTCCAAGATCACCGGGCCGCGCAAGGGTCCGTGGGCCAAGGCTCGCACCACCGAGCCGGGGCGGAGGCCCAGGGTGCGCAACCTGAGGGCCACGCCCCGTCCGGCCTGAACGGCCAGGACCGTAGCCGCGTGACCTGGGGGGAGTTGATCGGCGGTGGTGTCCAAACTGAGAATCAATTTCAACTTGCAGTCTACCCCACTTCCTTCCCCCGGTCAACTCCCCCGCGGCCCTTCCCCAGGGGACGAACTCCCTGGCCCACCACCGTCCCAGCCTCTACCGTGCGCCCATGCCCAAGGCCGCCACCGTGGCCCTGATGATGACCCTCGTCCTGTTCCTCTCCCTCACCCTCCGGCCCACTCCGGTGGCGCCGCCAGCCTCGCCCTCCCCCAAGGTCGTCCGGGTGGTCGTGGACGCCGGCCACGGAGGAAAGGACCCTGGGGCAAGCATTGGGGGCGTAGACGAAAAGGACCTCAACCTGGCCCTTGCCCTCCGGGTAGCGGCCCTCGCTCGGTCCTACCCCAACCTGGAGGTCGTCCTGACCCGGGACACGGACCGGTACCTCACCCTGGAGGAGCGGCTGGCCGTAGCCCATCGCCTGGGCGCAGCCGCGTACATTTCCATCCACGGCAACAGCTTTCCCCAGGCCACCCGCTGCGGGGTAGAGACCCTCGTGGATACAACCCGCTCACCTGGCGACCCCTCGTACAGCCTGGCCGAGCACGTGCAACGAGAAGTCGTCCTCGCCACCGGAGCCCAGGACCTGGGTGTGCGCCGTCAACCTCTGTACCTGAGCTCGTGCAAAGTTCCGGCCGTGTTGGTGGAGGTGGGCCATCTCTCCTGCCCGGCGGAGCGAATCCGACTCCTCAGCCCAGCCTATCAGGATCGGCTGGCCACGGGAATCCTCCAGGGCATCCTGGAGTTCCTGGGTCTTTAACCTGTCCTGCCGCTCCTCTGCTCCCTAGGCTGGGACTCCAACCACCCCCAGATGAACGGCCAGAGATCCCCATCCAGCACGGCCTGGACGTTCCCCACCTCGATTTCTGTGCGGTGGTCCTTGACCAACTGGTAGGGCTGGAGCACGTACGAGCGAATTTGGTGCCCCCACTCGATGTCTTTGAGCTCCCCCCGCAGCTCCTCGATTTTCTTGGCGTGCTCCTGTTCCAGGAGGGCCCGGAGCTTGGCCCGGAGGATGCGCAGGGCGGTGAGCTTGTTTTGGTACTGGGACCGCTCGTTCTGGCAGGAAACGATGATCCCCGTAGGAAGGTGGGTGATGCGCACCGCAGTCTCGTTTTTCTGCATGTGTTGTCCCCCCGGCCCCCCGGCGCGGAACGACTCAACCTTGAGGTCGTCCTCGGAGATGGCCAGGTCCTCCTCCGGGACCACGGGGGTGACGGTCACCGAGGCAAACGAAGTGTGCCGCCGGGCTGCTGCATCGAACGGAGAGATGCGCACCAAGCGGTGGACCCCCGTTTCCCCCCGCAGGAGGCCGTACGCTTGGCGGCCCCGCACCTCCAAGGTTGCTGACTTGAGCCCGGCTTCCTCGCCCGGGGCTTCGTCCACCAGGCGAACCGAGAACCCTGCCCGTTCGCAGAAACGGGTGTACATGCGAAGGAGCATGGCGGTCCAGTCCTGGGCATCGGTGCCCCCTGCCCCGGCGTTGAGGGCGAGGAAGCTGTCGTTTCCGTCGTAGGGTCCGCGCAAAAGAAGGGCCAGCCTCTCCCGTTCCAGAGCTTGTTCCAGGGCGGAAAGCTTCTTCTCCGCCTCTTCTCGGGTGGCCTCATCCCCCTCCTCTCCAGCCAGTTCCCACAGGGTCTCGGCCTCTTCCAGGTCTTGGCGCAGGAGCTTTAGGCGCTCCAACCTCTCCTTGGCTTGTTCGAGCGCCCGGACCTTGGTCTGGGCCGAGGACCGGTCCTCCCAGAACCCCGGCCGGGCCATGGACCTCTCGATCTCCCGGATCTCCTCGAGGAGGGCCTCTTCGCCCACCACCTGGGCCAGCCGCTCTACGCGGGCCCTCGCTTCGCGAAAACGTACGTCCACAACGGAAACATAGCCCGATCGGCCCCAGGCCGCAAGCTATAATTCGCTTGTGCCTGGCACCCTCTTCGTCTGCGCCACTCCCATCGGGAATCTGGAGGACATCACCCTCCGCGCCCTCCGGGTCCTCCGAGAAGTGGACCTCATCGTGGGCGAGGACACCCGCCGCACCCGCAAGCTGTTGGCCCACTATGGGATCTCCACGCCGTTCGCCGCTAGTCTGTACGAAGGGGTGGAGGAAAAGCGGGTTCCAGAAATCCTGGCCTTGCTTGAGGAGGGGAAGTCGGTGGCCCTGGTTTGCGACGCTGGAACCCCCCTCATCTCCGACCCCGGCTTCCTCCTCGTCCACGCCTGCAGGGAGAAAGGGATCCCTGTGGTACCTGTGCCCGGCCCAGCCGCCTTTCTGGTGGCGTTGGTGGGTTCCGGTCTGCCTACGGACCGGTTCCAGTTCTGGGGATACCTGCCACGGTCGGCGGGCAAGCGCCGGCGAGCCCTGGAGGAACTCCGCGGGGTGCTTCTGACCACAGCCTTCTACGAGTCACCCCACCGCCTCCTCGGCACCTTGGAGGTCCTGGCCCAGCTTTTCCCCCAGCGAATGGTGGTCGTGGCCCGAGAGCTCACCAAGGTCCACGAGGAGTTCGTTCGGGGCTCGGCCCAACAAGTGGTGGCGGACTTTGCCCGCCGAGAGGAAATCCTGGGCGAAGCCGTGGTCCTTGTGGGGCCGGATTCCACCTCGGCCCCAGCGCGCGAGGAGGCCCGTGATCCGCGCGCCCTGTGGGAGGAGCTCGTGAACTCGGGCTTGGAGCCTGGAGAAGCCCTCCGCGAAGTGGCCAGGCGGCTCCACCTCCCCCGGCGCGAGGTGTACCGGTTGGTCCACGTCAAGGTGGACCACGGACACACCGGGTACCATCAAGCCAAACTGGCGGGGAGGGAACTATGACCGAAGTCCTAGTGCGCGAATTCACCCTTGGCAACGACGACTATGGGGCGCTCGTGGAGATCGACACGGCCCTGTTTCCGGAGAACCCAACCCGGGTGGAGGACTTCCGCTACGACGACGAGAACTTCGACCGGACCCGCTACGTCCTCAAAAGGTACGTGGCCCAAAGCGGGTCCGCCATCGTGGGGTACGGCACCTACCACCACATGCCCTCCCGTTTTCACCCCCAGAGGTTCTGGATGTGGATCGCCGTGCACCCCGGCCACCAGCGCCAGGGCATTGGAACCCTCCTGTACGAGCGCTTAATTCAGGACCTGCGCGAGTTGGGCGCGCTGTGGGTGGGCACGTCGTGCCGGGAGAACATGCCCGAAGCCTTGCTGTTCCTACAGCGCCGGGGGTTCCGGGAGGTACTCCGCTCCTGGGAGTCCCGGCTGGACGTGGACAAATTCAACTTCGAACCTTTCCGAGAATACGCCGAGCGCTTGAGACGAGAGGGCGTCGAAGTTACCACCTTGGCCGAGGAGAAGGAACGCAACCCCCGGTGGCTTGAGCAAGTGTATGAGCTGCACACCACGCTGATGGCCGACGTCCCCTCCCACACGCCCTACACGCCTCCGCCCCTTGACCAATTCGTGCGGTACACCCTCGCCGCACCGGGATCCCTGCCCGATGGGTTCTACGTGGCCAAGGAGGGCCAGCGGTACATCGGCGAAAGCTTCGTCACCCGGAACCTAGGGGAGCCCGGGGCGCTTTACCAGGGGCTGACGGCTGTGCGCCGGGAGTACCGGGGGCGGGGCATCGCCCTAGCCCTCAAGCTCCACACCATCGCCTACGCCCAAAAGCATGGGTACAAGGTGATCAAGACCTGGAACGCCACGGTCAACGAAGGAATGCTGGCCATCAACCAAAAGCTGGGTTTCGTGCGCCAGCCGGCCTGGATCGAAATGGAAAAAGCGTTCTAGCCGTGCACCCCGGACGCCAGGGCAACAAAGTGAACGGCACCCACGATCTAGAGTTGAAGGCGTCCGCCCTTCCCTTACTGAACCTCCAGGGCACCCCTCAGCAAGTGGGGTACGTTCATGGCCTGAGGGCTGGGAAGCTCATTGCCCGCAACCTTGAGGTCTACTTTCACCGCTTCCAGCACGAAGCAGGCCTACCCCGAGAGGAAGTGCTGCGCCGCGCCGCCTGGTGGTGGCAGAAACTACAAAGAATCGACCCTGAGTACGCCGCCATGGTGGCAGGGATCGCGGAAGGTTCCGGGCTTCCCTTGCTCCAGATCGTGGCCCTCAACGTCCGCTACGAGCTCTTCTACAGCGAGTTTTCTCGCCAAGGGAGGGGAACCGCGGCCTGCACCACCTTCGCTGTTCTTCCGGACCGAACAGCCTCGGGGCACCTCCTCATGGGAGAAAATTGGGACTGGTTCCCTGGTGTCGAGGGCTTGTGGCTTAGGCTCCAAACGCCAGGCCAGACGATTCTTGCTTTCACCGAGGCGGGGATGGCCGGGCCCAAGATCGGAATCAACTCCCACAACCTGGGCCTGTGCTTGGCCGGGCTCCTCTCCCAGTGGGACCGGTGGGACGGGGAGGGAACGCCTGTGCACGTGATGTGCTTCAGAGTGTTGAACTGCCCGACCCTCGAAGAAGCCGTCCACCAACTCGAAAATAGCGCCATGCCCTGCTCGGCGAGCTTCCTGGTCGGCCAGGCTCACGCCGAGGGCCAAGGTGTGGCCGTCAACGTGGAGAAAGCCCCACGGGGCACGGTGCACTGGAAACGGCAACACGGGCTTGTTGTTCACACGAACCACTTCCTGGCGCCAGACACTCTGGGTGTGGTGGAACCCTTGGCGGAGGAACGGGTTTCCACGTACCTCCGGCAGGCGCGCATGGAGGAGCTTCTGGGTGGAGGAGGTCCTCGCCTCGATGAGCAGATGCTGAACCACATGCTCGCCGATCACCAAGGTTTCCCCGATTCCATCTGCCGGCACCCCAACCCGGCTCTCCCGCCACACGCCCGCTACGCCACGGTTCTCTCCGTGGTGATGGACCTCCACGCGGGGAAGCTCTCCCACACCGTGGGCCCGCCTTGCTGGGGGGCACGCTCCACGGTTTCCCTCGCCACAGACTGAAGTGCCTTGCGTGGCCTGTCCGACCCAAGCCGCGTCGAGGGATACCATGGGGAGCACCATGGAGGAGCTCGTGAAGCTGGGGAGGGCGGATGTTCCCCGGGCGGCCGCGGCGCTTGGCCAAGCGTTCCACGACTATCCGCTTCTTGCGTTGGCTGGCGACGCCCCTAGGAAGCGCGAGCGGCTGGCCCAGGCGTTCTGCGAGCTCGGCCTGTACTTTGCCGTCCAATACGGGGAAGCCTACGCCACCTCCGCCGCCTTCGAAGGCGCTGCCGCTTGGATCCGGGGGGACCACTTCCCTATGAAAGCCCAGGAGCTTCTGCGTTCTGTACCCCTGACCGTGCTCGGGCGGGTGGCGCGGTACGGAGGCGGGCGATTGCGGCGGGCCGGGGAGCACCTCGACCGCCTCCATCGCGAGCTTGCTCCACCCGGCCACCTTGTCCTGTACATCTTAGGTGTGGCTCCCATGTTCCAGGGGCAGGGGTTCGCCGGGCGCTTGCTCCGTCCTGTCCTTCGTCGGCTGGATCGGGAGAGCCGACCGTGCTACGTGGACACGCTCAACCCCTCCGCCGTCCCCATGTACGAGCACTTCGGGTTTCGGGTGGTCGTAGAGACGCGGATCCCTGGAACGAGGTTGCCTGCCTGGGCCCTCGTCCGGCCACCCAGTCCGGAGACACAGCCACCCCCAACACACTCAACCCCCGAGTGATTCCGTGATTGGACAGGCCCCGCGCTCCACGCCACCAGACGGGCCCTGCAGACCCTTGCCCAAGCCCAGCCCGCGGGACCAGAGTCTTCTCTCCGTTGCCGCTTTCGCGAACGCTGAGAGCCCAAAGCTTGACGCAGTCCTAGGCCGCGGACCGCACCCGCGGCGCTCCGGCCAGGAAAAGCACCGCTTCATCGAGGATGGTGCGTTCGCGGAGAGTTAGGGGCTCACAAACTTGGTGGTCCTGCTTGTGGATGAACCCCCTCAGGTGCGTCTGCAGTTCCTCAGCCCACCGTACCGAGGCCTGCCGGGCCGTTTCCTCTAGCACGCCCCGCTCGGCCTCCTCCACAAGGTGGGGAATGCACCGGGGTAAAGGGCCCTTCCCACGCTCACTCGGTTCGTACGCCCCACATCCAGGACAACGGGAAGGATCCCCCCGGGGTATGGGAAGCAGCTTCCCTGAGCGCTGCAGGCTACGGCCTGGAGCAGGAACGTGGAGGTTATGGTGGTCTTTGCACAGCCGGCGCCGAAGGTGGGGCTCCGTTTCCAACCGTTCTTGGAGTCTTCCAGCGTAGGTCGCTTCTGTTTGTTGCTCTCGCTCACAGGCCGGACAGGGGGCGCGGTTCTCCCACCGTTGCCGAAAGTCCCCCTCCTCCAAGAGTTTTCGCACCTCGCCCACCGTGTCCTCAAGCAAGATCGCCAGCCCCAAGGCGTTGTGGAGGCTATCGCGTTCCAGCTGGCGAAGGCGCCACCAGTGGCGAGGGCACAACCCCAGGCTCGCCCGAAGTTTGTTCCGCGCCCCCACATCGGTCACAAGTTCCCAAAGCAGGGCCCGGAAGTAGCCCGCGCAGGCCCGATCCTGCAGGGAGCAAAGCGGGCAGCCTCCAAGCTCGAGGGCCTGGTCCAGGGCCGCATCCACCAGGCTGGGTTGCCGCCGCCCCTTTGGCCCCAAGGGCAAGAAGCTTGGCCCCGTCTAGCCCTTGTTCCCAGTCCCCTGGGGGGCGGGCAGGGCCGCGAGTTCTTCCCGCACCACCTGGCCCAGGCGCCGGATCCCCTCCTCGATGTCCTGGCAGCTGGCACTGGAAAAGGACAGCCGCAGGGTGTTGTGCCCGGACCCGTCCACGAAGAACGGAGCCCCAATCACGTAGGCCACCTTGTGCTCGATGGCCCGGTACAGCATCTTCTCGGTGTTGATGCCCTGGGGGAGCTCCACCCACAGGAACAATCCACCCTCCGGTTTGGTCCAGCGGATTCTCTCCTCGGCCGGCATGTGCCGCGCCAACGCCTCCAGCATCGCCGAGCACTTCTTCCGGTACAGGTCTGCGATGAACTGGATGTGACCGGCCACGTCGTACTCCTGGAGGAAGCGGATGGCCAGCCTCTGGTTGAGGGACGAGGTACACAGATCGGTAGCCTGTTTGAGGGTCACCACCTTCTCCACCACTTGCTTGGGACCGGCCAGGGCCCCCAGGCGCAGGCCGGGGGCGAAGATCTTGGAGAACGTGAAGAGAAGGATGGTCCGCCCTTCCTTGTCCAAGGCCGCCACGGGCGGAATGGGTTCACCCACGAACCGCAACCAGCGGTAGGGCATGTCCTCCACCACCAAAAGGTCCTCTTCCCGGGCGATTTCCAAGAGCTCAAGTCTCTTGCCCCGGGACCAGGTGTGTCCCGAGGGGTTCTGGAAGTCGGGCACCACGTACACGAGCTTGGGGGTGTGGCCAGCCTTGCGGGTGGAGCGAACGGCCGCGCGCAGGGCCCCGAGGTCCATTCCATCGTCTTCCATGGGGACTCCCACCAGGGTGGCCTGGAAGGCCTGGAAGGCTTGGATAGCTCCGATGTAGGTGGGCAGGGCCACAAACACCGCGTCGCCGGGGTTGAGAAACACTTTGGCCACCAGGTCCAGGCCCTGCTGGGCGGCGCTGGTGACTACGATCTGATCGGGTGGGAAGTTCATCCCATCCTGGGCAAACCACCGGGAGAGAGGTTCCCGGAGGGGGAGCTTCCCCTCCGTTGTGGTGTACTGCAGGGACTTGGCAGAGTTGTTGAGGATCTCGTCCGCTGCCACCTTGGCCAGGAACTCCCGCGGGAAGGTCTGGGGATCGGGCAGCCCCCCAGCGAACGAGATGATCTCCGGGCGCTCCGTGAGCTTCAGTAGCTCGCGAATCACCGAGCGCCGGGCCGACGTGGTCCGCTCCGCAAACATCCAGTCCATGTTCTCCCCCTCTCAGCTGACCAACCGTGCAAACCAAGGGGTCAAACCCAGGGCCACGCCCAGCCCCAGGAGGGCCCCTGCCAGTACGTCCAGCGGGAAGTGCTCCCGCAGGTACACCCGCGACAACCCGATCAGCGCGGCCACGACAAATACCGTGGCCCCATCCCACCAGGGGTACAACTGCACCACAACTCCGGCCATGGCAAACGAGGTGGCGGCGTGGCTGGAAGGAAACGAGGAACTGGTCAAGAACTGGTGGTGAAAGCCCTTGCGCCGAAACGCCGGCCGGGGCCGCCCACCCCAGGCCTTCACCGCGTGCACCAACCCCAACGTCACGGCCATCACCCCCTGGCCCACCAGGAGGTTGCGGTGGTCCTGGGTAGTGCCGAACACGATCATCGCCAAGGCCAACGCCAACCACAGGTATCCGTAGCCGATGTAGGTTCCCACAACCAAAAGCAGATCAATCCGCCGCAAGAGCCGGGAGCTCGCCAAGGTTTCCAGCAACGCCTCATCCCAGTCCAGGATCCGCTCGGTCCCCCGATCGACAAGCCCGCCCAGGCGTTCCCGGGCTAGTCCCAAAGCAAGCGCTTTGCTCATCGGAGAAGGGGGAAGGTTAGGACTTCGCGAATGGAGGGGGCGTCGACCAGCACCATCACCAACCGATCCACGCCGATGCCGATCCCGGCCGCCGGGGGCATCCCCAGCTCCAGGTCCCGGAGAAAGTCCTCGTCCACCCGCTGGGCCTCTTCATCGCCGGCCTGGCGGAGCTCCTCTTGGGCCAGGAACCGCTCCCGCTGCTCGTGGGGATCGTTGAGTTCGGAGAAGGCGTTGGCGATTTCTCTGCCTGTGATGTAAAGCTCAAACCGCTCCACGAGGTCGGGCCGGCCCCGCTTGCGCTTGGCCAAAGGAGAAATATCCAGGGGGAAATCCAGCACGAACGTGGGATCCCACAGTTTCTCCTGCACCCGGGTCTCCAGCAGGTGCTCGATCACTTTCCCTTTCGGCCCCTGGCGCAGGTGATCCGGCACGGGGATCCCTCGGCGGTCAAGCTCCCGCACAAGCTCAGCCAAGGGCTTCTCTACATCGCAGCCGCTGCCCTCGGCCACGAGCTCCAGCAAGGACGCCCGCCGCCACGGCCGGGCCAAGTTCACTGCCCGGCCCTGGTATTCTAGTCGCAAGCCCCCGGCCACGGCAAGGGCACAGGCCTCGATCAGCCCCTCGCACAGTTCCATGGCCCGCTCGTAGTCCCCGTAAGCCTCGTAGGCCTCCAGGGCCGTGAACTCCGGGTTGTGCTCGGAGGAGATCCCCTCGTTGCGGAAGTTGCGGCCGATCTCGTACACCTTCTCCAGCCCCCCCACGAGAAGACGCTTGAGGTAGAGCTCGGGGGCAATGCGGAGGTAGAGATCACGGTCCACCACGTTGTGGTGGGTGACAAAGGGCCGGGCCGTGGCCCCGCCAGGGATGGGCTGCAAGATCGGGGTCTCCACTTCCAGGTACCCCTGGCCATCCAGGTAGTTCCGCATGGTGCGCAGGATCAGGGCCCTCTTCTCCAGTGCCCGGCGGGAGCTCTCGTTGGCGATAAGGTCCAGGGCCCGCTGGCGGTACCGTGTCTCCACGTCCTTGAGCCCATGCCACTTCTCGGGCAGGGGGCGCAAGGACTTGGCGAGAAGCACCACCTCCCGGGCGTCCACGGTGAGCTCCCCGGTCTTGGTGGTGAACACTTCACCGCGGATCCCCAAGATGTCGCCGATGTCCAGGTTCTCCAGAAAGTTGGCGTAGGCCGGGGCCCCCAGGCCGTCTGCAGACAGGAAGATCTGGACGCGGCCGGTCTGGTCCAACAGGTCCGCGAATGAGGCCTTGCCCATCCGGCGAATCGCCGTGAGCCGACCGGCCAGGGACACCACGGCTCCGGTTCGGGTGTGGGGCGAAAGATCGGGGAAACTGCGGCGCAGCTCGGCCGCGGCGTGGGTCCGGGCAAAGCCGTAGGGGTAAGGTTCGACCCCCGCGGCGCGCAGGCGCTGAAGCTTCTCCCGCCGAGAGGCGAGAAGGTCAGCTTCAGCCATGGGGGACCTTAGACATGGGGAACACCGGGGTCGCCATCAGCCCCGTTCAATCCCCAGGATCTTGTACTGAACCTTGCCTGCAGGGGCTTGGACCGTGATGGCCTTGCCCTTGCCGTAGCTTTGGAGGGCCAACCCCACGGGCGAGTCGATGCTGATCTTGCCCCGGAGCAGGTCTACCTCAGCGGGGGGAACCAAGGTGTAGGTGGCCACCTCCCCGGTCTCGGCGTCCTCCAGGATGGCCCGTGTTCCGATGCCCACGACGTCCGACCGGATGTCCCCTTCGGAGATGATGCGGGCATTCTCCAAAAGTTCACGGAGGGACCGGACCTCGTTCTCCAGCATTTCCTGTTCCTGCTTGAGCCAGATGTACTCCTTGTTCTCCCGCAAGTCACCGCCCCCGTGTTCCTTGGCCTCCTTCAGGCGCTCGGGGATCTCGTGGTACAGGCGGTGCTCGAGCTCTTCCAGCTCAGCCTTCTTGATCCGGTAACCCTCTTTGGTTAGCAACGTTTCTTTGCCCATAGCTCACCTCGGTGAACTCCGTCACCAATCTTTCCTGAAGCTCGCGGGATGTCAAGGCCCCTGCTCCCGGGCGGGGAACGACGACCAGATCCAGGTGGGCGAACAACTGCTTGTTCTTGCGGAACGCCTCGCGCACCGCCCGCTTGACCCGGTTGCGGACCACAGCCTTGCCCACCTTCCTGCCCACCACGATGGCGATCCTGGGGGTAGGGTCTTCCTTGGCAAGGACACGGAAGGAGAACAGCTGCCCGTCGCGGCGCTGACCCCGTTGGAAGACCTGATCGATTTCCCGCCGGTAGGCCAACCGATGCTCCCGAGCGAAGCCTTGACTCACCCATGGCCAAGATTACCCTGTGATCGCGGAAGCACAACGGCACAACACGTCCGAAACCCCCAGTGTCTCCTTCCCTCGTGATCATCCATTCTTCAGCCCGCAGCAGGTCCCTCGGCCGGGGTGAGAAAATGAATCCTCCGGGGCGGTCGACCCGTACCCCTCCGAGCCCAGGGCCGGAAACCCAGAGCCAAGGCCGTGGACAAAAGATCGAACAGGTCGCGGGAATTTCCCCAAGCACCAACCCCGCACGTTCACTCGCCTGGTCAGATCCCTGGCTGTCCAGTACCCTCCCACCGTGAAGCGCACGAAAGTGGTGGCCACGTTGGGACCAAGCTCCCAAAGCGAGGAAATCCTCGCAGCCATGATCCACGCGGGGCTCGACGTGGTGCGCATCAACACCTCCTACGGCACAGCCCACGATCACGCCGCGTGGATCGAAAGAGTTC
>OGCI01001858.1_pt1 | contig 15898 bp, 19 predicted proteins | sample 1570021 | NCBI WGS metagenome assembly OGCI01 (sample SAMN06264664, study PRJEB24512) | hot springs metagenome | isolation source: Hot spring water | place: South Africa: Tshipise | collected 2015-06-21 | reverse complement strand
CGGGGTGTACCCCACGGTTATCGCCCACTGGAAGCGGCCACTGTTGGAGGGGGCCCCTGCGATCTTCAGCGCGGGCCGGGGGACGAACGGGCGCCGGGAAGAGGAGATCACCTCGCCGCTGTACGACGAGGGAACTTCCCCACTCGTTTGGACAATTTCGGAGCTAGAATAAGCTAAGGGTTCCTGGGCTTTTCATCTCCTTCTTTGTCTCCCCCGCGCGATCGCGCGCCGGGGGTAACGGTGGGTGCTGTTGACAGCCGGCCCGATGGCGTCAAGGGGGTGGACTTTTGATGCGCACCGTATTTTTTGTCCTGTAACCGCCGTCCGTCATTTTACGCCAGCGCTCCGTTGCGGCTCCGTCGGGTCTCGACGGCGCGGCGGGCGGTCGCACCACCGCCCATCGGAATCCAGTCCGCCCCTCGGTGTATCAGGGCGACGGTAGCGCGGCGCGACGCCAGGCACGGTGGTGGGCCACGGCCTCGCTGGTGGTCAGCGGCTGCCCGTAGACCCGCAGGAGCCGGACGCCGGGGCCGATGCGGGCCACGGCCGCACCGTTCACTCGTCGCAGCGTCGGGCTGAACCGCCCCCATCCGAATTGCCGTTCGTTGCCGCCGTCGCACAACACCCCCTCGACGACAAACGTGATGATCCGGGGGCCGCCGTCCACCGTTGCGACCAGGTGGACCGACGAGTCCGGACGAATCGCCCCGCGGTCGCTTCGCCACGCGCACCTCTGGCGTCCATCGCCAAGGACGATCTCCACGGCGCCGCCATCGGTCACGGCCAGCCTCACGCCGCGGCCGTCGTGTGTCATCGTGTCAAGGAGCACCCCGAGGGGTGTGACGGCCCCGCCTCGACGGCCACCTCGACGCTGAATCCCGCGCGCAGATCCTCGGTGCCGTTCGGCTCGTGGCGCTGACGTCGGAGAAAGTCCGGAAGCCGCGGCAGCGGGTGTTCGGCGGTCATCGCCACGTCCTTGGCGGGGAGGGCAAGGAGCAACCTGTTGGTATGGATGAAGCCGTTAGTGAACTGGCCGAAGAGCCCGCGCAGCAGCTCCGCCGGGATCTCGTGAACGCGGGCGACGGTCTTTTGTGTTTCGGTGATGTAGAATCGGCCGTCCGCCTCCTCGATCAGATCGGGATAGCTCATGCGGATGTACGGGTCGTCGTCGTAGAGTGCGATCTCGGGCTCCGACCACTCGATGCGCAAGCCCTCGGGTGTGCGGATCTCGCGCCCGGCCAAGAGCCAAGCGGGGTTGCGGTCATCGTAGGGACTGATGCCGTCGCGCCCGCCCCCAACTCCCCGATGAACCTCCCACCGTGGTTGTGGAACCAGTAGAGGAACATCCCGTTTGAACAGCGCCATACGAAATTCGCCGCGCGGGGATGCTTGATGCGCGGGCCGCCGGGGCGGCGGGTCAGGTACTCCGGTGCGGTCCACGTGCGGCCAGCGTCGCGGCTCCATGCGCAGGCGGGCCAGCCGTCGATGGTCCGGTACACGCAGAAGAGGGTTCCGTCGCTGAGGGTGGCGATGGACTGTTCCTCCGCCACGCGCCCCACGCCGGCGGGGGTGCGTAGCCCGACGTCGCCCACTGGACGGGTCTCGAAGACGATGCGGTCGGGATCGCGCTCGGTGAGGATGTTGCGGCTAACCAGGAACACCCCTTCGGATTGCGCGAAGAAACCCGCCCCCATCGCGCCGACCTTGTGATGCGGCAGGATGGCTTCGTCGCCGAGGATCGCCGGACGTCCCACGTTCCAGAAAAAGCGGATGCGACCGCCGTAGACGTTGCGGCGGTCGCACTCGAACTCGCGAATGGGCACCGCCCAGCGCCGGCCGGACCACGTGCGCCCGTGGTCGTCGGTGTACCGGAAGACATACTGCCCCAGCGAGTCCACGCGCCGGTAGACGCCGCCGTCCTCCCGCTTCACCTCGCGCACGTTGTCGGTGTTGTGGTTGTAAAAGCAGTACACCCGCCCGCCGGGCACCTTCGAGGCGGCGGGGAGAATCGGGAACACGATGTTCATGATGCCCTCCGAGGCGGACACCGGTGTCCAGGCGATCCGGCGCATCCGTTTCAGGCCTCAGCCTAGCGCATCGGCCCGTCGTTTAAGAGGCCGCCGCATCGTTACGGTCCGGGCCAGCGGCCGCGCGCCTTGCCCGTCGCGTCCAGACCGGCCATGTTGGCGGCCGTTGCACGATGAAGCTTTGGTCTTTCCTGGGCGGCGCGGAATGCGACGGACGGTCACTGGCCCGCGAGGTCTGGCGGGCGCACGGGCCGCTGGGACGCGCCGTGGGGTTGCTGGGTCGGCGCTCCTGGCCACGGGCGCGCGCTTTGTGGCTGAATCCCTGCCGCGCGATCCACACGTTCGGCATGCGGTTCGACATCGATGCGGTATTTCTGGATGCGGAGGGACGGGTGACGCGGGTGGTGCGTCGACTGCGGCCGTGGCGCACCGCATCGGGGGGCCCCGGAACGGCCTCGGTCCTGGAACTGGCGGGGGGCGCGCTGCCGGAGGGCTGGCCCGCCGCCGGCGCCCGCGTCACCTGGGCGTCGGGGTTCGAAGCGGCTCGATCGCCAGGATGTCGGCCGCGTTGATCTTCATGATCGTGCCGGTGTCGAGCTGCAGTTCGACGGAACCGTCGGGGAGCTTGCGGATCAGCATGCCGTCGCGGACGATTTCGCCGGTTTCGAGCTTCATGCGGATGCGCGTATCCGGAACAAAGCGCCGAACCAGTTTCTCGTGCAGGTCCACGACGGCGTTGGCCGCGAGCGTGACCTTGCGCGGCGTATGGGCGTAGCCCGGCCGCGTGAGCTTGACCTCGTAGGTCCCGGGCGGGAGCAGGTCCACCTCGAACGGTTCGGACATCACGCCGCCGCCGGCGGCGGACCGAGTTTCGCCCTTGTCCTCGCCATTGATGAACACCCGGACGCCGGGCGGCTCGGAGACGATGACGATCTTGCCGCTGTTTCGCTGGAGGCGGAACTCCTCGACGAGGTTGCTTTGCGCGGCGAGGTTCACGGTTCGAGCGCTGGGCTCGTGGCCGGTCAGCTCGGCGCGAAGGCGGTGTTCCCCTGGGGGCAGGTCAGTGATCTCGATCGGCGCCTGGCCGCGGAACTGGTTATTGACGTAAATTCGAGCGCCCGTCGGAATCGACACGATGCGCAGCGTGGTCGGGATGGCCTGAAGCACCGCGGCCACCTCGCGCGTTTCCTGCGCCGAAACCGAGACTTTTTCCGTAAATAGGCGGTATCCCGCCAGCAGCACCTCGACGACGTTCTCGCCGGCCGGCGCGTCCGGAATCTCGCAGGGCGTGGCGCCTCGCTCGACGCCGTTCAGCCGGACGGCGGCGCCCGGCGGGGTGGAGCGCACGAGGATGCGGCCCGTGTTGCCAGGCAGTTCGACAAGGACACGGCGCGGGACCCGGTCGGGGAAATCCTCCTCGATCTCCCTCGGCAGGCGCCCGGCCGCCTCGAATTTGAAGCGGTGACGGCCGAGCGGAAGATCGGTCAGAAACAACGGCGTTTTGCCGCGGAACACGCCGTCGACGTGCACGTCGGCGCCGGGCGGGGAGGAGTGGACCAAGGCAAGCGCGGTGGCCGGCTCGAGCTTGAGGTCCACCGCCGCCCGCTGCCCCTCGAGAATGGCGACCGATTTCCGGGCCGGAAGATAGCCGGCCTTTTCCAGCACCAGCAAGTAGGTACCCGGAGGCAGCCGGGTGAGCGTGGTGGGGGTGGCCTCGCCAACGCGCCCGTTACAGATCACGGTGGCGCCGGGCGGATCGCTGATCACGCGAATCTGTCCGTCTCCGACGGGACCGCTCTCGCAGCCGGCCATGCCGGCGAGAAGGCCCGCGGCCGCCGCCGCGCGAAGGACTGCCCACGACGATCGCCGGTGCGCCACGTTCATTTTCGCTGGAGACGCCGCTGGACGTCCACAAGTTTCTTGTAGACCTTCTGGTACTGTTCGTCCGACCGGTCCGGAACGACCTCGAGCAGGATCTGCAGGTTGGCGTTGGCCTCTTTCCAGTCGTTCAGCTTGATCGCCCGGTCCGCGCGGAACATGTAGTCGTTGTACTTGGCCTCGAGCTGGCGGCGCGCCTCTTCGCGCAGCGCGATGGCCTCCTCGTAGAAGGACGGCTTGGGCTCGATCGTCTCGACCATGCTTTCGGCCTCGGTGAGCGACCGGATGGCGCGGGCGAGGTTGTCGTACCGGACGTCCCGCTCCTCGAAGAACTTCTTGCCCGCCAGCCAGGCGTTCCGGCCCAGTTCAACGAGCTTCTCCGGCGGAAGGGCCAGCGCGTGGAGGCCCATCTCGTTGCGGACGAACTCCTCGATCTCGTCCCGCGCCTTTTTGAAGGCCTCCGGCGGCAGCCGGTTCAACACGCGCACCCGGTGGGCGCGGCGGTTGACGATGATCGTCAAATCGGACATATCCCAGACGCCCGGCGTGATGCCGGCGTACTCGTCAACCAGCTGAAAAAAACCCGACTGCTCGAGCGAAGTAGCCAGCAACTCGAGCAACTTCGGGTCGGTGTTCTTCTCGCGGCTGATGTGCTGGCCCATCTGAAGGTTGTCCACCCGAACCGCGAGGCGGCCATCCTCGAGCTGGACGGCATAGCGGAAGATGTTGTCGGGCGATGCCTCCACCTTTTCGTAGTGAATGTCGAGCCGCACCGGCCCGCCGGAGGCGGCGGGCGCGCCGGGCCGCGTCGGGCGCACGGGCTGCATCAGCTTCCACGACAGGGCGGCGACGCCGGCGACCAGCACGACCGCGGCCGCGGTCAGGGCCAGGCGCCGCAGCGTAGGTGCGCCAGCAGTCGGCTCGGCGGACTCCTCCAGGAATTCGTTCCGTTTCAGGCCGAGGTCGACCTCGAGCCCACCGGTGCTGGCCTCTGGCGCGTCGGCGGCCGGGGCCGGGGAAGGGGGCGGCGGAACGGGGGCCGGCTCGGGCACGGGCTGCGGCTTGGCGACGGGCGCGCCGGGTGGCGCGTCGCGGACAACCTTGAGCGTGGTTTGGCCGATGGTCACCCGGTCGCCGACCCGCAGGTGCCCGTCCACCGACGGCTGCCCGTTGATCAGCGTCTCGTTGGTGCTGGCGAGGTCCGAGACGTGCAGGGACCGGCCGTCCTTGTAATAGAAGCGGCAATGAAACCGGGACAGCGCCGGGTCGGTCAGCACGATGTCGTTGCCCGAGGCGCGGCCCAGACGGGCCCCGCCAGGGGGCACGACGATCTCCAGGCCCTTGTCCGGCCCGGACTCCACCACCAAATGGACGTCGTCGTTCACGTGCAGGGCGGCGGTTCTCTGTGGTACCGCCCGCATCACCATCCAGCCATATTGCAAGATGGAGATGCTTTGGTAAAGTTCGACGTCCGGCGCTGCGCGACGCTTTGCCGCCCTGAGCGCCGGCCGGAGGAGCCTGACGGTGAAGATTCGTCCGATTGCTGGAATGGCGATGGCCGTGCTCGCCGCGGCCTACGGCGCTGCCCGGGCTGCGGAGGACCTGTTCGAGCGGGCGCCGTGGTCGGGGAGCGCGCTGCTGGGGGCGATGCTGTACGAGGGCGACGAGGAGGTCAAAAGCGGTCCGTCGCTCGGCCTCCGGCTCGGCTACACCTTCAATCCCTGGTGGGAGGTCGAAGGGGGGCTGGACGTGGCGCCGGTGCTGCGGGCGCGGGAGTTCGAGGACAGCGCCCGTTATCAGCTCGACGAGGACACCTGGGGGATCCGGCTGGGCATCGATGCCCTGTTTCACTTGCGCAATCAGGCCGATCAACGAATTGATCCCTACCTTTCGTTTGGCGCCGCCGTGATGATCTACGGCGCGGACATGGGGGAGGAGGACGACAACATCGATCCGGTGCTGATGGTCGGCGGCGGCCTGCAGTACCACTTCAACGACGAATGGGCGGTTCGCGCGGACGCCAAGGTGGCCCTCGCCGGAGAGGACACCGAGTTCAACTGGATTCTCGGCCTCGGCGTCAACTACCGCTTCGGCGCGGCGCTGCCGCCCGCCCCGGTGCTGTCGGGGGGAGACATCGACAGCGACGGCGACGGCCTGCTGGACCGGGAGGAGCCAACCTACGGCACCGATCCCTACGACCCCGACACCGACAAGGACGGCCTGACGGACGGACAGGAGGTCCGCGAATTCCGGACCAATCCGCTCGATCCCGATTCGGACCTCGACGGGCTGAAGGACGGGGCCGAGGTTTTGACCTACAAAACCAACCCGCTCGACCCCGACACCGACAAGGGCGGCGTCGCCGACGGACACGAGGTGATCGAGGACAACACCAATCCCCTGGATCCCGCGGACGACCTGATGCTCTTCCGGCTGAACATCGAGTTCGACTACGACAAGGCGGACCTCCGGCCGGTGTACTTCGAACAGCTCGACAAGGTCGTCAAGGTGTTGCAGCGCGACCCAGGCGCGACGGCGCGGATCGAAGGCCATGCCGACCGCCGCAAGACCTCCCAGCGCGAGTACAACCTTCGGCTGTCCGAACGGCGGGCGAAGGCGGTATCGGACTACCTGGTCCGGGCTGGAGGAATCGATCCGTCGCGTTTGACGCACAAGGGCTATGGCTTCGATCGGCCGATCGCGCCGAACGATACCGAGGAAAACATGCAGAAGAACCGCCGGACGGACATCTACATCCGGCCGAGCGGAAACGTCAGCCGGCCGGCGGTCGAGGTGGATCCTTCCCGGGCGGCGTCGCCCGACGTGAAGCCCGACCTGCCCCGGCCCGGCGAAAAGCGCCCCGCCGGAGCGGAGCGCTGAAGGAGAGGGCCCCTCAGGGGCCGACCGCCGGCGGCCGCGCGTTCAGCGGCGGCCCGTAGGGGGATCGACCCTCACCCGATCGGGCTGCCCGGCCGGGCGCATCTGCCGCCATCGCTCCACCAGCCGACGGCGCAGCCGATTGGCGGCGGGGACGTCGGCGGCCAGCAGCGAGAGGCCCGCGCCCAGAAACAGCAGTCCCTGTAGCACGGGGAGCACCAGGCCGAGTGCGCCCAGAGCGATGAGCAACGCGGCGGCCGCGATCCGCAGGGGACGGGGCAGACGGCGCCAGCGTTGAGCCAGTTCCGATGGCCTCACGGCCCCCTCCCGCGCCGCCCCGTCGACAGCCATGGCCGGCGGCGATAGAGTGGTGGGAGCCGGACCGGCGAAGGCGGAATGATGATGAAACCGGATGTCAGGGTCGAGTTGAAAGCCCTGCTGCCCACCCCGCAGGGGGTCGGCGTGTTTCTCTCCAACGGCCACAAGACCATCGCCATTTTCGTCGACGCCTTCGTCGCGGCCGCGATTTCGATGTTCGCCAACCAGCTGCGCGCGCCGCGCCCGCTGACCCACGATCTCATCGTCGCGATCCTGGCCGGCTTTCGGGCTCGCGTCGCCAAGGTCGTGATCAACGACTTGCGCGATGACACGTTTTTCGCCCGCCTGTACATCATCCAAGAGGGCGACAGCGGACGCAATCTGATCGAGATCGACGCCCGGCCCAGCGATTCGATCGCGCTGGCGGTCCAGCAGCGGTGTCCGATTTGGGTGGCCGCGTCCGTGTGGGAGCGGACGCAGGACGCCACGTGGATGCTGGAACAAGCGCGGGAACAGGCGGACGGCGGTGCACCGCCGCCGGCGGGCGGGCCGGCGGATGAAGAACCGCCATCGTCCGGGCCGGGGCCGGAAGAGGATACGGCATGAAGGTGCTGGTCACCGGCGGAGCGGGGTACATCGGCAGCGTCACGACCTCGATGCTGCTCGACGAGGGCCACGAGGCGACCGTCTTCGACAACCTGGAGCGAGGGCATCGGGAGGCGGTGGACCCCCGTGCCCGGCTGATCGTCGGCGACCTGCGTCGCGAGAGGGACATCGACGAGGCGGTGAGCAAGGTCCGCCCCGACGCCGTCATGCACTTCGCCGCCCTCGCGCTCGTGGGCGAGTCCATGGAGCGGCCGGAGCTGTACTTCGAGAACAACGTCGTGGGCGGACACCACCTGGCGGCCGCGATGCGCCGCCACGGTGTCCGGCGCATCATCTTTTCGTCCACCTGCGCCACCTACGGGGTTCCCGACCGGGTGCCGATCTCGGAAGACGCGCCTCAACGGCCGGCCAACCCCTACGGCGAATCGAAGCTCATGTTCGAGACGATGCTGCGATGGTACGGGGACCGCCACGGCCTCGAGGCCGTGTTGTTGCGCTATTTCAACGCGTGCGGCGCCACGGAGCGTCTCGGGGAGGACCACGAGCCCGAGACGCACCTGATCCCCAACGTCCTCCGCGTCGCACTGGGCCAGGCGCCCGCAGTCCCTGTGTACGGCGAGGACTACCCGACGCCGGACGGGACCTGTGTGCGCGACTACATCCACGTCGTGGATCTGGCCGACGCCCATCTCCGGGCGCTCACCTCCCCCCACACCGGCGCGTTCAATCTCGGCAACGGATCGGGATTCTCGGTCCGCGAGGTGATCGAGGCCGCGCGCGAAGTCACTGGCCATTCGATTCCAACGGTCTCCGCCCCGCGTCGCCCCGGCGATCCGCCGGCGCTGGTGGCCGACGCCTCGCGTGCCCGCCGGCTGCTGGGCTGGTCGCCCCGCCACCCCGATCTTCGCGCGATCGTTCAGCACGCGTGGGCGTGGCATCGCGCCCACCCGCGCGGATACGCAGGGTCATGAGGCCGCCGTTTGCCGCCGAGCCGGCGCGGCTGCGCGCCGCCTGGCGAGCGCTGGCGTGCGCCATCGTCGCCTGGGTCTGGCTCAGCCTGCCGGCGCAGCCCGATTCCATGGCTGTGCATTTTGGCGTGGACGGCCGGGCGGACCGGCGGGCTCCAAAAACGAACCACGCGTGGACGATGACGGGAGCGGTGCTCCTGATGGGAGTCGCCGTGGACGGCGCGGCGGCGCTTGTCCGGCGCCTGTCCGGCCGCTGGATCAACCTGCCGAACCGAGAGTACTGGCTGGATCCCTCTCGCCGGGAACGTACGGTGGCCCGGATCCGCATCCTCTTGGACCGCTTCGCCTTTGTGCAGTTCGCCTTCCTGCTGCTGGTCGCGGTGCTGACGGGGTTGGCCAACCGTTTCGATCCGCCGCGGCTCGGCATTCGGTCGTTGATGACGGGGGTCGGGATATTCATCGCGGGGGTGATCGCCTAGGTGGTGGAGTGGCACCGCGAATTCCGTCGCCCCATGGAAGCCTCCTCAGAGGGGTGGCCTGGGAGTGGAGGGGAAGCGTGAGGGCGCTGGTCAAACGGCCGGACGGCCCCGGCCTTTCGCTCGAGGACGTGCCCGAGCCTGGGCCCGGCGAGGTGCGGGTGAAGGTGCTGAAGACCGCGATCTGCGGCACGGACCTGCACATCTACCGCTGGGATGACTGGGCGCGCGCGACGGTGCCGGCGCCGATGATCATCGGCCACGAATTCGTGGGCGTTGTGGATCGACCCGGCCCGGGCGTGTCGGACATCCCTCCTGGGGAACTGGTGTGCGGGGAGGGACACATCGTCTGCGGCCCCGGCGGCGAACATCTGGCCGGCGGATCCGCGGGTACCGCAGGAGGTGCTGGCCTGTTTCGATCCCTTCGGCAACGCCGTTCCTACCGCCCTCCAGTGGCCAGTGCTCGGGGAGGACGTGCTGATCACCGGCGCCGGGCCGATCGGGGCGATGGCCGCCGCGGTCGTGCGCCATGCGGGTGCACGGCACATCGTGGTGGTCGAACCGAACGGGTTTCGACGCGACCTGGCGTTGCGCATGGGCGCCAGCCGCGCGGTGGATCCGCGCGAGACCGACCTCAAGACCGTCATGGCCGACCTCGACATGAAGGAGGGGTTCGACATCGCCCTCGAAATATCGGGCGACCCCAACGCGTTAAGGGTGGCGGTGCCGTCGTGTGTCACGGTGGCCGGATCGCCCTGCTGGGGCTGTTGCCCGGCGATGCGCCCATCGACTGGCGGGCCGTCATTTTCAACATGCTGACGTTGCGCGGGATTTACGGCCGTGAAATGTTCGAGACCTGGTACCTGATGACCTCGATGGTCCTCTCGGGCCTCGACATCCGCCCCGTTATCACCCACCGGTTCCGCTGGTCGGACTACGAGGCGGCCTTCGAGACCATAGCCTCCGGCCGCTCGGGCAAGGTGCCTTTCGACTGGGCGGACGCCGGTAGCGTCACGGATTGACGCGCACGCGGTAAAACTTCACCGGCCCCGTGCCGACGGAATCGAGAAAATTGGTCGAGTCGGCGCCGATCACCCAGTTGGCCGCCGCATGCCAGTCGTTCGACGCCGGCGAAGTGCACCGCTCGATTCGTCCCGTTGTGTCCGCGTACAGGTTTCTTGCCAGGACGATCGGCTGGGCAGCCGGAACCACTCCGGCGATGACCGGCGGTTCGGGAAAATCCCGCACTTCGAAATATTCCAGACGCGCCACCGTGGCCGGCGGCATTTCCCATGCGATGCCTCCCCCCGTCCAGAAGGCGACCCACGCCGGCGTGGTGCTGTGGAACGGCGCCGCGGGCCCCGCGAGGTGGAACCAGAGGCCGTTGGTGCTCCAGTACATCCGGTAGGCATTGCCCTGGCGGGTCAGCCGGAGCCAGAAGGGAGCGTCGCCGAAGTCCCTGGGATCGTCCGCCCACACGGTCGGCGAATCGTCGATCTCAGAAATCAGCGTCAGCCGACGCGCGCCATTCATATGGCCGTACGACGCGCGGACGAAATTTCCCGTGTCATCCCACGCGAGCAACGCGACCTGCGTGTGGTCGTTCGTGGGCTCAAATCGTGCGACCGCCAGCGTGGCACAAAAATCGGCCTCGGTGATCGGCGGCAAGGGGCGCTGGACCAGATTCCAAAAGTCTTGCGCCCAAGACTCCATGTTCCCGCTCTGGGCCCGGAGATGGCACAGTCCGTTCGACACCGCATACCACAGAGGAAAGCTGTTGGTCACCACCCAGCCACCGACGCTGAGCGGAAGATTGAAGTCGTCTCGAAACCGTACGCCGTCGGGCAGCACGGGTTCGCCCGACCCGAACACCACCTGAAAATCGTCGAAAAACACGGTGCTGACGTATCGCGCGTGGGCCACGACGACCCCGAATGTCTGGCCGGTCGCCAGCACGCCCGAGGTGTCTACCCATTCGTTGGTCACGGTCGTCGCGGTCGAATAGTTCAGCGCGATGAACCGAAACCGGATCTGGTCGGCGGGCAGGTACTCGCCCTGCACCTTCAGAAGCCACGTCTCGGTGCCGTCTGTGGTCGGCCCCTGGATGAAAAAGTTGGTCGTCTGATGGCTCGTGCCGGCTCCGTTCTTGTAGAAGGCCATGCCTTCCTCGAAGCTCGGGATGTCCTCGCCGGCACCGATCGTGACAACGTAGCCCTCGCTCAAGTCGGGGTTGGCCAGGCACACCACGCCGACCGCCAGGCGCTCGCCCGTTCCACCTGGGGATTCGGTCGCCGATGCAATGGAGAACTTGACCGTCACGGCGAAGTTGCTACGAACCACGCCGCCGAGGTTGTCGACCCTCACCACCGCCGCGTCTGCGAAATGGGTGGTGTCCACGTGGGAATCCAGGAACCGGTAGCGTCCGCCCGACGGACTCCACCGAGGGTCCGGAATTTCCGTGAAGTCCGACACGTCGCCGGCGTTGAAATCGTTGCCGTAGGGCGCGGAGACGCCGAACGCGGCCCCCGCCGCGATCCACACCAACGCGATGGCTGTAGGTTTCATAGTACCACCTGACGCAGCATACCATACTGTCGCCGGCAAGAAACATTCCAAACAGTGTTGAGTTCACGGTCGTTCGCCGCCATACTGGCCTCACCGGTGTGACGACGCGGCGATGCGATACATTTGCGCCAACTGCGGCTACATCTACGATCCGGCGAAGGGCGACCCGGATCACGGGATGCCTCCCGGCACGCCCTTTGAGGCGCTTCCCGACACATGGATCTGCCCGGTTTGCTACGTCGGGAAAGACCAGTTTGACCCCAAAGATTGACTGACGGCGACGGAGGGGGACGTCCCAGCCAACCTGCGCGCCGCGCGCCGGAATCGCATGTTATTTTCGCCGAAACGTCAACGGCCGCCGACTCCTGCTCCTAACGCTGGTCCATCGGGATGAATGGCCGGGCCGTAGGGCCGACGTAGATCTGACGGGGCCGGCCGATCTTCTGGCGCGGATCTCGCCGGTTTTCCATCCAGTGGGCGATCCATCCGGGCAGCCGTCCGATCGCGAACATGACCGTGAACATGTTCGTGGGGATACCCATCGCCCGATAGGCGATGCCGGTGTAGAAGTCTACGTTGGGGTAGAGGTGCCGCTCCTGAAAGTAGGAGTCGGCGAGGGCCTTTTCCTCCAGCTCCATCGCAATTTCGAGGATGGGATCGTTGCGCATGCCTAGCCTCGACAAAAGCCGGGTACAAACCTCCTTGGCGATCTTCGCCCGCGGATCGTAGGTCTTGTAGATACGATGCCCGAATCCCATCAGCCGCGTCCGGGCGTCCCGTTGCTTGGCACGCGCGATCACCTTGTCGACCTTGCCGCGGTCCTCCCGGAGAATCCGCTCGAGCATCTCGATGACCGCCTGGTTGGCCCCGCCGTGAAGCGGACCCCAAAGCGCGCAGATGCCGGCCGAGATGGAAGCGTACAGGCTGCTGCCGGCGCTGCCGACGATTCGGACGACGGAGGTGGAGCAGTTCTGCTCGTGGTCGGCATGCAGGATCAGGAACAGATTGAGGGCGCGGACGACGACCGGATCGGGCGTGTAGTCGTTCACCGGCGAGGAGAACATCATGTTGAGGAAGTTCTCGCAGTAACTCATCCGGCAACTCGGGTATACAAAGGGCTCGCCGATGGACTTTTTGTAGGAGAACGCCGCGATGGTGCGCAGCTTCGACAGCAGCCGGGTCGCGGTAATGTCGATGGGTTCGTTCGGATCTTCCTGCTCGATTTCGGGATAGAAGGAGGAGAGCGAGACCACCATCGCCGAGAGGACCGCCATCGGATGCGCGCCCTCGGGGTAGTTGAGGAAGAAGTCGCGCATGTCCTCGTGGATCATCGAGTGGCGGTTCATCAGGTCGGAGAAGCTCTGCCACTCCTGCCGGTTCGGCAGTTTCCCGAGGATCAGGAGGTAAGCAACTTCGAGGAACACGCAGTGCTCGGCCAGGTCCTCGATCGAGTACCCACGATGGCGGAGGATGCCACGCTCACCGTCGATGAACGTGATGTCGCTGGTGCAGGCGCCGGTGTTGACGTAACCGGGATCGAGGGTGATCAACCCCGTGTCCTGCCGAAGAGTTGAGATGTCAACTGCCTTCTCGCCCTCACTGCCCGTCAACACGGGATAGCGCCAGGTGCGCTTGCCGTAGGTCAGCGCCACCTTGTCGGCCGGCGGCGAAGGCCGGTGTGCACTCATCGCTGGAACCACCTCCGGAGCCCGCCCGTCAGGCGGCGCACGCACCCAGTTTGCTGAAGCATCTCATGCAGACCCGACGGGCAACCCATCGGGTCCCGATGCGCACCCGCACCTTCCGCAGGTTCGGCAGGAACCGCCGGCGGGTGACGCCGGTGGTGTGCAGGCCAATCCCCCCCTTTTTCTTCGCCAGCCCATGCCGCACAATCCGGTTCCCCGTCATCGGCCCCTTGCCACAAATCTCACATGTCCTCGCCATGGATACATTCTCCCTTTGGTACGCCCAAAGGACGAAGCCTAGCCGGGCGGCTGAAAATGGCAAGCCGACCAACGGGATATAAGGGCGAGCGCAGCCGCAGGCCGCGCTCGCCACCTTCTGATGCGGACCTTAATTCGCTGCGGAGCCCGACTGGGCCTGCTCGGCTGTGTTGGTCGGAGTAGAGGACTGGTCGCCCTTCTTTTCCTTCTCTCCACAGCTCCCACACGAGCCCGCGGATGCCACCATGCAGGCGCCCAGCAGCGCGACGGTCACCGCAATTGCGATCCTCTTCATGTTCGATCCTTTCTTTGGTCTAGCCTTAGTACTAGCCTTTAAATCTACACCAAGAGCCAGGCTGTGCAAGTCCGATCGGAAGTTAAAGAGCAGCCCGCTTCAATGGCGGTTCTTCGGATGTGGGGACATCCGGACCCGGATGACGCGCCGCTTGGGCGCGACGACCGTCTCCGGGGCGGCGGCTGGGGTCGGCGGCTTCGGGGTGGGCGCCGCGGAGGCGGGCATGTCCGCGACCTCCACCTCATCGCCCGCGGTCCGCGGCGTGGCCGCGTCAGCGACAAGCTGGTCGAGCATGGTGGTGTAGCCCTTGCCCTCCGCCATCTCGTCGGCCAGCTCCTGGAGGATCGTCGTCGTTCCCTTGCCCGGCTCCGCATCGAGGGAGAACACGCACGACCCGATTCGAATGCGATCGCCGGGATTCAGCTTGGCCATCTCGACGCGGCGGCCGTTGACGAAGGTCCCGTTCTTCGAACGAAGATCCTTGATGATAAAATCACCGTCCCACAGGCGGATGCCGCAATGAAGCCGGGAGACCTTGTCGTCGAGGATGACGAGGTCCGCCTCCGGGCCACGGCCGATGGTGATGGGGCGATCTCCCAGTTCGAACTCCATCTGCGTGCCGTCGGTGCGCTTGAAACGAAGGATCATGGTCGTGCTCGGCGCTCAATCTTGAACGGGAGTATAGCCCCTACAACCGCCCCTCGGCAAGAAGGCGCCGGAAATACTCCACCGTGCGTCGCAAGCCGTCCTCCAAGCTTACAGTAGGTTCCCATCCGAACAGGGTTCGCGCGCGAGTGATGTCCGGCTGCCGAACGCGGGGATCGTCGACGGGTAGCGGCTTGAAGACGATGTCAACCCGCCGCCCGCACACTGCCTGGATGCGCTCGGCGAATTCGAGCATGGTCATCTCCAGCGGATTGCCCAAATTGATCGGTTCGTGTTCGTCGCCGTAGGCGACGCGGACAATGCCCTCCACGAGGTCGTCCACGTAACAGAAACTGCGAGTCTGCCGGCCGTCGCCGAAAATCGTGATCGGCTCGCCCTTGAGCACCTGGGTGATGAACGCGGGGACGACGCGGCCATCCCGGGGCCGCATCCGCGGCCCGAAGGTATTGAAAATGCGCACGATTTTGCTGTCGACACCGTGGGCCCGGTGGTAGGCCATGGTCATGGCCTCGGCGAACCGTTTTGCCTCGTCGTACACGCCGCGCGGGCCGATCGGATTGACGTTGCCCCAGTAGCTCTCGGGCTGGGGATGAACGAGCGGATCCCCGTACACCTCCGAGGTGGAGGCGAGGATGAAGCGGGCCCCCTTGGCGCGAGCTAGCCCGAGGGCCTTATGTGTCCCCAGCGCTCCGACCTTCAGCGTCTGGATGGGGAGTTCGAGATAGTCGATCGGACTGGCGGGGGACGCGAAATGGAATACGAAGTCAACCGGCCCAGGCAAAAAAATGTATTCGGTGACGTCGTGGTAGATGAATCGGAACGCCCGGTTCCCGGCGAGGTGCTCGATGTTGGCCACGTTGCCCGTGACGAGGTTGTCGAGGGCGATGACCTTGTGGCCCTCCGCCAGCATGCGGTCGCAAAGATGCGAGCCGAGAAAGCCGGCACCGCCCGTAACCACTGAGACCTTTGAATGGCTCATGAGTTTTGCCCGGGAAACCCTTCGGGGGGCGGATCATAAAGTCCGCCGGGGCGGGTGTACAGTCTCGCCCCATATCGGAGCGGAGTGGATGAGGGATGTTTGGAGAGGTTTGGTGACACTCTCAGGCAGAAAATGAGTGGGTATCCAGCTCCCTCGGAGCCCCCATATCGCTGGGGATTCACGTCCCCCTCGGTGGAAAACTCGCGGCTCGCGCCTTCTGGGTGGTGTGGGGCCGGTGCATGGGGCGTCGGCTCCGGGAGGCGGCGAGCCATGAGAACGCCGCGCATCAAGCCGGACGGC
>OGCI01001856.1_pt1 | contig 15940 bp, 11 predicted proteins | sample 1570021 | NCBI WGS metagenome assembly OGCI01 (sample SAMN06264664, study PRJEB24512) | hot springs metagenome | isolation source: Hot spring water | place: South Africa: Tshipise | collected 2015-06-21 | reverse complement strand
GGCGGATAGGCCGGGCGCGTCGCCGGCGGTGGCGGTACCGGCGTTGCCGTTGGCGGTGGCGGATAGGCCGGGCGCGTCGCCGGCGGTGGCGGTACCGGCGTTGCCGTTGGCGGTGGCGGATAGGCCGGGCGCGTCGCCGGCGGTGGCGGTACCGGCGTTGCCGTTGGCGGTGGCGGATAGGCCGGGCGCGTCGCCGGCGGTGGTTCTGGCGTCACTGTTGGTGGCACTGGCATTGCAGTGCGAGTTGGTGGCCTGACTGTACGGGTCGGTGGCGGATAAGCCGGACGGGTGGGGCGCGGCGTCAGCGTAGCTGTACGGGTCGGCGGCGGATAAGCCGGACGGGTGGGGCGCGGCGTCAGCGTAGCTGTACGGGTCGGCGGCGGATAAGCCGGACGGGTAGGGCGCGGCGTCAGCGTAGCTGTACGGGTCGGCGGCGGATAAGCCGGACGGGTAGGGTGCATTACCACTGTAGGTGGAGGATATAGAGCGAATTATGTCGGTCTGAGCGGCGTGTTTGTTGGTTGTCGAGTAGGAGTAGGCAGTTCTGCCGAAATTTGACAACCACTAAGCGCGAACATAATCACTATGGCAATACATGATGCAAAAAGCGTTCTGCTCATCATATATAATTCCTTCTACGGATTCGTCACAGCGAGAAATTAAAAATTTTTCACAATCCAACGTGTTTTTCACAAAGCTAATTATATCCAATCCGATTATGATCCTCCATAGTACTTCCTGAACATCACAGGTGCCATTTCAGTACCAGTCATCAATAGTATAAAAGTACTATTTAACATTTGCATAAACAAATGTTTATACTAAAAAATTTTGCAGGTGGTATAACTATCTGGCTGCTTTCTTCTGTCGCTCAGCAGCGATCCTACGACATAGAGCTGATTGCAGTTCACATTTCCCTACATACCCAATGCTGATTAGTAGAAACACTCTCAAGAGTGCAGTTCCTCCGCATGACTCAGAGACTGACCGGCAAGCAAACCTTTTTCAAGCCAGCAAACAATTTGCGACCACTGCCCGGGCATGCTATGATGAACAATATCGACCGAAATAATTGTCACCGTCAATCAGCAGCAATGGTGATAGTGCCACTCACACCATGACCCATCCAATCCACGAACTGGCCCTCACCAGCGTATACAACCTCTTCCGCCGCGCGCGGTTGTTACGGCATCAACTGTTCCGCCTGCGCGCGATTGGCGTGCGGGTCATCGTACAACGCGGTGACGAATTCTTACTCGTGCGCCATCGTGGTGGCGCAACACCCTGGGGCCTGCCTGGGGGCGCAGTCGATCACGGTGAAGCGCCGGCGGAAGCTGCGCGCCGCGAGGCCCGTGAAGAGAGTGGCTGTCCGGTCACGATCACCGGTCTCCACGGCGTCTTTCACTACCTGTCTCATGGTCTCAGCGATTATGTCATTGTCTTTACTGCGGTAGCCGATGGCCCCCCGGCGCCACCTGTCGCCGATATTGAAATCTGTGACGCGCAGTTTTTCCACCCTGACCGGCTGCCTGATGGGATCGACCCTGGCAGCATCCGTCGGATTGCCGAAGTGCGACGCGGCGAGCGCAATCTGTATCAAGCCTGGTGAGCGCAGGCGAGATGAGGCTAGAGGCACGGATGATCTCTTTGCCAGTTGTCATCAGCTATAATTGTCTGCAGCCTGCAATAGCGCGCACATTACTGAGGTTCTTATGCCTTACACACCCATTCTCGCCACGCTTGCCTACGTGCTCTCTCCTGACCGCCAATCGGTCTTGATGGTTCACCGTAATGCCCGACCCGGCGATCAACATCTGGGCAAATACAATGGACTGGGTGGCAAGCTTGAGCGTCATGAAGAGATCGTTGCCGGCTTGCAACGCGAGCTACGCGAAGAGGCTGCCATCACCGCGCTCGAACTCACACTGCGCGGCACGATAAGCTGGCCGGGGTTTGGCAAGAACGGCGAAGACTGGTTTGCCTTTATCTTCCTTATCACCCGCTTTCAAGGTCAACCACCTGCGACCAATGATGAAGGCCGGCTCGAGTGGGTGCCTCTGAACCGCCTGCTCGAACTCCCCCTCTGGCCCGGCGACCGTTTTTTCCTGCCGCTCGTCTTCGACGACGATCCGCGCCCCTTTCACGGGGTAATACCCTATCAAGATGGCCAACCGGTTTCCTGGCACTACAGCCGGATCAGCTCGTGAAACTTCGCATACCAAAGCCGATCACTGCCGTGGTATAATCTCATTCACAGCTCAAATCGCCCCCGCGCATCAGCGTGTGGTAGTTCAACAGACTAAAGATATGCTTGACATCAAACTGATCCGCGAGCAACCCGAGGAAGTCAAACGCCAGTTGGCCCGTTGTGGCGTCGATGGCGCGATCATCGATCAGGTGCTGGCCTTCGATGAACAACGCCGTCGCCTGATCTACGAAGTCGAGACGCGCAAAGCCGAACGCAACGCCGTTTCGAAGCAGATCGGCGCCATGAAAGATCCTGTCGAACGTCAGGCCAGGATCGAGGCAATGCGCCAGCTCGGCGATGAAATCGCGGCGCTCGACCGCCAGCTTGCTGAAGTTGAAGAACAGCAGCGCGCCGCCATGCTCGAAATTCGCAACCTGCCTCACGCCGATGTTCCCGATGGGGTAGATGATCGCGACAATGTAGTCATCTACCAGGAGGGTGAAGAGCGTCAGCTTCCCTTTCCCGCCCGTCCACACTGGGAACTGGGCGAGGCGCTGGGCATCCTCGACTTTGAGCGCGGGGTGAAGCTGGCGGGTTCGCGGTTTTATGTCATGCGTGGCGCCGGCGCGCGCCTGCAACGCGCCGTGATCCAGTGGCTGCTTGATCTCCATCTCCAACAGGGCTATCAAGAGGTCTACACTCCGTTCGTGGTGAAAGAATCGGTCTTGTGGGCCTCCGGTCAGTTGCCCAAATTCCGCGACAACCTTTATCGCGATGAAGAGTCGGGCTTGTGGCTGGTGCCAACTGCCGAAGTGCCGATTACCAGCCTCTACGCCGACGAGATTCTCGAAGCGAGTCAGTTGCCGATCTACCACGCTGCCTACACTCCTTGCTTTCGCAAAGAACAGCTCAGCGCCGGGCGTGATGTGCGCGGAATCAAGCGCGGTCACCAGTTCGACAAGGTCGAGATGTACATGTTTGTTAAACCCGAAGAGAGTTACCAGGCGCTGGAGAAATTGCGCCGTGACGCCGAGGAATGCGCGCGCCTGCTTGGACTGCCATTTCGCACCAAACTGCTCTGCGCTGGCGATCTCGGCTTCGGCTCGACCAAGACCTACGACATTGAGGTGTGGGCGCCCGGCGTGGGTGAATGGCTCGAAGTAAGTTCGTGCTCGAACGTCGAGGCGTTTCAGGCGCGACGGGCCAACATTCGTTATCGGCCCGAACCGGGCGCAAAACCGGAATTTCTCCACACGCTCAACGGTTCTGGCCTCGGCCTGCCGCGCACAATCATCGCCATTATGGAAAATTACCAGCAGGAAGATGGCAGTATCCTGATCCCTGAAGTGCTCCGTCCGTATATGGGCGGAATGGAACGAATTGGGCCATAACCTTTCCGGGTGCGCAGTGATAGCTCAACTGTGATCTGACTCTCTGGTCTGAGGTTAAGCTGTCACTGCGACCCACCAAGTTCGCTTCGAAATAGACCTATGCCAGTCGTCATTAACCTTACCAGCGCTCTCCACGGCGGTACCAGCCCCAGTTGTGGCACCGGCGATCACAGCAGTTGCGGGCCGAATTGTGCCTGTGGTTGCCCCTACACCGGTATGGTTGAGCGGGGCAAGGTCGAACCAATCACGCTCATCGAGCAGCGTTACCCTCGCCAATGGCTGGCGCTCGTTATTCCACCCGGAGAAGATGAGGAGCGTCCAGAACGAGCCATGCTGGTCGCTTACAGCAGCGATCCCGATGAAGTGTGGGACGCTGTGGCCCGGATCACCTTCAACCAGGTTGTACACGTCTACTACAATGGCCCGCTAGATGATTTTCTCAACCAGTTTGCCGACGAGGCATAGCACAACCCTCAACCCGAATCGCATCACTTCTGTGGCGCGCCTACAGCGCCTGTCTCTCACCACAATCGCTGAGTCTGTTTATGCCGGATATGCTGACTGTTGCGGATTATCTTGCCCAACCTGCCATACCGTCGGACGCGCGCATCTCTTATGGCGATCATCCCGATCAGTTTGGCGATCTCTACCTGCCGGACACCTCACGACCGGCGCCGGTCGTTGTGCTCATCCACGGTGGCTGCTGGCAAGCAGTGTATGACCTGACCCCTCTCGGCGAGTGTTGCGCCGCTTTACGCGCCGCTGGCTACGCCGTGTGGAGCCTGGAATACCGTCGCCTGGGTAACGGCGGCGGCTGGCCGCAAACCTTCCACGATGTCGCCGCCGGCCTCGACTACCTGCGCGCGCTGGCCGCGCAGTATCCACTCGATCTGACGCGGGTGATTGCGCTCGGTCACTCTGCCGGCGGTCAGCTTGCGCTCTGGCTGGCCGCCCGATCCAAACTGCCTGACACCAGCGCCCTCTACCACGCGCATCCACTACCACTCTGTGGTGTCGTTGCGCTGGCTGCAGTTACCGATCTAGATCTGGGTGTGACAGCGACCGCCTGCGGCGTTGCCTGCGCGGAACTGGTCGGACATCATTCGCATCGCTACCGCGAAGTCTCACCGCGCGCCCTCTTGCCCTTAGGCGTGCCGCATTATCATCTGGTCGGCAGCGATGACCAGATTGTTCCAGCCGCTTATGTCGAATCATTTGTTACCGCGGCTCGATCGACTGGCGATCCTGCCCATCTTTCGATCTTGCCTGATTGCGGTCACTTCGAGTTGACGACACCGCATAGCGCAGCCTGGCATGCAGTGGAGCGGGCAGCGCGCGAGTTGAGCGATGGATAGCCTCTTTGCCGGCTCGGAAAGATTGGATTACGGTTGCCATCATCGCCGTTGTCACCTGCTTACAACATCACCGACCCTCTCTATCTGCTATCACTTTAAAATATTCTCAAGTTTTTACCTGTACAATTCCATCAAAGACGCGCTATAGTATTCTTATCAACCGATCTTGAAATGTTCCGACCTGGTATTGATGGTCTGATCATCTTAGCGATGTCTACTGCCTATGGCCCGCCGTCCACGTCCGCCATTGCCACGTTTCCCAAACCGCACATCACCGCAACCACAACGCAAACGAAATGCGTTCTGGCACTGGTTGAATCGGCTTGCATTTGCCGGGCTGACTCTTGTATTGCTCGTTCTGATAGTGATTATCGGCCTCTACGTATACTATAGCCGCGACTTACCGCCACCCGAACTGATCGACCAGCACCGCAGCTTCGAGAACACTCGTATCTATGCCCGCGATGGCAACACGCAGCTCTACGAAGTGATCGGTCCTGGCGTGCGCGCGCCGGTCGCACTCGACCGTATCCCGAAGATTCTACGCGACGCAACCGTGGCAGTTGAAGACGCCAATTTTTACACCAATCCCGGCGTCGATCTGCCGAGCATCCTGCGCGCCTTCTGGCAAAACGTCACCGCCGGAGAGACGGTCTCCGGCGCGAGCACGATCACGATGCAACTGGTGCGAGCGATCCTGCTGACCCCGGAAGAGGCTCAACAGCAATCCATCGAACGCAAGATCCGCGAGGCGATTCTGGCCATACAGGTAGGGAAAGAGTACAGCAAAGAGCAGATCCTGTCTCTCTATCTTAACGAGGTCTACTACGGCGCGCAGGCCTATGGCGTTGAAGCGGCTGCTCAACGCTACTTCGGCAAGCATGTCTGGCAATTGACGCGCGGCGAAGCGACGTTGCTGGCCGGCTTGCCACAATCTCCCTCGACCTACGATCTGTTTAAGAATTTACCGCTAGCGCGCGCCCGGCAGCGGATCGTGCTCGATCGGATGGTTGAGGCCGGTTTCATTACCGCCGCGGAAGCTGACGCTATCTTTGCCGAACCAATCCGATTGGCAAAACCCACCTCCTCGATCCAGGCGCCTCACTTTGTCTTTTACGTCTACGATCTCCTTGTCCAGCGTTTTGGTGTCGAGATGGTCAATCGCGGCGGGTTGCGTGTTATCACCACCCTTGATCCGAACTGGCAGGCGCAAGCCGAAGCTGTTGCTGCCGAAAAGATCGCCGAGTTGCGCGCGCGTGACGCCAGCAACGCTGCCGTGGTGATTCTCGCGCCCGACGGCCAGATTTTGGCGATGGTCGGCAGTATTGACTATAACGCGCCCGACGGTCAGGTCAACGTGACAATGATGCCGCGCCAGCCCGGTTCAGCGTTGAAGCCATTTATCTACGCTGCCGCATTGCAGAAAGGCTGGACGCCGGCTACCATTCTGTGGGATGTGCCATCAAGCTGGACGAACAACGGCGTCGTTTACCAACCAGAGAACTACGATAAACGTTTTCGCGGACCGGTACGGTTACGATTGGCGCTGGCCAATTCGCTTAACATTCCGGCAGTGAAGGCGCTTGAATTTGTTGGGGTTGAAAACTTTGTCAACCTGATGAGTGAGTTTGGCATCACCACTTTCACCGATCCCGCGCGCTACGGTCTGCCAATGGCACTTGGGAGCAACGAGGTGCGATTGCTTGAGTTGACCGGAGCTTACGCCAGCCTGCAGGCCGGTGGCCGCCAGGTGCGGCCAGTCGCCATTCTGCGCGTGACCAATAGTCGCGGCGAGATTCTCGATTCGTGGCAACCCACCCGCGGAAAACCATTGCTCGGCCCGCAGAGTGAACAGATTGCGTTTCTCATCACCGACATCCTTAGCGACAACGCCGCCCGCCGCATGGTCTTTGGGCGCAACAACGTCATGGAATTACCCAACATTCCCGCAGCGGTCAAGACCGGCACCAGCAACGATTTTCGCGATTCGTGGGCGATTGGCTATACCAGCGCTGTGGTCATCGGTGTCTGGGTGGGCAACAATGATAACCGACCAATGAACGAAGTGGCCGGCGCGAATGGCGCCGGCCTGATCTGGCGCGAATTGATGCTACGCTACCACGCCAACCGATCGACGCAAAGCTTTACCCCACCGCCGAGAATTACTGAGCTGCCAGTTTGCAGCGAAACCGGCGGCCCGCCAACGCCTGAATGTCCAGGCGTGATCACTGAATGGTTTGTCGCCGGCACGGAACCGGTCAGCGGCATCACCTACCAGACCATCCGGGTTGGCGGTAACGGTTCGTGTCGGGCAACGATCCACACTCCACTAGAAGAGGTGAGAGTAGTCACCGTGCCGATCTACCCGACTGAAGTGGCCGAATGGGCGCAACGGAACGGACGCGCCGGGCCGACCGAATACTGTCCGCCACCGTCCACGCCGGAACAGGCTGTCGCTCTCATCAACCTCGACGAGAGCGCTGTGATCACCAATACCAAACTCTTCGTCAAAGGCACGGCGCGCGGCCCCTTCATTCTCGACATCGGCCAGGGCGTCGAACCAACCGAATGGCAGATGCTTGGGCAGAGCAACCTGCCGGTCGAAAACGGCCTGCTGGGTATGTGGAACGCCACCAATCAACCGACCGGCGAATACACTGTGCGCCTGCGCGTCACCCTTGCCGATGGAGTTGTCATTACCGAACGTCGCCGGATCATCTACGCGCCGTGACTGGCAATCAAGGCCCGTTGCCAGGCCGCTTCAACCTGAGCGTGCGTCTGCACCTGTGAACCGCTGTTGTCGATCACCACATCAGCCCGACTCAACCGGCTTTCCTGCGGCGGTTGGGCAGCTACCCGCGCCTGCGCTTCTTCCAGCGACATACCGCGTGTCGTCATCAGTCGTTCGATCTGCTGTTCAGGCGGACAGGTCACCACCCATACCTGATCGCACTCGTCGGCCCAACCCGACTCAATCAGCTTGATCGCATCGATCACGGCGATTGGCCGTTCTACCGGACGCAACCGGGTAGCATACGAACCCGCGCCGGCCACCTCATCGAGAAAGCGCCGGATCTCTGCCCGCACCGCTGGATGCACAATTGCTTCCAATCGTTTGAGCGCAACCGGATCGTTGAAGACGATTGCGCCCAGCTTGCGCCGGTCAATAGCTCCGCCGGGCACAGCGAGAATCTGCGGCCCGAAGGCAGCGACAATCGCCTGATAGACCGGCGTTCCCGGTTGTTGCAATCGATGAGTAACGCGGTCGGCGTCAATTGTGCGCGCGCCGAGAGCCGCCAACATCGCCAACACCGTGCTCTTGCCACAGGCAATCCCGCCGGTCAACCCAATCAGATAGATACCGCGCTGCTTCATGCCACTAGCTCCACATACTCCTGCAACACCAGCGCGTCATCGGGAATACCGGCCAGCTCAAGCAGTTCACTAATCAAACCTGCGCGCCGCTCGGCATCGCGTCGGCTCCAGGTGCGACTTTTGATCTCAAGGAAGGGGCCGGGGTCAGGCTGACCGACCAGCGTATCGAGGTTCATCGCGAAATCATGGTCTTTGTAGAGAATCCGCCAGCGCCGCCGTCGTTTCTCCAGCTCTTCGATCCGGTCAGGCTGAAAATATTCGCGGTAGAAGCGCACCGTATGATCAGCCGGCGCGGTATAGCGCGCGCGCGAAAGCATCATCGCCTTGGGATGATCAAACCGACGCGCTTCAGCCATCAGAGTCAGCGTATATTTCGGTTGCGGACGAGCGCCGGGATCGGTGCGATGATCTTCACGGATACGGATGCGTTCGCCATTAGCGAAGATGAAGTAGGTATCGTACTGAATCCGTTCACTGGTCTTTGTGACGGTGATAGTCGGACTCGCCAGCAGCGCGAGCGCGCGCTCAACATCAGCCGGACGCAAGCGCGCTTTGACCTGTATCTCGAAAATCTCAGCCTGTTGCACGCCACCCAGAGCCAAAATCTTGGCCAGCAAATTGCGTTCGCGCGTAGCGAGAAACTCGTTAATACGGGCCGCAATCGCTTGGGCGCGGCTGATAATCGCCTCCTCGTCGAGCGTCTGCAACTGACGATTGCGCAACAAGATCCGGCCATCGACCAGGACATCGCGGACATCGGCGGCCCGGCTGCTGTAGACAAGGTGCGAATAGATTGCATCGGGCGCATAGGTATAGCGTGGCGCGCTGTGCAGGCGGCGCAACTCAACGACCGCAACATCGGCCCGTTTGCCCGGTTCCAGCGAACCGACGAGATGATCGAGATGAATAGCGCGCGCACCCCAACAGGTTGCCAGCGCAAACGCTTCACGCGCCGGCACTGCCGTCGGATCGCCACTCAAGCCTTTTGGCAACAGCGCCGCCAACTGAATCTCGGTAAACATATCCTGGTCGTCGTTGCTGGCCGGGCCATCGGTACCGAGACCGACCCGCACTCCAGTTTCGATCATGCGGCGGAACGGCGCTACTCCGCTGGCCAGCTTCAGATTGCTGGTCGGGCAAGGCACTGCGCCGGCGCGCGCCTCGCGCAGCAGTCGCAGATCGTCTTCGGTAGCGTGAACGCAATGAGCGGCAATACAGGGCACATCAAAAGCGCCTACCCGTTTGGCGTAACGGATCGGCGTCACCTCGCGATCGCGAATGCTCTCTTCCACCTCGCGAGCCGTTTCCGAAAGATGGGTAATCAGCGGCGCGCCAAATTCGGCGCAGAGCGCAGCGGCCTGCCGATAGATTTCATCGGTGCAGGTGTAAGGAGCATGGGGCGCTACCGTTGCAACAATTCGCGGATGCCCCCGCCATTCGGCCATAAACCGACGCGCGCGCTCGATCCCGGCGTCAAACGAATCGGCGTCAGGAGTCGGCAAACGCATCACCGTCTGGCCGCAAATCGCGCGCATTCCAGCCTGATCGGCAGCGCGCGCCACCTCTTCTTCAAAATAGTACATATCGACAAACGTCGTCGTGCCGCCGCGAATCATTTCGGCGCAACTGAGCAGAGTGCCGGTGAAGCTAAAATCGGGGTCAACAAACTGGCTCTCCACCGGGAACATGTATCCGAACAGCCAGACATCAAGCTGCTGATCGGCTACCAGGCCGCGCAGCAGACTCATCGGCACGTGAGCATGACCGTTAATCAAACCGGGAATAATTGCGCAATCGCGACAATCAATCGTCTCAGCGGCGGCATAGCGAGCGGCGAGTTCAGCGCTCGGCCCGACTGCCACAATCACCCCATCGCGAATCGCGACGGCGCCATCGGTAAAAATACGCCAGTTCTCGTCCATGGTCACGACCGTGCCGCCGGTAAGCAGGGTGTCTACTCGCTCCATAGCCTTCCTCCCATGCAGGCAAACATGTTCTTCCTGACATTGTACGGGAAACCGACCAAAGATGCGATCCGTCAGATTGAGGAAGAAATGACCGAAGGGGAAGGGAGATGGGGCGATGCGGGCAACGCGGGCGTTGCGGACGACGCGGGCATTGCCAACATTGCGGGCATCGCCGGCATCGCCGATGATGCGGGCAATGGGGCGACGCGGGCAACGATAATGATGACAACGATGACACCGATGCCGATGATGACACCGATGCCGATGATGATGATGTAGGGGCGAATAATTATTCGCCCCTATATCATCGTCCCCCCATCACCGCCATCATCCCCATCCCATCATCCCATCCCATCGCCGCCATCATCAACGTCCCATCACCGCCATCATCCCCATCCCATCACCGCCACCATCAACATCCATCATCGTCACCGCCATCCCCATCCATCATCGTCACCGCCATCCCCATCCATCATCGTCACCGCCATCCCCCATCCCGTCACCACCACCATCCCCATCCATCATCGTCACCGCCATCCCCCCATCCCATCGCCGCCACCATCAACATTCCCCGCCCCCCAGAGAATGCGGCGATAGTAGCAACACGGGCAACTTGGGATCATCCGCCATCCCATTCCATCGCTATTGCTAACCAGGCCAGTAAAACCGAATATCGATGAAATACTATCGCGCTACTTTCGCCAGACAACTGAAATATTTGTTATACTGTTGGCTGTTGGCGAATTACATTCTTTAAATCTGACTACCCCGTTCAGAATTCATATGGCATACTTCATCACCAGCATCTTTCTCTCCGCATTCCTCATCTTCCAAATCCAACCACTCATCGCCAAGTACATTTTGCCGTGGTTTGGTGGTTCACCAGCCGTTTGGTCAACAGTGCAGATGTTTTTTCAAATCCTGCTAACCGGCGGATACGCCTACGCTACGTGGGTGAGTCATCCGGGAAGAGGACGCGAAAAATGGCATCTGGTCCTGCTTGGCATCTCGATAGGGGCGTTGATAATACTGGCATGGAACTGGCGTTCGCCTATCACGCCTGATGTGGCCTGGAAACCCGCGCCAGAGTCGCCACCTGTGCTGGAAATAATCAAGCTGCTAACCATTTCCGTTGGTATACCCTACTTCCTGTTGGCTTCCAACAGTCCACTTATGCAGGCATGGTTCCACCGTCTTTTTCCAGAACGCAGCGCATACCAGCTATATGCCATTTCAAACGTTGGTTCTCTCCTCGGCCTGATCACGTACCCGCTACTGGTTGAACCATTACTTACTTTACCCAATCAGGGCTGGATGTGGTCACTGTTCTATCTTGGTTTTGCCGGATTAGCTGCCTGGGGCGCATTTCGTATCTGGCGCCTTGAACCTGACCCAATGACGCTGAAAGCGTCTGCTCAACCTGGTGGCAGTTCATCCCAAGAGGCCATATCAATTCGCTGGCCGCGCTACATCCTTTGGATTGCGCTGGCCGCAACTGCATCACTCCTCCTTCTCGCGATTACCAGTCATATCACACAGGAAGTTGCGGTCATCCCGTTCTTGTGGGTGTTGCCATTAACTCTCTACTTAACGACTTTTATCCTCGCCTTTTCAGGCGAACGCTGGTACTCGCGACAATTCTTTATTCCGCTCTTATTCCTGGCAACTATCCTGGTGATCCTGGCAACAATACTCGGTCAATCCCTGGCTATCATCTGGCAGATAACCATCTATAACCTGTTCTTGTTTGCAGCATGCATGATCTGCCATGGCGAGTTGTACCGCGTGCGTCCACCAGCGACACATTTGACACTCTTCTACTTCCTGGTATCGGTCGGTGGCGCATTGGGAGGCATATTTACAACATTCATCGCTCCCCTAATTTTTCGCGCCTACTGGGAATTGTTTGCAGGTATTGTGCTGGTATGGATGCTGAGTCTGTTCTTAACTCTCAACCAACGTCAACCTGAACCACGCTGGCGTTTGATCCTCAACCGGGGAATACCAATCAGCGGCTTATGCCTGACAATCATACTGACAATACAGTACATCCGGTCTGACATTTCTGATGCAATCGTGCTCGAACGTAACTTCTACGGCGTGGTGCGCGTGAAAGAACTTGAATCAGAGGGTAGCTCAGCAAAGCGCTATGCGCTTGTGCATGGGATCACTATCCATGGATTTCAGTTCGCCGATCCCGATCGACGCAAATTGCCAACGGCGTACTTTACCGAAACAAGTGGCGGTGGTCTCGCCATTTCGAATCATCCGCGGCGCAGTCAGGGACTGCGGGTCGGCATTCTCGGTTTGGGTGTAGGCACTCTGGCCGCCTATGGACAGGAAGGTGATATTTACCGATTCTACGAAATCAATCCTGCTGTTATTGACCTCAGCCAGGAAACAGACGGTCACTTTTCGTATCTGACCGATAGCCGGGCCAAGATCGAAATCGTTCTTGGTGACGCGCGCCTTTCTCTCGAGCGCGAGCTAGCTGCGAATCAACCGCAACAATATGACATCCTTGTCCTCGATGTTTTCTCCAGCGATTCGATCCCGGTTCATCTGCTTAACCGTGAGGCATTCGACCTGTACCTCAAGCATTTATCCACATCTGGCATACTGGCCGTGCACATCACCAATCGTCACCTCGATTTAATTCAGGTCGTTCTGCCACTGGCTGACTACTTCGGTTTGGAACGGGTTGTGATTTCCGATCCCGGCGATTTTGAACGCAGTTTTCCTTCGCTGTGGGTATTGCTTTCTAGAGATCCAAACCTGCTTGCGACGCCTGCGTTTACCGAGCGCGCTAGCAAGGATGTAAATGCATTCCCGGCTGGCCGGCTTTGGACGGACGATTATAGCAATCTGATCCAGATTTTGAAATGATAATTCGCCACAGTGAGCCACAGTGATGTTCTACCGAATGGCCGGCAGGGAAACGCGGCGATGATGGTGAACGATGGGAAACGGGGGCAATGCGGACATCACGGGCATCGCCGGCATTGCGGGCATCGCCGGCATTGCGGGCATCGCCGGCATTGCGGGCATCGCCGGCATTGCGGGCATCGCCAGCATTGCGGGACGATGCGAACGACGATGGGGCAATGCGGATGCCGATGATGCCGATGATGCCGATGATGATGACGCCGATGCCGATAATGATGATGCCGATGATGATGATGCCGATGATGATGTAGGGGCGAATAATTATTCGCCCCTACATCATCGTCCCCCCATCACCGCCATCCCCCCATCCCATCACCGCCATCCCCCCATCCCATCACCGCCATCATCAACGTCCCATCACCGGCACCATCCCCATCCAATCATCCCATCCCATCACCGCCATCATCAACGTCCCATCACCGGCACCATCCCCATCCCATCACTGCCATCCCCATCCCATCACCACCATCATCCCCATCCCATCGCCGCCATCATCCCATCCCATCACCGCCACCATCCCCATCCCATCACTGCCACCATCCCCATCCCATCACCACCATCATCCCATCCCATCACCACCATCATCCCCATCCCATCACCGCCATCCCCATCCCATCACCGCCACCATCCCCATCCCATCACCGCCATCATCCCATCCCATCACCGCCATCATCCCCATCCCATCACCGCCATCCCCCCATCGCCGCCACCATCCCCATCCCATCACCGCCATCCCCATCCCATCGCCGCTATCATCAACGTCCCATCATTGACTTCAGCGCTAGACTGATCTTCGATCCGATCGTCCTGAGTGCGGGCATTGCGCGGTTCGAGCACACCGGTAATGTATTCCTGGCGCGGGTCATGGTCTGCCGGCAGAGTCTCGTAACAACCATCACGCGGACCCAGCACTTCGCGAACAAGAGCGGTTAGAAGTTCATCACGAACGTTCATTCCTCGTCAATCTCCCCTGTTATTATGGTTTCAACATACAATCGAAGAAGCGGCACCTGAAACTCGTACTCAGGCAGACAGTCATGCTGACGACGCAGAATCTCTTTGCGCTCCAGACGTTGCGCCGTCTGCCGCTGCTCGTCACTCAGTGGACGACCAGGATTAACAATCAGCGCGCGCACCAGATCGCGCCCCGCCTCATCCAGGGTCAGATTCCAGAATTCGCTGAAGTATTGATGGCCGCGTTCGAAGACTATCGGTAGAATGTTCCGCGCGTCATCGCGAGTGATCTGGCGTCGTTCCTCGCGATTGAGATTGAGCCATTCCACCAGCTCATAGCAGATCAACTGGGTCAGGTACGGCTGACCGCTGGTCAGCCCGGCGATCTCGTCCACTGCTTCACGGGTGTAAATGGATGGGAAGTCGGGGGTGGGATGCTCGATCAGATTGCGCGTGTCTGTCGGCGACAGATAACTGACCCGCAGGGCGCGGGTGTTGATCAGGAAGTCGCTCCAGTACGCCGGCAGTTCCTCAAGCAGATGCGATCCCGACAGAAGCACGCTCCAGCGCAACCGATGCTGGATAACGTGGCGCAGGAAGTGCAGCGCGGCGTGATTGCCGCTCTTCTGCACAATCTCATCCAGTCGCTCAAATTCGTCCAGGCAGAGGAGCACGGTCTCGCGCTGCGTCTCGCGCTCGATCGTGTCGAACCAGTCGAGCAGGGCATCGAAAGGATCGCGACTCATTCGCTCGTCATCCCACCGGGGCAGAGTCTGATTTCTGGATTCCCGCGCCGAACGGCTCATGGCGCCTGCCAGACGCCGGGCAATGCCTTGCTGAGTCTCCACTGCCGCCAATTCCTGCCCATCCACCAGCAAGGGCAGAACGTTGCCGCCCAGCGTTCGGGGGAGAAAATTCAGAAACGAGGTTTTGCCGGCGCGCCGTCCGCCATACAGGAGGAGGACGGGCCGCGCCGGCGCCAGCAGCAGACCCTCCAGCTCGCGGAACAGATCGGCCCGTCCCCGTAGCAGATTGACGCTCGTGGATGGATGCAGCGGCGGGCCTGCGACATACGCCTGCGGAATCTGCCCCTCGCGGCGCGCCTGCTCTTCCGCTTCGGCGATCGCCCGTTCGAACAGCGCCGACCAGGCTTCGGCGAGCGCGCCGTAATCGCGATCATCGCGGCGATCAGAGAGCGTCGCCGCCTTGCGAATGTCGGCCAGCGCGCGCGCGCCAGGGCGGAGATGGGCAGCGCGGGCCAGGCCGGAGCGCGCATACTGCGCCGCGCGCGCGCTTTGACTGACTTCGATGACGCGCGACAACAGGGGGCTGATCGTCTCGGGCAGCGGAGAAGGAATCCAGGCCAGTTCATCGGCCAGGTCGGCGATCTCTTTCAGCGCGCGCGCCCGGTTGCAGGTATCGAAAGCGACCCGGACCATGCAGCGCGCGGCAACGCGGGTCAGAGTAGTCGAGTTGCTGAGGTACATGATCGTCTCCTGCGCCGCCTGTGGATCATCGCGGTAAGCGCGCGCGATAAACTCTTCCAGAAAGGGGAGGGGCAGATGAATGACCTGATCAAACCAGGGTGGCAACCAGCGCAGGCGACGCGCGTGATGGCCTGATCGCGTCATCAGATGCAGAAGGATCATCCACAGCGCTTCCGGCAGCCAGAAATAGACCCGCAAGACGCCCAATCTGCGCCACCCCGCCCGCCTTGCACATCCATCCGTCACAGCCCCTTCATCGTGTCCGCGCACTCTCCGA
>OGCI01001855.1_pt1 | contig 15945 bp, 13 predicted proteins | sample 1570021 | NCBI WGS metagenome assembly OGCI01 (sample SAMN06264664, study PRJEB24512) | hot springs metagenome | isolation source: Hot spring water | place: South Africa: Tshipise | collected 2015-06-21 | reverse complement strand
GCCGGCTGTGATTCCCCTGCGCCCATTTGCACATCGAAACCGGCAAACTTCCGGCTAAGATATGAGGGTTGAGGTGGCTCATGGCCCTGACTTCCCCTGCGCGCATTCCAAAACGTTCTCTGCGAAAACAAATGATTGACCTATTTAGCGCTGCCCTCAAGCCCCTGTACTGGTGGTATGAAAAGCGCATCGAGGCCGAGGTGCGAAGGGGGCATGCCCCCAGGCATCTGGGGCTGATCCTGGACGGCAACCGTCGCTTTGCCAGGGAGCTGGGCCTGGACGGGCACCACGGCCACGAATTCGGGGTGCAGAAGGCCTACGAGGTCCTGGAGTGGTGTTTGGAGCTCAACATTCCCACGGTTACCATCTGGGTCTTCTCTACCGACAACTTCAACCGCAGCCAGGTCGAGGTAGAGACCCTCATGCAGCTCTTCGTAAAGGAGGCCAGGCGCATGGCCCAGGATCCCCGTATCCACGCCAACAAGGTGCGGGTCAAGGTGATTGGGCGGCACGACCGCTTCCCCCCTAAGGTGCTGGAAGCACTGGAGGAGCTAGAAAAAGCCACCGAGCACCACAACGGCATGCTCCTGAACATCGCCATGGGCTACGGTGGGCGGGAAGAAATTGTAGATGCCGTCAAAAGCCTGTTGCTGGAAGCTGCCCAGACCGGCAAGTCGCTGGAGAAGCTGGCCGCCGAGCTGGACCTCGAGCACATCTCTGAGCGGCTTTATACTGCCGGCGTACCCGACCCCGATTTCATTATTCGTACCTCGGGCGAGATTCGTCTCTCGGGCTTCCTGCTGTGGCAGGCTGCGTACAGCGAATACTACTTCTTCGATGCGTTCTGGCCTGCCTTCCGCAAGGTAGATTTTCTGCGGGCAGTACGCGACTACCAGAAACGTGAGCGGCGCTTTGGTAAGTGAGGCCTAGCTCAAAGCACCATCAGCAAAGCCAGCAGCCCGCCCGGAAGCAGCCCCAGCGCCACATATAAGCCGAGTCCCCGGGTTCCAAATGACAGCGCGGTTTTGAATACGGTGTTGCTCAGGGCAGCCACCACGATGGCGATGGAAGCAACCGACAGCATCAGTTGTTCGTTGGCCGTCAGGCGGGCCAGCGAGAGCGAGATGGCGTCCACATCGGCCACTCCCGAAAGGGCGCTTACCACGTAGACCCCAGCATTGCCGAAGACCTCGAGGCCCACTTTGGTCAATAGCTTGACCAGCGCATAAACCCCTGCAAAGAGCAGTGCGCCCTGGAGCTGCAGGGGGTTTTGTACCGGCACGCTTTCCGGTGCTTCCCGGTCGCGTCGGGCCAGCCAGGCCGCTACCAGCAACCCCCACAGTAGCCACAAAAGCAGCGGGAGCCAGAGCAACTGCAAGAGGGCCGGGGCGGTAGCGCTCCAGACCAGAATCCGCCCCAGCATCATCTGGGAGGCCAGCACCGCTCCGCTGGCCCAGAGCGGGTTGCGGCTGGGGTTGGCGCGGCTCTGGGTAACCATCGAAAGGGTAACCGCAGTGGACGAAACCAGACCACCCAGCAAAGCCGCTGCCCACAGGCCTTTAGAGCCCAGCAAGCGCAAGGCCAGATAACCCACAAAGTTAACCCCGGCCACCAGCAGGACCACCTGCCAGATTTCGCGGGGATTCCAGACCCCATAGGGACCGTAGTTGGCGTCGGGAAGCAGCGGGTAAACCACCCCAAGGAGCAGGGCCAGCAGCACCGCTGCCTCCACCTCGTCCCGCTTGATCCCCCCGGCAAAAGCGTGAAGTTCGTCGTGGAAGGCCAGGAAACCCAGCAGCAGGGCCCCGGCGAACAAGGCCGGCAGCACCGTACCCAAACCGCACAGCACCCCCAGCATATACACCAGCAGGGCCGCTACCTGGCTGGTAGCATCGCGGCTGTTTTTGAGGGTGTACACCGCCAGCCCGGCCACCGCCGCCAGCCCCACCGCCGGCAACCACTGGTTTTGCCCAAGGGCGCTTACCCCTCCCAGCAGCCCCAGCAAGGTGAAGGTACGCACCCCCCCGATGGTCGAGCCCTGGCGCTCTACCTTGGCCCGCTCGCGCTCGAGGCCCACTGCAAAGCCAATCAGGGTAGCGGCCAGCAAATGCCATAGCGACTCTTGCACTTCTCTACGCTACTACGTTTTAGCACGACGAAGACGATCAGCTTGAGGGCAGGTTCAGCTCTGCCCGCAGCGTAGTGCCTGCACCGGGGCTGCTGGCTAGGTAAAAGCGGCCCCCCAGGCGCTCGATGCGTTCCCGCATGGAAACCAGGCCCAGGTGGCCGGGATACTCGCGCTGGGTATCGAAGCCCACCCCATCGTCGCGGACCTCGAGCTCGACCTTGCCGTCTTGTTGTTGCAAGCGCAGGTACACCTTGTGGGCCTGGGCGTGCTGGACCACGTTGTGGAGGGCCTCCTGGGCCACCCGGTACAGGGCTTCTTTGGCCTCCAGGCTCAGGGGTGGCTCGGAGCCCAGGCTGGCCTCGATATAAAGGCCATGCCGGGCCCGTGTGGCCGCTACCTGCCTGGCCAGCGCCGCAACCAACCCTTGGTGCTTTAGGGAGTCCGGGCGTAACTCAAAAATCAGGGCGCGCATCTCGGCCGTAGCCGCCTCGGCCAGCTTCAGCACGAAGTCCAGCGTCGCCGGAATCTGCTCGGGGTGCTGGGCAAGCTGGGCTTTGGCACTACGCACCCCCAAGACAATGCCGTAGATGGTCTGCGAAACCGAGTCGTGCAGGTCGCGGGCCAGCTTCTGGCGCTCTTCCAGGGCCGCCTTGCCCTGGGCCTGGGCATAGAGCCGGGCGTTCTGAATGGCAAGGGCCGCCCGTCGCGCCAGCGAGGTAAAAACCCGCTGTTCTTCGGGACCAAAGGTGTGGGGCTGTAGATTGTTTACGCTAAAAACCCCAAACACCTGGCCCTCGAGGCGTATGGGAATGTGCATAAAAGCCCGGATGCCCTCGGGGTCGGTTATCTGCCGGATCACCGAGCCGTCCTGGTGGGTGTCCTGCACCACCACCGTTTCCCCGCTGCGGGCCGCATGGGCTATCAGGCCGTGTCCCGCGTACTCGTTCATAAGCTGCACAAACTGGGAAGTAAAGCCCCGCTGGGCCCGGGTCATCAGGTGCTGGTGGGTCTCATCCCAGGTCAGGATGCAGCTCTTGTCGGCGCCCAGCAGATCCACGCACACATCGGCCAGGGCCTGCAACACCTGATCGAGCTCGAGCGAAGCGTAGAGCTTTTCGTCGGCCTGGTAGAGTGCCTCGAGACGCTTGCTTGCCAGGCGTTCTACTTCAATGGCATTCTGGGCAACATAAGGCACGTCCGCGTCCGTAAGGCTCTGCCGGGTCTGGCAGGGCTGGGCAATGTTTTGCGCAATGGTCGCGCTGTACATTTGGCCCTCCATCTCCAGGTACAGAAAGGAACAGCGCGCATACCGCCAGCTCCCGTCCTTCTGCACAAAGGCAAGCTCGAGGGTGCCGGGCTGTGCAGGGCTGCCAGGCCACATCGCTCGGGCCAGCCCCTTGCGGTAGGGCAGCGCAACCCAGTCCAGCGTCTCTTTGGCCTGGAGCTCCTCCAGGCTGTAGCCCAGCAAGTCCAGGGCGGCCCGGTTGGCATAGACCAGCCTGCGCTCTCCCGAGGCAATCAGGACAGCCTCTTGAACCGCCTCCAAAAACCCGGCCAGGGTTCTGGCCCAGGGTCGGTGCAGGAAATCAACCAGGCCCAACCAGCCCCTCCCGGATGGCAAACAAGGCGGCCTGGGTGCGTGAGGATAGCCCCAGCTTGGAAAGCAGGTTGGAGACGTGGGTCTTGACGGTGAGTTCGGACAGGTTCAGTTGTTGGGCGATGCGCTTGTTGGAAAGCCCCTGGGCAATCAGCCGCAGTATTTCGGTTTCCCTGGGGGTCAGGGCTTCGCGCATCTCGGCGGTGCGCACCTCCTGGGCCAGCCGCCGGGCCGCCTCGGGGTGCAGCCGCACCTCACCCCGGCCCGCGGCATAAATGGCCTCAATCAGTTCCTCGGGCTGGGTGTCTTTGAGCAGATAACCCGTTGCACCCGCGTGTATAGCCTCGGCCACCCACTGGTCTTCCAGCACGCTGGTCAGGGCGATGACCTCCACCTCGGGAAAGCGCGCCCTGATCTCGCGGGTTGCACGCACCCCGTCCATTACCGGCATCAGCAAGTCCATCAGCACCACATCCGGCTGTAGCTCGGCCACTTTCTCGAGCGCTTCCTGGCCGTTCTGGGCCTCACCCACCACATAAAGCCCCTCATCGGTTGCCAAAAACATGCGCAACCCCTGGCGCACCACCGCATGGTCGTCTACCAATAAAACGCCCAGGCCTGCCTTTGGGTCGGGATGGTGCATGGTTTCAGGGTACACTCTGGCGGTCTGACTCACCAGGGGCATAGATTGTCTGCGTTGGAAAGCGAGAAAACTCGCCTCGCTTGCCAGAGTCCACTGGCCGGCTGAGGGCCAGGGCCCCAACCAGCGGATAAGATAGCCTCTGTGCAAGACGCTTCCCCCAACACCCAAATTCCCCTCCTGGGCTCCGCCCGCTTCCAGAGTCCTTTGCTAAACCAGCGGGATGTGTTTGTGGAAGATAGCAGCCGGGTGTTGCTGGCCTCCACCCTGGACGAGCTGCAAGACCCACCCGCTACCTTCGAGCTGGCCGGCCCCCGGCGCGCAATTTTTTTCAATCCCGCCGAGATTGCTTGCGGCATCGTGACCTGTGGCGGGCTCTGCCCCGGCCTGAACGACGTAATTCGTTCGGTGGTGATGACCCTCAGCTATGGCTACGGGGTAAAGCGCATCTATGGGTTCCGCTACGGTTATGCCGGACTGGCCGCCAGCCAGGGCATCGAACCCCTGCTCCTGACCCCCGAGATGGTACGGGACATCCACGACGACGGCGGCACCTTGCTGGGCTCCTCGAGGGGCCCCCAGGAGCCCGCCGACATGGTCTTGCGCCTGGAGCAACTGGGGGTCAAGGTTCTGTTTGCGGTGGGCGGCGATGGCACCCTGCGCGGCGCTCTGGCCCTGACCCAGGAGCTAAAACGGCGCAACCTGGAGATTAGCGTCATCGGCATCCCCAAAACCATTGACAACGACATCGAGTGGATCGAGCGCAGCTTCGGTGTGGCCACCGCCGTCGAGGAAGCCACCCGGGCGCTCGAGGCCGCCCACGCCGAGGCCCGCGGGGCCTACAACGGCATCGGGCTGGTCAAGCTGATGGGCCGCCACAGCGGCTTCATCACCGCCCACGCTACCCTGGCCAACGCCGACGTTAATTTCTGCCTGGTTCCCGAGGTGCCCTTTACTCTGGAAGGCTTTCTGGCGGCTCTGGAAAAGCGTCTGCGAAGCCGCCACCATGCGGTCATCGCCCTGGCCGAAGGGGCCGGTCAGGACCTCATCGAGGGAGAACTGACCACGGATGCCTCCGGCAACGTCAAACTAAAGGACATCGGGCTTTTCCTAAAAGAAGCCATTGCACGCCACTTTGAGCACAAGGGCCTGGAAGCCACCATCAAATACATTGACCCCAGCTACATCATCCGCAGCGTGCCCGCCAACGCGGTGGACTCGGAGTATTGCCTGGCCCTGGGGCAGCATGCCGTACACGCCGGGATGAGCGGGCGCACCGGCATGATGGTGGGCTACTGGAACCAGCACTTTACCCATGTGCCCATTGCCATGGCTACGCAAAAGCGCAAACAGATTGACCCCCAAAGCGAACTCTGGCAGCAGGTCTTGGGGGCTACCGGACAGCCCCGGGGGATGTGAAGCGGGTGCAGCCTGCCCGCTACCCATGCCCCCTCGAGGCCAGGTTCAAGATCACCACCCCCACAATAATCAGCACGATGCCCAGGACAATTGCACCGTTCATGGGCTCTTTGAGCACCAGCCAGCCCAAAAGCGCAATCAGGGCGGTGCCCAGCCCCGACCAGACCGCATAGGCGGTATTGAGCGGGATGGTCTTGAGCGCCAGGCTCAGAAAGTAGAAGGCACTGGCATAGCCCAGCACCACCACCAATGAGGGCAGCAGCTTGCTAAAGCCCTGCGAAGCCTTGAGACCCGTCGAGCCAATCACTTCCGACACAATCGCAAGCAGCAGCAAAGCCCATCCGTTCATCATCACACCTCCTGGCTATATTTGAACATTCCCTTGTAAGCCGGTTGAGTCAGGCTTCTGTGTACAATACATATCAATGATTCGCATCTTACTCGCCGACGACCATGCCCTCTTTCGTCAGGGGCTGAAAAGCCTGCTGGAAGCGGAGCCTGACTTTAAGGTCATGGGCGAGGCCAAGGACGGGCGCGAGGCCCTGCGCCACGCCCTCGAGGCCCACCCCGACATCATCCTGATGGACATCCAGATGCCCGGCCTGGATGGCGTACAGGCCACCCAGGAAATCCTCAAGGAATGGCCCCAGGCCAAAGTAATCATGCTGACCATGTACCGCCAGGACAGCTACGTCTTTGAGGCGGTGAAGGCCGGGGCCCGGGGGTACATGCTCAAGGATGCCGATGCCAAGGAGCTGCTGGAAGCCATTCGGCGGGTTTATCAGGGCGAGGTCTTGCTGGATGCCGAGATGGCCGAGCAGATCATCCAGGACTTCAAGGCCAAACAAGAAACCACCCCCAAAGAACACGCCGAGCTATCGGAACGCGAGGTGCAGATTTTGCGCCTGGTAGCCCAGGGCTACACCAACCTCGAGATCGCTTCCGAGCTGTCGCTCTCGGAAAAAACCGTGCGTAACCGCCTGTCGGACATTTTCCAGAAACTCCACCTCAACAACCGCACCCAGGCCGCCCTCTACGCCCTGCGCGAGGGTCTGGCAGAAAAAAACAACGAGCAGTAGGTGCGCCTGCCCCGCCCGCTGTGCGGTGGGCCTCGAGCCAGTATTATCTGAAGCCAATGAGCGACTTTACCACCGAAACGAGCCGCGATCCCATAGCCCTGCTGGGGGAAATTGCTGAAATTGGCGGCGATGCGGCCCGTGGGGCCTGGGTAGCCCGACAACTCCAGGCCCAGGGACTGGCCCCCCAAACCGATGAGCTGGGCAACGTTTGGGCAGGCCGGGGCCCCACTTTACTGGTTGCCCACCTCGATACCGTGCTCCCCCCCGCCCCCTTGCGGCAGGAAAAAAGCCGCTGGTACGGGCCCGCTGTGGGCGACAACTCCTCAGGGGTAGCGGTCTTGCTGGCGCTGTCCCAAGAGCTGGTGGCTCTGGGCTGCACCGTGGCCTTTAGCGTGGGCGAGGAAGGGCTGGGTAACCTTCGGGGAGCAAGGCACCTGGTCAAGCACCTGCGGCCCGAGCAGATGGTTGCAGTGGATGGGTACCTGCCCGGCATTGTGAGTCGCTCGGCGGGTTCGCACCGGATGCGGGCCCGTTTTATAGGGCCGGGGGGCCATGCCTGGGGCGACCGGGAGGCCCCATCACCGGTGCCGGCACTGGGGCAGGCCCTGGCTGAGATGTACGCCCTAAAGCGCAGCAGCAATACCAGCCTGAATGTGGGAAGGTTGTGGGGTGGCGAAGCCATCAATGCCATCCCGCAGGAGGTGGGCCTCGAGCTCGATCTGCGGGCACTGGAGGCCTTAGAGCTGGGCTGGATGGTTGCACAGGTGCGCGAAATTTTGATGGAAGCGGCCCGCAAGTTCAGCCTGCGCATGGAAATTGACGTACTGGGTGAGCGTCCTGCTGGCATGACCGCCACCGAGGCCATGATGGAAGCGGCCCGTCGGGCCTTTATGGAGATAGGCCTCGAGGCCCAGTTCACCGCTGGTTCTACCGATGCCTCGGCAGGGGTAGAAGCAGGCATTCCCGCCATTACCCTGAGCGTCTACCAGGGGGGCGGTGCCCACACCCCCGAAGAATGGGTAGAGCCCAACTCCCTGCGCTCAGGGATGCACGCCCTCCGAAGCTTTGTGCGGCAGCTTCTCCAAACATAACGGCTTTGTAACGGCCTCCCTGCTACCCTCTGAGGCACAAGAGGGGGCTATGCCGAAGAACCAGACCTTTTTGTTGCAACTCTGGCAAGACCAAAGCGGCGTTTGGGTGGTGCTCAAGGACCAGCAACGCGGGTTACTTCACCAGTTCGAGAGCCTGGAGGCGCTTGCCCAATTTTTGTCGCGCATCGAAGAAAATCCTCCTGAGCACAACGAAACAAAGGAAGCCCCGATGGTGAATTTGGAATGACCCGCTTGCTGCCGAAACCGCCCGAACTGCGGGAGGCGTTTTTTGCCAAAGGTAGTGGGGTTGCGCTCCAGGATGCAAAAAGATGGCCCCTTGGGATTTGGCTTTGGGTACAACCGGCCTTCACCAGACCACAGAGTGCGATAGGATAGTCGGGTGCGTGTAGGTGTCTTGAATAGCTGGCTTGCCAATCGCTACCTGCCTTTCTGGGAATCTTATTTGCAAGCCTTGGAGGTAGAGATTGTTCGTCCCGAAGCAATTACAGTAGACTTGCCTGTCCCCCAGCCAATTCGGCGGGTGCTAAGCCAGGTCTTCAGCCTGAAGAACCAGGGGGTAGACTTCCTCCTGCTGCCCGACGTGCAGCTCGGCGTTGAAGCCCGTAAAGTCAGCCCTTCACCCTGGCTGGTAGACCTGGAGGCAACCCTGGAGCGGCTTGTGCCGGGCCTGCCACCCACCCTGGTGGTTCCGGCTGAGGTCTCGCTCGAGGTAGCCGGTCTGGCAGCAAAAATTGGGCAGCACCTGACCCAAAACCCCATGCTGGCCCGGCGGGCGCTGGAGCGCACCAAGCATCTGCTACACGTTTCCTTTCCACCCCCGAAGCAGCCTGGAACCCACCTGATTGGGGTGGTGGCCCAGCCCATGCTGCTCAGTGACCCCGACTGGCTGGCGGCCCTCGGGCACGGGTTGGCCGAGTATGGACTCCACCCGTTCCTGGCCGATAAGGCGCCGGCTGAGCTTCGCCAGGAGGGAAGGCACCTCGAGCTAGGCCTCGTCCTACCCACCGACCTCGAGGCCGCCGGAATGCACCGCTACCTCTCGAGGCTGGGCAAAGTCAAGGGGCTTTTATATGTTCATGATACCGAGTACCTGCCCCTGCCCACCCCCCTGCGCCGGGTGCTCAAAAAAACCCCACCCCCGAAACCCTGGCGTCTGGTGGGCCTCGAGGCCCCCTGGGCCAGGGTTGCCGCCGAACTAGCCAAAGACCTCCGGGTTTGATAAACTGGCAGTTCTGTGCCTGGCATCAACCCTTGAGCCCAAATGGGTTTAGGTATACGCTCAAGAAACTTTGGGAGGAGTAGCGTGGTAAAAATGCAGCCGCCGGGTCAATTCGATTCATCGCCCAGAACTGACCGGTCAGTTTTTGGTCCCCTTATGGCCCTGATGCCGTACCTGCGCCGTTATGGACAGCAGTACCTGTGGGGCATGCTGGCCGGTGTTGCCTCGGTAGGGATGGCCTCTTTGTCGCCCTACTTCCTGCGCCATGCCATCGATGCCATTCAGGCGGGCCAGGCCTACCTGGTCTGGGTGTGGGCCATCCTCGGCGCAGCAGTGGCCGCGGCCATTTTCTCCTGGGCCAACCGGCAACTCCTGGTGGTGGCCAGCCGCTACATCGAGCACGACCTGCGCATGGACCTGTTCAAAAAAGCCCTGGCCCTGGACAGCTATTTTTACAGCAAAAATCGCATTGGCGACCTGATGAACAAGTTCACCACCGACCTGGGCGCGGTGCGCGAGATGCTGGGCGGCGGCATCAACATGGGCAGCCGCCTGCTGATGTTTGTGGTGTTTGCCATCGTGGCCATGTACCTGGTGAGCGTGCCACTGGCCCTGGCCCTATCGCTGGTATTTCCCATCATCTTTGGGGTCATGTACTACGTATTGCGCCTGATTGACCGGCGCTACCGCGAAAGCCAGGAGTCTTTCGACCGGATTTCTACCCGCGCTCAGGAAAATTTCTCCGGCATCCGGGTGGTCAAGGGTTTTGCCCTGGAAGACCGCGAGCTCGAGACCTTTCAGGCCCTCAACAAGGACTATATCGCCAAAAGCCTGGCCCTGACCCGTGTGGACGGCCCGGTGCGGGCCCTGATGGGCCTGCTGATGGGCTTTGCCGCCCTGATTGTGCTGTGGATGGGCGGCGGGATGGTCATCCGGGGCGAGATGACCGCCGGGCAGTTCGTGCAGTTCAACGCTTACCTGATGATGCTGGGCTGGCCCATTGTGGGGTTGGGCTGGACCCTCACCATCTTCCAGCGGGGCTCGACAAGCTACAAGCGGCTGGAGGAGTTCTGGCGCGAGCCGGCGCGGATTACCGATGTACGCACCCCCTCTCCCCCACCAAGAGGGGCGGCTGAGGATTTTGACTTGACGGGAGAGATCAAGTTCGAGGAGGTACACCTGGAGCTGGGCGGGCGCAAGGTGCTGGATGGCATCACCCTGACCATCCCCGAGGGCACCACCCTGGGCATCACCGGACGTACCGGAAGCGGCAAAACCCTGCTGGTAAGCCTGATTCCGCGCATCCTGGATCCCACCAAAGGCCGGGTGCTGGTGGGGGGCTCCGACGTAAAAGAGCTGCCCCTCGCCGCTTTACGTGCGGCCATCGGGATGGTGCCACAGGAGCCCTTCCTGTTTTCCGACACCCTGGTCGAAAACATCTGCTTTGGGCTACCGGAGGTAGACCTCGAGCGGGCCGTCTGGGCCGCCCGGCTGGCCGGGGTTCACGACGACATCGTGGGCTTTCCCAAAGGCTACCATACCTCACTGGGCGAGCGCGGCGTGACCCTCTCGGGCGGGCAGCGCCAGCGGGTAGCCCTGGCCCGGGCCCTGGCCCGCAAGCCCTCAATTCTGATTCTCGATGACGCCATGAGCGCTGTAGATACCGAGACCGAGTCGCGTATTCTTTCGGGACTCAAAGGCGTACTGGGACAACAAACCACCATTCTGATTGGCCACCGCACCTCCACCTTGCAGTATGCCGACTGGATTGTGGTACTGGACCACGGCAAAATTGCCGAGGAAGGCACCCACGAGATGCTGCTGGCCACAGGGGGCATCTATGCCGAGCTGGATAGAATCCAGCGCCTGCAAGCGGAGGTAGATTAGCCCGCCTGACCCATTGCCAGGAAGAGCTACCAGCCATTAGCAACCAACCATCAGCAGCGGAGTCTTATGCACGAAGAAGAAGCCTTTAAGAAGAGTTTTGATGCCAAGCTGGCCCGGCGCATTCTGAAGTACGTCCGACCCTACTGGAAGCAGATAGGGCTGGCTTTGCTGGCGCTGGTCGTGAGTACCCTTACGGCAGCCTCGACCCCGCTTTTTCTCAAATACGCCATCGACAACGCCATCCTGCCGCGCGAGGTACTGCCCCTGGCCCAGCGCTACGAGACCCTGCTGCTCATCTGCGCGGTTTTTCTGGCGGTGCGGGTGGTGGATTTCATAGCCAACTACGCCCAGACCTACCTGATTAGCTGGGTGGGGCAGCATATCCTCTACGACCTGCGCTCCGAAATCTTTGCCAAGCTCCAGCGCCTGCACCTGGGCTATTTTGACCGCAACCCGGTGGGCCGCCTGATGACCCGCATTACCTCCGATGTGGACGCCATTAACCAGTTCATTACCGGCGGACTGGTCGGGCTCATTGCCGATTTTGCGCTGATTATCGGCCTGATGACCTTCATGCTGGTGCTGGACTGGCGCCTGGCGCTGGTGGCCTTTGCCATCATGCCCATCTTCCTGGCCGTTACCACCTGGATTCGCAATGGAATGCGCGAGTCCTACCGGGCCATGCGGCTGCGGCTGGCCAAGGTTAACGCCTCGCTGCAGGAAAATCTGGCCGGGGTACAGACCACCCAGCTCTTTGGTCGGGAGCGCAAAAATGAAGCCCAGTTCAACCTGCTCTCCACCGACCTGCGCAAGGCCTGGGTGGACATCATCCAGTGGTTCGCCCTGTTTTTTCCTTTGGTGGGCTTCATGGGGGAGATCACCGTAGCCCTGGTGCTGTGGTACGGGGGTGGCCAGGTCATACAGCAGGCCATTACCCTGGGCCTGCTGGTGGCCTTTACCGACTACGTGCGCCAGCTCTTCCAGCCCCTGCAAGACCTGTCCGACAAGTTCAACATCTTCCAGGCGGCCATGGCCTCGGCTGAGCGCATTTTTGGACTCCTGGATACCAAAGAAGAGGTGGCCGACAAACCAGGGGCCATAGCGGTTGAGCGCTTTCGGGGTCAGATTGATTTTGAGGACGTCTGGTTTGCTTACGGCAAGCGGGGCGAGGCCCCGCTGGAGCCAGGAAGCCAGGCCGAGGAACAGCAAGGCGGACCAGTCCTCACTGAGCGGCTCGAGGCCCCTGCTTCTGGCCAGAAGCCAGCAGGCGACTGGGACTGGGTGCTGCGCGGGGTGAGCTTTCGGGTACGACCTGGCGAAAAGATTGCCCTGGTGGGTGCGACCGGGGCCGGCAAAACCAGTGTGATTAGCCTGATCGCCCGCTTCTACGAGGTGCAACAGGGGGCTGTTCAGATTGATGGCCTGGATGTGCGGGACTACCGACAGCGCGATCTGCGCCGTGCCATTGGCATTGTTTTGCAAGACCCCTTTTTGTTTAGTGGCACCATTGAGTCGAACCTGAGGCTGGGCGACGAGCGCATTTCCTTTGAGCGCATCCAGGAAGTGTGCGCTTTTGTGGGCGCCGATGAGTTTATTCAGAAGCTGCCGCAAGGCTATCAAACTGTTCTGCACGAGCGTGGTGGGGGGCTCTCGACCGGCCAGAAGCAACTGCTGGCCCTGGCCAGGGCCATCCTGCACAACCCCGACATCCTGCTGATTCTGGACGAGGCCACCGCCAACGTGGACTCCGAAACCGAGCAGAAAATTCAGGCTGCCCTAAAGCGGGTAATGGAGGGCCGCACCTCGATTGTGATTGCCCACCGCCTTTCGACCATTCGTCACGTAGACCGGATTCTGGTATTCCGCAAAGGCAAACTCCTGGAGGAAGGCAGCCACGAGGAGCTGCTGCGAAAGGGCGGCTATTACGCCAAGTTGTACGAATTGCAGTACGTGCACGGTAGCGGCGACTGATGAAAAGCAGGATTGCCGCAATTTCTACCCAAAACCCAGCACACCGCTACAGCGCTTCGAGTTCGTCGCGGTGGCGCTCGATGAGCAGCAATAGGCGCGAGAGCAGGGCTTTTTCGGCCAGGATAACCAGCCCTTTTTTCTGCAGAGGCACCAGCACCAGCACCCACTGGGGGAGCGTGATAACAGAAAGCCGGGCCGACTGCCCCGATAGCTCGTTGGCCAGGTTGAGCAGGTCGTCGAAGATGGTCTGGGCGCTGCTGGCCGCAAAGGGCAGGCTGCCCACCGCTGCCCGGCCCGCCTCCACCAGGGCTACCGCCTCCACGCCTCGCATATGAAACTGCCTCAGCACCTCGGGCTGGTCGGAAGGAGCAGCAGAGGGCGCCTGGGGGGTGGGTTGGGCAGGTTCGGGCTGGGGGGAGATCTCGAACACCTCCAGCAAGGACTCGAGGTCGGCCCCCTTCAACTCCTGAAGCACACTCTGCGCCGCTGCGTATTCCTGGGCCAGCTGGGCCCCCAGGCGCTCGGCTTCCTCCAGGGCCCGCCGTACCTCCAGCAGGCCGCTTACCCCCAGGCGGGGCAGACGCTCGGCGGCTGAGCGGAGGAAGTCGCACAGGGGTTTGAGCCGCAGGGCTGTCTCGCCCCCTACCCCTTTGTGGGTGTTGTAGGCCTCGAGCACAGCCCCGATGCGTGCGCTCATCTCGGTACGCAGGGTTTCCTGGGCCCGGCGCAGGCGACCCAGGAGGGCGTGAATCTCGCTCAGGTCGGGCAGCTCACCGGCCTGCAGGCGGGCCCTGGCCTGGGCAACTTTCTCCTCGAGTTCCTCACCGCCCAGGCCCTTCATGCTGCGGGCCACCATCTCGTAGCGTGAAAGCTCCTCGGTGATGGAGGTCCGGCGGGCTGCCACCAGGTCGCCCAAAGCCCTCTCCAGGGGGGCAGGATCGGCAACGCGCCCCTGGGCCAGCGCCGCGCGGCTGGCCTGCAAAGGCTGCTTGAGTTCAATCAGGGACTCTTTGAGGGTTCGCTCGAGGTCCAGGATACGGGCCTCGAGGGCGTCCAGTTTGCCCGACACCAGCCCCCTGGCGCGTTCGACCAGGGCCTGCACGGCGGGCTCGAGTTCGGCCAGGCGCCCCGCCCCTTGCTCGATCTGCTGCATCAGGTTCTTCCTGTCCAGCTCGAGGGCTTCCAGGTTGGGCAAAGCCTGCAGGGTGGCCCGCAGGCCCATGCGCTTGAGGCTGTCTTCCTCGCGCTCTTTAGCTAGCTGGGACAAAAGCTCGGAAAGCTCCTGGCGCAGAGTGGTCAGGGCCGACTCGGAGATGTCTGGCGCGGCCAGACTCAGCAAAAAAGACTCCACCTGCCTGTGCCCGCGAAAAGGCGAAAGGGCCTGCTCCGCCTCGGCGCGCAGGGTAGCCAGGGCGGCCTCGAGGCGGGCCTGGCGCTCCCGGTTTTCGCGGTTGGCTTTTTCTTCAGCCTCGAGGTTTTCCAGGTTGCGCTCGAGCTCGGCCAGTTCGGGTGGAATTCCACCTGCGTGCAGGGTCTCCAGAACCACGGCCAGGCGGGCCTGAAGGGGGGCGGTGCGGCCTGAGGGCAGCTCGAGGCGACCCAGCCGATCGGCCAGCCACTCGTAGCGCACCCGGGCTTCGGCCAGGGCCTCTGCGTGGGCGGCTTTGAGCAGCTCGGCAAAGGCATCCAGGCGCTCGCCCAGGGGGGTTCCGCCTGCCAGCTGGGCTTCCAGATCGGCCAGTTGGCTGGCCAGGTGGGGCTGGCTCAATAAAGCCGCGTAGCGCTCCTTGAGCGACTCAAGCTGACGGGCATCCTCGGCCACATCAATCTCGCGGATGCGCGACAGCTGCTCGGCAGACAGGGCATCGAAATCGAGGTCGATGACCAGCGCTTCATCGTCAAAGCCATCGGCGGCCTCACCCAGCACGACCGGCGCATCGATGGTGGGATCCTCGAGCACCACCTGTGGCTCGGTAGGGCTGTCCATCTGCGGGATATCCTCGATGGTGTCCAGGGTTATGGTCGCTTCGCTGGTCGGGTTTTGTACCACCGAGGACTCCACCAGCTTGCGCATGTCGGCGGCCAGGGCCCGCGCCCGCTGCACCTCGGCTGCGGCCAGGGTCTCTTGTGCGTGGGCCTCCTGGATTACCCGGATCAGGTTTTCCAGGCGACGCACCTTGGGGCCACCTACGCTCTGCACCCGCTGCAAGCTCATCTCGAGCTCGGTGATGTCTCGGGTCTGGCGCAGCAAAGCGGCCTGGAGCTTTTCCTCCAGCTGGGCCAGTACCTCCTGCCCCTCACGCAACAAAGACCGCACCGCCGAGGCTTCCGGGTCTTGCTTAATCACATTGATTACCCCGCGCAAGCGCCCTACCTCAGGCCAGTCCAGGTAGAGGCTGAAGCGCTTCAGACCCGCCTCGAGGTCCGCCAGTACCCCCCTGGCGTGGGCCGACAGCCCGCCTCCCCCCGCGCTGGCGGCCTTCTCGCCGCCAATGCCCAGTTCCTTTAGTATTTCTTCGATGTGGCTACGGGCCGCATTGGGGCTCATTTTGGTCTGTAGTTCGCGGTAAACCAGGCGTTTGAGAATCGTCTCGGCCTGGGATGCATCTAGTTTATCGGGACTTATACCCAACCGGCGCACCCCTTCTTCCAGAACCACCCGGGTGCGCTCCCCTAAAATCGGCTCGAGGGACTTACTAAGACTCTGATACAGCGACAAGCCCTGACCTCCAGTTAAAACCATAAGATACCCGTTCTCAAACCAGTGTATAGCCAACAGGGTTTTGGGGTTTGTTCAAAACGACACTGGAAGGCAGTTATACCGGATTCAAAAAGATAATCTTCAAACAAAAAGCGCTAAGAGGCTATCTTTTTGAATCCTAGAGCACTCCCT
>OGCI01001854.1_pt1 | contig 15947 bp, 11 predicted proteins | sample 1570021 | NCBI WGS metagenome assembly OGCI01 (sample SAMN06264664, study PRJEB24512) | hot springs metagenome | isolation source: Hot spring water | place: South Africa: Tshipise | collected 2015-06-21 | reverse complement strand
TCAGATTGAAGATCTGGGAGAGCTGGAAGGTTATCCTAACCGCAATTCACTTCCTTATATTGACCTGTATGGTCTCCATGGTATAAGGACGATGATTCGGGCGACGTTAAGAAATTCTGGTTGGTGCGAAACGATGAAGGCAATTGTTGATCTCGGCTTGATAAAAGACGATAACATTCGCAATGACATTGGCGGAATGACCTATTCTCGCTGGTTGCGAGAGTTTGTACCGGGCAAAGACGACCTGCGCTCGGATGTGGCAGCACGTCTGGGGATACCGGTTGATAGCCCGGTGTTAAAACGACTGGAATGGCTGGGGCTATTTGCAGAGCGACCGCTCGGGCTGAACAGCGGTTCTAATCTGGACATCCTTGCTCAGACGATGCTGGAAAAGATGAGTTACAAACCCAGAGAACGGGATATGATTGTTCTGCATCATCAATTTGAGATTAAGCATCCGGATAAACCGGGTGAAAGGATAACTTCTACCCTGATTGATTTTGGTGAACCGGATGGCGATTCGGCAATGGCGCGGACCGTAAGCCTGCCGGCAGCGATTGCGGTCCGGATGATTCTGGACGGAGAACTTAAACTTGTCGGAGTGCAAATTCCGGTTTCGCCCGAGATATATCAACCGGTTCTTGCCGAGCTGGAGCGGCTTGGCATTCGGTTTAAAGAAAAGGAAGAAAGGCTCGGTTAGGGGTTACCTTCTAAAGTAAATTCCGGAAACGAGAACCAGAAACCGGTTTGCTGAATGTGGTCAATTTCCGCCTGGAGAATATCCATGTGAGCCTGTTCCATTTCCGCAAGACGGATGAAAATCGGGCGGAGGTTTTCCAGTGCGGTGTTTTCTGCTTCCTGGCGATAGAAATTGCGTGCTTCTTTTTCTGCCTCCAGCGCTACCAAGAGGGCATCAAGCCGGTTCTGGCGTTCCCTGCCTTTTATGCGCAAACTTTTCTCCGACAGTTTCGGAAGTAGTTTTTCAAACAGAGAGAGTGGCAACTGTGCCGGCAGAACTTTGCCTTTTTCCTGGAAAGATTGTATTTGTTCTTCGAGGATTTCGCGATGCCAGTATTCGTCCATTGCCAGCCGGATGAATATATCCTTTCCTGCGGTATCTTTTGTTTGCCAGGCAAGTTCCAGGTATCTTTTGAGACTTTCCTTTTCTATTCCGATCGCCAGAGTAAGAATTTCTAATGGTTGCATTCTGTTCGCCATCAGAAAAATGATATAACTTTACGCAGATAAATCAAATAAATCTTGACTTTTATTCAGGCTGTTTTAGAATTTACCTGTGAGGCGCCCGTAGCTCAACTGGATAGAGTGCCGGACTACGAATCCGTAGGTTGCGCGTTCGAATCGCGCCGGGCGCATTTTGATACTATGAGTATTTTGGACGTCAGCAAAGAAGATGAGCGATGGATGCGGGTAGCACTGATGGAGGCGGAAGCCGCACTGGAGGAGGGAGAGGTTCCTGTTGGCTGTGTGATTGTAAAAAATGGTTTACTGATTGGCAGGGGGCACAACCGGGTTGAGACTTTGAAAGACCCTACCGCACATGCTGAGATTCTGGCATTGACCGCAGCAGCAATAAAACTGGCTAACTGGCGATTAACCGGCGCCACTGTTTATATTACATTAGAACCATGCTTAATGTGTACCGGTGCGCTGGTGCTGGCAAGACCGAAAAGGGTTGTTTTTGCCAGTCCGGACCCGAAATTCGGGTGCCTGGGTTCGCAATATGATATTGCTGGCGATAATCGTTTTAATCACCGCTTTGCTGTAACCGCCGGCGTGCTTTTGGCAGAATCAGCAACCCTGCTGCGCAATTTCTTTAAAATTCAGCGACAGTTAAAAAAGGGAAGAGCCTAATTGGTTTTAAAGGAGAGATGGCCGAGTGGACGAAGGCGCGTGACTCGAAATCACGTATACCCTTCACAGGGTATCGGGGGTTCGAATCCCTCTCTCTCCGGGTGTTTTGAGAAGGTGAGGAAATTTTGAACGAATTAACGCCGAGAATGCTATTAACTTTTATTTTCCTTTTGTCCGGTATTGCGTCCGGCGAGAGGTTGATACTTACCCGAAAACCCAATGTGTCGCGCAGCGAACAGGTTGAATTTAGTAAACGACTGATCCCGGCGCAAACGGTCATGCAAAACCGAACCGCACCATTTGCTCGTTTTCGCTATCATATTTCGGATAAAGATCGGGCGCGGATTGAAAAACTTCGCAATGATGGTGTGGACACAGTGCGGGTTCTGTGCTTGAGGGTGGAATTTGTTGAAGATACTACACCTCTGACAACCGGCAATGGTAAGTTTGACACGCTGGGTTTTCTTTCTCCTGATTCAGGATTGTTTTACGACCCACCGCATTTCAAAAGGTACTTTGAAAGGTTGATGGAGGGGTTACGGAGTTATTATCTCGCTCAGTCTCTGGGTAAACTTTATATTGAGTTTACCGTTATGCCCGGGGGCGAAAAAGACGCCTACCAGTTGCCCAGACAGATGCAATATTACGGAGATACCATTTCTTATGAGGGGATTGAGTTTGGTTTGGTGCGTTTAATGCGGGATGCACTGAAGGTTGCTGATGCTGATCCGGCGTTCAGATTCAGTGATTACGACGAAATTATTATCTTCCACGCCGGGAGCGGTTTACAATCCGACTATGCGGCGGATGGGAAATGGGACAGCCCTTATGATCTCTTGGCAGGAGAGATCCCGTCCGGGGCGTTAAAGGCGTATCTCGGTGTACCTTATATCCTGGTTGATTCAGGAAGGACACGTGTTGAACAGGCAACTGTTCTACCCGAGATGATGCGACAGGATACGCTGACCGAATTCGGTCAGACCAATCTTGCCGGTATGATAGGACTGGCGGGTACGCTGGCACATGAATTTGCCCATCTACTGGGCGCTTATGACCTTTATGATGTTACCGGCACTACAATGGGTGTCGGAGCGTGGAGTCTGATGGGTTATGGTGGCTGGTTAGGCGATTACGCCGCCGGTGCTCCCCCCGGTGTTCTCCCTGCATTTCTTGATGCTTATCATCGTGTCGCGCTTGGTTTTATAAATCCTATTGTTATCAATATACCTACTGACTCAATCCCGGTATATGCAGCAGCGATGGACACAGCGGTTTTCGCTAACCGTCCCGATACACTCTTTCCGACGGCAATCAAGATACCGATAAATCAATACGAGTACTTTTTAGTAGAAAACCGTCAAACTGAAATAAGCCGACCGGATACAATTATTGTTGATGTTGATGATGGGGTTGTGATTGGTGTTGAATCCAATGAGTATGATTTTTTCCTGCCGGGTTCTGGCATTCTAATATGGCATATAGATGAACGAGTAATCGCTGACTATGGACCCTACAACGCAATTAATATTGACCCGCGACGTAAAGGAGTGGATATGGAGGAGGGGGATGGAATTCAGGATTTTGACGTTCCTTACTGGGAAACATACAACTACCAGTATGAGGTTTACGGTTACAAGTTTGACCCGTTTTCCTTGACGGGGTATAACAACAAGTTTAATGCCAGGACTAACCCTAATAGCGATGGTTACACGGGAAAGACATTCCTTTCGTTAGAAATTATCGGTGAGCGTGACACTACTGTGCGACTGAAGGATACGTTGATTTTTATAAATGTTGGCTGGGATTTGTACCAGACCGGTTTTCCGGTTGATCAGGGCAGGGGTTCAAGTTTCCTTTCAGCATTTGCTGCGGATATTGATGAGGATGGTACAATTGAAATTATTACCGCGGATAGCGCCGGTCAGTTAAGCATCTGGCGACCGGATGGTAGCGGCTTCCGCTATCCTAATGGTGCTTTTGTCAATATTGGCAGTTCTATTGCTGCTGATCTGGCGGTTGGTAATGTTGCCCCGCACCCGGGACAGGAAATTGTCGTCGCCGGGGTTGATGGTAGAGTCCGGATTTATAACACTCAGGGGCTTTCGGTAGCGGTAATGCGCACCTTTGACCGGATAGACGCGGCACCGGTTTTAGTTGACCTGGATGGCGATGGGTTTAAAGATATTGTTGTTGGTTCCAATGATATGAAACTCTATGCCTGGAATTATCGCGGGGAGAATCTTTTTAACTTTCCAGTTAATATCGGTTCCGGGATTCGCGCACCGGTAGCGGTAACCGATACAGTCTTACCGAGAATCGCCCTGCTTACTGACGACAGCCGGCTGTTCCTCTTTAATCACGATGGTTCGGTAGTCACCGGTTTTCCTTTACTGCTGGGTAATTCGCCATTTTATAGTTCCGCTCAGCCAGTGATTGCCGATTTTGATCGGGATAGTATATTAGAAATTGCGGTGGTAGCAGGTGGTGAACATAACTATCGGCTTTATATTGTCGAACAGAATGGAACCATTATCTTTCAATCGCAAGAATTGATAGAAAACCCATTTTTCGGAACGCCAGCAGTTATGGATGTTAATAATGATGGGTATCTTGATGTTGTTCTTGCTGCCCGGCACAAGATTTTTGCATTTAACCGTAACGCCACTCTGGTGACCGATTATCCTCTTGTTCACGATTCCACCTACGAGGTTAAAGAACTGGTTGGTAACTGGATAGTTACCTACGATGTTTCATTTAATTATGTATCCTCACCAATTCCGGTAGATTTGAACGGTGACGGACAGCAGGACATCGTTATCGGTTCACCGGAATACGGTCTTTTAGGATATAACGGAATCTCAGGCAGGATAATGAATTACTTCCCGCTGATGACCACTGCCGGAGTAAGAGCCACACCGCTAACTTATGATATAGATGGGGACGGTAAACTGGAAATTGCCGTCGGCGCCGATAATGGTATTTTCTATGTCTGGAAAATTCCTGATGCCTACGCCAATGAAAATTGGTTCTGCATCTATCGCGACCCCTGTCATACCGGATTAGTCCCGGTTGCACAATTACCGGCGTTACCCCCTTCTTCCGCACCGACTTTAGCCTCTTTTTATCTTTATCCCAATCCCGCAAAGAGAGAAGTTCAAGTACGGTATCGTCTTGGGGAACTGAACGACGTGCAGGCATGGATAATGGTTTTAAATTTAAGTGGACAGCCAGTTATAAAAGAGTTTGAGACCCGGGTTACTCCTGGTGTGGATAACGAGACCTTTCTTGACCTGAAGGGGATCGCACCTGGGCTTTATATTGTGCGTCTGCGAGTAAAGACCCAGGAAAAAGAGGAGATAAAGTTTACTAAACTGGCAATCCTCAGATGATCATCGTCTCATTTCTTTCCATACTGTTGCTAACGGGTTTGCCACCAGATTTTTTTCACCGCGGGAGTTACATTATAGCAGATTCAATTCTGGATAGATATTGCGCTTCTATTGTTAAACAGAGAGAAAGAAAAAGTTATCCCGGAAGATTTTCAAAAGATAGCGTTATTCGTCCGGACTTTCTGTGTAATGATGATACAGCCGGAGGTTGTAAGCAGATGGTGCCCGATATCGCTGCCGGCAGGGACGGAACATTTATCATTTGCTGGTGTGACTTTCGTGATGGTGATGCTGATGTGTGGTTTCAGCGGTTTGATTCAACCGGGCAACCTTTAGGAAGCAATGAGCGAATAAACACCGATGTAACTCTGGGATGGCAGGGAGACCCGGCAGTAGGAATATCTCGGGAGGGTTGGTTTCTTTTTTCCTGGGAAGATCGCCGTCAGATAGGAAATTCTGATGTGTTCTGTCAGCGTTTTGCTGGCGAGGGTCTAAGGGTGGGAGATAATTTCCGGGTAAGTGATTCCACTGCTTCCGGTGACCAGAGTATTTCCGCACTGCATATCGCTCCGAATGGAACTACGCTTGTGGTATGGGATGACCGGAGACATGGTCTGGGGGGTGATATTTTTGCCCAGTGGTTAAATCCAGATGGTTCATTAAGGGGAGAAAATTTTCGGGTAAATGATGATGCAATTGGCTGGGCAAATCAATACGAACCTGATGTTGAAGGAGATAGTACGGGAAATTTTATTGTTGTCTGGATGGATGGTAGGGGTAGAAATTCCCGAGATTGGAATATTTTTGGTCAGCGTTTTAAAAACGATGGAACAAGGCTGGGCACTAATTTTCAGGTTACCACCGATGACAGTATTCAATGGGCACCGCGGGTTGCGGTAACACCCTCTGGAAGATTTCTGGTTTGCTGGGATGATTCTCGCAGGGGACAGTGGGATGTTTACGCTCAGTTTTTTAACAGTAACGGGCAACCAGTAGATACAAATTTTCGTGTAAACAGAGATGGGACGAACACGACGCAAAACGTGGGTGATGCAGCAGCAAATAGTTATGAAGAGTTTCTTGTCATCTGGACTGACGGAAGAAGTGGCAATGATGATATTTATGCGCAGAGGTTTAATGTTAACGGGGAACGTTTGGGAGAAGAAATAAAAATAAATGATGATAATGGAACAGCGCGCCAGTATTCTCCTGTGGTAACGTCGTCTTCTGATGGACGATACTGGATTGCCTGGGTTGATGAACGGGAGGGAAACCCTGATATTTATTCTCAGCGACTGACACGGGATGGAAGAAAAATCGGTAGTAACTTCCGCGTTAATAGTGATTTTGCCAGTTCCCATCAGCGTGTTTCATCAATAGGGATGGAAAGGAAGGGTAATATCTTAATTGCTTGGGAGGATGAAAGGGGTAGTTCCTGTGATATTTATTGTACGGTATTAGATTCACTGGGACGAGAGATTCAACCCAATCTAAGGGTTAATAATGACACATGGGGAGGTGCAGGACAGTATTACCCGAGTGCTGCCGGCGGCAATGGCAGATTCCTTGTTGTCTGGACTGATGGAAGAGATAACTGGAATATCTACGGTCAGTTTTTCGATCGGCAGGGGAGAATGCTGGGCGATAATTTCCGGGTTAATTCAGATTCGGGTGATGCTCATCAGTGGTATCCTTATTGTGCAATGGATTCCTTTAACCGGGCAGTGGTTGTCTGGATGGATTTCCGTGATGGAGTAACGAGAATATATGCCCGACTTTACGACCAAAATGGATTGCCGGTTGGAAGCGAATTTCCTGTGGCGGATACTGTGGTTAGCGGTTATTATGCAAGCGTGGCGATGAACTCTATTGGAAACTGGGTAGTAAGCTGGATGGATTACCGTGGCGGTAATAGTGATATTTACTGTCAGTTATTTCGTCCTGACGGCACAAAAATTGGGAGTAACATTAAAGTCAACACTGACGCGGGCAGTTTCTACCAGGGATTTCCTGCCTGTGCGATAAGTGACAATGGTAATATTGCTATTGCCTGGGAAGATACGAGGAACAACAGTTATGATATTTACTTACAATGGTTTGATTCACTGGGTACGCAGCTGGGAGACAACGAAAGGGTAAACGATGATCCCGGTGGGGTGGATTGTTATTCTCCCAGTTGCGCCTTTGACCAGCAGGGCAGACTCGCAGTTTTGTTTAATGACGAAAGAGAAAATCCCGGTAATCCGCAGATATATTGCCAGCGGTTCAAGGAAGACAGGACGAGGATTAGTTACAATGCCAAGATAAACGAACCCAATTTGTTTCCGAAAAACACCCATTGGACTGTAGGACAGAGTATTGCCGCAAATAACTCAAGAGTTGTTTTTACCTGGACCGACAACCGGCGCCACCTGGGCTGGGACATTTACGCCAAAATCACTGATTGGAATCTGATTGCAATAGAAGAAAATATAGTTGGAAAGAAGACAGAGAAAATGCTTATGCCAACGGTAATACTTAAACATAAGCAGATTAAATTTCCTCCCAAAACGATGGTAGAGATATATGATGTTAGCGGGAGAAGAATAAAGAAAGTATTTAGTGGTAACGAAGGTTTACTGGTAGATTTTAGATCGTTCACTTCCGGGGCGTATTTCTGTATCTTTACTCAGGAGGGGCGCGTGGAAGCAAGAAAAATAATTATAAAATAATTGGAGGTGAAAAATGAATATTATTATTTCCATTTTTGTGATAATGCTACCAACTGCTGAACATAGCGTAAATCGAGGAACTGCTTCAATAGTTTCAGCGGTGCTACCCGGAATGGGGCAGATGCTATCCGGAGCGCAAACCCGGGGCGAAGTAATGCTCTGGGTGGACGGTGCTCTCTGGGTAACATGGGCGGGTTTTTCTTGGTATCGGACTACTAAAGAAGAGGATGCCAGGTTGGTAGCCAGAAGTCGTGCCGGAGCAGATATTAGTATTAAAGATCCGAAATACTACAGACTTTTAGAACGGTATAATAATGCCGAGGAATATAACGAGGACATTCGTCGGGAAGCGAGAGAATTGTATCCTGATGACCCGGATGCCCAGCGCAGGTATTATGAAAGTCGAGGGTATTTTGGCAATGGGCAGTGGCACTGGGATTCCGATTCCACCCGCATCTACTCTTACTGGCAGAAGCGAAAACAGGCGCGAGCAGCGGGGATGACAGCAAGTTTTTTGGCTGCGGGTCTGGTTTTAAATCGGCTGGTAAGTTTTATTGATTGTATGTTTTTCCTTTCCGATAATACCAGGGAGCCAAGACTCGGGGTTAGAACAACTCCTGACCAGAATGGTCTGGTTGTGTGCTGGCGGTTTTGACCGATGAAAGACTCGGCAACATTGGTTGATTACCTGGTAATTGGTTCCGGAATTGCGGGTCTGTGGTTTGCCTGGAAGGCAGATCGTAACAAAAGAATTCTCATTGTGACCAAAAAAGACAGTCCGGAATCAAACACTAACTACGCACAGGGGGGAATCGCTGCTGCTGTAGCAGAAAACGACGCACCCAGGTTGCATTATCAAGATACTGTTAGAGTCGGTTCCGGGCTCGCTCATCCTGATGTTGTTACGCTGGTGACTGCCGCAGGACCGCGATTAGTGCGAGAACTGTGGGACCTGGGAATTAAGTTTACTACCCGCAGGGAAACAGATGGAAAAGTAGAATTTGATTTGGGACAGGAGGGGGGGCATCGACGGCGACGCATAGTTCATGCTCGAGATGCCACCGGATTTGAAATAGAACAAGGGTTATTAAAAGCGGTCAGGGCACGGGGAGATGTTACCATATGGGAAGAACATCTTGCGGTTGACCTGCTTATTGATGAAGAAAGGAAGTGTTGTGGTGCTGATGTACTCGATAAATCAACTGGCGAATTGAAAAGAGTATATGCCCGCTTTTGTCTTTTAGCGACGGGGGGCGTTGGTCAGGTCTATCGTCATACGACAAACCCCGCTATTGCTACTGGCGACGGTATTGCGATGGCATATCGTGCCGGTGCCAGAATCGCTAATATGGAATTTATTCAATTTCATCCTACCACTCTTTTCGGTCATAGAATTAATGATCGAGTTTTCCTTATATCTGAGGCAATCAGGGGCGAGGGCGCGGTTCTAAAAACTATTGACGGTAAAGATTTTATGCCCGCATATCACCCCGATGGTTCACTGGCACCAAGGGATGTTGTTGCCCGGGCAATCGCCACCGAACTTGCCAGGCGAGGCGAGGAGTTTGTGCTTCTGGATTGTACCAGCATTGAACCATCAAAGTTACGCGAACGTTTTCCTAACATTTACAAAACCTGTCTTAGTTTTGGGATTGATATTACCAGACAACCAATTCCGGTTGTACCGGCAGCTCATTATGTCTGTGGTGGGATTGTCGTTAATACCTGGGGAGAAACGTCTATCAAAAGATTATTTGCCGCTGGTGAATGTGCCTGTAGCCGGTTACACGGTGCCAACCGTTTAGCTTCAAATTCGTTGCTGGAGGCGCTTGTTTTTGCCGAAAGGGCAGCAATGAAAGCAAATGAAGAAATTGTTGAAGAAGAATCTATTTCTTTTGAACGTTTAGGTGGTGGAGATAGGATTTCTTTTATTAAAGAAGCAGGGCACGATAAACAGGCGGTAATAGATGAATTGCTTAACCGACTGCGTAATTTAATGTGGTATTACGCGGGGATTGTACGTTCCGACAGTGGGTTGAGGGAAGCGGATGTACAGCTGGCGAGAATGGCGGCTGAGTTGGAACGGTTTATTCCGAAAAACATTTCTATCCCGATTCTGGAACTGCGGAATATGATTACAGTAGCTAAATTAATAGTTGCATGTGCATCACGGCGTCCGGAATCAAGGGGGTTGCATTATAATCAGGATCACCCTTTTCCTGATGAGCGGTTTGAAAGGGATACAGTGGTTTCAAAGGACGATCTGGGTTTCGTCGTTTGACGCTAAAAAAAAGCAAGTCTACGGATTTTGACAAGTTTCCAGTTTTAGTTGAATTCAGTCATTATTTACTTGTTGAACGGGGGGTTAGTAAAGTCTCGGTGGATTGTTACCTGACTGATGTCAAACAATTTCTTTCAGACAATCCGAAAATTGCCGGCAATTTACATTTATTGAACACGGCGATATTAAGACGGTTTATCCGAAAGATGTCAGAGTTTGGTGCCGCGCCGGCAACTGTTGCTCGTAAGTTAGTATCTTTGCGAATATTCTGTGAATTTCTGGAAAGTGAGATGCAGTTAAGTCCCAATCCTGCAGAAGATTTAAAACTCCCACGGCAAAGGAGAAGATTGCCCGAGACATTAACCCAGAGCGAGATAAACCAGTTAATTCAAGACACTGAAAAGGGAAAAAACTATTTTTGGGGATTACGGGCAAAGGCGCTTTTGGAAGTTGGTTATGGAGCGGGTTTACGGGTGTCAGAACTGCTGAATTTGAAGATTTCTGATATTGACCTTCAGGAACGTTTTGTTCGCGTATACGGAAAACGCTCCCGGGAAAGATTTGTCCCGCTGGGGAAACCGGCAATTGACGCGGTTAAAGATTATCTTGCTTTCGGGCGAGGATATTACGTCCGGAAGAGGGTGAGTCCGTATTTATTTATTAACAGGCGGGGCGAGAAACTGACGAGAATGGGGTTCTGGAAAATCCTGAAGACCTGCGTTACTCTTGCTGGAATTGAACGACGCGTTACTCCTCATACCCTTCGGCATTCATTCGCCACTCATCTTCTGGAAGGTGGGGCAGATTTAAGAGCTGTGCAGGAGATGCTGGGACATGCTAATATTGCGACCACACAGATTTATACTCATGTAGATCGTGTTTATCTGCGGGAGGTGTATCGGACATTTCATCCTCGAGGATAGCGAATTTAAACAATCAAAACGCCAAAGGTTCCCCGAACAACCCTACCAATCTTTCTTGCCCCTGGAATTTTACGCAATACCTCTTCTCCTTTATCGGGGTTAACAAATATCACCATTCCTATACCCATATTAAATGTGCGATACATTTCTTCTTCCGGGACATCTCCTAATTTTTGGAGCACCTGAAAGATTGGGGGGATGCGCCAGGATGATTTTTTGATTATACACGACGTTTCCGCGGGAAGGATGCGCGCAATGTTGTCATAAAAGCCGCCACCGGTTATATGGGCAAGGGCTTTTATTTTTTTCAGCAAAGGGTAAAGGACTTTTAAATATGAGCGGTGAGGACGAAGCAGTTCATTTCCTAATGATCGTTTTAATCCCTTGATTTCTGAGTGTACTGAAAGGTTGTGTCGTTCAAAAAAAACCTTGCGGGCGAGGGAGTACCCGTTGGTATGCAGCCCATTGGATGGTATACCAATGAGCCAATCGCCGGGATTCAATCTTTCCGGGTTGACAATATTATTAAACTCTACCCCTCCCACGATAAATCCAACGAGGTCAAAGTCTCCTGCAGGATAAATATCGGGCATCATCGCTGTTTCGCCACCTATGAGAGCACAGTTATTCTCCTGGCATGCTCTGGTTAATCCCTTTACTATCGCAAGCAGCTGATTGCTGGAGAGATCGGAATGGGCAATATAATCAAGAAAGAAGAGCGGTCTTGCCCCCAGAGTAAGAATGTCGTTAACACAGTGATTGACAATATCTATTCCTACAGTATCGAACTGCTGCATTTCCCTTGCTATTAAAATCTTTGTTCCCACGCTGTCACAACTTGCCACTAAAACTGGATTTTTACCGCTTGGTGCTTTAAACAATGCACCGAAAAGTCCTATTTCGGAAAGAACTGCGGGAGAAAATGTTGAACGAACCATTTTGCCAATAGCGTTTTTGACTTTATTCATTCGGTTGATGTCTACACCAGCATCACTATAGCGCATAGGTTAAAATTTAATTAATGCTTACCCCTGGTCAAGAAAAACTCCTGTATGGATTTAGATGTCAGTAGCAGAAAATGGATACTCGAGACATGGTTGTAAAACATATCCGAACCAAATTTCCGGTAAAACACGGATTAACATCAAGAGTAATAAACAACAATCACGTTAGAAATAGTAAACCGGTTGAACGATTATCTTAACAGATGGAACAAGGCGTTCTTATAATTCTAAATTTGAATCTAATATCATGGTAGAGGTTAAATTAGATGATAATTCCCGGGTAATCCCCGGGATAACTTTTTAAACTATTTTCCAGCGCTCGATTTAAGATAACCGCCGGTAAATAAATATGTTAACCATAGTAAACCATCACCGGGATGTGTTCTTTCACGTCTATAAATAATTAGCGTAAGAAGTTGTTTAACAGCAGGGATGGATGATTTTTAGTAACCCCAGCGACGGGTGCGTTTGCCCCAGGTTTCCTGATACACAAGGGTAATAATAAGCTGACCGATAGTTTCCTTAAGAACACCGGATGGCGTGTTGCCTTTACGGGACACTATCCTTCCGGTCAGGTCAATAGCACCAAAATGGAGTATGGGGAAAGATGTACCAATGGTTAGGGCGTCCTCCTGAATTGTTCCTCCGGTAGTTTTAACCGGACAATACCATCTGCCCCGTGAGTAGGCAAGACGTAATGGGTGGTTAGAAGGGAGGAGATGGTCTATTCCGACCCTGCCATTCACCCCATTCTGATAGCCAGCGTTAAAACCATCAATTTTTGTATCGGACCATGGGTACAGGTCTATACCCAGATTAAGCTGAGTTTGGGGCAAAAAATTGATTGCCGTTCCCAGATGAAGTGTATGGGATAGTTGCAATTTGTAGGTACGAATTGAATCACCGGTTATTCCGTGGATATGTCTGACCCTGCGAGCGGTAATTGTCTTTGGAGGTTCATAAGTTACGGCGAATATAATTGGATTAAATTGAATTGTGGCACCGATGCGTGCCGAACTGGCAGAATAAGCAATTTCAATGGTATCAGTAGAAATTGCCGCCGACCCGATGTGAAAATGCCAGTTTTCCCGGGAACCACCAATCTGTTGTTGAAACTGAATTCCGATACAGAAATGGTCAAGAAATGATTGAGCGACTCCAGCGTTGAGAGAATAAATTCCGCCCCGACTCTGGATATGATATCGGGGTGTTGTATCGGATAATGATTCAGTCCAGATGTTAAAGTCCTGATTGAAGGATTCGTCGATGTTAAAGATAATCCTTGTTCGGGAAGGAAGAGGGATAGCGCCATAAAACGCTTCGGGTCTGACATTGCCTATTGCCCGGGTCATATTTCTTTCCCTGCCAATGACACCAATTCCTGACAGGGAAATACCCAGTATAGTTTTGTTAAGGCGGATATGAGCCCCCGGATTGTGAAACGAAAGGGCACAAGGACTTACAGTAATATTTCCTGCTGTTAGTTCACCCAAACCCTCGGTATTAAAGAAGGATTGAGCGGAGAGCGAATTAAATAGCAGAATCGGGATGATAAGGAGTGCAAAAAATGATCTACTCATCGGGTGAAACGGTCAGAAGGAGGAAGGATGTAATGGATTTTAAGCCGGGGAGCAGATGGCCCGGAGCGAAATATCTTTATGCGGAAAGGTTTGAGGTTTTCCGGTTCGGCGGTTAATAGCATCCCGTAATTAGGACAGGAGTCCCGGTAAGAAGCCCATTTTTGGATTAACCCGCTGATTTCAAATTTGATTACGCTATCACCATCCTTCGGAACATAACTGCTTCTGGCTGAAGGTGTTTTTTCAAATGCAGTGTATTTCCCTCGTTGAGAATATGATTCTGTTAAGCGATGGATACCAATCCAGAGCTTTTCAGACCGATAATAAAGGGTCTGGGGTTTAAAAGACAATTCGGCACGGGCGATGGTTGCAGAATCAGGTATTGATTCCAGAGCGAACCAGAGCCAGGTGCGAAAAGCGACACCCGAGCCAACAATTAATTCACCAGGGTTTATCCTTATATCAAGGGAGTCAATAATGTGGGCATCTTCCGATGCGTAATAAGTGCGTTTCTTGCCGTCAGCATAGGTAAAGACGATACGAGGAGACGTTTTGGTGACGGCAAGTGTTGCGATACTGGTGAAACCGGTATCTGACGGGAAAATAATTATACCATACGAATTTCGGACAAGTGTATTGAGATATTGCCGATTAAGTTCCACAATAGTAGAGTCCTTTTCCAGTCTGCCCTGACCTAGAGTAAAAGCCCAGTAATCTCCTCCTGGTCTCATCCAGCGGTTAGTGGAGTCAGCCATCCACCAGGTAACACCACTCGTTGCCCATTCTGTAGAGCAGGCACGACAGATAAAGTTCATCGGGGTGCTGTCCAATGGATAGAGAATTAATTGAACCGAGGTTACGGAATCAAGGGAACTGTCAGCGAGAGAAAAATTTATCAGCACCCTTGATTCGTACTGATTATCTTTTCCCAGAAGGAGGTAGTCAGCAAAGCCAAGCGGTACGAACCGGGCATAGGTATCCAGACTTTCCGGAATAAGTTCAATTGTTGACGTCTCGGGTAAATCGCGCATCTGCTCCGAACCTACCGGAAGGGTATTACAACCGATAATGAAAATGGCGAATCCAATTATAAGATGCTTCATTGGGTAGTTTCTTCTGAGGTTAATGCTTGGGCGATATGAAAGGATAACTGGTCTTTTACCGCCTGATAAGCGGTGCGGATCGCATTCTTTAACGCCTGGGGAGTGGAACGTCCGTGGGCAACAACGATATTCCCCTTTATGCCCAGCATCAGGGCACCACCATGTTCCTGATAGTCCATCCTGCCGATGAACTCTTCCAGCACCGGTTTTGATAACCAGCGCCGCAGACGATATTTTGATTCCGATTCAAGGTAGTCTGCCAGCAGTTTCCGGAGGATTTCCGCCAGCCCTTCACCGTACTTTAGCAGCACATTGCCAACAAAACCGTCACATACTACTACATCCACCTTTCCGGTAAGAATCTCATTTCCTTCAACATTGCCCACAAATTTCAGGTCACTCTGTTTGAATAGTTGATGTGTGTTGATCGTCAACTCATTTCCTTTTGTTTCTTCCTGTCCAATGTTCAAAAGTCCAACCGATGGATTGGCTTTGTGAAAGAGAAACCTTGCTGCAGTTGTTCCCATCATCGCAAACTGCAACAACTGAAATGGTTTGGTATCAACATTGGCGCCAACATCAAGAACCAGCGTACTCCCTTTTATTCTGGGGAAAAGAACCGCCAGAGTGGGACGATGGACACCGGGGATCGATCCCAGGGTCGTTAAAGCAAAAGCCATTACCGCACCAGTATTTCCAGCACTTACTACCGCATCGACCTTACCCTGCTTATGTAATTCCATGCAGAGAGCGATTGAGGAATTGCGCTTCTTCTTTATCACTTCATTGGGCGCCTCGTGCATCCCGACAACCTCGGGTGCCGGTACCAATTCTACCCGTTCCGAAGGTAAATTTTGCGTTTCCTCAATAATTTCCTGTTTACCAACAACGACCATGGTAATATCAGGAAATTCTTTGAGGGCTAATTCTACTGCTTCCAGTTCGGCTCGGGGGGCGTTGTCCGAGCCCATCGCATCGAGAGCAATCCGCACCGAATGTTACTCTTTTTCTTTTGTTATTTCTACTACCGGTTTTCCTGCATAATAACCACAGTGCGGGCAGACACGGTGGGGCATTTTGGGTT
>OGCI01001848.1_pt1 | contig 15977 bp, 13 predicted proteins | sample 1570021 | NCBI WGS metagenome assembly OGCI01 (sample SAMN06264664, study PRJEB24512) | hot springs metagenome | isolation source: Hot spring water | place: South Africa: Tshipise | collected 2015-06-21 | reverse complement strand
GACGGCTTATGCCCTGCTGCAAAGCAATCCCGATCCCAGCGAGCAGGAGATACGCCATGCTCTTAAGGACACTTTATGCCGTTGTGCGGGCTACCCGTCCATCTTACGCGCAGTCCAATCGGCTGCGCGACGACTGCGGGGCGAAGAACCCCTGTCTCCTGTTGTGGCACCAGTGGTTTCCAAAAGCGGCACGCCCCTTCCTCCGTTGCAAGTAGTGGGCACTCTCCAGCCCCGCCCTGACGCGGTTGAAAAAGTTAGCGGCACAGCCAAGTTCACCGATGACCTAAAATTTCCCGGTATGTTGCATGCGCGGGTCAAACGGGCGATGGTCCCCCACGCCATTCTCAAACGTCTCGATGTCGAAAAAGCCCGTGCCTTGCCCGGCGTTCAAGCTGTGCTCACTGCAGCGGACATTCCGGGGGAGAAGAATCACGGTTTGGTGATCTTTGACTGGCCGATCATGGTGGGAATTGGCGAACGAGTGCGCTATGTCGGCGATGCTGTAGCGATTGTCGCTGCTGAGAGCCGCGAAATCGCCACCCAAGCCTTGGACTTGATTGAAACAGAGTATGAACTGCAAGAAGTGATTGCCGACCCGGTGCGCGCCCGTCAGCCCGATGCCCCACAATTGCACCCCAATGGCAATCTGCTCAAACATATCAAAGTCCGTAAAGGCGATATGGAACAAGGGTTCGCAGAAGCGGATTTGATCCTTGAACATACCTTTCATACCGCCATTACCGATCATGCCTTTATGGAACCAGAATGCAGCATCGCCCGCCCCACGCCCGATGGACGCATGGAAATTTATGTTGGCTCGCAAATCCCTTACGCCGATCGCAATCAGGTTGCGCGCGCTTTGGGATGGGAAGATGAGCGGGTACATGTCATTGGGCAATTGATGGGCGGAGGCTTCGGCGGCAAGGAAGATATTGCCGGACAGATTCACGCTGCCCTGCTCGCCCATGCCACCGGGCGACCGGTGAAATTGCTCTTTGACCGTCATGAGAGCCTCTTGGTTCATCCCAAACGTCACGCTACCCAGATTCGCGTCAAAACGGGCGCCAAACGCGATGGTCGCTTGACAGCCGTGGAAACGGAACTGTATGGCGATACCGGTGCTTATGCTTCGCTGGGGGAAAAAGTGCTGACTCGCGCCACGACCCACTCCTCAGGCCCCTACGAAGTTCCCCATGCGCGCGCCGATTGTTATGCCATGTACACCAATAACCCCCCTGCGGGTGCTTTTCGCGGCTTTGGGGTTACCCAGTCAGCTTTTGCGATCGAAAGCATGATGGATATGCTTGCCCACACCCTGCAGATTGACCCAATCGAGTTGCGCCGGCTCAATGCCCTGCGCGTTGGAAGTGTCACCAATACCGGGCAGATCCTGCGGGAAAGCGTGGGGTTATTAGATTGCATCGAAATCGTCGCCAAAGAACTCAAACAGCGGGCAGGGGATCAACCCTTTGCGGCTCGCATCGTGGATGGACAACCGCACCTCAGGCGGGCATGGGGTTTTGCGGTTGCCTATAAAAACACCGGCTTAGGTGGCGGCGCGCCGGACAAAGCAGGAGCGGAGGTTGAGCTCCACGAAGATGGTTCTCTGGAGGTGCGCACTGCTTCCGCGGAACTGGGACAAGGCTTGGTTACCGTCTTGCGTATGATCGTTGCTGAGGAGTTCGCCCTCCCCCCTGAACGCGTGCGTGTGCTGGTGATGGACACCGACCTGACACCCGATGGCGGTCCTACCACGGCTTCTCGCCAAACCTTTGTGACCGGCAACGCTGCTCGCTACGCAGCCAAATCATTGCGGGAAGCTCTAGCCGCCTCGTTGGCTGAGAAGTTCGACATCCCCCCCGACCGCATCCGCTTTGTCGAGGGTTTAGCCCAAGTCAATGGACACAGCTTAACGCTCAGCGAAGTAGCCAAGATCGTCCGTCAGGAAGGGCGTACTCCCAAAGCTTTTTACGAATATTGGGCACCCAAGACTCAACCCCTCGGCACTGGCGGAGATATGCACTTTGCTTTCTCCTTTGCTGCTCAGGCTGCCGAAGTGGAAGTCAACACTTTAACCGGCGAAGTGAGCGTCCTTGAAGTAATTTCTGCCTTTGACGTTGGCAAAGTGATCAATCCCCTTGGATTGCAAGGACAATTCGAGGGGGGCATTATGATGGGCATTGGTAATGCCCTCACCGAACATTTCATTGTCGAAAATGGGGTCGTTTTCACCGATCGGCTGGCACGGTATCGAATGCCTTCTATTGTACTAACCCCCAAAATCACTGCTTATGCAGTCGAACACCCCGTTGAGGCCGGCCCGTATGGTGCCAAAGGCGTTGGAGAAATTGTCAGCATTCCCACCACCCCAGCGATCACCAACGCCATTTACAACGCCGTCGGTGTGCGCATTGACCGTTTGCCTGTCGATCAAGAAGTAATTGTGCGAGAGCTGACCCATGCCTGAACTGCCGCGTTGGTTGCAATGGGCGCGGGAAATTCAAGCCCTCGCCCAGACCGGTTACCATTACTCGACCGATGAATATAACCGCCAAAGATACCAACGGCTGATAGAGATTGCCGCTGAGATGGTCAGTGAAGCAGCAGGATTGAACTACGAGAAAGTTTTTTGCCTGTTTCGTGAGCCTGTTGGCTATGCCACACCGCGCGTGGATGTCCGCGCGGCAATATTTCAGGATGATCGTTTGCTCTTGGTGCGCGAGACAGCGGATGGCGGTTGGACCATGCCCGGCGGCTGGGCAGATGTCGGAGATGTCCCCTCGGAAGCTGCGGAGCGGGAGGCTTTCGAGGAAGCCGGTTTTCGCGTCAAGGCGCGCAAGGTTATCGGCGTTTATGATGCCAATCGAGTGGGACCCTTGGAGCTGTTCCACGCCTTCAAGATCGTTTTTCTGTGCGACATAATTGAAGGAAAGCCAACTCCTAGTCACGAAACCAGCGAAGTGGCTTTCTTCGGTGAAGGTGAGATCCCTTCTGTGCTCTCGGGGGAGCGCACATTGCCGCGCCATATTGCTGATGCCTTCCAAGCGCACGCCGACCCTTCACTGCCCACGGTGTTCGATTAAGCTTGAATCGGTGGCTAAAAGCGCTTTACAAGTAAATACGTGTTGGTGTTCTCCGTGTCTTGGAGTGAGAAAACTGAAAGCCAAACACAAAGACATCAAGAAATCGGAAAGTAATCTTCGCGCCCTTCGGGTCATGGTGTGAAAAGCAGCAACTCTCGAAGAAATCTTCACCATAAAGATTCAAACGATCCTATTCTCAGGAAAGCGAGGACGAAATGATCATTACGAACGGCAAACTGATCACTTGGCAAATGGAAAATATGCTACTAGAGGAGATGGCGGTTCGCATTGACGATGGACGCATCGCAGAGATTGCTCCTCAGGGCGAATTGCTCGAACGGTATCCGGATGAAGAAAGGTTGGACGCCCAGGGGCAATATGTCATGCCCGGCAATATTTGCGCCCACACCCACTTTTACGGCGCCTTTGCGCGCGGGATGGCAATCCCTGGAGCACCTCCCAAGGACTTCCCCGAAATCCTACAAAAACTGTGGTGGCCGCTCGATCGTTCTCTCACCCTCGAGGATGTGCGCCTTTCCACGCAGGTTATGGTAGCCGATGCTATCCGTCATGGCACCACCACCTTAATTGATCATCACGCTTCTCCCAATGCCATCGAAGGTTCTCTCGATGTGATTGCTGAAGAAGTGGAAAAAGCCGGCTTACGAGCGGTGTTGTGCTATGAGGTCACCGATCGCGATGGAGCAGAGAAAGCTCAAGCCGGCATCGAAGAGAACCTGCGTTTTCTGAAAGCCTGTGAAGACGGCAAGCGCCGCCTCGTGCGAGCGACCTTCGGCTTGCATGCCAGCCTGACCCTATCCGACGCAACCTTGGAACGTTGCCGAACTTTAGCTCCTGCAGGGGTTGGCTTTCACATTCATGCCGCCGAGTCCGATGCAGATGAATACGATAGTTTAGCCAAGTCGGGGTTACGGGTGATCGATCGCCTTCATCGGCATGGCATTCTAGGCAGGAACACGATCTTAGCTCACTGTGTCCATGTGGATGCGCGCGAGATGGAAATCTTAGCCAAAAGCGGCTCGTGGGTCACTCACCAGCCGCGGTCGAATATGAACAATGCTGTGGGGGTAGCGCCGGTAGAGTCACTCTTACGCATCGGAGTTCCCGTCTGTCTGGGCACCGACGGTTTTTCGTCCACGATGTGGGAGGAGTGGAAATTTGCCTATCTGGTGCAAAAAGTTTGGCATCGCGACCCGCGCCGTATGCCAGCCAATTTGATCGCTGACATGGCGATCTACAACAACGCTGCCCTAGCAGGACGCTTTTTCAGCGAAGCGCCGCTCGGCATTCTTCAAGAAGGGGCCTTTGCCGACCTGATCTTTGTCGATTATCACCCCCACACCCCGTTGACAGCAGGCAACCTGCCTTGGCACATCGTCTTCGGCTTCCATGAGAGCATGGTGACAACCACGATCGTGAACGGGAAACCCCTGATGAAGGATCGCAAACTCCTCACAATCGATGAAGCAGCAGTTGCGGAAGCTGCGCGGGATTTCGCTCCTCGCGCTTGGCAGCGCTATCAAGCCAATGTATTAGGCAGTGTTGATTAATCCACTAGAGTGAGGTGATTTTAGGCTTATCTAGTTCGTGGGTTTCGACAAGCTCAATCCGCAGCCCTCATCCCCTGCCCTTCCCCCTTTTGGGGGAAGGGAGCTGGATCCCTCTCGCCCAAAATGGGCGAGGGTCCGCGGGTGAGGGTGCGGGGTGAGTAGGACGTCAGGCCGTATCGAGGCCTGATATATACTTTTGTGCGCTTTTTACACCGCAATCGTCTTCGATTGGGTTATCATTGACGCGAATCTCAAAACAGGAGTGATGAATGGATCAATCCAAACCGATTGTGGCGATCTTGGGTGGCACAGGTAAAGAAGGACCTGGTTTAGCATTGCGCTGGGCAAAAGCTGGTTACTCCATTCTGATCGGCTCCCGCCAAGCGGAAAAAGCTCAAGCCACTGCTGAGGAAATCAATCAAACCCTTGGTATTCAAACGGTAAAAGGTTATGAAAATGCCGAAGCAGCCCGCCGGGCTGATATTTGTGTGCTGACAGTGGTGCAAGCAGCCCATCTGGAAGCCCTTGCCAGCCTGAAGGAGGCTCTGCAGGGTAAGATCTTAGTGGATGCCACCGCACGGGTTGACTTTCGCGATCCGAAACCACCCACACCACCGGCAGCCGCCCGCCAAGCCCAAGACCTCTTGGGGGAAGGCGTTCGCGTTGTGGCTGCCTTCCAGAATGTGCCTGCGGCCGCCCTGCGCAAGCTCGACCAACCTGTACATAGCGATGTCCTAATTTGTTCTGATGATCTGAGCGCAGCCGAAACGGTCATTCAGCTTGCCCAAGATGGCGGGATGAACGCCTACTACGCCGGTGGCTTGGATAATGCCATCGTTGTTGAAGGGTTGACAGCTATGCTGATCAGCCTGAACAAGCATTATAAGGTCAAAACGGCAAGCATTCGCGTGGCGGGGTTGGAAGAGATGTAATTATTAGGTTGCTCCCTTCGATGATTGGTATAATCCCAGTGGCTCATTTCTCGACCCTGACAAGGTTGGGAATGAAAAGGCTGATGAGATGACAATGATCCTAACTCCCCTGCAGGGATTTCCCCTCGTAAAAAGCGGTGATGACCTCGTTGCGATGACCGTTGAAGCCTTGTCAGACAGTGGCGTGACCCTTGAAGCGGGGGATATTCTGGTTTTTGCCCAAAAGATTGTCTCGAAAGCCGAAGGCCGCTGGGTCAATTTGGCAACCATCTCGCCATCTCGCCGAGCCGCAGAACTCGCCCAGCAAATCGAGAAAGACCCCCGCTTGGTAGAACTCGTCTTAAGGGAAAGCCGATCTGTTCTGCGCACTCGGCCGGGTACGATTGTGGTTGAACATCGCCTGGGTTTCGTGTGCGCCAACGCGGGCATTGATCATTCCAACGTTGCCGGGTCGGGTACATCAGAAGAAGAGTGGGTTTTGCTCCTGCCCGAAGACCCCGACGCCTCCGCCAGGCGCCTTCGCAAGGGTCTCCAAGCCCATTATGGGCTTCCAATCGGGGTCATGATCATCGACTCCCATGGACGCGCTTGGCGATTGGGCACGGTAGGCGTAGCGATCGGTTTGGCGGGGGTGCCCGGTTTGGTAGACCTGCGGGGGAAAGCCGATTTGTACGGCTACCGCTTGCGCATAACCCAAGTCGGCGCAGGGGATGAGCTCGCCGCTGCAGCTTCTCTGGTCATGGGGCAAGCCGCAGAAGGGACACCTGTCGTGCATGTGCGCGGTTTCCCCTACCCCCTGCGTGAGGCAGCGTTAAGCGAGCTTCTAAGACCGCCAGAGCAGGATTTGTTTCGCTAAAGAAAAAAAACACATGGAGAAAAACTGGCAAGATTTTTGGAAGTCTCTAGACCGCCTTCTCGATGAGGGCGAAGTGATTGTGGATCGACCGCAAGGGATGATTCATGCCTGTTTTCCAGAGGCACGTTACCCCTTGGATTGCGGCTACCTCGCCCTGCCCCAGAGCGAAGCTGGCGAAGAAATGGATGTCTGGATAGGAAGTCTCTCCCCCTCACAGGTCTCTGCGGTGCTATTGGCAGTGGACGAACACAGTTTAGCATTAAACCGCAGTTTGGGGGTTGGCTTGAACGAAATAGAGCTCCAATCTGTGCTCGACTTTTACGGTCAGATTGGGTTAACCGCTGTCTCCTTGCGGCGTACACCGGATAGTCTGCGTCTGCTGACCGAGCGCCGCTCGGTGCGGCGTTTTTTAGAGCGCCCCGTTGAGCGGGCGCTGATCGAGCGCGCTATCGAACTGGCATGTTGGGCGCCTTCAGCGCACAACGAGCAACCTTGGCGGTTTGTTGTGCTGAGCAACGCAGCAGCGAGAGAGCGTTTGGCGCTGGCGCTAGGGGAAGCGTTCCGCCGCGACTTAATTGAACAAGGGTTGAGCCTGGATGAGATTCATCAACGCCTAGAGCGCTCGCGACAACGCATCCTCTCCGCTCCCCTTGCCGTATTGTTGTGCCTTTGCAAGGAGGATCTGCCTGCCGTCAGCACGGAACGCCAGCGGCAAGGTGAGCACGAGATGGCAATCCAAAGCGTTGCTTTAGCGGGCGGGCAATTTCAACTCGCCGCCCATGCCTTGGGTCTGGCAACAGTCTGGTTGTGCGCTCCTCTCTTTGCCCCCGAAGCAGCTCAACAAGCCTTGGACCTCCCCACCTCTTGGCAAGCTCAAGCACTGATTTTGGTTGGTTACGCCTCCGAGCGCCCTGTTCCCCCGCCGCGCAAATCCTTAGCAGAGGTCATGCTTTACCTATGAAAGTTGTCGCCTTGGCAGGTGGGGTCGGTGGTGCCAAGCTGGCCGATGGGCTGGCGCGCTGTCTGCCCGCCCAAGATTTGACCATCGTAGTGAATACCGCGGATGATTTCACCCATTTTGGCTTGCGAATTTGCCCCGATCTGGATACGATCTGTTACACCTTAGGCGGCATTGCCAATCCTGATACGGGCTGGGGGAGAGCAGGGGAAACGTGGAACACGTTGGAAGCACTGAAAACCTTGGAGGCGCCAACCTGGTTTCAACTAGGCGACCAAGACCTCGCCACCCATTTGGAGCGCACCCGCCGTCTAGCTGAAGGGGAGACCCTCAGCGAAATCACCCAATTCTTTTGCCAGCGCTGGGGGATTCAAGTGCGGGTTTTACCCATGAGCGACTCTCCGGTGCAAACCATTGTCGAGACCGACCATGGCGACTTGCCGTTTCAGGAGTATTTTGTAAAATATCGCTTTGAACCCAGTGTGCGCGGCTTCCGTTTTGAGGGGGCAACTCAAGCTGCCGCTGCGCCCGGCGTGCTCGAGGCGATCGAGAGCTGTGAGGTGGCGATCTTCTGTCCTTCTAACCCTTGGGTTTCGATCGATCCCATTCTAGCGATTTCGGGGATACGTCAGGCTCTATTGCGGGCGAGGGTCATTGCCGTTTCACCGATTGTCGGTGGCAAGGCACTCAAGGGACCCGCTGCAAAAATGTTCGAGGAAATGGGTATTCCGCCCTCTGCACAGGCTGTTGCCCTACACTATGGTTCGCTGCTCAAGGGGTTTGTATTGGACGTCGTGGATGCCGATCAAGAGGTGCAAATCCGTGCGCTCGGCTTAAAAACCCTCGCGACTGACACGGTGATGAAAAATCCGAACGATCGGCAGAGATTGGCAGAAAAGATCCTCGCCTTTGCTCGGCAGGAGCTAAAGGGATGACAATCTGGGCAATCGTGCCCGTAAAGCCCTTGCGCCGTGGCAAATCGCGCCTTTCAGAGGTGTTAGACCTCGATCAGCGCTGGGACTTAAATCGGCGTCTGCTTTGCCACACCGTCGCGGTGTTGAAAGAATGCGCACGAATCGGGGTCGTGATGGTGGTCAGCCGTGATAATGAAGCTTTGGCGTTAGCGCGCTCTTTAGGGGCGCGCACTTTATTGGAAAGCAAACCCGATGGGTTAAACCGAGCGGTTCTGGTGGCTACCCTCTTTGCTCAGCGCAGTCGAGCGCGAGCAGCCCTGATCCTACCGGCGGATTTACCCCTGCTCAATGAAGCAGTCGTTGAGACCTTCTTGAGCCGCGCTCAGGGAACTGAACCCTTTTTAGCTATTGCTCCAGACCGCCACGGGCGCGGCACCAATGCGCTCTACCTCGCCCCTCCAGCTCTACCTCGTTTCTGCTTTGGAGAAAATTCCTTCCAAGCCCATTGCGAGATTGCCGCTCAGCTCGGACGGCGGTGTGCCGTGATCGACTTGCCCGAGCTAGCTTTCGATTTGGATGACAGCGAAGACTGGAGATGGATGCAAACGCACTCTTTTTCTGCGCTGATAAGTGGCTAAGGTGTCTTAGTAGGAAGCTTTTAGGTTTTCACACCAAGAAACAAAGAACACCAGAGACCTGAGGGATGAGAGGCGCAAAAATCATTTATAATAGCGACTAATCTTCCCAACTTGGTCTAGGATAGGTGGCTCTCGTGGCAGATCAATCAACGCTCCTCAACCCCGACATCCCCTGCGGAAAACCCATGGATCTCTCCCAAATTATCCATTTACTCGGAGATTTACTCGGCAAAGTCATCTTGGAATTCGAGGGGGTCGCCCTCTTCGAGATGGTCGAGCGCATTCGAGCGTATACCAAAGCGCACCGATCGGGTGACCCGGAAGCCGATTCGCATCTGCGCCAGCTTCTCAAGCGCTTACAACCCGGCGAAGCGCAAATTATCACGGCTGCCTTCGCTGCCTATTTTGACCTTGTTAACCTAGCCGAGGAACGGTCACGACTGGATACCCTGCGCCAACGTCAAAGGGAAATCTATCCCCGCCCCGAACATGACTCGATCGGCGAAGCGATTGCCCTGCTCAAAGAACGCGGCGTCAGCGCCCAGCAGATGAGTGAGCTGCTGCAAAATCTCTCTATCGAGATCGTGCTGACAGCCCACCCCACCGAAGCGCGCCGGCGGACGATCCTCTCCAAATTGCAACGCATTGCCATGGCTCTCGAAGAATTAACCCAATATGCCTGCACGCCGCGCCAAGAAGCAGAGCTTATCGAGACGATTCGCGCCGAAATCACCAGCTTGTGGCTGACCGAAAGGGCCAGAGTGAGCAAATATGAAGTCACCGACGAGGTGCGCACAGGCTTATATTACATCGAAGAAGTCTTCTGGAATACACTGCCGAAACTCTATGATGATCTGGAGCTTGCTCTCGCCGAGCACTACCCCGGTTTAGCGGTGGAACAACCGTGGTTGCGTCTTGCTTCTTGGATCGGTGGTGATCGGGATGGCAACCCTAATGTCACACCAGAGGTAACGATCGAAACTTTGCGTCTGCACCGCGGTCTCGCCATCGAAAATTATCGCCGCGAATTAAGCGAACAAGCGCGACGGTTGAGCATCAGCGCCCGTCGCTTTCCGCTACCGCCACTGTTAGAAAAGTGGCTTCAAGAACGGCAACCTCTTCCCGAACACAGCCAGTATATCGCCAAGCGCTATGCCCACGAACCCTATCGGTTGATCCTGTCATTGCTGGCAAACGACCTTGCGCTGGCATCCCAAGCGGATATGAGGGCAAACCTGCTCTCGCCCCAGCCTCAACCCTCCCGCATCACCGTAGAACATTTACGTCGTCCCTTACGTTGGATCGAAGAGGCTTTGCCGCCCACGCTGCGCAAAAAGAATTTGTCCCGCCTTCAACAGCGATTGGCAATCTTTGGCTTGCACGCTGCTCGTTTGGATATTCGTGAGGACTCCAGTATGCTCAACCGCAGTGTGGGCGAAGTGCTCAGAGCTTTGCAAATCACCCCCGTTTTCGAGAGTTTGCCACCTGCTGAGCGGCTGGAAATATTAGTGAAAGCGTTAGAATCTGCCCCGCCGTCTTTGGCAGAGAACCCTGGTGTCACGGCAGAGACCGCTAAGACATGGGCGCTGTTCTCTCTGATCAATCGCGCCAGAAAAACCTATGGGGAGGAAATAATTGGTCCCTTGATCATCTCAATGACTCACGCCGCAGCCGACATATTGAGCGCTTTGTTGTTAGCTTGTTGGAGCGGCTGCGAGGCGGGTTTCCAGATCTGCCCCCTGTTCGAGTCTATCGCCGATCTAGAAAATGCGCCGCAGATTTTGCGCGAGCTATTCACCCTCCCTCTTTATCGCCAACATTTACAAACATGCCGCAACGAACAAATGGTTATGATCGGTTACTCCGACAGTAACAAAGACGGCGGCTTGCTGATGGCAAATTGGGCTCTCTATCGCGCCCAAGAGGAAATCGTCAAAGTGGCTCAAGATGCAGGCGTCAAGCTGACGATCTTCCACGGGCGGGGGGGCACGGTCGCCCGCGGCGGTGGCCCGACAAATCGGGCAATCCGCGCTCAACCAGCCGGCACGATTCAGGGCCGATTTCGGGTTACAGAGCAAGGCGAAGTGATCGCGGCGCGCTATTCCAATCCAGCTCTAGCCCATCGCACCCTCGAGCAGTTAGTTCATGCTGTCCTGCTCGCTTCTGCCCCCAATGGTCAAACTGCTGTTGAGCCAGAGTGGCGTTCTGCTATGGACATCATGGCAAAGCAGGCTTTTCTAACCTACCGTCAGTTGGTGAAGGGTGACCCTAGATTCTTGGATTTCTGGCAGGCAGTCACTCCCATTGACGTGATCAAACGCCTGCAAATCGGCTCACGTCCCGCCGCCCGCCAACCCGTTGCAACCATCGACAGTCTGCGCGCCATTCCGTGGGTTTTTTCGTGGATGCAGAGCCGCTATAACCTCCCAGGTTGGTTTGGGCTGGGAAGCGGTTTAGCAGCGTTAGGCGATGAAGTTCGCCTGAGCGAGATGTATAACGGTTGGCAATTCTTCCACGCCTTGATCAGCAACGCTGAAAGCTCGCTGGTGCGGGCAGATATGGAGATTGCCGCTCTTTACTTGGAATTAGTCTCGGAGCCGCAACAAGGCGAGCACTATTACCAAATCATTCGTGACGAATATGAACGCACGGTGGAATGGGTGCTGCGCGCCAGCGGGCACAATCAATTGCTCGATGATGAACCGATCACCCAACGAGCGGTGCGGTTGCGCAATCCCTATATTGACCCTCTAAATTACTTACAGGTCGAGATGCTCGGCAAATGGCGCCGTTTCACCAATCCGGACAGCCCAGCGGCTCAAGCCGTATTCGAAGTAATTGCGCTCACGATCAACGGCATCGCTGCCGGCTTGCAAAACACGGGGTAGGGTTACTGGTCTACCTTGCGGCGATCTTGCTTGATCAGCCTTGCCGGCATTCGGAGGGATAATCTATAAGGATATTCCTCCCTCGGACGCCTCCGAGAAATTGCCAGAATGAACAATTTATCGGATAAAATTATTCCTTAAGGAGGTATTTATGACTGAAAGAGTTGCACTCTATCTTCAAGACGCCCACGATCTTCGTGAGGGGTTGGAGTATGTCCGTTATGCCGAGCAGCGCGGCTTTGAGGCCGTTTGGCAAGCCGAGTCGCGCTTAGTGCGCGACGCTATCGTTCCCATGGCTGCTTACGCCGCCGTTACCGAGCGCATCAAAGTAGGTTCCGGGGTGATCAACAACTGGACGCGCAATATCGGTTTACTGGCTGCTACCTTCCTGACATTGGACGATTTAGCTCCGAACCGCATCATCTGCGGCATTGGGGCATGGTGGGACCCCCTTGCCCGAAACGTGGGCATTGAGCGAAAAAAACCACTGGTTGCTATGCGCGAAACAGTGACGATCCTGCGCCGATTGTTGAACATGGAGCGGGTGACCTTCCACGGGGAATTTGTGCATGTGGACGGCATCGAACTAGATGTCGTTCATGGTCGGCGTGAGCCACGCAATGTTCCCATCATGATCGGAGCGACTGGCGACCAGATGATGGAAATGACCGGTGAAATTGCCGATGGAGCAGTTTTGAATTATTGTGTTCCGCCTGAATATAATGATCGGGCGCTGGAACTGCTAGAAAAGGGCGCGAAAAAAGCTGGGCGCAGCCTTGAGGACCTTGATCGCCCACAACTCGTGGTTTGCTCCGTTGATCATGACCGTGAAAAAGCCATCGATTCCACCCGCATGTTGCTCACTCAATACCTCGCGCAACAACCGCACATTGCCAAAGCTTCGGGCGTCTCCCAAGAAGTGGTGGCTGAAATCCAAGCTATTCTCGGTTGGCCAGCCACGAAAGAACAAATCAATAGAGCTAAACATTTGGTTCCAGAAGATTTGATTCACCGCATTACCGCTTCCGGCACCCCTGAAGAAGCCCGTGCCAAAGTGGATGAGTACCGCAAGCACGGTTGTACTTGTCCGATTCTCTATTCGGTCGGTGGCGATGTCAAACTGTTGATCGACACCTTTGCGCAGGCATAGGTCAAGGATGGACAGACGCATTCTCATCTACGGCGCAACGGGAGGCATCGGCGCGACAATTTGCCGGCTGTTGATCGCTCAAGGCGCCCAATTGCACCTGGTCGCCAAAACGGAAAACAAACTCGCTGCTCTTGCCCGAGAAGTAGGTGCAACTTATACAGTAGGGGATGTCACCGATGCTTCGCTGTTTAACCGTGTTGCCGAGGACGCCGGACAGCCTTTAGACGGCCTTGTTTACGCTGTAGGGACGATCACCATCCGCTCACTTCCCCGTTTGACCGAGGCCGACTTTCTCAGAGATTTTCGCATTAACGCCTTAGGGGCAGCGTTGGCAGTGCAGGCTGCTCTGCCGGCTTTAAAGAAGAGCGAGAGGATTGCTTCGGTCGTTCTGTTCTCCAGTGTCGCTGCTGCGCAAGGCTTTACCAACCACGCCTCGATTGGGATGGCAAAAGGGGCAGTGTCAGCTTTGACTCTCTCCTTGGCAGCCGAGTTAGCTCCCAAAGTGCGCGTCAACGCCATTGCCCCTTCGCTCACCCGAACGCCTTTGGGTGAAAACCTATTGGGCAGTGAACAAATGGCGGCTTCGATTGCCGCCTTGCATGCTATGCAGCGCCTCGGTGAGGCAAGCGATATAGCCAGCTTAGCTGTGTTTCTGCTCTCTCCCCAAGCGGATTGGATCAGCGGGCAGATTATTGGCGTAGATGGCGGTCGCTCCACCTTGCGAACGAAAGGATAATTTTCCGCGCACGCCGTATGACTCCTTTCTACACCCGGCAAGACTCCTGTAAATCAAGCCACTTTCCCCGAGAAAGGAGGCTGACGCTGCGATGATTCCCACCTCGAATGAGCAATCTCGCTGGATCCGCTCTGCAACTCTCTTAGTCACTCGCCTGGAGCGACTTTCGGCCGACTCATACTGGGCTCATCAGGCAAGCGGCGTGCGCGGTTCGCTTTTACGTTTGGTGGAGCACTACGAGCGTTCAGCCCAGCTTAGTCAGGTAGAATTACGCCAATTGAAAGAGTCGCTTGCCCTTGGCTATCGCTTGTTGAATTTGGCTGCCAAAGAAAGGATTGCCTCCCGACAATAACCCTAACTTTGCCGGGTTACTTTCCCCCTCTGCTGATTTTTTCCCTCGTTTTATCTCTATGTTCAGGATTTTCATCATCCCTTGCAAAGGAGCTCCTTGCAAATGAACGCGATACAGTCTTCTCCATCTCTATCGGTGGCAATCGTAGGAGGTGGCAGAGCAGGTTGCCAACTGCTGGATTTGTTTAAGGATTTTCCAAACTGTCACATTGTCTTTCTAGCCGACTTAGACCCTCAAGCTCCGGCTGTCCTTCAAGCACAAAAGGCGGGTATTCCTACTTTTTCGAGCTATCAAGATGCCTTAAAGCAGCACCGTACAGACATCCTGTTCGAAGTGACCAACTCTGATGCCGTCTCAGAAGACTTAATCAGACAATCGGCGCAGCATCAATTCGCCTTGGTCACTCACAGCGCAGCCTTCCTGACGCTCTCGGCAATCGAAGGAAAGACCCAAGCGATCCAATCCGACGTGGTTAGCGAGATTTCAGACATCCAAGCTAAAATCCTACACAGCCTAAAACAAATTAATGAACTGGTGCAGGGCATTCAGACAATCACCGCTGAGATGAGGATTATCGCCATCAATGCGCGCATCGAGGCAGCACGTGCCGGAGACCATGGCAGGGGATTTGGCGTTGTCGCTCAAACGATGGGGAATTCCGTCGATGCAACTCGGGATTTGTCCGACCAAATCGAGCAGTTGAATCAGGATATTCAAAAAGTAGTCGAGCAAATCGAGGCCGCCCTAACAAAGCTGAGATAGGCAATTGACTTCACGAGCATTGTCCTGAAAACAGAGACAATTGCTCTATCTCTTTTCCTCGGAATTTCTCTGCTTCTGACACTGCTGGCAGATGCCAAAGAGAATCAGATGATTCGTGATCATGTCAAAGTGATATTTGTTTTCTAAGTGAGCAAACAAATTGCTCACCGGTTGATCTTCAATCGTCAACACTGCCCCACATTCCTGACAAACCAGATGGTGATGTCGTTCTCCCCCCACTGCCTCATACACCATTGCTCCTTGTCCCATGTCGGATACCGAGATCTTGCCGGTGTGAGCCATCCGTTCCAGAGCTCGATAAACTGTCGAGGGATTTACGGCGGGCAAACGCGGCTTAAGCTGTTGGTAGATCTCTTGCGCAGTAAGATGTGCCTGTTCTCGGCTGAGCAAATCTAAAATAATCAGTTCCACTGAGCTTGTTTTCATCTCATTTTTTTCCGTAAAGATAACGCAAATACTTGCATTTTCAAAAATTTGCTATTATAATCGAACAAAACCTATGGTAAGAGGCCCGCATAGCTAGAAAAAATGGGCGTCAACAAATCGGGTTTAGCTATTCAGTCTCTTATTCATTTTACCTCAAAGGAGATTCATCATGAAAAAAGCCTTGGCTCAGGCAACAATCACCTCTCTCTTTCTCTTGTTACTGATCACAGCCTGTCAAACTCAAAGCGTTTCTCCTCCAACGCCGTTAGCTACCGAACCATCCGCTCAGGTGTCCTCACCTGTAGAGACGGCTACCACCGCGCAAAGCGATGAAACCGAACCGCGAACCCTGACTCTGGCAATCGGCGGCGAAAGCAGTGACGGTTACGATCCCACACTGGGATGGGGACGTTATGGTTCGCCACTCTTTCAAAGCACCCTCTTGCGTCGCGATGCCGATCTCAATATCGTGAACGATTTAGCGACGAACTACACGGTGAGTGAAGACCGTTTTGTGTGGACAGTTGATATCCGCAAAGACGTTAAGTTTTCGGATGGTCAGCCTTTGACGGCGAAAGACGTTGCCTTTACCTACAACCAAGCTGCCAAGAGCGGTGGGCTTACCGACCTTTCCATCCTAGATCAAGCGGTTGTGGTGGACGAGGACACCGTCGAGCTGCGTTTGAAGCA
>OGCI01001843.1_pt1 | contig 16038 bp, 13 predicted proteins | sample 1570021 | NCBI WGS metagenome assembly OGCI01 (sample SAMN06264664, study PRJEB24512) | hot springs metagenome | isolation source: Hot spring water | place: South Africa: Tshipise | collected 2015-06-21 | reverse complement strand
GCCGCTCGCGCAGAGTTAAATCCACTGGTGCTGACAGGGATGGAACTGGGAGGACAGGCGGCTTTGACCCACACTATTGAAAACTACCCGGGTTTTCCAGATGGCGTAGGCGGTTCTCAACTGGGTGAACTGTTTCAAAAACAAGCCGAGAGGTTTGGCGCTCGGATTGAGTTTGATATTGCCAGTAAGGTGGATTTATCCCGGCGTCCCTTTGTCATTGAAACAGAAAGTGGACAGGAAATAAAAGCCCAGACCCTCATCATTGCTACAGGAGCAAGCCCCAATCATCTTAACGTGCCGGGTGAAAAAGAACTGACTGGCAAAGGCGTTTCTTACTGTGCCACATGCGACGGATGGTTCTTCAAAGATAAAGAGGTTGTGGTCATTGGCGGGGGGGATAGCGCTTTGGAAGAAGGGCTCTTCCTCACCCGTTACGCAACGAAAGTGACCATTATCCATCGTCGGGATACTTTACGGGCTGGAGCCATTTTGCAATCCCGTGCCAAAGCCAATCCAAAAATTCAATTTATCTGGAACACGGTGGTTACAGAAATTCTGGGGGAGGATGCGGTAAAAAGTGTAAGGTTGAAGAACGTGGTCACCGGAGAAGAGAGTACCTTCCCAACAGATGGCGTATTCATCTTCATTGGTCATAAGCCGAATACTCAGCTCTTTATGGGGCAACTGGAGATGGATGAAGGCGGTTATATCATCACCGACAAGAAGATGCAAACCAGTGTTCCCGGGGTTTATGCGGCTGGTGAAGCGGCTGATCCGATTTATCGGCAGGTCATCACCTCTGCCGGGATGGGGGCTGCGGCGGCAATGCAAGCTGCGCGCTTCCTGGAGGAACACGAATAAAAAATGTGAGTTTGAACAAAACAGGCTGCCAGTTCATATTGCTGACAGCCTGTTTTGTTATATTCTCACATTTCCTTATTTACTTGCCCAGGCAAACACTCGCTCGGCACTCACGCTTCCTGCAGGTTCCCAAATGGGTTCGTTGGTCTCTTTATTTGTTCCGGTTTGGCGGACCGGCAGGACGGACCAGCGGAAAATATGAAGTTTCCCATCCGTTGGACGCAATTCCTCAGGGATGATGTACTTTGTGTCGGTTACGTATGCCACAAATTTCCCTTTACTGCTATCGGTTGCGTCAATCAGGGTGACGGCGTAGGCTTCATTGGTCCTCAGTTCGCCGACGGCTGCCCACTGCAGGGTGATGATGTCATTCTGAGACAGGAATGAAGCACCATCGGTTGGAAGCAACAGATTAGGGGCCGGGTAAGGGGGAATAGGGGTGGGTGTAGGAGTGGGTTTTGGTCCACGCTCGCACAACGGGATGATCAATTTTTGTCCCGGGAAAATGATGTCACCGGGTAATCCATTGTAATCTCTGATGGCTTGAGCGCTCACTCCGTAATTTGCCGAAATTTTGCTCAGCGTATCGGTTTCGGTAACGGTGTACTCCAGTTTTTCACAGGATGCTTCGGCCTGTTGAGTTGGATCCAGCGTGTTTGTCGGAAGAGGAGTAGGGGTTACCGTTGGATAGGGGATGAGAAGGGTCTGTCCAACTACCAGTGTATCACAGGCCGCTGGAAGTTTGTTGAGGATGATGATGCTTTGCACCGATACATTGAAAGTAGAGGCGATAGAAATACACGTATCCAGAGGGGCTACTTTGTATTCAAACGGCGGACGTTCTGTAGCGGTTGGCTCCAGAGTTGCCGTTGGGGAGGGTGTCGGTGTCAGAGTCTGTGTCGGTGTGATAGAAGGTGTCAGGGTGGGCAACGTAGCCGCTTGAGGGGCTGGCTGAGTAAATTGATACACAGCATAAACCGTTCCTGCACCCACTGCCAGGAGCAGAATAATCAGACCCAGAAGGGCAGGAAGGCTGAGAGTAATTTCAGGAATGCCCCTCTCTTGTGTTGATTTCCCTTCACTTTCAATGAGCACCGTACCGCAAACTGTACAGCGGGGTGCATTGTTTGCCAGTCGAGTCCCACAGGTGGGACAAATTTTTGTGTTTGGTGATTGGGTTTCGCCAGTCATAGTTTCCTTATTTACCAGAATGAACGGGTACTCCCGACTGCTGGCATTATACCATACTCAAATTTCAGTTTTTCCAATCCCTTTGGATTGGAAAGGAGAAGAAAAAAGTGATATTTTGCATCATTGACTCAATAGAAAAAATCATATAATTTTAATTTTGAAATAGTTTTACTGGAAAAACCCCTTATAAGTACAAATCATAATGTGGTGTGGACCTGGCGTTTTCCGGATAAAGGGGAATTTGGAAAACTGCTGATTAAGTTCATTTCCGACCGGTTATTGAATATAACAAGGAGGTGTGTAAAGAGAGGATTTTCCTGCAGAAAAATCTCAAACCAATTTGCATTTTAACATCCAAAGGAGGAACGGACTATGTGGATTGTCAGAATTAATATGACGGATCGGAGCGTCAAATTTGAAGATGTGCCAGAGAAATATAAATACCTGGCAGGGCGAGGATTGACCTCTCATATCATTTATGATGAAGTGCCTCCATTGGCACATCCATTGGGACCAAGCAACAAACTGGTTTTTGCCACTGGGATAGTCACCGGAACATCCGCGCCTACTTCCGCACGCGTCTCTGCAGGCGGTAAATCTCCCTTGACTGGCGGTATCAAGGAGTCTAATGCAGGGTCACCCTGGGCGCATGATCTGGCAGTGATGCGGATCAAGGCGTTAATCCTTGAGGGGCTCCCGGAAGATAAGAAGACATTCTGGGGTATTCATCTTTCCTGGGATGCTGACGCAGGGAAACCCAGGGTGGAATTCTTTGATGCCACTGAGTACACCGGAAAAGATCTCTATGAGGTATCGCCGAAATTGTTTGAACGCTTTGGGGATCGCATTTCCTTTGCCGGTTGCGGGGTTTCTGGCGAGTACGGTTATGGGAATGCCGGCATTGTCTACAATGATCTGGCAAAGCGGCCGAGCCGATACTCCGGACGTGGTGGCTTGGGCTCTGTAATGGGGAGCAAACGCGTCAAGTTCATCGTGATTGACGCAAAAGGAGCGCCAGGAGTTGAAATTGTAGACAAAGCCCTCTTTGATGAAGGGCGCAAGAAGATGATTGACGCTATCCGCTCCCATGACATTACCAAACCGAAAGGCGGCTTGAACTCTTTTGGCACGGCGGTGCTCATCAATATCCTCAATGAGGCTGGCGGTTTGCCCACGCGTAACTTCTCCAGCGGACGTTTCGAAGGTGCAGCAAAGATTGCAGGAGAAGCCCTGTTTGAGACCAATAAACAGCGTCTCGGAAAAGAGTTATACAACCACGCTTGCAGTCCAGGGTGCATCATTCAATGCTCCAACACTCTCTACGACGAGAATGGTAAGGAGATTACATCCTGTGTTGAGTATGAATCGGACTGGGCTCTGGGCGCAAACTGCGGCATTGATGATCTGGATGCCATTGGTGAGATGGTGCAATTGTGCAATGCCTATGGTCTGGATACCATTGAAACAGGATGCACCATTGCCGTGGCTATGGAAGCCGGAGTGATTCCCTTTGGTGATGCAAAAGGAGCGATCCAGTTGATCCATGAAATGGGCAAAGGCACTCACATGGGACGCATTTTAGGCGCAGGCACTGAAACAGCCGGGAAAGTTCTGGGAGTGACACGTGTTCCGACTGTGAAAGGTCAAAGCATGCCTGCCTATGAACCACGCGCAGTGAAAGGCATTGGCGTGACCTATGCGACCACTACCATGGGAGCAGACCATACTGCTGGATATACCATTGCCCCTGAAATTCTGAGTGTGGGTGGCAAGGCAGATCCGCTGTCCAACGAGGGGAAAGCCGCGTTGAGCCGCGCCTTCCAGGCTACTACGGCCTTCATTGACTCTTCCGGGCATTGTCTGTTCATTGCCTTCCCCATTCTGGATATTGCCAGCGGGTATCAGGGCATGATTGATGAATGCAATGGCGTTTTAGGCACCAAGTGGACGGCGGATGATGTTCTGCGCATTGGGGGAGAAATCCTCAAAGTCGAACGGGCCTTCAATGAAGCCGCTGGCTTCACTAAAGCCCATGATCGCGTGCCGGAGTTCATGAAGCGCGAGCCGTTACCACCGCACAATCAGGTCTTTGATATTCCTGATGAGGTGCTTGACGCTGTGTACGCGGAACTCTAGTCTCTTTTGATTGGTTAGAAAATGGGGTGGGCAGAGGATTTCTTTGCCCCCCCATTTTCTCAACGGGAGGATATTATGCCCAAAGTCGTAGCGGATGGAGAAGGACGGCTTCAACTCCCTCTTTCGTTTCTGGAACGCCGTCAAATGCCTCCGGGAGCGGAATACTGGCTGGATGAACGCGATGGAGATTTAATTCTCCACCCCCGGCGACCCGACGTGAGAAAACTCTACATTGAGCCGACTACGGGTTGTAATTTACATTGTGTGACCTGCATTCGGAATGTCTGGGAAGATGAAGAAGCCCAGATGTCCATGGAAACCTTTGAACGGATTTTGGAAGCCATAGATCGGTTACCGGAATTAAAGAGAGTGGTCTTTACCGGTTTTGGCGAGCCGCTCACCCATAAACATATCTTCGAGATGATCGAGGAAATTCGCCGTCGGGGAATTGCAGTAACGGTTGGAACAAATGGCTTGTTATTGAACGAGGACAGGGCGCGTAAACTGGTAGAGGCAGGGGTGGACCGACTTGTCATTTCGGTAGATGGGGTGAAACCGGAAACTTATTCCAGTGTGCGAGGCGCGATGCTGGCGCAGGTACTGGAAAACATTCGCCGCGTTAACCAGATTAAGAGCCAGATGGCAACGGTGACCCCGGCTTTAGGGATCGAATTTGTTGCCTTAAAGAGCAATGTAGAGGAATTACCTCATCTGGCTGGATTGGCTTCCCATTTGAATGCGGCTCGCATTCTGGTCACCAATGTGTTACCCTATACTGAAGAAATGCTTCACGAAGTTTTGTATGGCTATGAACCTCAGGCACCATTGAAAGGAGGGTCCTGTCCTGTGCGTGCCAGCGGATGGGTGATGTGGGGAACCCTGGATATGCCCCGCATGCACTGGGGAGCAGAGCGACGTTGTCGTTTTGTCTATGACCGTGCAGTGGTGGTGGGATGGGATGGCGGAGTGTCTCCCTGCTATGCTTTTTCGCATAATTACCATTACTTTGCCATTGATGGATTGCGAAAAAAGGTTTCTCGATACCTGTTGGGTAATGTGAACGAAACCCCACTGGACGAAATCTGGATGAGTGAAGAGTACGTGCGCTTTCGAAGTGAAGTGATGGGCTTTCATTTTCCTTCCTGTCCTGACTGCGACTTAAGAGAAACTTGCGACTTGCGTCAAAGAAATGAAGGATGCTGGGGGTGGAACCCTTCCTGCGCAGATTGTTTGTGGGCACAGGATATTGTTCGTTGTCCTTAGGAGGGTAGGGTGGAAGTCAGGGTTAAGTTGTATGCGACGCTGGTCCGATACGTGGAAGGTATCCGTGCAGGACAGCCAATCTCTTTAAATTTGCCCGAAGGTTCAACAATCCGGGACGTTCTAACGGTATTAAAAATTCCAGAAGAAGAGGTCAAAGTGGCCTTTGTGGCAGGACGTGCCTGTCCATGGGATACGGTACTGAAAGATGGTGATGAAGTGGGGATTTTTTCGCCGATTGGAGGTGGAAAATCATGACAATTCGCATAGATGTGTGGCTGTACGGCGAACTGGCAAAGTACGGAGGGGAACAGGCAAAGGCCGGGTTTGCCAATCTTCAGATAAACCTTCCTGAAGGAGCAACGGTAGCCGATCTTCTCACGCAAATGAAGATGCCCACAGAGGAACGGGGCATCACTTTCATTAATGGATTGCTCAGTGCCATGCCGGGTGTGCAACCAGATTTAGCCCATGTGCTTCATGACGGTGACAGGGTAGCATTTTTCCACCTGCGCAGTATGTGGCCCTTCCAGTATCGCCATGGAGCCAGTATGATCGGCGAACTGGCTCAGGAATTAACCAGCAGAGAGGACAAGGGAATACACCACGATTATCGGCATGAACGCTCAGGATAATGCCATAGCGCTGGAAATACAGTCTTCCAGAATCGTTTTCAAGGTCTTCACGTCTAAATCTTTTTTATCGATAAAGGCTATCGCACCGGCTTCCATGCCTAACCGATGGAACTCTCGATCCGGATAGGCGCTGATTAAAACTGTCCGGGTTTGAGGGGAAACTGTCCGGACACGACGGGTGCACTGTATGCCGTTTTCTTCCCCCCTCAAAACCACATCTATGAAAGCCACGAGGGGTTTGATTTTCTGCGCGATCATGACTGCTGATGCAATATCACCGCTTTCGTAAATGGAAATCTGGGCGTTTAATTTCCCGATCACATGTGCCAGTTGTTGCCGAAAACGGGGGTTGTCGTCCACAATTAATACCCCAATAGGAAAATCTGCTTTGGATGGGCGTTCAGGGGCATTGGGAGAAGAGGGGGTGTGGTGTCCTAGTAATTCGGGGTGCTGGTTGAGGTAATTTACCGCTTCCAGGCGGCTTTGGACGTTCAATAAACGGTACAGGCGGGTCAGATGATTTTCAATGGTTTTTACTGATAATCCTGTAAGCCGGGCAATTTGCTGATTATCTTTTCCTTCCCACAGATACAACAAAATTTCCTGTTGTCTTGAGGTTAGGCCTGGGGTGGAAGAATTGGATAGCGCATGCACAAGTTTGCCAATCAGAGGGCTCGAAATCCAGTGTTCGCCATTCAAAACCCGTTGCACCGCAAGTTTCAGGTCATTGAGCGGTTGATCTTTGAGATGATAACCGTGAACACCGGCGCTCAACAGTCCCTGCACATACACATTATCATCATAGGCGCTGACCACTAAAATCTTGAGATTGGGATAATTTAACCGAATAGAATGAATTGCCGGTATGGGGTCAAAGTCCGGCATGGTCACGTCAATTAATACCAGATCGGGGAGATGTTTCTTGATTTCCTCCTGTAACGATTTTCCGTCCCCGACTTCAGCAACCACTTGAAGATGCTCGATTTCTTCTAGAACACGGCGAATACCCGCTCTGACTACTTCGTGATCATCAGCAAGTAAGACCCGGTACGCACTCATGGAAATGATTATAATACCCCTTTAGGGGAATTCCCTGTGTCTATTGGGGGATTCCTTACTTGTTTTCAAAGCCCTGGGAAGGTATTTTATGAATCACATGGTTTTCCTTTCAAAGACAGAGACGATGAGAATGTGGATCAAACGTCTGGGACAACTGTCCTTCAGGAAAGTATTTTATTCATTCCTTGTTCGTCAGGATGTCATTTTAGCAACGGTTTTGGTTCTCTTAATTGTGATCTTGTCTTTTTCAACCCAGACCTTCCTGACCCGCAATAACTGGCTAAACCTCATGCGAAATTTTGCCTGGATTGCCCTGGCGGCTCTGGGACAGAGTATCGTCATCATTACAGGAGGGATTGACCTGTCAGTGGGCGCGGTGATGGCACTTGCCAGTGTGGTCACCGCGTTTGCTTTAACCGGAGGGCTTCCGGTAAGCCTTTCTATAACGCTGGGGCTGGCGGTTGGTGCGTTCATTGGCTTGGTCAATGGTTTCTTTATTGCTAAAGTTCGTCTCCCTGCTTTTATCACCACGTTAATTACCATGAGCATCAGCCGGGGGATGATCTTCGGGTTGACACAGGGTTGGCCCGTTCGTGACTTACCCGCGTCTTTTCGTGCGCTGGGTTTTGATTTTGTCCTTGGTAATTTTCTCATCCCCGTCTCTCTGGTGATAGCCCTGGTTTTAGCGTTGCTGGTTGCCTTTGTGATGAACAATACTGTATTAGGTACGTATATTTTTGCCCTTGGAAACAGTGAGCGGGCAGTGGTCGTCGCCGGGGTTGATCATATTCGGGTGAAAACCCTGGTTTATGTGATGAGCGGAGTACTTGCTTCGGTAAGCGGTTTATTACTAACTGCCAGGTTAGGCGTTGCCGCCCCTACCGCCGCCGAAGGGTATGAGTTGAGTATTATCGCTGCTGCGGTGATCGGCGGTGCGAGCCTGTTTGGCGGCGAGGGTGGGGTGATTGGAGTTTTACTTGGCGCGGCTTTTATCCAGGTGCTGAATAATGCCCTGGTTCTGTTAGGAATTGCGGCACACTGGCAAACTGCCGCTCTTGGTGTTGCGGCTCTGGTAGCCTTACTGGCGGATTACTTTAGACGCAGGAAGATTCTCCAGGAGGAGTGAGCAAAATGCGCTTCCGTATCATGCCTCTCTTCCTGTTGCTCCTTCTGGGTTTATCTGCCTGCCAGCCTTCTGGTTCCAATCAGGATGGTGGGGTTCGTACGATAAGAATTGCCTGGATCCCCAAAGCCCTGGATAACCCCGTATTTGAACTGGGAAGGAAAGGTGCTTTTCAGCGGGCAGAAGAACTGTCTGCCTTTGGGGATGTAAAAGTTGAGGTGATCTACACCGGCTCGGTGAGTTCAGATGCCATGGAACAGGCAAGGGTAGTTGAAGATATGATAGCCAGGAAGGTGGATGCTATCGCTATTTCCTGTAATGACCCCGTAGCCTGTATTAATCCAATCAACCAGGCGGTTGATGCCGGCATTCCGGTGATGACATGGGATTCGGATTCCCCCCAAAGCAAAAGGTTTGCATACCTGGGAGTGGATAATGTAGAAGGCGGTAAGCAAGCCGCAAGATTGTTAATTCAGGTAATGGGTGATTCGGGCAAGATTGCCATCCTCACCGGCGTACCCGGAGCCTATAACCTGGAAGAGCGTATTCGCGGTTTTCGTGAAGTCATTGATCAATATCCTGGCATTGAAGTAGTTGCCGTTCGTTCCACCAACGATGATATTAACTTGAGTGTGCAGGTTGTTGAAGAAACCATGCAAGCCTATCCTGACTTAAACGGATGGTTCTTTGTGGGCATGTGGCCCCTGCTGGCTGGCAGAGGAGCAATGCCGTTATGGGAACAGGCTGCGTTACACGGCAATCTGAAAACCGTTTCCTGGGATACCATGCCCGAAGAACTGGAATTTCTCCGGGATGGATACGTATCCGGATTAATCGATCAAAATTGTTGGGCATGGGGATACGATACAGTCCAGGTTCTGTACGATAAATTAGTTCATGGAAAATCTACCCCTGCTTTCATTGATGCCGGCTTACGTGTGGTGACGCAAAAAGATGTCGAAGCCATGATGAAAATGTGGGGATCGGGAGATTTTCCTTCTGCCGGAGGGAAGCCGTGAGCCAGGAACCGTTGTTACGGGTCATTAACCTGACCAAAACATTCGGCACTCTGACTGCTGTCCAGAATGTGAGTTTTGATCTTTACCCTGGAGAAGTGGTTGGACTGGCTGGTAGCATCGGTTCTGGAAAATCAGTCTTGATTCTGATGCTTGCGGGATTGTATTCGCCGAACAACGGGGATGTTTATTTTGGCACGCAGCGACTGCACTGGCCCTTCCATGCCAAAGATTATCAAATCGGTGTGATTCACCAAAAACCTGAACTGGCAGATCGTCTGGATATTACCAGCAATTTGTTCCTGGGACACGAAATGGGTATGCCTTCGTTCTTGGGCTGGTGGCGCATTCCGGATCGAAAACAGATGGATGAAAAAGCCTGCCAGATCCTTCAGCAATTGGATATAAAAGTTTCAAACCTGCATCAACGGGTGGGTGAACTATCCAGCGAACAACGTCAGATGATTGCAATTGGCAGATTACTGACCCACCCTGTGAAACTGGTTATTATTGATGAGCCTACCATTCTCCTGTCTTATCCCAATCAGCAGCGTCTCTTGAGTCTTGTCCAATCCTGGAGAAACCAAGGGGTGGCTGTGCTGTTCAGCAGTAACAATCTCGATCATCTGTTTCAGGTCAGTGACCGCATCCTGATCCTTCGGCAGGGACGAAAAGTGGCTGAACTGGATACCGATCACACATCCCGGGAAGAGGTTGTAGCCGCTTTATTTGGGTATGATGATGGGCGTGACTTAACACCAGCGCTCTGGGCTTTAGATGGCATTTATCGGACGCGCGAGTCGATGGAACGCTTGCGTTATTACCAGATGTTGCTGGAAAAAGATCTTGCGGCACAGGATTCGTTGAACCGTCAGTTGTTTGAGCAATTATCTGAACAATTGCGCACCCTGGATCAAGCCAATTTAGCCCTTCAGGAAGCCCATCGGCGTTTACTTTCGGAAAGAGAAGAGGAAAGAAAATCGCTTGCGCGTGAACTCCATGATGATGTCATTCAGGATTTGTTGAGTGTCAATTATCGTCTTGAAGAGATTGAAGAAAATTCAACCAGTTTAAAGGGAGATCTGGCTCAAATTCGAGAACAGATCCGGCGTCTGGTGGGAGAAGTTCGACAGATTTGTGGAAACCTTCGTCCGCCTACTATTGACTCTTTAGGGTTAGGCGCTGCTATACAATCATATGCTCAGGAGTGGTCTGATCGTACAGGTATCGAAGTCCATCTGGATCTGGATCCCAATCTTGGGCGTTTGCCAGAGTTAACCGAACTTTCCATTTTCCGAATTATTCAGGAAGGGTTGAATAATGTCTGGAAACATGCTCATGCCACGAGAGTTGAAGTAAAAGTTCAACATACGTCCCCACGTACATTGCTGGTTTCAATTATGGATGATGGTCAGGGAATTCCGGAACAATTAGATCTGAATGAATTGAACGCTCATGGCCATTATGGATTGCTGGGAATTAATGAAAGAGTCGCATTGCTGGGCGGACGTTTTCGCCTTCAGCATCAACCGGGAGGTGGAACCCTGTTACAGGTAGAGATTCCTCACCCCCGTGTCGAAACCGTAATGTTGAATCAACTCGATGTCTAAAGGAGGTGATGCTCAGGAAACAAGATTTCAAATATTGCCCATCTGCTACAACCTTTGTCAAGATTCGTATAATATTAACACTTGAAGGAGAGGAAAAATGCAAAGCAAACTCTATCGCTCATTGATTGTGATCGTCGTGATCGTCATGGCGCTCACCACCCTGTTGGGGTGTTCTGCCCCGGCAAACACTGGTGGCGGAAAAACCGAGAAGATCAAAGTCGGCCTTTCGTTCTCCGATTTTGCAACCGAACGCTGGAAGAATGAAGAGCAGTTGATGCGCAAACTTCTGGAAGAGAAGGGATACGAGGTCCTCTCTCAGGAAGCCAACCATGATGTCAAACTGCAGAATGATCAGGTTGATAACATGGTCAGCCAGGGCGTAAAAGCCCTCATCATCGTTCCAGAAGATGGTGATGCCATCGTCACGGCAGTTGAGAAGGCCGCAAAAGCCGGCGTAAAGGTTATTGCTTACGATCGCTTGATTAAGAGCACCAGCATTGCAGCGTACATTTCCTTCAACAATGTGGAAGTGGGACGCCAGCAGGCTCTGGGTGTCATGAAAGCCCTGGACATCGACAACTGGGACGTGGCTTCCAAAGGGAAGGCTCGTGTGGTGAAACTCGGCGGTAGCCCGACCGATAACAACGCGATCCTCTTCCGCAAAGGGCAGGATGAAATCCTCCAGAAGTACATCGATGAAGGCAAGATCGAAATTGTGGCGGACCAATGGGTGGATAACTGGGATCCTGCCAATGCTCTGAAGATCATGGAAAACATCCTGACCGCACAGAAGAATGACATTGATGCAGTGGTGGCGTCCAATGATGGTACGGCTTTAGGTGCATTGCAGGCTCTGAAGGCTCAAAAACTGGCTGGTGTGGTACCGATTTCCGGTCAGGACGCGACGGCAGATGGCTGCAATAGCATTGTCAAAGGCGAATTGACGGTCACCATTTTGAAGGATATCCGCGATCTGGCGCCGCTGGCAGTGGATCTGGCAGACAAACTGATCAAAGGTGAGAAAATCGAAGGCTTGAAGAATTACACTATGGCTGAACTCACCAATGATCCCAGCAAGACCGGTGAGGTACCCTGCTACTTCCTGCCGGTTTCCCAGGTCACCAAAGATAATGTGTACGAACTGGTTGTGAAGAGCGGTTTCCAGAAATACGAAGATGTCTACCGCGACATTCCTGAGGATCAGCGTCCTCCCAAACCATAAGTTAACTGACTGATACCTTCCCCGGCTCCCTTCGGGGAGCCGGGGGTAACTTTTAGCAGAACAAGTGAGGAGAGAGCCTGTGGAAGATAATATTCTGGAATTTCGCAATGTAACCAAACGATTCCCGGGTATCGTTGCCTTGAATGACGTCTCATTCACGATTAAACGTGGGGAGATTCACGGCATTTGTGGCGAGAACGGGGCTGGAAAATCCACCCTGATGAAAATCTTGTCCGGGGTATATCCTTATGGGACATATGAGGGAACGATTCTATACGATGGGAAAGAACTGCGCCTTCAAGATCGCTCCATCCGTCAAGCCATTGAAGAAGGGATTGCGATTGTTTATCAGGAATTGACTCTCGTTCCGAATATGACCGTAGGGGAAAATATCTTTCTGGGTAAAGAACCCCTTTTGCCCAATGGTTCCATTGATTGGGACCGGCTTTACGCGGAAACAGCGAAAATTCTGGAGAAATACCGGTTAGATATCCAGCCACAGGCGATTGTGAAATACCTAGGTGTAGGGAAAATGCAAATGGCAGAAATTGCCAAAGCGCTTGCTGAAAACGCCAAGGTTTTGATTCTGGATGAGCCCACAAGCGCCTTAACCGAAGCCGAGGTAGATAAACTCATGGAGATTCTCCAGACGCTCAAGGAGCATGGCGTTACCTGTATCTATATTACGCACAAACTGGAAGAGTTTTTCCGCATCACCGATTCCATTACGGTGTTGCGAGATGGAAAAGCCATCATCACTGCCCCAACCCGGGAACTTAATTTGGAAAAACTGGTCAGTTACATGGTTGGGAGAGAGATGAAGGAGCGTTTCCCTAAAGGCAATCGTCATCCGGGGAAAGTCATTTTTGAAGTTGAAAATTTGCACGCCATTGATCCCAATGACCCTGAGAGGAAAATCTTGAATGGCGTGAGTTTTGATTTACGCGAAGGAGAAATTCTTGGAATTGCCGGACTGATGGGCTCTGGGCGTACTGAACTTGTGACCACAATTTTCGGCGAGTATGGAAAAATTACTCAAGGAAAGATTCGGCTGGATGGAAAAGAGATCCAAATTCACAGCGCTCGAGATGCAATGAGACATGGCATCAGCCTTGTACCGGAGGACCGGAAAGGTATGGGACTGGTGCTGATGCAATCCATTTTGAAAAACATCTCCCTTCCCAATTTAGATCGTTTTGCCTCGTTCATGCGCATCAATGAACTGGCAGAACTGAAAGCGGCTGTTACCCAGGCTAAAAATTTGGCCATTAAAGCATCCACTTTACAAGCGCCTTGCGATTCTCTATCTGGGGGTAACCAGCAGAAAGTGGTTATTGCCAAGTGGTTGTTGTCTTCTCCGCGTATCCTGATTATGGATGATCCTACACGGGGCATTGATGTTGGGGCAAAGTACGAAATTTACAAGTTAATGAATGAACTGGCAGAGAGAGGCGTGGCAATTATCATGATTTCCTCTGAATTAGAGGAAGTTCTGGGGATGAGTGATCGGATTGTAGTTATGCACGAAGGACGTTCCAATGGGTGTCTTTCCATTCATGAGGCTACCCAGGAGAAAATCATGACTCTGGCTACTGGCATTGCTGAGATGGTATAAATTTCTACCGAAACGAGGAATACCTATGGCTACAATAAGTGAAACCAAATCACGAATCAATCTCTGGGAAGAGATTCTGAAACGCTTTCGTCTCAATATTCAGACCTACACCATAATTCTGGCATTGGTGGCAATCTGGATTCTATTCACAATTTTGACCGGCGGTGCCTATTTAAAACCTCAAAATTTCTCAAATCTTTTCCGTCAAATGACCGTAACCTCGTTCCTTGCGGCAGGGATGGTTCTGGTCATTGTGACGGGAAACATTGACCTTTCCGTCGGAAAACTGGCAGGTTTTGTTTCGGTAGTGGTAGCGTATTTTCAGGCAAATATCTGGAATCATCTGTTACCCAATCAACCTCTCATTGCTGCTGCTCTTTCGGTCCTGGTTGGTTTAGGCGTCGGTACCCTTTTTGGAGTTATCCAAGGTTATATCATCTCTTATTTGCAGGTACCCTCTTTCATCGTTACTCTGGGAGGAATGTGGATCCTCAACGGTGGGATTTTGATTGTCACTGAAGGGAAAACCATTCCGGCAAACCAGCCAGCGTTTTCAGAGATTGCTCAGGGATATCTTCCTTCATGGCTTGGATGGGTTTTGGCCATTGGGGTGGTCATTTTGCTCTTCTACTCTATGTTGCGAAGCCGACAGCGAAAGCGCCAGTACGGGTTTGAATTGTCCAGTCTTTCTTTAGATATTTTGACAACGACATTCTTTTCCATTCTGGTGATCGTTTATGTGTATATCGTCAATATGTACAATGGCGTTCAAACGCCGGTGCTCTTGCTGGCAATTACAGCCGTTCTGATGTCTTATATCTCCAGCAATACGCGCTTTGGACGATATGCTTATGCGATTGGTGGCAACCGTGAAGCGGCGCGGCTTTCTGGTATCAACATCCGTAAAAATATTTTCATGATTTTTGTTCTGATGGGGTTCCTCTCGGGAGTTTCAGGCATTGTCCTGGCTTCCTACGTTGGCTATGGCACTATTGCGGCGGGGACCGGTTATGAGTTGGATGCAATTGCCTCTTGTATTTTGGGCGGTACCTCTACGCTGGGTGGTGTAGGTACTGTCTTCGGTGCCATGATTGGTTCCCTTATTATGACCAGTCTGACTAATGGACTTCAGATGATGAACGTCCAGCCCGCCTGGCAGTATTTGCTTAAAGGGATTGTGTTGATTCTGGCAGTTTATGCTGACGTTTACTTCAAGAAGAATCGTTGATATTGCCTGATTGATCTAGCGCAAAAAGGATAATTTAAGACCGGTGTACAATTCCCTGAAAAACAATCAGGAGAAATCAGGATGATCCAATCAAAATTGCAATGTGTTTTTTGTGGTGTTGATCATGAGACTGTGCCGCTGATTTCATTGCGATATCGAGACGAAACCTATTTTATCTGTCCGCAACACTTGCCGGTGCTGATTCATAACCCTCAGATGCTGGAAGGGAAATTGCCCGGAGTAGAAAATTTAGAGGGGCATGACCATTAAACCCGGATGACCACAAAAAAAAAACGGGGGTGCACCATATGGCACCCCCGTTTTTTTGATCACTGCCGGGAAATTGGTTTTGAGGGTGGATTGATGGAAGCGGGCTGGGAGGATGGCTCGGAGACGGCAGATTTCCGTTTTTTCTTTACGTTTCCTCCATCCCCATAATAGTAGTATTGATAGTATGCGTAGTTCCGATAGTAATAATGGGAGTTCTTGGGGCTAATCCCATTGACGACCACACCGAGAATCCTTGCATTTACCTGTTGAAGTTGTTCCACGGCTTGAATCAAGGCTGATTGTTTGGTCGTCCCTACTTTAACCACCAGCAGGACGCCATCAACAAGAGGCGAAAGCACCGCTGCATCGGTTACTGAAAGCACTGGCGGAGTATCCAGGATGATCATGTCCGTGTCATTTGCAACAGCCTCAACGATTTCTTTCATTTTCCGGGAACCGAGGAGTTCCGAAGGAGTGGGTGGGGTGCCGCCGCTTGGAATGACTTTGAGGGTTTCTAATCGGGTTTGCTGGATTGTGCCGTTCAAAGACAACGGGTTTTGAATAAAGAGCCCTGAAAGGCCTTGCCGGTTGTCCAGTCCCATTATTTTGTGGATTCGTGGGCGTCGTAAGTCAGAATCAATCAAAACACAGCGATTGCCGCTTTGAGCGATAACCACTGCAAGGTTGATTGCCACGGTGGTTTTCCCATCCTCTGGGGTAGGGCTGGTGACCATAAGCACGCGGATGGGGTGATCTACGCTGGCATAACGAACATTGGTACGCAGGGATCGGAAAGACTCTGTGACGGGTGA
>OGCI01001841.1_pt1 | contig 16044 bp, 14 predicted proteins | sample 1570021 | NCBI WGS metagenome assembly OGCI01 (sample SAMN06264664, study PRJEB24512) | hot springs metagenome | isolation source: Hot spring water | place: South Africa: Tshipise | collected 2015-06-21 | reverse complement strand
GAAGCAGGCGGTAGGCTGCAGGCGGCTTCTCTCTTTCAGAGTTCCTTGCTCCTTTTTCCATTCCCCTCTCATCTGGTGATTTACGATGTTTGAGTGGACTTCATCGCTTGGTCGATCCGTTTACTATGGTGTTCTGACGGGCTACCAGGGGTATCGTTACGCGCGCGAGGCCATTGGTGTTGCCTTTTTTTATCCACAGGCCAGGTGGATGCCTACTGGCACGGTGAGTGGTCCGAACGCGCAGGTGCTGACAAACCAGCAGATGTATCAGCGCTTGAAGGAAAACCTGGAGATACGGAAGCAGAGTCTGGCGGATTACCATAAGGAGTACAACGAGAGCCTCGACAGGTTTTGGAGCGAGTCGTCGAAAGTACTTAATAGAAGCTGGGAGATTCTAAGGGATGCTCCCAAGAATTTCTGGTTGGATTTAACTGGTAAAGGACCGACCCTTCCACTCAATCAGGTTGGCGCAATAAACTTTCCGGTCATCGCACTGACCTCTGGTATCTCACTGATTACTGCTTACTTTGTGGCTAATGCGGCGGCCAGGCGTGCAGAACTTGAGGGGAAAAACCCCGGGCTTACCCGCCGTTTAACCTTCGCTGGCACTCTTGGTGCTATTGCTGCACAGTCTGCTCTGTTTGGGAACACGCTGTATGGTGGTGCGGTGTTCCTGGCGGCTACCCTTGCGGTAACGTCATCAGTTGATATTGTAAAGGCGATGCGGTATGGTGCAAGGTTCAGGCAGGGTTATGTCCGTTCGACAGTGGCGCCATGGTCGTTCAGCACTGAGCCAATGGAGTTCGCCCAGCAGATGAACGCGAGCACTGCTGTAATGGCTGCGGCTGGGTTAGCGGCAGCGGATGACGCAGCGATGGCAGCTGCTCGTTACTACCGCTAAGGTGGTCTGGTCTGCATGAATATACCGATAGACCAGGACATGCTGGTCAAGCTCATCGAGGATCCACTGGTGTTCGCGGAGTCGTTGCTGATTGAGCCGTTCACCCAGCAGCCATTTCGTGCCAATCATGTGCAGCGGATTGTGCTCTCCGCCGTTCGAGACCACGACCGTGTAGCTGTTCGGGTGTCCCGTCAGACCGGAAAGACCTATGGGATGACGGTCATCTGTTTATGGGGTGCGTTACGTGCTCCGAACCAGTCTGTTCTTGTGGTGGCACCTGACAAGAGCAAGGTAAAGACCATTATTGACAACATTGACAGGTTTCTTGATAGCAATCCTATACTGGCGAGGTCGATAGTTGCTCGGCACGGTTCTCCCTATTACGAGAGAAAGTTCAGTAATGGGAGCAGGATAGCCGGTTTCACGTTGGGTTCCCGCACGAAGCGGCACGGCGAGAGTGTACGTTCTCAGTCTGCTGATATGGTGGTGATTGACGAGGCGGCATATGTGGCGGATGAGGACTGGCGTGCGGTCAACCCGATTATTGAGGGTGGTCTATATCGCCCGAAGACCAAGGCAGTAGTTGCCAGCACTCCAGCTCTCGCTTCCGGTCGGTTCTACGAGATCTTCCACAACTCCTCTCTGGATTCCGTCTGGCATCGCATCCACGTTCCCATCACAGAGAATCCTGACTTCGCTGATAGGGTGGACCAGATTCGGGCAAGCTGTCCGAACGACCTGGAATGGATTACGGAGTTTCTCGCGGAGTTTCCAGACTCTGGTGTTGGCGTTTTTCGTCAATCTGATGTCCATCGTGCTCTTGCTGAGTTCGTGTACAACTTCCGTCGTGCCCGTTACGAGGTGGCGATGGGGGTAGACTGGGACAAGTATGAGGCTGGGGTAAACATTGCTGTAGTCCAGTTCAACAGAGAGAGCGGGGTTTACGAGCTCATTTATCGTGAAGAGGTTCAGCGTACTGAGATGGTGTTGACGGAGGCGGTACGTCGGATTGTGGAGCTGACCGACCTTATCCCCAATGTACGTGCAGTCTATGTCGATCGTGGTTATGGGGATATGCAGCTGGAGATGTTGCACCAGGAGGGCTACCGTCGACCAAGTACTGGGTTGGACAAGAAGGTTGTCGGCTGGAGCTTTAACCAGAAGGTGGATGTCCGTGATCCAGTAACCGGCGAGATGGTGAAGAAGCGGTTAAAGGATGCTATGATTTCGTTGTTCCAGCACATTTTGGAGGAGCACCGGTTTCAGTTCCCGAAGACAGACCATCAGCTCTACCGGCAGCTGCTTGGCTATCACGTGGTCTCTCTTACTCAGTCAGGTCCACGATACAACAAAGAGGGCGACCATGTGATTGACGCTATTTGTCTGGCTTTGTGGGCGCTCAGAGACCTGGAACCTGTGTTTCGCCAGGCTCCTGTAGGTCAGCCGATGCTGCTTCCCATTACGTCCTCTTCCGATGGCGGTCTTCATATCCGTCCTCCTTCCTCCTCATCCAGTCCAATCAGTCTTCCTTTAATGGAAGAGAAGGGTCAGATGGTACGTCGTTCGTTCGCTATTCCTGGGATGAGGAGCCGTTCGTTTGGTTCTGGAGGGAGCCGTCGTGTCTTCTAATCCACAGATAGGGGATGGGCAGCACTGGAAGCGGCTCATTCAGGAGATTGAGGTTGTTCCTCCAGAGCGGCGTGGTTTTCCTCTTAGCTCTTCTCCTCCTGCTGGGGTATCCATCTCCTCCACTTCTATCTCATGGCCCACCTCTTTTCGTTCTGCCATAGAGCCTTCTCTCTCTCTTCTCCATCAGACCTCTGGTTCACTTCTCTCTTTTGGAATTGACAGAGACACTCTGGTCTCCTATATTCTGCAGGATGATGAGAAGGCTGCTAAGTTGGTGGACGGTGTAGACGCCAGGTTGTGGGCTGAGCTTGAGCGTCATCTGGACAACCCAGACAGTGATGCTGCGGTGGCTAACGATGCAGGCAGGCTTGCGATTGCTGAAGCCCGTTTATTGCGAGACCATCTGGACCTCCCTCTGATGCTTGGCGAGTCTTTTATTCCTGACACGAACATCACACATCAACTCCGCCAGAGTTTGAGCAGATATCTTCGTGGGGACGACCCGTGGGAGATGGAGGTTTTCCGGGAGGTCTTTGTCAGGTTCCAGAACCTGTACGATTATATATGGGACAGCTGGGCTGCGACGGTGAACCGTATGAATGAGGTATCGTTACGTATCGATGCCTCTCTGGATACCGGTACCGTTTCCGGTTTGGGTGACGACTACCGTCCGTTCTGGGACATAGAGCTTCGGTACCGCACGGAGCAGATGGAGATTGCGCACTCGGTGCTGCTTTCTGTCTTTCCTGTGTTGGGCTCGGTGGCCGGTACTGTGGTTCCACTCCCAAACTTTGGCTGGCTGGTGGACGAGGCAGGTCAGCCTTTAACTGGCCACCTTTCGGACGACGCGCGTGGCGATCTTCTGAACCGTGGTCAGGCTGCCATCGCCCGCCGTCTGCTACGTGGCAGGTTAACCAGAGAGAACCTGCAGCGGCTCATCAACTCTCTGGAACGCATCTCCGATTTCATCGATACCATGTTGAAGCTACAGATCCTTCAGGTTCGCAAGGTTCATTTCGATTTCAAGGAGATGTTTAACGAGGTAGTATTTCGTGGGCAGGTTCGGAAGTGGAGAACGGGTTTGTTAAGGTATGTTGCATCGAAGGTACTACCTTTGTTGGATGGATTAGCATCGGCTGTCGATCTTATCATTGAGCTCGAGATAGAAGGTTTATATGAGACACTGGAGCCGGTTGTATTGTTTGTGGAGCGTATTGTCTCCACTACAATGTCAGCTATCCGGGACCACCTAAAAGAGGGTGAGCGGCGACACCGGTATCTACTCATTGAGGTTCGTGGCAACTACGAGGCGGTGAGTCGTCTTCTGGCTGCACGCAAGGCGGTTCGACAGGCTCTTCGTTGGGCTGAGCAGTTGCGTGCTCTCGCCTCTTAATGGAGGCTATGATGAGGATACTGCGGTGTCTTCCGGAGATCATCCGTTCTATCTTTCTGGAAATCGTCCGCTCAATTCGTCGGTTCCTCTTGAGAGACAGGTTAATCTTCATTGATCGTCGGGTTCGTTCCAGGTTTCCGGGTACCCCACTAACATACGATTCGGTATGGGGCTGGTACTGTGAGGACCTGGGCGTAGCGGATAGGCTTCCCCGGTGTGCCGTTGTCTATCCCTATCTCCCTCTGGTGGTCCTGTGGTTTCATAACAGCGAGGTAGAGGATAAGCTACAGCAGATGGGTGTTCCCTGCTTCAGGCTTGATACCGACGATGACCGGAAGCTTGACGAAGTGCTCAAGATCATTGGAGAGACAGCGATTTCTCCTTAGGTGAGGGAAAAGAGGGTTTATGCCAGGACCTGCAGGGACAAGAGTAACGCTCACAGGTATGCCTGCTCTGGACTTAAAGGTGCGGGCGCCTTCCGTGCGCGGGTTCATCTTCAATGCCCAACCTCAGCCACAGCCAAGGCGAACAGGGACTGGTCTATCCGGAGCCCAGATGACCCCAGAGTTCAACTGGGACGACCTGTGGTTGGCTTACCAGTCAGATGGGTACATCCATCGAGCTGTCAACCGCTATCGGATGCTGGTGCTTGGGCGTGGGGTGAAGATTGAGGCTCCTCCTCGTATCCAGCGCTATCTGGATGAGCGGTTCCGTATCATGAAGTCCGTAAACGGGTTGGGCTGGGATGATCTGTTGAGAGTTGCGGCTCTTGACTACGTGCTCTTCGGCAACGCCTTTATGATACGTGCGGGGAGCTCCCAGATCCGCGCGGTATACGGATATCGGATAAACACACAGCGGGCGACCGCAGCACTCTATCCGGTCTCCCCGAGAATGCTGCGTCCGATCTTCAGCCCAGCTGGTGAAGTGGTTGCATGGCAACTGTACGTTCGCACCAGTCGTGCTGGTCATGTTGTTCCTCCAAAGGAGTTCAACTCCAGAGAGGTTCTGCATCTTCACTACAATCGTGGTAGCGAGTACGTGTTTGGTACCCCATTGTTGTTGTGTGTTCTTGAGGATGTTCGTGCGCTTCGTCAGATTGAAGAAGACATACTGAGGTTGCTGCACAAGTTCGCTAACCCGCTCCTGGTCATTAATACTCCCGATGCTCTCGGGTATGGTGATGGTATTCGGGCGGACATGACGGAGCTGGCCAATGTCATCAATCAGATGGCGGAGGACGGGTTTCTTGTGTTGATGCCTGGTCAGGATGTCAGGATGCTCGGTGCAGAAAGCGTCGCCCTGCGTATGGAGGGCTACCTGGACTCGTTCAAGCGGCGTGTTTTCAGTGGACTTGGTATGAGTGCCAATATGCTCGCAGACGAGTCTGAACCGCTGGAAAGACAGGTAGAACTGGAGCGACAGATTCGGGATACTGTAACCGATATACAGCATCAGTTTGGACAGCATCTTCTTGATCAGGTAATTGGGGTGCTTCTGCAGGAAGCAGGAATAGAGACCGACGAGGTTTCTCTGGTGTTCGACCTGCCGGACCAGCAGGCCTGGCTTCGCTTCGAGCAGGCTGTTGCGAACCTCTACGCACTTAACCTTATTACTCGGGACGAGGCCAGGAAGCGGTCTGGGCTGACCGAACCATTTGACGAGAAGGACTCTTATCTCTGGCGCGTCTCTCTACCAAGGGTTCTGGAGCCACTGCGAATGCAGCTTCGGTACGGATTGGCTGGATCGTCGGCACAAGGTCCTGGTGGCTCCGCCCCTGCTGGAAGTGGAGGCGGAGATCCAGCAGTCATTCCCAGTCCAACAGGCCCTCGCGTAACAAGACGTCAGGCTGGCCGTCCTCCCAGGACTGGGACTGAACCGGTGTAGGTGGTGTGACAGGTGGATTCACAGGTGGTGAAGATTATGGATCATCGGATTCTGGATAGACTGATCCAGGAGTATATCCGGATTGATACGAAGATGCGCTATGAGGCGGTTGCCGAGGCTGCTGGTCCTCTGGATGCCATCTCTCCAGTTCGTCCTCTCCCTCCAGGCAAGCGGTCGCTTGTGGTAAACATGAATGCCATTCATGCAGAGCGTCCAACACGGAACTTTACCTTTTATCCCAGAGAGACTCTTCGTGGTGATGAGGTCCAGTATGGCTACGTGAGTTTCGTAGTTCCATATGGTGTTCCTGTTTTGAGACATCACCAGACTGTTCCTGGACCGTTCTCCATCAGCGACTGTGTCCCTATCGGTAGGGTTATTCGCTCAGAGCTGGTGAGAGATGGTGGGACGACCGCCATTCGACTTACAGCCCGTATCGTTGATGAGGATGCTATTGAGCAGATTCTATCCGGTCAACTCCATACGGTGTCTATCGGTCATATCCCTGACAGGGTCATCTGTTCTGTCTGTAAGCAGGTGATGACTGGTGAGGAGTGTTCTGGTGGTCACATCCGTGGCAGGCGATACCCCACAGAATCCGGTGAGGAGTCCGTCTGCTACGCTGTTATGGAGAACATTCGTGGGATTGAGGTCTCCTTCGTCAACGTGCCATCTGACCCTATGGCCATGATTTCTTCGGTGGAGATGGAGAGCGAGCGGGCTGAACACTACTTTGTGCGTCGCACCGCTGACGATGCGATGCTCGTTCGCCCAGTAGACGAGGGTGACCCGCTTTCACTGTGGATTCCAGCTGGCGACGCTGGTTCCAACCAGTCGCTGGCTTCTGGCAATCTGGTTACGGAGGAGGTGACAGATGTGGTGACAGAAGATACTGGGGAGCTCGAGGTACGTCATGAGGCGATTGACCTGCAGCAATCTGATGCAGAGGTTCTCCCTGCAGAGGCTCCCACTCAGGATGTTCCTGAGGAAGAGAGCACACCGGAGACCAGCTCTGCAGAAGAGTCCGAGCAGGAAGAGCCGAAGCAGGAAGAAGATGATGATGCGATGGCCTCCCCACAGGAGCTCTGGTTGCTTGGTGAGGATGACGATGCTTCCGATATCTCGGATGAAGCGAAGCTAACAGCTGCCCAGCGCAGACGGCTACCGGATAGCGCGTTCTGCGGTCCAAACCGCTCGTTCCCTGCTCACGACAAAGCGCACGTTCTCGCTGGCCTGCGGTTACTGGGTCGAGCGAAGGTTTCCGCAGCGGTCAAGGCTCGTATCCGTGCCTGCCTGATCCGCAGGGCCGCCCGTTATGGACTCCCAATCGCCAAGAAGGATAACGAGTACACGCTGGTTATCGCCCAGCCCGCTACCTTCGAGGTTCTTCTGGCGAAGGTACTACATAATAAGGAAGCGCTCGAATCGGTGGTGGCTTCGCTGCGCCATCACCAGGTTCCGGTAGTAACTAACTACTCCGGTTCGGGATCCGACAACTCCGTCTATATCATCGGGTTCCTGGAAGAAGGCGACCTGTTCTCTCAGATCCGTGACCTGGTTGGTGTATCGGATACTCAGGAGCAGGTTGATGAGGTTGCAGAACCTCCGACTTCCGAAGAAGAGAAGGTTGTGGGGACAATGACTCTTGAGCCCATTCTGGAAAAGGCGAAGGACCTGTTCGGTGGCGTGGTGGAGATCACGGACGACATCCCCGAACTGCTTGATAGGGTCTATCGTCTCTACAGTGATACGCAGGAGGCTCTAACCCGCTCCCAGATGGAGCTGGAAGAGATACGGGAGAAGATAGAGCCACTTGAGAAGGAACTGGTTTCGGTGCGCCAGGAGCTCGAGAAAGCACGCAAGCACAACCTGGCGCGTGAGGCGGCGATGCTGGCAGTGTCTGCTGGCTACCCGCTGGCACGGGCGAAGAGTCTGGAAGACCTGGAAGCGGAGTTTGTGAATCGCACTGAGGAGTTCCTGACCGCTCTTATCCAGGACCTTCGAGGAAGCATGGAGGCGCCGAAGGTGACGGATGTGGAGCCGCCTGTAGGCGATGGTCGTTCGGATCTTCCGTGGGAACCGGAGAACCAGGAATCCATTCCCCTGAACGAGCTGCCACTCGGTGGGGATGAGGGTTCCAGTGAGGACTTTCCCATCCGTTCTGGGAGCGGGCAGACAAGAGACTGGAAGACCGCTCTCCTGGAGCAGATTAGCCGTCTCTCCGACAGCCTGAGTGTGGAAGAGATTGAGGAGACAGAGACCGAGGATGAGCCTGAGACTTACTATGTGAGCTCGGACGACGTCCTTCGTATCTTCCGGTCTGGTGGTTCGGAGAAACGAGGATCATCCTGAAAAGGAAGGTGTTATCTGGACGGATTGGTCTTCTAAAGGCTGTTCCGTCCATCCACAGCAATGGCCAACTATGGTGTTGAGGTATTTAAAGGTCGACGCTGGCCGATGCACATCAAGATTTCCGGCATCGGTGCGATGGCGGAGACCTGGGCGGTGGATCCGGGTCTGCCCCCTCTGGGACAGGACCCCTATCGCCCGACTTCTGACATGATCATCATTCCGCGCGGTCGTCTGTTGGCGGTTCATCCGACCCGGCACCTGTATAGTGGCGGTCCCGACTCCTACGAGGACGAGACCTTCCTGACCATTGCCGACGGCGTGAGCAACCGTCCGATTGGTTACACTGAGAGCAACATCATGCGCAAGTGGCCACAGCGTATCCAGGTTCGTCCGGTAGCCAGCAAGCAGGACTTTATCGCCCTGCCCTATCTGACAACCATCAATGACCTGTATGGTGCGCTCAATTCAGGCGACCGAATCACCGCCTACTTCGGCAGCAATGTCGGTGCGGCGAACCCCAGCCTTCGCGGGCATGTGGTGAAATGGGTTGGGCGGCGTGCCTACCTCCACCGCGCAGCGAGCGCTGGTACTGCCATCGACATCCCCGCCGCCAACCTGTTCCCGTTCCAGCCTCGTGTACTGGCGGCGTTCAACAACACTGGTGCGCTGGCATGGCCAAACGGTCAGGACATCACTCTCGCCTGGCAGCCTGCTGGGTACTGGCGCGTGACCTTCCCGGTATCCGTTCAGTTTGTTCTGTACGAGTGGGGTCAGGACGTCGACCAGATTGCTGGAGAGGTTGTTCGCATCCAGAAGATCGATGCCGGTAACCTGATGCATGGCTGGTTGCAGTGGGTGACCGACCGCTTCGCTGACTGGGACTATCCGCCTATGGCGATGCGTGTTCCGACCACTGCTGTCACGAACGAAGCCCCATCCCACATTACCGGTGGAGGCGGTCGGCTGTTCCAGCTGGCGAAGTATCCTGTGGCGTTCTGGAAACCGATTAAGGTAGAGATCCAGGGTTCCTACGTAACCGAGGATGGACAGACCGTGACACTGTCCACCTGGGGCGAGCTCCCGCTGGCGGACATCCCGTACGCCAACTGGGCAATGGGCAAGTACCACACCATTGACCCGTTCACCGGTCGGTTGACCTTCACTGAAAACGTGACCATCAGCCAGACCAGCGGCAACTACAATGTACGGGTCTCTTACGAGTATGAGACCAGCTACCGCGACGGTCGCCTGTGGGCTAGCGGACAGCTTGGTATCACCGACGGCTCAGGTGGCAGTGGCATTCCTGGAATGCCCGCCTACCTGGACGTTCCCGGCGTGGCCGGTGAGCTTCGCGTGGTCATCTACTGATGACCTGGTGCTGGGGAGTGGACTCTCCCACTCCCCTCTTCCTGTATTTCTCTGGCAGTCAAGCCTGCCGGACAGCAATCTCCTGATGATGGGTATCTTGCCCAGTCATTCGGGTATGGAGGTGACTCCCGCCACTCCCAGATAGCTGGGGTTGTGGCGGAGAAAGCACAATGAAGAATAGCTTCTCTGAGGTTCTTCAGGGGGCTCTGATGAGCGAGGCCTCGAAGATCGCGAAGAGTGCGGGAACCACGGTTAGCGATATGCGGCAGGTCTCTGAGATGATGAAGCGATACAAGGAGCAGTCCGAGCTCATCCGCGACCTGATGCTGGGATCACCCAGTGTACGCGACCTGCCGAAGATCGGTATTCGCGAGGCAATGCACTCGACCGACGCATCCATCCTGTTCCCACGCGCGATTAGCGATGTGCTGCTTCGTCCGCGCGAGCCTCTGATGATCGGTCAGCAGTATCTGGCACGTACCATTCAGGTGGACAACGTTCAGGTCTTTTCATTCCCCGTGCTTGGTGCTATCCGCGCCTTTGATATGGCGGAAGGTCAGGAATACCCCGAGCAGCTGACGGCGTTCGCCCAGCACTTCACCGAAGTGCGGGTCAACAAGGTCGGCTTGAAGATTGACGTCGCCGAAGAGGTGATCGCCGACTCGATGTGGGACATCCTTGGCCTGTACGTGGAGGCGGCTGGCTACGCCATGCAGCGCCACAAGGAGGAGAAGATCTTCAACACGGCGTTGTCCTACGGTCATGTGGTGTTCGATAACAACGTTAACGACCCGGACTTCTGGACGCATGGTATGGGTGTGGACGGCAACCACAACTACACCCTGCACTTCGATGACCTGGTAGACGCAGTGGGTGCTCTGGTCGCTCACGAGTATGTGCCGACGGACATCGTTATGCATCCGCTTGGTTGGGTTGTGTGGGTCAAGGATCCTGTCCTGCGTGCTCAGTTCCTGCATGGTGGTCAGGTGGGTCAGTCGGTCTGGTCGACTCCCCCGCAGTTTGACCAGAACGTGAACATGCCGTGGAACATGAACTACGTGGTAACTCCGTTCACGAGCATCCGACTGCGCACCAAGCTTACCGGGCACACTGGGAACACCGGACTGAAGTATCCGAACCCCAACTCATTGCCAAACGCCCATATCACCGACGTGATGATTCTGGATCGGAACCAGGCGATTATCGTCCTCCAGCGCGAGGCAATGACCATGGACAACTACGAGAACTGGCTGCGTGACACCCGCATGATGAAGTTCCGCGAGCGCTATGGTGTGGCAGCGCTGAACCAGGGTCGAGCGCTGGCTCTGATCAAGAACATCCGTTTGGATACCAACTTCGCGCCGATCATGACCATCCGTACCGTATCCCCGTCGTAGTTCGGGGGTTCTTCGTGGTGGGTCTGCAATGCCCATCGGTACGAAGATCGGCCTGTGGGGGCGCCACCGGTTGGGGGAGCTGATGGCGCCCCTCCCCACACCAGTATCAGCTTGATGGGAACGGAGTGAAGGGATCGCGCCAGGGAAACTTCTGCTGGCAGATCCTCTGTCATGGACCTCTCTCGCTTCTATCCCATGGTTGTGCGCTCTAGTCCGACCGACGGCCAGCGGGATGTGCCTCAGAACGTGCAGATCGATCTCACGTTCAGTGTGGACCTGCATGCGTCGGTACTGACGACAGCGGAAATCAACAAGCACATGGCTCTGATAGAGCAGACCACTGACCGTTCCGTTCCATTACAGCTGGTTCTTCCCCCTGCTCCACAGCAGACGAAAAAGATACGGCTTGAACCTTCAGGTTCGCTCTCTCCGAACACCACGTATGTTCTGCTGATTTATGGGACTCTTCCGGCGTATACCGGCAGAACCTCTGGTACACAGCAGACGATTACTTTTCGTACGGCTTCGGCTGCTCTGAACATTCCAAAGCCGACGATACTCTCCCCGTCTCTAAACAGCCAGCCCAACCGACCTGTGGTGTTATCGTGGGAGGGGTGGAGTGATCCTCCTGCTGGATACACTCTTCTTTATCGTGTAGAGGTTGCCAGGGACGAGAGATTTTCTGACATTGATTGGTACAGTGTTGGCGCCAGCAGTACTGTAACTGTTCCAGACTCAGTCCTGAATGACGGTGTCTACTACTTTTGGCGTGCGGTCTGCCTGCTCCAGAGTCAGTCTACCGGCGTGGTGCTGTCTGGTGAGTGGTCAGACCTTTTTGGTTTTTATGTGGGTACTCCAGCAGCCGCTCCAGGTGATGTTGGTTCTTCTATCACCAGTTCCCTGGATGAATATTCTCTCACAATGCTGGCTGGCGATGGGTGGCCTTATATCCGTCTGGACAATGTGCCGACGGGATCGACATTTCGGTTGAGATGGCGTGGAGCGGACGGCTGGCCGTCCTGGGCCTGGGAGGATGTGCCGTTTACAGTCCAGCCAATTACTGGAGTGGCTGGTGCCTACCAGATAGTCCCGGATTCTGACAGCCCAATCAATCGCCTGGTGCATCTGGAGGTTCTCTCTGGTTCCACCAGGATATGGGAGAAGTTCTTTTACGGTAAGCTTCGTCCGATGTACTGCCACCCTGATAGCGTTCGGGTACGTGTCTCTGATCTGATTGACACGATAGATGAGGATGAGTTGTGTTTCATCATCTACCGCAAGTCACTGGAGGCGAACCGTCACTGGCTACGGTGGTTCGCTCCAACAGCTTACGGTGCAGGTCCTCTGGAACACCAGGTACGCACTGCAGATCTTAACCAGTATTTCGCGGTGCAGCGATGGGTAGAACTCCAGGCGGCAATTGAGCTGCTTTCCAGACAGGCGTTAGCGCTTTCCACTGTGGCTGGTAGAAACCAGCGGCTCGGCGATTTCGCCGACACAGGTGAGGGCTACGCCCTGAGGGAAATCTGGGCGCTTAGACAGAGTTTAAAGAAGGAGTCCACATTGTGGTTATCGGAGTTCAGCAGGCTCAGAGCCACAGCGGTTTCGGGGAGCAAGTCCGCACTTAACCCAGCTTATTGGCCAGGTGGTCGGCACGAATGGCCGTCCAGAGATTGGCGCAGGCATATGGACCGTGGCTGGAGGCGATAGCGGGTGAATCTCAGGACCAGGAAACGGGTAACTGACTTCATTCACAGGAATCCTATCTGGGTGCTGTATGTGAGGAGCTTTCCTGAAACTCGTTGTTCCTGCTGGAACTCCTTTTCTGGTGGATCCGACTACTGGCACGAGGAGTGCCTCGGTACCGGCAAGGTAGTACGACTGGAGAAGGTAATGTGCCGTCGCTCCATGGGCTACAAGGAGGAGCGGGACATTGCTCTACCTGGTTATGTATCTCAGACCCACACTGTCTTTTACTTTCCATACTATGTGATGCCAAAAGACAACGATATTGTGGTTGAGGTAGAGAGCTGGGACGGTTCACGGCCCGTAGGTATCTACAGGGTATATCGGGTAATGGTGGCGGTTCCCATGAGACAGTCTGAGGTATCCTACTACGCTTGCGGGTGCAACCCACACGATGCTCAGAGGGACAAAATCTCTGAGGCTATCCCAAGATTACCCATAGTCGTTCTCTCCACTGGACAGGAGAGAGACTGGAGGAGGCAGCCATGAAGGTTTTTGAGGCTATTCGCCGCATGTTCACGTTGCCAGCCCGGTACAACTCAATTGACGACATCTGGGGCGACCCGGCTGGTGCCCTGGACCACGCAGCTCGGAACGCACGTACTGTAGCGGCTTACATGATATCTGCTGGGTTGAAGGATGACGCGAACCGTCTGATTCAGGCCGCCGGTGTGCTGGAGCAGGTAGCTGGGAGGCTTCGGTGATGTCCAATGTCTCTGGAAGCTGTGGTGACATTGAAGATGCTGTTCGCCTTCATCGGTGGCTGGCTTCTTGGTTTCGTGGCCGGGTTCTGTTTCTTCAGCACCGATTGCTCTTGCAGTACAGAGGATGAAACAGGGAAGTGAGCGTTATGGAGCACGATGACATGGAAGTTAAGGAATCAATCCAAAGCCTGCGGGACTACATGATATCTCACGATAAGGAGTCTCATTCTACATTTCGTCTGTTGATAGACCATGTCAACGATTTATCACAGCGCATACGAAAGGTGGAGGAGGCTGTGTTTTACGGCAACGGGTCGAGTCTTATAACGCGGCTAGCTGTGGTGGAGGAGGCGATTGGTTCTATTAAGGACATCGTGCGGCGTCTGGAGCACCTGGAGGAGTCCGGTAGAGCCCGTGCGTTCCAGCTCTCTATTTCTGCACTTGCCGTGCTCATCACTTTCGTGCTGAACATCGTGGTTCTCCTGCTGAGGAAGTAACACTGGAGGAAGATAATGGCTCTCTACTCCGGTTCACAAAACCCACCAGAAGGATGGCAGAACGGAACGTCTCTCTCCTGCTCCATCGACGCTACTCGCTTTCTTAAGCCCGTAAACCGACGCCTGCATGGGATAGCCATCCATTCGATGAGTATGATTGATGACTATCCCTACCACATGCAGGGGTTGTACTTCAACATGCCAATCCAGGTCACCGAGATGAGCAGGGACCTGTTAATTCCGGCAACCAGAATCGCCTCTGGATACAATGACTTTCTGAAGTTCAAGAGCTGGGAAAGGTATCTCGGAGCCGTATCAACTACTGGGTATGTTCTGGATATTCCTAGACGGTGGACAATCATCAACCCGTTTACTGGGAACAGTGCTATCGAAACCCCGCTATCGGAAATTCCGGTGATCACACAACTGGCTTATGATGCTGGATACCGGTATATGGAGGTGGAGAACGAGCCCTACAACCGGGAGTGGGATAATGACCCTCCGTATAGCAGGTTCCCGTATACCCTGGAGGGTCAGGCTGCCTATGTCGATTACTACCGTCGTGTCTATCACGAGGTGAAGCGAACTCGTCCGATGATGCGCGTGATGCCGACCGTTATGCGGCATCCAACTGCTTTTCCATACTGGACAAGCGGGATGCTTCAGATACTGCAGGGTCAGTTTGATGCTATTGCTGTTCACGCCTACTCCAAAGGCAGTCTTACAAGAAATGCCTATAACAACATGAGTTTCGAGGAATGGGCTGTAGCTGTTTCTGTTGAAGAAACCGGCAGGTTCCTTCAGTACAGGAACACATTCAACGTTCCTGTGATTGCCACAGAGTTCGGTATGGAAAGCGTGTACCCAACGACCGGAGCCCCAAGAGACGGAAACATCTGGGCTGTAGTCTCCAATGCCTACAGAATGCTGCTGTTCCATGACACCTCCTGCCTTGAGATGGCGTGTGCATGGCAGCTTGTGGAACCATGGTGGCCCGGTCGCCAGGAGACCGGAAAGTTCCTGTACGTGCGGCCGGACCAACCAGGAAAGACAGGGTTTCTGTACTGGTTACACTACCACTTCATCAGGAGTCTTGGAAAGTGGTTACTGCCTGTTACTGGAACATCCCCTATTGTAACACTTTCAGACCACTGGAACGTCAACCGTACTGGCCTGCTGACGCCTGTTATGGCAACGCTTGGTCCAGAACAGAGACGAATGTACATCGTGGTGGTGAACGCTTCCTGGGATACGGAATATCCGGCGAGGTTCGATCTGAACGGATTCTACATCAGACGCTCATCAGTGAAGTTTCTTAAGCATGATGACCTTGATCATTTCGGAGTGGTTCCAGCAGGTACCAATCCCGAAGGGTTGATAGTCCATACTGGAGGCGGTACTATATCTCAGGGAGGAACCAGATTTGAGACCACGGTTCCACCACACTCTGTCATGTTTATTACCCTGTCAGCCTAGTTTCCATGCCCACACCATTTTCCATTTGGTATCTACTCTACGAGAATACTTTCCCTTTGGAGGAATGACTTTGAAGATCGCTACTTTCCTTTCAACGTTGCTGGTTCTGTGCTCTATGTCCGTCCTGGCGCAGCAGGCACAGACGCAGCCAGTTACCATGAGCATTGCATCCAGCCAGGTGAACATCGTTCCTGGTCAGGAAACTCAACTGCGAGTTGCTATCCGAAACCCTTACCTCAGTGAGGTAGTAACCATCAAAGCTACAGCAATCTACACAGACTTTGGCGGAGCGCAGCGCACTGTCGAGAGCAATTCGGTGTCTCTTAACGTGGATGCTGCACTTCGGATGAGGCTCTCGCTATCGGCACCCGGCTTTCGTTTAGTGCAGGGTAGCGCCACTTTTGACGGACAGCCGATATCCCCAGTAGCCAATACCCTCGACTTCGATGTGACTATCCCAGGTGATGGCGCGGACCACATTCTTCTTCTGAGGGTGGTGCGGTAGGGTCATGAGAACGGCCAGGTATTGGGTATGTACCGCTGTACTTCTGGCACTGGTCCTTGCCTGGCCACTTCCTCTCATCTCACCCAGTCACGCACAGGGTGGGGGATCTTCCAGTGGAAGGCCTGCTGGTTCTTTTTATGTTCAGCTTGTTGAGATTAGCCAGGTCCCTCCTCGGATATCCTCTGGACA
>OGCI01001839.1_pt1 | contig 16055 bp, 12 predicted proteins | sample 1570021 | NCBI WGS metagenome assembly OGCI01 (sample SAMN06264664, study PRJEB24512) | hot springs metagenome | isolation source: Hot spring water | place: South Africa: Tshipise | collected 2015-06-21 | reverse complement strand
TGGACACCTCCTTGCTCTGCTTCTTTTACTACAAAGCAAGTATAGGGGGTGTCCACCATGTTTCTGAACCTAGACACCCGACGGGATGACGACGCGCTCCGGCGATGCGCTCCGGAGGGGGGCTCCGGCGGGGGAGGTCCAGTGGGAATATTCAGCGGCACGGCCGGCCTGCCGAATGTTAATCTCGGAAAGCGAGGATGCGGGTGACGAAGGATGCCGACGGGAGGTGGGAGAATTGCCGCAGATCGTCGTCCTGGGGTGGGATTCGCTGGTGGGGGAACCGGGGAGTTTGCCGCTGCGGGACGGCAGGTGGCGTGAAGACGGCCCGCGGCTACCCCTGGAGCTTTCCCGCCTTGCCCCGCAGAGGTTTCCCTCCATGGCGCTGAGCAGGGGAGGCCCGCTGCTGCAGGTCTTCTGGTCCTACATGGACACGGACAGCGTGGGGGAGGCGGTGTGGAGCCTCTCGCAGGCGGTGGGGTGCAAGCCGGAGAACGTGGGCTTCCTGGACCTGGTAAGCGGCGAGTACTGGTGTCGCACGGTGGACGAGCACGTGGACGATATACGCGCCTGGGCGCTGCGCAAGAAAGGCGAGGGCGAGGGCATCGAGGTGGTTGTGTGGAACGACCTCAAGCCCGACTTCGAGAAGAAGGCGCGCCGGGAGCTCACCCCGGAGAACGTGGTCTCCTACATGCGCAACCTGCGCCCCGAGACCAAGGAGCAGGCGAGGCATTACCTTGAAAGCCTGCCCCCGGGCATCGAGACCCCCGTGCTGGCCGCCGTCAGGGACGACTGGTCCAACCTCTTTTCCGCACCCAACCAGCCCGGGAACATGTAGGGCCGGCCGAGCGAATCCAAAACGATCCGCGCCGCGCCGGGACCGGGCAGCAAGCGAGCTGCACCGCAAGCTGCCCCCTGTTTGCGCGCCGACAGGCCGGGAACGAACGGGTCGGTCGCAGCGCTTCCGCGGAGTGAGGCCATTCCTCCGCGGCCCTGCTCACCGACCGTTACCCTGAGGTTCCTTGCCGGTAGACGGAAGCAAAAGGCGACGAACGAGGCCTGGCCTCCCGGGTGTCGACAAAAAAGCAATGAACGAGGCCTGGCCCCCGGGTGTCGATTCCAGGCGTTATAGAATGGCAATAAAAAGGGAGAGGGAGAGTCGTGGTCAAAACACTCGCTTTCCACCTCTTTTGGAAGGTTGACCATCGCCGCGGTCTCCCTCTCCGCTATTCTATATCGGCACGGTGTAGCTGATTGATTAGAAGATTTATAGGGCATTTTTGGCACGGCAAAAGAGCGCAAAAGCGCGTGGTTATCGCAAATTCGCTTGCTATGCAAGAGCGCGGAGAGCGGCAGCCCGGGACGGCCATCATTATGGCAAATTACCATATAATCCCATATATTCATAAATCATATATGGTAATATATACCATTTAGATAGGCGGCTCAAATCGCTTGCGTTTGGGCTTGGCCCACGCGACCACGCGACCCGCGGCGCGGGGAACTCAGCGCCGGAAGGGCCGCGTGCCGGAATACCCGCCGGCACCTCGCTCAGGGCGTGCCCTCCGGGTCACCGGGCGGAGGCGCCAGGTCCTCCTCGAGCAGGCGGAGGAGCATGACCGCGGCGCGCTTGTCCAGGGGCTCGTTCCCGCTGCCGCACTTGGGCGACTGGATGCAGGAGGGGCAGCCCTCCCGGCACGGGCAACCCTCCACCATCTCCCGCGTGGATCTCAGGTGCGAGGCCACCAGGTCGAAACCGCGCGCCGCGATGCCTACCCCTCCCGGGTAGGCGTCGTAGATGAAGACGGTGGCGCGACCCGTGTCCCCGTGGAAGGCGGTGGACATGCCCCCGATGTCCCAGCGGTCGCACATGGCGAAGAGGGGGAGTATGGAGATGGCGGCGTGCTCCAGGGCGTGCAGCCCTCCGGCCAGGGCGTACTCGTCCAGGCCGAGGGAGGAGAGGCGCTCGGGCGGCATGGTGTACCACAGCGCGCGGGTTACCAGCGTCTGGGTAGGGAGGTCCAGCCCCAGGGTTTCCAGGACCTCATGGGTGAGGAGGCGGCGTTTCTGGTAAGCGTAGACCTTGGTGGAGACCTCCACCTCGCCGTAATGCAGCCCGCAGGAGTGGGGAGACGCGACGCGCTTCTTCTCCTCCCCGATCACCACCACGTCGGTGTTGTCCATGGGGTTGGTGTAGAAATCCAGGTCGGCGCCGCTCACCAGGGCCACCATGCGCTCGAGATCCAGCTCCTCCACCAGGTAGGAATCCCCCTGGTGGAGGTAGGCGGCACCGGGATGCACGTGGAAGAAGCAGGAGGCCTCCTCCACCGTCCCCACCAGGCTTCCCGTGTCCTTCTCCACGATGCTGATGAGGGAACCGGAGGCTGAACGCAGGTTGACCTCCTGCGCCGGCGAGGTTCCGCCGGCGTAGTACCAGACCTTCGCCTTGCGCCGCAACCTGTCCTCCTCGCCGAGGGATTCCACCACGTCCCACATGCCGGGGCCGAAGTATTCTTCGTCTTCCTCGCGCAGGGGGAGTTCGTAGGCCGCGCAGGCGAGGTGCGCCCCCAGGATGCGCGGGTTCTCCAGGTCGACCACTGCCTCCTCGCAGGGGCTCCCGAAGACAAACTCCGGATGCCGCACCAGGTACTGGTCGAGGGGATCATCCGCGGCGACGAGCACCGCCAGCGACTCTCCCTGCCGGCGTCCCGCCCTCCCCGCCTGCTGCCAGGTGCTGGCGATGGTCCCCGGGTACCCGTTCATGAGGCAGGCCTCCAGCTCGCCGATGTCCACCCCCAGCTCCAGCGCGTTGGTGGTGGAAACCGCCAGGAGCTCTCCCGAGAAGAGCCTCCGCTCTATCTCCCGCCTCTGCCGCGGCAGGTAACCCCCGCGGTAGGAGGCCACCTTCTCCGCCAGTCCCCGCTCGTCCGCGCCCAGCAGGCGCTGCACGTACCCGTAGACCAGCTCGGCCGCCTTGCGGGAACGGCAGAAGGCGATGGTGCGCACGCCCAGGCGCAGCAGCCGCACCAGGATCTCGGCCGTCTCCAGGTTGGACGAGCGGTGTATCTCCCCACCCTCCCTGCTCAGGATGTCCGGGGGGTTCCAGAGGGCGAAGACCTTCCTTCCCCGCGGCGAGGAATCGTCCTCCACCGCCTCCACTTCCAGTCCCGCGAGCCGCGCGGCGTGCTCCGCGGGGTTGGCGATGGTGGCGCTGGCGAAGATGAAGAGAGGCCGGGACCCGTAGTGGGCCGCCACGCGCCGCAGCCTGCGCATCACCTGGGCTACGTGGGAACCGAACACGCCGCGCGCAACGTGCGCCTCGTCCAGCACCACGAAGCGAAGGCTGCGGAAGAACCCGCCCCAGAGGCGGTGGTTGGGGAGGATGCCGTAATGGAGCATATCCGGGTTGGTGAGCACCACCTGCGCCTCGCGACGTATCCATCCCCTCAGGTCGGAGGGGGTGTCCCCGTCGTAGGTGGCCGATACCACGCCCCCTCCATGCAGCTCCTTGAGGCTGCGCAACTGGTCCTGCGCCAGCGCCTTGGTGGGAAAGACGTAGAGGGCCCTGGAGGAAGGATTTTCCAGAAGTTCCCCGTAGACCGGAATGTGATAGCAGAGGCTCTTGCCGCTGGCGGTGCCGGTGGCGATAATCACGTGGCGCCCCTGCTCCAGGACGCGGAGGGCGCGCGCCTGGTGGTGGTAGAGCCCGCGGATGCCCATGCCGCGCAGGGTTTCCGCCAGGTCCGGATGGAGGTGCGCAGGAAGGTCGACCATCTGGGCGCCGCGGGCGGGGATGACCTCGAGGTGGGTCATGCGGCGCGCTTCTCCCCAGCCCTCGCTTATCTCCTTGAGGACTTCCTCGAAACCCATGCGCTAAATCCCTTCGCGGCGGGGCTATTCCAGTTTCTGGCCTTCCTTGACCTTGCCCACTCCTTCGACCACCACGCGCTCCCCCTCCGCGAGGCCCGACGTGACCTCCACCCACTCCTCGCTCTTCTCGCCCGTCTTCACCTCCCGCTTGCGCGCCCTGCCGTCCTCCACCACGTACACGTAACTGGCGCCGTCCTCCAGGAGAACGGCCGTCACCGGAAGCGAGATTATCCCCTCCCTGCTGAGTACCTTGATGTCCACGGTGGCGTTGTACCCCAGCCGCAGGGGCACCTCGCTGCGATCCAGCCGGACGATCACCGGGAACACGGTGGTACCCGCCGAACCCTGCTCGGCCTTGATGCCAACCTGTACCACCTTGCCGGTGAACACCGTGTCGGGATAGGCATCGAGATAGACCTCCACCTCCTGTCCTTCCAGGACGCGCGGGATATCCGCCTCCTCCACCTGGGCCCTAACCTGCACGTCCTGCAGATCCAGTATCTGGAAAACGGGCTGCCCCGCGCTTATCTTGCTACCGGCCTTGAGCTCTCCTCCCCCCGTGGTGCCTACCAGCAGGGAGCTGAGATCGCCGCCCAGCATCCCTCCCAGGGCCCCCATGCCGGAAGCCAGGGAGCCGAGCCCGCCCAGCACCCCGGAGAGGAGATCCACGGAGAGGGCGCCCGACGGGGCCACGAAGACCACGTAGCCGGACACGGGCGCGGTGACGTACGGGTTTTTCAGCGCCTCCGTGGCACGCCTGTACTGGTAGCCGGTCGCCTCCATCATGGCCCCCTTCGCCGCCTGCGCGGTGGAAGGGTATCCGGGGTAGCTGAAGGTGGGGATGCCGGTGCGGCCGGCCATGGCCTGCAGGTACTCCTGCCTCTGCTCCGCGATCAGCGACTTGATGAACTCCTGCTGGTCCGGAGGCAGGAAAGGCACGAGGATGGGGGCCAGGTCGTAGAGATCGAGCACCGCCGCGTCCACCTGGTCGCGCATCTGGAGGAAGGCCCGGGAAGCGTACTCGATCCCCTGGTAGACGGCCTGCATGCCCGCGAACTGGCTTTGCGTGACGTCCCAGACGCCGGCTCCGGCATAGTATATGGCCTCGGCCTTGGCGGCCTGCTCCGCGAGCCCCTCCTTGTCCAGGGAAGCCAGGACATCCCCGGCGCACACGTAATCGCCCTCCTTCACGCGCAGCTCGGCGATGACGGCGTCCACGGGGAAGGCGACGTCCACGGGGCTGGCGGCCTCCACCGTTCCCACCGCCGTGACCACCTTGCTCACGTCGCTCCTGCCGACTTCGACCACCTTCACGCCCTCCGGGTAGCCCCCGAAACATCCCCCTATGAGCAGCAGGAGGAGTATCGCCGACCAGATCCGGATCTTTCTCATACCGATCCCACCCTCTTCTCCATGGGCTAGCGGCCGGTCCCCGGGACGCCGCGTCCGCCTCAAGCGACGCGTTTAGCAACCGCCGGCTCGGCTGCCTCTCAATGCACATTCAATATTCGTTACGGGCTCCCCTTGTTCCTCAAGAGGCAACACGGCCCCCGGCGCCATGCCGCCCCGCGCCGCCTCAGGTGCAAGTATAGACGAGGGAGACGACACGGGCGACGGCGCCGCCGCAGCGGTTCCCCGCGGCGGCCCCCGTGATGAAGATGTTCCAGTTGTAGCAAGCGGCGCAGAAGAAGGCCGCCCCCAGGACGAGCCCCATGAAGACCACGAAGGAGAAGAGTCTCCCCCATCCCCGGGGAGGGGCCACGAAACCGGCGATGACCAGGAGGAGCGCCGCGGCCGAGATCATCCACAGAGGGAGTCCCATGCCGGGGCTCTCCCCGCTTCCGAAAAAGACCCGTCCCAGGCCCGCCGCCGGCTGTATCTCCACGCCCATCTCCCTCAAGGGCAGGATGGCCTGGAAGAATATGTAAGATATGGGGAGAAGCAACAGGCAACCGGCCAGCAGGAACATGGGCCCTCTCCCCACGCGCAAAGCCAGGAAGAGGAGGGTCAGGGCAAGGCCCAGGGCCACCACCAGGCCTACGGTCAAGAACTCCGTCCCGCCGTAGGGCAGCAGGCCCGGGCCGCCGAGCAGGTCCAACCTCCCCCGCACGTAGGCTCCCTGGTGGGAAAAGATGCCGATGTCCAACCCGCTCTTGTAGGTGAAACCCTCCATAAAAAGGGGCAGCAGCAGGGATGCCGCCAGCGCCGCGACGGCGACCACCGCCAGCGCGTCCGCCACCCCGAAGCTCTTTTCTCCCCGCGACCTCACCGCGCGGGATCCGGCGGCATGCGTGTAAGCACCGCCACTGGGAGCGGCTTCCACACCCATTGCCGCCTCCGCCTGGGGAGGCATGGCCATCGTCCGCTGCGGCGCCGCCTGCGAAACGCGCGGCCTCGCACCCCCCGGCTGGCGCAGTGACGCCATGGGGAGGGGGCTGCCACATTCCTGGCAGTAGCTGTTCAGCTCCGGGTTAGAGGCGTAGCATTCGGGACAGATCACCCTGCTGCCGCGAACCGCTCCCGTCCCCGCCACCGGTCTCATGGCCTGCGTCTTCGCCGGCTCCGCCGCGGCATCCGCCTGCGGGGCTTCCGGCGGGGCTTCCGCCCGCGCCTGGTAAACGCCGTAGTCCACCTCGGGAGGCAGGTAATAAGCTTCCTCACTGGTCGCCCCCGCGGCAGCTCCCGTCTCCGCTGCGGAGGGTATCCGCCCGCCCTCAATGTCCTGCGCGGGTGCGGCCTCCGCGGAGGCTTCCCGCCCGGCTCCGCCCGTGCCGGAGACCGCCTCCGGCGGGACGGGCGCCTCGCGCACCTCCCGCCCTTCCCGCGCTCCTCCCCCCGTTAGAGGCACGGCCACGGTGGGGGCGTCCGGCGGTACGGACGCCTGCGGGGAAGCGGGGACGTCAGGCGGTACGGAACCGACAGGCGGAGCGTAGCCTCCGAATACGAAGCCGCCCGGGGATACCACCCTCCTCTCCTGCTCCGGAGCCGATTTACCTCCCTCTCCATCCCCCACGGTCGCGGGCGGTGGAGAAGGCGCGGGCTCCGCCCGTGGCGCAGGCGCGGGGGACGGCGTAGGCGTCGCCCGTGGCGCGGGCGGGGGGGACGGCGCGGGCGCCACCTCCCGCGAGGGCTCCCTGCGTTCCACCTGAGCGAAGGGGGCGTCGGGCAGGGGAGATCCGCATGCCATGCAGAAGGCTGCATCGGGCTGGTTCTCGCTGCCGCAAGCGGGGCAATCCATTATGGGACAGGCCTTTCCTTCACTTTAACGGTTCTTCCCCCTCAAGTGCGGTAATCCGTGTCGGCAAACCCCGTGGCGCACACCCGTACCCGCGGGCGAGGCCTCATTCCCTTGACCTCGCGGCCGAATCACCCGCACTCCAGAGATAAGAACCACTCCTGTTTATGGTTCTTCCCTTCCCATCATAATCCCTTCGCGGAGATTTGTTAACGAGGGCCACGGCCTTTATTGATGCGGTATTCAGGCGGTACGCGCCATTTTCTCAGGAACCCCAGAGGACCGCCAGTGGGAGGAAGAAGGCCACGAAATTGTTCAAGGCGTGCGCCGTAACCGACGACCAGAGGTTGTCGGTGTACTCGTAGACGAGGCAGAAGAGCGCCCCCGCCAGGGTCCTCCCCAGGAGCCCGAAGAGGCTGAAATGGACCGCCGAGAAGATGAACCCGTTGAGGAAAATCGCCGCCCATATCCCCACGCGTTCCCGCATGGCCGGGTAGAGGTAACCGCGGAAGAATACCTCCTCGCAGAGGGGCGCAGCGACGATGATGATGAGGCCGGCGATGAGGAGGTCGGTCCCGGTCAGGTTCTTCGCGTTCACGTCGAAGAACCCCCTTAGCCACTCTTCCACCCCGCCCAGGCGCTCGAGGAGCCCGTTGGAGAGAAGGGCGGAGGCCGTTGCAGCCCAAAAGGCCAGGGATCCGCAGATGATGCCGAGCCCGAGGCTGGCCGGCAGGTTTTCCGCATGCATGCCCACTTCCTGCCAGAAGTTACCATAGCGGTTCACGGCGAAATAGGCGAAGCAGAGGGTGGTGGAGTAGAGCAGTAGCGAGATGAGGAACTGCGCCGCGCCCACCGAGACCTCACCGCCCTGCCTCATCATGTAAGTCAAAACGCCGCTCAGGGCAAAGGGCAAGGGAAGAAAAGAGAGGCCGGGCCAGAGCGCCCACGGCACCACCAGCAGGCGGGGCATGGCCGCCCTTCCCGCCACGCCGGCGCCGCTCAGGACCGCAGCGCCCCTCCTGCCCGCCATGTCGAGGAAGCACCTCTCGCAGAAGCGCTTCCCCGCCGCCTCCCGCTGGCAACCCGCACAGATGAGCGAACCGCACCTGCTGCAGCGGGTCACCGCCCTGACGCCGGGATGGAAGGCGCAGGAGGCCACCACCTTGGCCGCCACCGGCCCGCCGTGTCCGCCCGGCGTTTCCCGCGAGTCTCCGTCCGCCACTTACCCGTCCCCTCCTCGCGCACCGTCCCCGGTACCCCCCGGGGGGGGATGGCCGCATGCCCGCCCCCGAGCGGGGTCCCGCCTCGCGTCGCCCAATATATCGGCAGCGGCCCATGGTTTCCTGTAAGGCCTACCACCCCGCGAGCAGGGAGATGAGGGTCACGGAAAGGTTGTAAAGGGAGTGGGCGGCCATGGGCGCCAGCAGGGAGTCTGTCTTCTCGTAAAGATAGGCCAGCACTATGCCCACCAGCACCAGCGACAGTATGAAGAGGGGCTGGAAATGAAGGGCCCCGAAGATAAGGCCGTTGATGAATATCGAAAGCCGCGGCCCCAAGCGCCTGCGCAGCGCGGGATAGAAAAGGCCCCGGAAGAATATCTCCTCGAAGACCGGCGCCAACAGGACCACCACGAGCACCACCATGGCGATGTGGAATCCCCCCATCTCCTGCAGGCGCTCCATCTCCCCCGCCACGGGCCCCCGTCCCGTCAGGAGGTAGAAGATGAGGTATATCGCGAAATACGCCCCGTAACTGAAGGCCATGGCGGTGACGCTCCCCGACACGCCGAAGAGCGCCGTCCTTCCCGGCTTGCCCCAACGCAGGCCGAGTTCCTCCCTCCCGCGACCGTGGCGCCGCAGGATGAACCATGCGCTTAACGCTATGAGCGGGCAGAAGAAGAAGGCGTAGGACAGATAGCTGTAGAAAAGCGGCTTCTCCGTGGTGACCAGAAGAATCACGCCGAGCACGTTGTAGAGGCCGAAGATGGCCAGCAGGGCCAGGGCGATCTCGCCGAGCTTCCAGTCAGCCCTCCACCACCTGTTCTCCCTCTCGTCGGACGGTTCCGGGGGTTCCAGAGAGGGCAGGGGCACGGGAAAAGCCACCGGGTAAACCGGGTGTGGGGGAGGGCCGTAATGCGGGTAAACCACTGGCCGGAGATGGCAGTAGGGGCACTTGTGAAGGTAGCCCTCCCGCCTGTCGCATGCCCCGCATACCGCCCTGCCGCAGGAGACGCAGAGGGCAACCGCCTCGCGGTCCGGGTGGAAGAAGCAGCTCGGAATCCCGGCCCCGCTGCCTCCACCGCCTCCCTCCGCATCCCTTTCCGCCATTCATGTCTCCAGGACGAGCTCGGCGATCTGCACGGCGTTGAGCGCGGCCCCCTTGCGCAGGTTGTCGCAGACGACCCACAAGTTCAACGCCCGCGGGCAGGAAGTGTCCTCGCGAATGCGCCCCACGTAGCAGGCGTCCTTCCCAGCGGCGTTCAGGGCCAGGGGGTAAAGGTTGCTCTCCGGGTCGTCCTCCACCTCCACGCCGGGGGCGGCGGAGAGGATACGCCTGGCCTCCTCCGGGTCGATGGCTTCCTCGAACTCCGCGTTGATGGACTCGGAGTGGCTGATGAAGACGGGGACGCGCACCGCGGTGGCGCAGACCGGCAGATCATGGATTCCCATTATTTTCCTGGTCTCGTTAACCATCTTCAACTCTTCCCTGGTGTGCCCCCCGGGAAAGAAGGCGTCGATGTGCGGGATGCAGTTGAAAGCGATGGGATGCGGGTAGACCCTTGGCGCCGCTTCCTTTTCCCGCAAGACATCCGCGGTCTGCCCCCGCAATTCCTCCACCGCGTCCTTCCCCGTCCCGGAGACTGACTGGTAGGTGGATGCCACCACCCTGCGCAGGGGGGAGCGGTCGTGCAGGGGCTTGAGCACCAGCACCATCTGGATGGTGGAGCAGTTGGGGTTGGCGATGATCCCCCGGTGACGGAAGGCATCGTCCGGGTTCACCTCGGGAACCACCAGCGGCACGTCCTCCTCCATGCGGAAGGCGCTGCTGTTGTCCACCACCAGCGCCCCCGCCTCCGCCGCCAGCGGCGAGAAACGGCGCGATATCTCCGCGCCGGCAGAGAAAAGGGCCAGGTCCACGCCCCGGAAGGAATCCTCGCCGAGCACCTGCACCTCCACTTCCTCCCCGCGGAAAGGCAGCCTCCTGCCGCGCGACCTCTCCGAGGCCAGCAGCCTCAGTTCCGACACCGGGAAGTCCCTCTCCTCCAGTATCTCCCGCATGGCCATGCCCACCATGCCGGTCGCGCCCACCACCGCCACGCGAAATTCTCCGCCCATTTACCGCTCCTTGCCTCGCTCAGGCCCTCATCACCACGCCGCGCTCCAGCCCGAACTTCTTATGTATGGCGCGCACCGCCTTCTTCGCGTCCTCCGCCCGTATCACGCAGCTGATCTTGATGGTCGAGGTGCTGATCATCTCGATGTTGATGCCGCTCTCCGCAAGGGCGGCGAACATGTCCGCCGCCACCCCCGGGTGGGTGCGCATCCCCGCGCCCACCAGGCTGACCTTGGCGATGGACTGGTCCACGCTGACGCCCCCGGCCTGCAGCTTCTCCGCCATCTTCCTCGTGATCTCCTCCGCTTTCCTCAGGTCCTCCTTGCTGACGGTGAAGGAAATGGCGGTCTTCTGGTCCTCGCTCACGTTTTGGATGATCATATCCACGTTAATGTTCTCCGCCGCCAGAGCCTGGAAAAGCCCGGCAGCGACGCCGGGGCGGTCCGGCACGTCGAAGATGGTGACCTTCGCCTCGCTCACGTCGTGCGTCACGCCGCTGATGATGGCCTTCTCCATGCGCTCCTCGTCCCCCACTATCCACGTTCCTTCCTCGCCGGAAAAACTGGATCTCACGTGTATCACCACCCCGTAGTTACGCGCGAACTCCACGCTCCGCAGTTGCAGCACCCTTGCGCCGGTGGCTGCCATCTCCAGCATCTCCTCGTAGGTGACCCTGGGCAGCTTGCGGGCTTCCGGCACCAGCCTCGGGTCTGCCGTGTAGACGCCGTCCACGTCCGTGTATATCTCGCAGACGCCCGCCCCCAGCGCGGCGGCCAGGGCCACCGCGGTGGTATCCGAGCCTCCCCTCCCCAAGGTGGTGATCTGGTCGTCCAGGGACACCCCCTGGAAGCCGGCCACGATCACCACGCTCCCCTTGTCCAGCTCCTCGAGGATGCGCCCCACCTTGACGTCCAGGATCTTCGCCTTGGTATGGCTGCTGTCCGTGACGATGCCCACCTGGGCCCCGGTGAAGGATATGGCCTCGTAGCCCAACTCGTGCATGGCCATGGAGAGCAGGGCCACGGAGACCTGTTCCCCCGTGGCCAGGAGCATGTCCATCTCCCTCTCGCGCGGCCGCTCGCTTATGCTGTGGGCCAGCTTGATGAGCCGGTCCGTGGTGTCGCCCAGGGCGGAGATGACCACTACCACGTGGTCGCCTCTCTCCCGGCTCTCCGCTATGCGCCGCGCCACGTTCTTGATCCTCTCCGTGTCGGCGACGGAGGTCCCGCCGTATTTCTGGACGATGATCCGCGCGCCCTTCATCTCCCGCACGCCTTCCTTCCGCCGCGGCCCCCGCAGCTCTTCCCGCTCCCCGCATCAACCTTCTTTTACGCTCGGCCCCCCGCGCTGTCAAGGACGCACGGCGCCCCTGCCCGCGACCCGAGCGTTCACAGCTCCAGCCTCCCCTTCAACGCTCTCCCCAGGGTCACCTCGTCCGCGTACTCCAGGTCTCCGCCCACCGGCAACCCGCTCGCGATGCGCGTGGCCCTCACCCCCAGGGGTTTGAGCAGGTTGGCGAGGTACATGGCCGTGGCCTCTCCTTCCACCCTGGGGTTGGTGGCGATGATTACCTCGCGGACGCCGTCCTTCCTCACCCTCTCCAGGAGCTCCCTCACGCGCAGCTCTTCCGGCCCGATGCCGTCTATGGGGGAGATGGCCCCTCCCAGGACGTGGTAAAGCCCGCGGAACTCCCCCGTACGTTCCACGGCCACGATATCCTGGGGCCGCTCCACCACGCACACCAGCGTGGGGTCCCTGCGCGCGTCGGCGCAGAACTCGCATATCTCTCCCTGGGCGAAGTTGAAGCACCTGCTGCAGAAAGTCACTTTCTCCCTCGCCTCTACGATGGCCTCCGCCAGGGACCTCGCGTCCTCCGGCGGGACCTTCAAGAGGTGGAAAGCCAGCCTCTGCGCGGTCTTGGGGCCGATCCCGGGGAGTTTGGAAAGTTCTTCCACCAAACGGGCGATGGACGGGGTATACAGCACGGGTTACTCCTACATCAAGCCGGGTATCTTCATGCCCTTGGTAAATGCTCCCAGCCGCTCCTCGGCCAGCTCGCGCGACTTGCGCAGCGCCTCGCTCACCGCCGCCAGCACCAGGTCCTCCAGCATCTCCACGTCCTCGGGGTCGACCACCTGGGGATCTATCTTGATCTCCAGCACGTTCTGCTGGCCGTCGGCCACCACCTTCACCATCCCCCCGCCAGAGGTGGCCTCCACGCGCTCTTCAGCCAGGGCTTCCTGGGCTTCCAGCATCTGGCGCTGCAGCTTCTGGGCCTGCTTCATCATCTTCTGAAGGTTGCCGTTCATGCGAGGACCTCCGTCTTCCGCCATCTCCACGGAACCGCGAGACGGGCGCAGGATCACGCCTCCCGGTGCCCTCACTCGGAAAGCTTTATCTCCTCCACCATCTCCGCCCCGAAGATGTCCTTCACCAGCTTCACCTTTCCCGCTTCATGCGTTTCCGCGTCCCTCTTGTCGCCGCGCGCCGCCGCCTCTCCCTCCTCCGGGGCGGCCACCTCCGCCGCTTCCCCGGCCTCCGGAGCGGCCTCATCCGCGGCACCGGGCCGCGGCGTCCCCTCCGCGAGGACAGCCTCTCCCCCGCTCGCCTCCTCGCCGCGCTCCTCGCCCGCGGGCGCCTCCCCGGAGGGCGCTTCCCCCCGCCGCGCCTGCGCGGAGGCACGCAAGGCCTCACGGCTATCTTCCCCGCCGCCTCCCTCGTCACCTTCCTCCAGGCTGGTGCTCACCAGGAGACGCGCTCCCAGCACCTCCTCCAGCGCCTTTTCCAGGACCTCCCGGTGGTTGTCCTTCTCCAGCTCTCCCCGGTGAAAGGCCCTGTCCGGCGGAAAGGAGATCACCAGGCGGCCGCCGCTCAACTCCACGGGCTTGCCCTCCAGGAGGAAGGCGTGGGTGGTGACCTTCCTCTCCTTTACCTTTTCCTTGATATGCGGCCAGGCCCTGCGTACCGTCGCCAGGTCCACGCCCGCCGCCGTCCTGGGCGCCGGCTCGTGCCGCGCTTCCACGACCTCCGGGGCGATGTCGCCCCGCGCCGCGTGCTTCCGCTCCCGCTTCCCTGCGGCCTCCTCGCGCGCCTCCCCCTCCTCGCGCGCGGGCTCCGCTCTCCGGTCAGCCCGGGCCTCCGCTCCCGCCGCCGCGCCCTCCTTCGCGCGGCGCACCACCTCTTCCACCCTCTCCTCGAGCCCGCTCAGCCTGGCCGCCAAGGCTTCCGGCGTCGCGGCGGTCTCCTCGCGCGCCATGGCCACCAGGGAGCTCTCGAGTACCAGACGCGGGGCCGACGAGCGCTTCATCTCGTCCTGCAACTGCTGGAGAGCGGAGATCATGTAGCCGACCCTTCCGGGGGTGATCATCGCTGCCTGCTTGCGCATCTCCTGGAAGGTCGCCTCGTCCACCTCCAGGTCGGTGGCGGGGAGATCCGCGTGCTGCAACAGGAATATGCGGCGGAAATGCTCCTGGACCTGCCCGGCGAAATACACCAGGTCCTTCCCCTCGTCGTAGGCCTGCTCCACCAGCGATATTATGTCCCGCACGCGCCCTGAAGCCAGGCATTCCCCCAGCCTGACCAGCATCTCCTCCTCGATGAGGCCCAGGAAAGCGGCGGCGGAGGCTTCGTCCAGCACGCCGTCGCCGTAGCTGGCAAGTTGTTCCAGGAAAACCAGGGCGTCGCGCACGGAACCGCGCGCGCGGCGCGCTATCAGGTGCAGCGCTCCCCCCGCAACGGTGAAACCCTCCTCCGCCGCCACCTTCTCCAGGAATTCCTCCAGTACGGACACGGGGACGCTGCGGAAGTCGTGCCTCTGGCAGCGGGACAGGATGGTCTGCGGCACCTTGTGGGGTTCCGTGGTGGCCAGGACGAAGATGACGTGCGCCGGCGGTTCCTCCAAGGTCTTAAGGAAGGCGTTGAAGGCGTCCCTGGTGATCATGTGCGCTTCGTCGAGGATGTAGACCTTCACGCGCGACGCGGCGGGAGTGAAGATCACCCTCTCCCTCAGGTCGCGAACGTCGTCGATCCCCCGGTTCGACGCGGCGTCGATCTCCACCACGTCCACGGAGCTCCCCTCGGTGATGGCGCGGCAGGAGTCGCAGCGGTTGCACGGGCTCGGCGTGGGCCCTTCCACGCAGTTCAGCGCCTTGGCCAGTATGCGCGCCGTGCTCGTCTTTCCCGTCCCACGCGGGCCGGCGAAAAGGTAGGCGTGGGCGAAATTGCCGTTGCGCAGCGAGTTGGCAAGCGTCCTCGTGACGTACTCCTGCCCCAGGACCTCCTCGAAGGTCTGGGGGCGCCACTTGCGGTACAGGGAAACGTAGGCCAATGCGGTCATCACTCCCTCTCGCGAACCGTCCCGCGCCGGGCGCGAAACGCCAAATATATGTGATCGTGCACCCGCCTTCGACTCCCGGCCCCGAGCGCTACACGGGTAGTTGGCTCCGGGCAGGTTTGTCTGCGGCACACGGGAAGATTTGCTTACCGCTGCTTCCTTCCGGACCTGACGGGGTTCACAAGTTCCCGTTGCGCAGGACCCGACCTTCAACGCTACTTGCCCGTGCGCTGTACTCAAGACCGGAGAGCCTCGGTTGGGAATTCGGCCCCGCTGTAGCGGATTGCGGGTTCAGGGCACCGCTAGCTCCCCGCTTAGCACGATCACATATTTAGTATAGCACGCGCTCCTCGCGCGCGGCCCGCCGCCGCCCCTCCCCGCGCGCGGCCCGCCGCCGTCCCGCGCCGTGCCCGCCCCGCCTCGCGGCTTCCCGCGGAGGCAGGGTTTCTCCGCTTCCGTGTATAATAAGTTAGGAAACGAAGGGAGGGGAAATGTGCAGCGTGGAATTGAGGGAAAGGGCGCCCACGGGCATTCCTCGCCTGGATGAGATGATGGACGGCGGCCCTTTCCGCGGATCCGTGACCCTGGTCCTGGGGGCTCCCGGAACAGGGAAGACGTGCCTGGGGCTGGAGTTCATCTCCCGGGGAGCCCTGCAGTACGGGGAACCGGGCCTCATCGTTACCTTCGAGCACTTTCCCAAGAAGCTGCTGCGGGACGCCCTTTCCCTCGGTTTCGACCTGCAGGAAATGGAAAGGAAGGGGTTGCTGCGCATCCTCTTCACCTCCCCGGAGATATTCTTCGAACAGGCGCAAGCCCCGGGAGGGCTCCTGGACACCATGGTGCAGGAGCTGGGAGCCAGGAGGATACTGATCGATTCCATCTCCCACCTCGAACGCCTCGCCCGGGACCCGGTGAAGCTGCGCGAGATAGCCTTCACCTTCACCAACGCCCTTCTGCGGCATGGCCTCACCGCCATCGTCACCCAGGAGGACCCCGAGATAACCGGCGACATGACCGCCGCTCAGTACGGCATCTCCTACCTGGTGGACGCGGTCATCGTCCTCCGCTACGTGGAACTCGACTCCTCCATAAGCCGGGCCATCCTGGTCCTCAAGCAGCGGGCAAGCTCCCATGACAAGTCCATACGCGAGTTCCGCATAACGGGCGAGGGAGTGTCGATAGAGAGCCCCTTCAAGGACAGGGAGGGCGTGCTCTCCGGCCTGCCGCGCAAGAAGGAGATAGAGGCCTTCATGGAGGTCTTCGGCCCCAAGAGCAAATCCGCGGGCA
>OGCI01001836.1_pt1 | contig 16093 bp, 21 predicted proteins | sample 1570021 | NCBI WGS metagenome assembly OGCI01 (sample SAMN06264664, study PRJEB24512) | hot springs metagenome | isolation source: Hot spring water | place: South Africa: Tshipise | collected 2015-06-21 | reverse complement strand
CGAAGCAATCCCCTGCGGTTTGTCGGTAAGCATGGGAGATTGCTTCGTCGCTACGCTCCTCGCAATGACACGGGGGTGCTGGAAGGTCTCGCGAGCGCGCGCATCGGATCGTCAGGCGCGGCGTAGTCAAACTGGAGGCTTTGGCGCCATATGTTTCTTCGTTTCGGTGGATTGTGAGGGACTGGCTTGTGTGGTGGGTGCGCCGGGCGGCACGCTGACCGACTCGCCAAACTACGCCTTCGCCTGCCAGGAGGCGGCTCGCCTGGCAAATGCAGCGGTGCGTCGAGCGGTGGCGCGCCTGCCCGAGATGAAACCGTTCACCGTAGCAAGCCCCGTGACCGTGCGCCTGCGTTACAAGCGCCTGGAGGACGCCGAACGCCAATCGCGCGCGGATCGCCGGTGGAAGCGAGTCGACGCCTGCACCGCCGAAGCGGTGTTCGACAGGCTGTCGGACTGGCTGCAGGCTCGGCGGGGTCTGGAGCTACACTGGGGTGCGCACGATGGCGTCCACCATCCGCGCCACGCGCACCATTTCCCGAACGTCGTGCACGCGCACTGCGCTGGCGCCGTTGACGATAGCCACCGCCACCGTTGCCGCCGTGCCCTCCAGCCGTTCCTCAGGGGGCAGGTCGCCCAGCACCTTGCCGATGAAGGACTTGCGCGAGGTACCGATGAGCAGGGGCAGACCAAACGCCGTGAACTCGCGCAGGCGACTCAGGATTTCGAGGTTGTGTTGCACCGTCTTCCCAAAACCGATGCCCGGGTCCAGCCAGATGTGCTCGCGCGGGATGCCCGCCTGCTGCGCCAGCGCCAGCCTCTGCTCGAAGTACGCGCTGATGTCGCGTATCACATCGGTATATTGCGGGTCTCTCTGCATGGTCTGCGGGGTGCCCTGAATGTGCATGATACAGCACAGCGCATCGTGCCGCGCGACCACCTCCGCCATGCGGACATCGAACCCCAGCCCCGAAATATCGTTCACCATGCACGCGCCCGCCTGCAGAGCGCGCTCCGCCACGCCCGACTTGGTGGTGTCGATGGAGATGGGTACGTCCACACGCGCACGCACCGCCTCGATGATGGGCATCACCCGGCGCAGCTCTTCCTCCTCGGGTACCGGCGCACTGCCCGGGCGGGTGCTCTCCCCACCGATGTCGATGATGTCGGCGCCCTCCTCCACCATCTGCACAGCGCGCTGAACCGCCGCGGAGGTGTCCGCGTAGCGCCCACCATCGTAGAACGAGTCCGGCGTTACGTTCAGAATGCCCATGACGAGGGTGCGCTGGCGAAGGGTTTGCTGTAAACGCAGGATGTGGGTCAGTGGTACAGCACGGGCTTCCATGGCAGGTCGTCGGGGGCGAGCTGAAGAATGGCGCGTAGCGTCACCAGCCCGGCACGGCTGAGGGCAAACTGGCGTTGCACCAGTGCGGATTCGGCGTCGGCGTAGAACTCGCGGCGGAACAGCGGGTCTTCCACTATCAGGGTGAGGACCTGCTCCAGCTGGATGGTGTCCAGGATGGCGATGGCTTCCTGCGCACGCTCGGCGAGCTCGGCGTCCGTGCCGATCTCCACCACCCGCAGATACGAGATAAGCGCCAGCCCCCACTGCTCCATCTCCTGAAACAGCTGCGCTTTGTGGAAGTGATAGATCGGCTCGTTGGGTCCCAGCGCAACAAGTTCGTCCAGCACGCGCAGGGCGGAATCCAGGTCGCCACGGTCGAGATGCGCCTGCACAAGCAGCCGCCGAACCCGCACGTTGTCCGGGTCGCGACGCAGTACGTGGTTCGCCTGCTCGACCGCCGCGTCCGCCTCGCCCGATGCCAGGTAGATTTCCACCATCTTCTCGTGGGCGTCGGTGCGGTGAGGCTGCAGTTCGATGGCGTGTCGCAGTGCCAGCATCGCCGCGTCGGCGTGTTGCCGTTGCCATTCCAGCGCAGCGATGTGCAGGTAACAGGTATATTTATCCGCTCCGCTTCGCATCGCCCGCTGAATGGTCGCCAGCGCCGAAGGGTAATCTCCCTGTTGAGCCAGTTCCTGCGCCTGCCGTAACAGCCCGCGGGCGTGAACCAATTGTATGGCGGAGCGTTCCGTCGGTCTCATCCGTTCCTCCTGTATTGCCTCTCCGTGCGCGCGATAACCGATTCGCGCCGACGTGCCCATTTCCTGCAGCAACAGGTACTGGGCACATGGTCAGGAGTGGCTACGTCTTACACGGCTATTGTACCTTGCATCGCAGGGAAATCCAAATCCGCGCACGCCTCATCAGACGCACCTGAGCACCGTTGTCACCCGTTTCGCACCTGTGGTATAGTCAAATGCTGTGCGAAATAGCCTGACGGCTGGCGGTCACTCGATGCGACTGGACAGGTTGCTAGTAGAACGCGGGCTGGTGGAGAGTCGCGAGAAGGCGCAGGAGCTCATCCGCGCTGGCGAAGTGCTGGTGGATGGCCTGCCTGTGCGGAAGCCTGCCGCTGAGGTGAAGCCACACTGTGCACTGACGTTGCGACGGCAACCTCGCTACGTGGGGCGTGGCGGCGACAAACTGCATTCCGCGCTGGAGCGGTGGAACCTTACGGTAAGCGGTGCGGTGTGTGCGGATGTGGGAGCATGCACGGGCGGTTTCACCGACTGCCTGTTACAGCACGGTGCGGTGCGCGTGTATGCCATCGAAGCCGGGCATGGACAGCTGCACCGGCGCCTGCTCGACGACCCGCGCGTGGTGTCGCTGGAGAACACGGATGCACGCACCTTTCGCCACCTGCCCGAGCCGGTAGACCTGGTAACGGTGGATGTCTCGTTCGTCTCGCTGAAAGAGGTGTTGCCTGCTGTGGCGAGCTGGCTGAAGCCGGGCGCAGAGGTGCTGGCGTTGCTGAAGCCGCAGTTCGAGGCGCCGCACCTTACCAAACGTGGAGTGATGCGCTCGGCGCGGGCGCGTGAGGCGGTTCTGCAGGACTTCGTGCGGTGGTGCGTGGAGGGTGGATGGCAGGTTGTGGACGTGTTCGAGTGTCCTGTGCCCGGCGAGGAAGGCAACCGGGAGGTGTGGGTTCGCTTGCGTGCGTCGAGCCGTATGTGATATAATTCCCTGTTGACGGAGGAAAGCAAGGGGCATGAAACGTACCTATCAACCGAATAATCGTCATCGGCGCAAGGTGCACGGTTTCCGCGCCCGTATGCGCACCAGAGATGGGCGCAACGTGCTGAAGCGACGCCGTTTGAAAGGTCGACATCGGCTGACGGTATCTGATACCTGCCGCCATTTTGGTCCAGAGTACTGAGTTGAGGCATAGCCTGTGCTTCCCCGCCACATGCGCCTCCGGCGGCGCAAGGACTTTCTTGCGTGCTATCAGCAGGGCAGGGCGGTTGCACAGGCGCATCTGGTGATGCATGTGCGCCCGCAACCGAGCGGGCGCCGATTCGGCTTTGTGGTTGGCAAAAAGGTCGGCAAAGCGACCGTGCGTAACCGGGTGAAGCGGCGTCTGCGAGCGGCGTGTCGAGAATGCCTGCCTTACCTGCACGAGGGCTTTGATGCGGTGTTTGTCGCGCGCAAGACGTCCGCAGAGGCGAACTACCGTCAGCTGCTGCACGAGATGCAGAATCTGTTCCGAAGCGCGCGGCTGTGGCAAAACAGTGTGGAGCCATGACTGCACCACCTCCGACACCCTGGCAGAGGGCTCTGGTGGGGGTAATACGGTTCTATCAGCGCGTGTCGCGCTTTACCCCGCCCGTTTGCCGCTTTACCCCGACCTGCTCGGAGTACACCGCACAGGCGATACTGGAACACGGCGCCCTGCGCGGAATGTGGCTGGGAGTGCGGCGCATTCTGCGCTGTCACCCGTTCACGCCGGGCGGGTACGACCCGGTGCCCCCACGTCGGGCGAACCGGCATCACAGCCACCACTCGGGTTGACGGTGGCACAGACGCAACGTCCGCCGCGCCGCAGGTGTCGGTATCAACGGTATCAGAGTGGTGCATGCGAAACCAGTCATTATAGGAGAGGTCAGTTCCATTGAGAACGTTACTTCTTGCGCTATACCTTCTGCTGTCCTGGCTCGTGGTGCCGGCTCTGGCACAGACCTCGCAACCATCACCCGACGCGGTGCTATTGCAAGCTCAGCAGCTGGAAGAAAAGGGCAACTTCCCCGAAGCGGAAAAGCGCTACCAGCAGGCGATCCAGCTGGCAGGTTCCAGCCCGCTTGGTGCGGAGGCAAACCTGCGTCTGGCGGCGATGTACATGCGCAAAATGGATCGCTTCCCGGACGCGCTGAAAATCTACGAGGACCTGGTCAAACAGTATCGCACCGGGGAAATCGCCGCTGAGGCTACCCTGCGCATCGGCGAACTGTACGAGCGGTGGATGGAAAAGACCACCGACCAGAAAGAGCGCAACACCTACGAACAGAAGGCGCTGGAGCACTACCGACGGCTGGAAAACCAGTTCCGCGACACCAGCGCCGCCCGAGGCGAGGGCAAACAGCGACTGGACGCCCTACTGCAACGCATCGACCGGCGCAACAGCAGCCATCCTGCCTACCGCTTCTGGGATATTCTGGTGGCGCTCACGGGCAGGCAACCCTGGCTCAGCTACTGGGTGGCGATTCTGCTCTTCACGCTAATTGTGATGGCGCTGTTGACCCCGCTGCGCCTGGCGTGGTTCCGTTCCATGAAGGAGATGAAGAAGTTGGAACCGGAAATCCGCCGCCTGCGCGAGCGCTACAAAGGGCAGGAGCTCAACGAGAAAATCATGGAGCTCTACAAAGAGCACAAGGTGAACCCCGCGGCGGGCTGTCTGCCCATGCTTATCCAGATGCCCATCCTCATCTACCTGTACTACACTATCCGAATGTACGAGTACCAGTTCAGCAAGGGCTTCTTCCTGTGGATCAACCCGTCGCTGGCAGAGCGGTTTCCGGGCATCGTCGGGGCAAACCTGGGTCAGCACGATCTTCCGCTGTTGCTTCTTTATGCCATCAGCCTGTATGTCAGCCAGCGCCTTACTCCGGTCAGCGACCCCGCTCAGGCGGAACAGATGAAGATGACTTCGCTGTTTATGACCGTTTTCATGCTGTACATGATGTACACGTGGCATTTCCCCTCGGCGTTCGTGCTGTACTGGTTCATATCCAATGTGCTGATGACCGCCCAGCAGCTGCGCTACATGCGCCCAGAGCCTGCCCCAGCGCAACCTGCCGAGCCAGCTGCGAAGGAGCCAGAGCCGGTTCCCACCGCTGCCGTCAGCGCCAATCCGGGTAAGAACCACCATACCCGCAAGCCGCGCCGCAGGAGGTAACACCGAGAGGGAAAGGAGGATGATAGCACCGATGACCGATAATGCACCGAAGCAAAGCGTAGAGGCAACAGGACGCACTGTGGAAGAAGCAAAGGAGCGAGCACTGCAACTGCTCAACGCCACCGAAGAGCAGGTGGAGTGGGAAATACTGGACGAGGGAACCCGGGGTATTTTCGGGGTGCTTGGTTCCACCCCGGCGCGTGTGCGTGCCACTCTGAAGGAGACAGCGGGAACCGCTCCGTCGGAAGAGTCCGAGCGGAAAGTGATGGCAGTGGTGAACGCGGCGCTGAGGGCGAGCGGACTGGCGGTGAAAGCCATCAAACGCGACACCTACGACTGCTACGTGGAACTGGAACTGGTAGGGCGAGACGCACAGCGCTTCGCCGGACCGCAGCTGGATGCTCTGCAATACGTGCTGAACATCATCATTAATAAACGCTATGATAAGACCACTCGAGTGCTTCTGGACGTGGGCGACTACCGCAAACAGCGTGCCGAGAAGCTGCGCCGGATGGCGCTGGAAGTAGCCAAACAGGTGAAAGAACGCGGCGAAGAGGCGGTACTGGACCCGCTGAACGCCATCGAGCGACGCATCGTCCATCACGCTCTGATGAACGACCCGGACGTGTACACTTACAGCGAGGGCGAGGAGCCAGAGAGGCGCGTGGTCATCTCGCCGCGCAAACAGTGACATCCGATGCTGACCATCACCGGACGAGTGAAAGGCGTGGGCACCGACATCGTGGCGCTTCAGCGTATCGCTGAGGTATGCGAACGGCACCCACGCTTCCCTCACCGCATCCTCACCGACGCCGAATACGCCTACTGTCAGCAGGGGAAGAAGAGCTTCCTTCAGCATCTTGCCGGGCGGTTCGCCGCGAAAGAAGCCATCATCAAGGCGCTGGGTCACAAGATGCCCTGGCGAGACATGGAGATACTGAACCACCCCACCGGTCAACCGTACGTGAACCTTTACGGGGAGGCGGCACAGCGCGCCAGCGGCGGCAAGGTGCACGTCAGCATCGCGCACGAGCCTACCTTCGCCATCGCTATCGCCATCTGGGAGGGTGAAGACTGATGTCCATCCGTATCGCCGTTCTGGTCTCGGGTCACTCGCGCGGTTCGAACATGGCGGCGATCATCGATGCCTGCGCCCGCGGCGAGATCGACGGTCAGGTGGTGCTTGTAATCGGCACGAGGGCGGAGGCGCCCGCCCTTCAGCGCGCGGCGAATGCCGGCGTTGCCACCCGTGTAATCTCCCCGCGCAACCTCACCGACGAGCAGTATGCCCATCGTCTGCTGAAGGCACTGCACGAGGCTCAGGTGGACCTGGTGTGCCTTGCAGGCTACATGAGGCTCTTGCCGGTGCCGGTGGTGCAGGCATATGCGGGCAGAATCATGAACATCCACCCGGCACTCCTGCCCTTCTTTGGCGGCAGGGGCATGTATGCAGAGCATGTGCATAAGGCGGTGCTCGAGTCGGGCATGAAGGTATCCGGTTGCACCGTGCACTTCGTGGACGAGAATTACGATACCGGACCGATTATCGTGCAGCGGTGCGTGCCGGTGGAGGATGACGACACCTGGGAAACGCTGGCGGCGCGCGTGTTGGTGCAGGAGCATCAGGCGTATGTTCAGGCGGTAAAGCTGTTCGCGGAAGGGCGGTTGCGCATCGAGGGGCGTCGTGTGCGCATTCTGCCACCGTCGTAAACGAGGGAGGCAAATGTCATGCTGGAAAGACGCACGCTGGGGAGTACTGGTCTGCAGGTGACCTTCATCGGCTTTGGTGCGCTGGAGGTCGGGCGCGACTGGGGCTTGGGCGATGCCGAACAGCGCCGCCGTCCGGCAGAGGAGGAAGCAGGCGAAACGCTGAATGCCGTATTGGACATGGGCATCAACCTGATCGATACCGCCCGCGCCTACCACGAAAGCGAAGCGCGCATCGGCAAGTACATCGCACACCGCCGGGCGCAATACGTGCTGTGCAGCAAATGCGGCGAACACAGCGACGAGCCGCGTACCTACTACGATTTCTCCTACCGTGCCGTGAAGGATTCCATCGACCTGAGCCTGCGCCTGCTGCAAACCGACGTGATCGACGTGATGCAAATCCACTTCGGTCCCGCCCCCCAGAAAGTGCTGGACGACGGCGAGACCCTGCGTGCCATGCGCGAGGCGCAGGAAGAAGGCAAAGTGCGCTTTCTGGGAGCGTCGCCGGGCATGGACGTACTGGAACGCTGTATCGACTCGGGCGACTTTCAGGTTCTGCAGATCGGTTACAGCCTGCTCGACCAGAGTGCGCACGATCTGATTCTGCGCGCCTACGAGAAGGGCATTGGGGTGCTGACCCGCAGCGGGCTGGCTGCAGGATGGCTAACGCCGCGTGCGCTCACCGTGCCGCCCGAAAAGCGTCCCCCGAAAGTGCAGAGACTTCTCGAACTGTGCGGTGGAGATGCCGACCTTCTACACTCGCTGGCTCTACACTTCCTGCACCGACATCCCGGCATCGGTTCGGTACTCATCGGCACTCGGCGGGCGCAAAACTTAGAACGGAACCTGCAGCTGCTATCGCAACCCGTGGACGAGGCTCTGCTGGACAAAGCAACCGCCATCGGGCGGGAGTAGGTTCCCGGGCAGGAAACGACTGCCCCTGCGGTGAATGAACGGGTGGAGGGTCCCCAATATGCCCAGAGTAAGAGTGCTGGTCACGCTGAAGCCCACGTTGCTGGATGCCCAGGGCAGAACGGTGCAGGAGGCATTACACGCCCTCGGCTACGAGAACGTCAATCAGGTGCGCATCGGCAAGGTCATCGAAATGGACATCGCCGACGACAGCAAGTCGGTGGAGCAACAGGTGCGCGAGATGTGCGACCGCCTGCTTGCCAATCCCGTTACCGAGCTGTATCAGATTGAGGTGCTGGGATGAAGTTCGGCGTGGTGATATTCCCCGGCTCCAACTGCGACGCGGACGCCTACTATGCCATTCGCGATGTGCTGCAGCAGCCGGTGGAATACATCTGGCATCGGGACGATAACCTGCACGGCGTGGATTGTGTTATCCTTCCCGGCGGGTTTTCTTACGGGGACTACCTGCGCTGTGGCGCGATTGCCCGTTTCTCGCCCGTGATGCAGGCAGTAGAGGAGTTCGCCCGACAGGGTGGGCTGGTGATTGGCATCTGCAACGGCTTTCAAATCCTGTGCGAGGCACATCTGCTGCCGGGCGCACTGGTGCGTAACGAGGGGCTTCGCTTCGTCTGCAAGCATGTGTATCTGCGGGTGGAAAACGCCGACACGCCCTTCACGAACCGCTGTCAGCCGGGCGAAGTGCTGTGCATCCCCATCGCGCACGGAGAGGGGCGCTACGTGTGTGACCGCGAGACCCTCCAGGAACTGCAGGCGAATAACCAGATTGTCTTCCGCTACTGCGACAGATCGGGCGCAATCACCAGGGAGAGTAACCCCAACGGCTCACTGGCGAACATCGCAGGCATTGCCAATGAGCGGTTCAATGTGATGGGCATGATGCCCCACCCGGAGCGCGCCTGCGAAGCGATACTGGGTTCAGAGGACGGGCTGAAGGTGTTCCAGTCCATCGTGCATTCTGCGCTGGCGGCGGCGAGATAAGGGAGGCTAAGCGATGACAAACTTCAAAGAGGGCGACCGCGTGCAGATCGTGGTGCGTGAGCAGACGAACGGTGACATTAAAGAACGCAGTTACTACCCCTATATGGGAGGCTTGCGTGGCACCATCTACCGCCTCTACAGCGACGGACGCGCCGCCGTGCAGATCGACCTGGACAGCCTGCCCGAAACGGTACGGACCCGCCATACCGAGGCGCAGGAGCGAATGAAGAACCGCTGGATCGATGCGCTGTCTGAAGAGGCACGCTCGCGCCTGACCCCGGAAGAGCGCGAGTTTCACCTGAACTACGTGCTGCTGGTGCGCGTGCAGGACCTGCAGCCCGAAGGCAAACGCTCCCGTTCTGCTGCCAAAAAAGAGACCACATCGCCCACGCAAACGGTGAAGCCGGAGACGACGGCACAAGCCAGAGCCACGCCGCCTGCGAAGAACGCTTCCACCTCCTCGGCGAAAGCGCCATCTGCGCAGGAGGCGGACGCACCGAAGCGCAAGACGCTGAGCGACCTGGAGAAGGCGGAAGAGGAGTTTTTGAAAAGCCGACAACATAGCCGCCGCTGACCTCCATCTGGTAATCGTACGCACCTTGTGGTATAATTCACTATGGTAAAGAACCGTGCCAGCGGTGGCACGGCATCACTTCGGCTGACAAGGAGGTGTCGTGATGTCTGCTGAGGTTATTGAGGGTGTGAAGACTGTCGGTTTGCCCCGTCTGAATGAACCTGCCCCCGAGTTTGAGGCTGTAACCACTCATGGTGTGCTCCGGTTGTCGGACTATCGCGGACGCTGGCTCATCCTGTTCTCTCACCCCGCCGACTTTACCCCCGTTTGCACCACCGAGTTCATTGCCTTCGCCGAGATTTATCCGGAGCTGCAGAGACGCGGGGTAGACCTGCTGGGACTGAGCATCGACAGCGTCTATTCGCACATCGCTTGGATCCGCAATATCGAGGAGAAGATGGGAGTGGAGATTCCCTTCCCCATCATCGCCGACCTGAACAAGGAGGTTGCCACGCTGTACGGCATGATTATGCCGGGTGAGAGCAAAACCGAAACCTCGCGCTGTGTGTTTGTCATCGACCCGGACGGTGTTCTGCGGGCAATGATCTACTATCCGCTGACCACCGGACGCAACACGGATGAGATTCTGCGCCTGATTGACGCCTTGCAGACCACCGATGCCCACAAGGTGGCAACTCCAGCCAACTGGCGCCCGGGCGACAAGGTGATTGTACCGCCGCCTACCACGACCGAAATGGCAGAGGAAAGAGTGAAAGCGGGCTACGAGTGCGTGGACTGGTATCTCTGCAAGAAGGAGCTGTAGGCGATGGCTTGCATCAGCCCAGACGGCACGCTGACCGAGTCCGCCCGTAAGATGCTGGCGGCGGTTCGCAACCCCACCACCGCCGAGGAGGTGGCGCAGAGCACGGCTCTGCCCCTGTTCCGCGTGCGCAGTGGTCTGCGCGAGCTGGTGCAGGCAGGGCTGGTGGTGGAGCGCGAAGGACGCTACCAGCTGACGGACACGGGTCGGCAGAAGCTGTAACCTTACACCTTTTGCCCCTCTCTCGCCGGCGAGAGAGGGGCGCTCGCGTCTACGACCTCACCTCGATCTGCCAGTCCACGATATCGAGGTCGGGGTCGTTGCCGTTCACGACGTCGCCGGAGGGTTCCATGTTCGTATCGCTGTTGCGCAGGATGCGATCGGTGTCGGTCATCAGCGTGAGGTAGGTGTTCGGGAACTGCCGGGAGTCGCCCAGCGCGTCCCACATCTTCAGCGAGGTATCCGATGGGTCTTTAGGTGTGCGGTCGGTGGCAATGATGTTCACCTGCAGCACGCGAATGTCTGCCGGGTCCTGACCATCCAGGGCTAAGCTGCCGAAGTCAACCACCACGCGCAGGCTCTTTCGGTCGGGGCTGATGGTCGCCTCTAACGGTGCGCCCAGCGGCTGAAACACCTGCCGTCGGTCGGGGTCCAGCACCTGATACATCACAAATCCACCGAAAGGCAGGGCACCGTTGACTTCCACGAAGCGCTGGAACGAACCGGTGGCGAAACCGTTCCCGCCCCAGGGAGGCGCAACAGGCGGCACCGGTCCGGTGACCCCCACAAAATCGGCATCGTTGTCTATCAGGATGAAGTAGTGGTAATCCGGGCGGATTTGTCCTGCCACCCGAAATTGAACGACCAGGCGCCTGGTGGTTACCTGTCCGGTTTCGGGGAACCGAGCGCACGCGGAAAGCACCAGCAGTAAGATAACCACCGCCCCCAGCATGACACGCCGGCTATGTCCGCACATCCTTTCGTGTGGCTCCTCCAGTATCCGTCTACCGATTCGCGGGGGCAGGGCGTTTTGCCTGCACGCCTGCGCCTGCTGCGGGTGTGCTCAGGAGTGCTTGTCGTCATTTATTCTATATAAACGATGCAAAAATAGTTCGTATTCCTCTTGACAAATCCTGCAGACTGTTTTAGAATCAGAGTAGTTAAGCGAATAATCTCTCGGAGGAGGCGGTCTCCCATGAAGCGCCATGCGTTCACTTTGATCGAGCTGCTGGTGGTTATCGCGATTATCGCGATACTGGCGGCGATCCTGTTTCCCGTGTTTGCGCGCGCCCGCGAGAAAGCGCGACAGACGAGCTGCCTGAGCAACATGAAGCAGCTGGGGCTTGCGATGCTGCAATACGCCAACGACTATGACGGCTACATGTATCACCTGAACGGACGCGGGTTCAACTTCCCCGGCTGTACTGTGTGCAACAACACGGCGTGCACCAGCAGCACGAATCCGTGGTACGACCCGGAGATCGTGGCGGACCCCGACCTCGGTCCGCGCAAGTACGTCGCGGCGCTGCTGCCCTACATCAAGAACACCGACATCTTCTACTGCCCATCCGATGCCTACAAGCGCCAGCACATCTGCCGCAGCACCTATTCTGGTGTCGGTCCGGTGAACGACAACCAGTACGACCACTTCTACACCAGCTATCGCTTCTGGAATACGGCAGGGTGTATGAGCATCGGCGGCACAATGGAGCAGCCCGGACGGGTGCGCATCGATCAGGAGGCATGGTTCCCGCCCATCGGCGAGGGATGGGGTAGCCCGTCCTGTTCGAACCCGAACATGAAGCCGCTCTATCCCGCGCGCATTCAGATGTTCCGCGAGGACGTGCCACTGCACCTGACACCGCACACGGGGCAGTTCGGTGCGATTTACGCGGTGAACATCTGCTTCCGCGATGGGCACGCCAAGATGTGGTTCCGCGAACCGAACCGCGTCTATCCGGATGAGTGATCAGTGCGGTGTTGCTGTCCCTGAGGAGGCATCCTCCTCAGGGACGCTTTCTGATGGCTCCGTGCACGAAGGGCGCTCTCTGCCTCGCTTCAGTCTATCACGGTGGGCGTCGCCCAGTCGCTCTGGTTGCCGTAGCGGTCGACCATGCTCACAAAGGCGATATTCGCAGACGCCGGCAGAGTGTATGAGGTACTCTGGGCAGGCAGAACGTGCATCACCCAATCGCCGTTCAGCCGGTAAGCCGCCACCCAGAAGGCAATCGGGAACCGTCCGCGAGCCTGCCAAACCAGCCGCAGCGATCCGTCGGTAAGGTGCTGGGCGCTTACGTCGGGAGCGGGCGGCTTGCTGCGACTCAGCCACGGCGCGGCGGGCACCAGAGCCGGCTGGGCGTGCAGATTGCCCACCAGTCTGCAGACTCCGTCCCGATCCTGCATGAAGGCACGTGCACTGAAGTGGATATTGCCCACTGCTCCGCGCTGTCGGCGCGTCAGTCGTATCTGCTCGGCAATTTCGCTGGCTTCCCACGCGGTATTACTGCCGTCGGCGACCTTGCTGGTAAAGTTACCAGGCACGATGTGTCTGCCTTTGCTGTTCTGTTCCACCCACCACTGCAGCAGCACGGGGAAGCTCAGGTTGGGGTGGTCGATCTTGAAGTAAAGCTGCGGGGTGAAGTAATCGCACCAACCCTGCTGAAGCCACTTGCGTGAGTCGGCGTACAGCTCCTCATAGGCGTCGAACCCGCGTGCCTGCGGCGGATAGCCCGGACGCCACAACCCGAACGGACTGATACCGAACTTCACGTAGCGTTTTGTGCGCTTGATTTCATGGTATACCCGTTCCACAAACCGATCCACGTTCTGCCTGCGCCAGTCTGCCCGCTTCAGCTTGCCGCCGGAGCGCAGGTAACGCTGCCAGCTGGGCTCGTCGGGGAAGTCCAGCAGGTTGCCCTTGTCGTCGCGCTCTTTGTACGGGTAGAAGTAGTCGTCGATATGCACACCGTCCACATCGTATTTCTTTACTACCTCCAGCATCACCGAGAGCGAGTGCTCGACGACCGCTGGCTCGCCCGGGTCCAGCCAGAGGTAGCGTCCGTATTGCTTCACCAGTTCGGGGCCTTGTCTGCTGATGTGTTTGGGGTGTATCTCCGACTTCTCCGAGGGATGGCGAGCGCGGTAAGGGTTGAACCACGCATGGAGTTCCATCCCGCGCCGATGCGCCTCTTCAACGGCAAATGCGAGCGGATCGTAGTATGGCTCCGGTGGCTTACCCATAGCGCCGCTCAGCACCTCTGACCACGGCTCGATTTTCGAGTCATACAGCACCGAGCACGCCGGACGCACCTGCAGGACGATCACGTTGAACTTCAGTTCCGCCGCTTTATCGAGAATGGCAAGAAGCTCCGCCCGCTGAATGTCTGATGATAGCCCCGGCTTGGAGGGCCAGTCGATATTGGCAACGGTAGCCACCCAGAGTCCGCGATATTCACGCTCCAGTGAAGGCGGTGTCTGCAAACCCCGCATGGTCAGGTCTCCTCGCTGGTTCTTCCGATTACAGGCAACAGTATATCATGCCGAACGCCAGCACACCAAGACGGGATCAGCGCGGGGTGGGCGCACACACCTTTCCCAGCACCACTGCACGAAGCGCCCCCGTGACCGCAGGCATGTTGTTGGGGCGCTGGTGCATCGTCTGGTAGCCCAGCACCGCAAAAGCGACCGCTTCCTTCGCATCCGGGTTGATGCCGTAGCGGTCGCTGGTCTCCACTTCCATTTCGGGAAGGAGCTGGCGCAGGCGTGACATCAGCGTGCGGTTATGCACACCACCCCCGGAGGCGATGAGCCGTGTTGCCTGCATGTGCGGCAGCGCAAACCGCCGGATACCGTCGGCAATGGTGCGGGCAGTGAGCTCGGTGAGGGTGGGTATCAGCAGTTCCGCGCTGGACAACCGGTACCGCCGCAACAGCTTGCGAACCATCGCCTCGCCAAAGGTCTCCCGCCCGGTGGATTTGGGCGGATGCTGAGCAAAGTAGGGATGTCTGAGTAGCTCCTGCAGCCACTCCTCACGCACCGGGTGCCGTTGCGCGAAGGAGCCTTCGGGGTCGTAACGATACCTGCCTCCACTGGCGATTTCCATCGCGACGTTGATGAGGGCGTTGCCCGGTCCTGTGTCGAAGGCGATGACCTCGTTTGCATGAGCGGCGGCGGGCAGAGCGGTGATGTTGGCGATACCGCCGATGTTCAGCAGGATGCGCCCCTCTTCCGGATGGCGGAACAGAAGCCAGTCCACGTAAGGCACCAGCGGAGCGCCCTGTCCGCCTGCAGCCACATCCGCCACCCGAAAATCGCCCACCGTGACCACGCCTGTGCGCTCCGCGATGACCGCTGGCTCTCCAATCTGCAGGGTAGAGCGGAGCATCCGTCCCTGCCATTCGATGGGTTCGGGCTGATGCCATACTGTCTGCCCGTGTGAGGCGATGCAGAAGACCTCAGGCTGTGTCACCTGCGCCTCCTGCATGATGTTCAGCGCCGCTTCAGCAAACAGCTCGCCGAGCAGGAAGTTCAGGTGGCAGGTCTCCGCCACCCCCGTCTCGCCCCGCATGGTACGCATCAGTTCCGCCTGCACATCGGCAGGGTAGGGCGTGGTGCGGAAAGCGAGCGTCTGCACATGCACCGTATCGCCCTTCTCCTCGATGCGTGTCAGCGCCGCATCGATACCGTCCATGCTGGTTCCCGACATCAGTCCGATAACCAGCTGCGGCTGGTGTGTCTCGCTCATTGGTTCTCCTCGCCTGTTTCGGCAGACAAAACGCTTTTATCATCGCTAAGTATCTGGACATCCTTTCTGCTCCTGCTATAAAATACCTTCACACGCCACTGGCAAAAACCTTCTGGGGGGAAACAATGAAACTCTCGATGGGCATTCGCGAACTGGAACTGGACGGCAAGTATCTGGGCAGGTTGCGCGAGGCGAACGCACTGATGGGTGACATGGATGCTTTGCGCCAGCGCATGGAGGAGGACGGCTACCTGCTCGTCCGCAGACTGCACGACCCGAAGAAAGTGGCGGAGGCGCGCCGCGTGGTGCTGGAAAATCTGGCTGCGAACGGACAGATCGACACCTCCCGTCCGCTGGATGAGGCGGTCATCGCCCCCGGTGGGCGCGGGGCTTTCCTTGGCGGAGCGAAGGCGATAACGCATACTCCGGAGTTTCTGGCAGTGGTGGAGTCACCCGAGCTGATGCAATTCTTCAGCGACTTCCTGGGTGCACCCGCGATGACCTTCACCTACAAATGGCTGCGCGCGGTCGGCAAAGGCGATTTCACCGGCGCGCACTACGACATTGTGTACATGGGCAGAGGCACCACCAACCTGTATACCGTGTGGACGCCGCTGGGCGATGTGCCGTTCGAGAAGGGACCGTTGGCGATTCTGGAAGGCTCGCACCGGATGGAGAAACTGAAGCAGACTTACGGGCGTATGGACGTAGACCGTGACAATGTGGAAGGCTGGTTTTCCAGCGATCCGGTGGAGATGGTGGACAAGTTCGGTGGGCGCTGGTTGACCGCGGAGTTCGAGATGGGTGATGCGCTCATCTTCGGCATGTTCACCATGCATGGCTCGCTGAACAACGTGACGAGCTCCTATCGTCTCAGTTGCGACACGCGCTATCAGCGGGCGGATGAACCCGCCGACGAGCGATGGATTGGCGAGAACCCGATTGCCCATTACGCCTGGGGCAAGGGGCAGATGATACCGATGGAGGAAGCACGCAAACGCTGGGGCGTGTGAACCGTAGTTGGCGCGGGGGATTGCTTCGTCGCTTCGCTCCTCGCAATGACACGGAGAGCGCGCGGGGGATTGCTTCGTCGCTTCGCTCCT
>OGCI01001835.1_pt1 | contig 16101 bp, 15 predicted proteins | sample 1570021 | NCBI WGS metagenome assembly OGCI01 (sample SAMN06264664, study PRJEB24512) | hot springs metagenome | isolation source: Hot spring water | place: South Africa: Tshipise | collected 2015-06-21 | reverse complement strand
AGGTAAGTTCGGGCACGGCGGTAAATCTTGTTGTATCAACAGGACCGTGTGTATCCGTTCCGAATGTGGTGGGTATGACGAGAATAGACGCGGAGAGTGCGATAGCAAATGCGGGATTGACCGTAGGGAAAGTGGAGGAGGAATATAGTGATGAGGTTCCTTATGGACAAGTGATTCGCCAGAGACCGGAATCGGGGACGCTAGTAGAACGAGGTACAGCAGTTGATTTTACGATAAGCAAAGGTAGAAAGGCTCGTTTTATTATATCCTGTGGTTCCTCTGGGGTATCAGAGGACAGTTGGCCTCTGGATTTTGTATGGATGGGTGTGATTGTAATTTACCTGTTCATGAAGGGTCCAAAGGGGGTAGAGAATATGGACTTGAAGGAGAAAGGGGTGAGGTAAGGTTGTAGATATTTAAGTATTAGTTTTTGCTATATGTAAGGCGCAGATGGCAAGGGCGAGAGCATCTGCGGAGTCATCCGGTCGTGGAAGTGTGTCGAGGGATAGGAGTTTTTGAACCATCCGTTGGACCTGGATTTTTTCGGCTCTGCCATATCCTACAAGGGCTATTTTTACTTCTGTTGGACTGAATTCGACTACGGGGATGTTGTGATGTGCAGTGGCGAGTAATAAGACACCGCGTGCCTGTGCAACATATATTCCGTTGGTTACATTTTTTTCAAAGTAGAGTCGTTCGATAGCGATGGTATCGGGTTTGTATTTTACTATTAAATTGTGAGCGTCCTGGTATATTATAGCAAGCCGTTCGGGAATGGTTTTTGTAGCGGGAGTTCGGATGGTGCCATGTTTTATATAGAAATATTTTGAACTTTTCTTATGGATTATTCCATAGCCTGTAGTTGCTAAGCCGGGGTCAAATCCGAGGGCAATCATTAAAGGGATTATTCCGACATTGCCTCTGCCATAGCCTCATCGGTGATGTCCAGATTTGTGTAAACATCCTGAACATCATCCATATCCTCTAATGCTTCCATCAGTTTCAATACTGAGGCGGCAGATTTACTTTCAACAGAAATTAGATTTTTCGGTTTTAAGGTAAGTTTTGCTTCGCCGATAGGGAGACTCATTTTCTCGAAGTTTTGTAGGACGGCATGTAAATCGTTCGGGGCGGTATATACTTCATACATATCGCCTTCGGTATCCACATCTTCAGCGCCTGCTTCTAACGCTTTTTCCATTATGTCGTCTTCGGATAGATTTTCTTTTTTTACAGTTATAAGCCCCTTCGGGTCGAAATTCCACAATACGGCTCCGGCTTCTGCCATTGTTCCGCCGTGCTTGGTTACAATATGACGAACTTCCGCAACCGTTCGCCGTTTATTGTCTGTTAAAACATCGACAACAATCGCTACACCCGCAGGACCATAACATTCATAGCGTATTTCTTCATAGTTTTCTCCGCCTTCGCCGGAGCCACGCTTGATAGCTCTTTCTATATTTTCCTTGGGCATGTTTGCGTATCGGCATGCTAATAACACGGTACGAAGTCGGGAATTGGATTCCGGGTCAGTACCACTCATCTTGACGGCTATGGAAATTTCTTTTGCTAATTTTGAGAAAATCTTTCCTCTTTTAGCGTCTAATGCACTCTTTTTATGTTTAATTGTTGCCCATTTAGAATGTCCTGACATTGATTTTCTCCATTCCTTTTATCCGTTTTGAGTTTTTTCATTCCTTTTTTTGCTAAATATTAATTATATCAAAATCGAAATTATTATAGCAATACAATTATAATCTTAGTCAATAATCTGTTATCTATTTTAATTTATTTTATGAAACAGGATTATTTAGTGAAAATGACAAAGAAACTTATCTTATTTGATTTTGATGGTGTAATTGCTAATTCTTTTGAAGTGTTTTTTCGTGAATTTACCTCTGCATGCACAGAGATGGGTTTTGACCGATTAAATTCGAAAGAGGCTTTTTTGAATTTGTTTGAAGGGAATTTGCTGTTTAATGTTATTAAAGCAGGATTTCCCCCATGGAAACTGAGGGAGTTGTTTCATAGATTTCAACCGCGGATAGCAAAAGCGAATGATAGTGTTTCCTCTTTTGAAGGTATTAACGAAATGCTTTCAAAACTTTCCGCAGAATATCCTGTCTACATTGTTAGTTCCAATTTAACAGAAGCGGTTCAGAAGTTTTTAGTTCGGGAACAAGTTGATGGGATCCAGGATGTTCTTGGTGCTGATATAGAGACAAGCAAGGTGAAGAAAATCAAACGAGTTTGGAAAAAGCATCCGCAAGCGATTGCCTACTATATCGGCGATACCAGTGGGGATGTTTATGAAGGCAAAGAAGCAGGCGCCATTACGATTGCAGTAACATGGGGCTGGCACGAAAAAGAACGATTAATCCGGGCCAAGCCCCATCACCTCGTCCATACACCGAAAGAATTAGAACAATTGCTATTGAAAAGGTAATATTATTATATTATTGGAATTTTGCAGATATTAGAAAATTTTACATTTTGAAACCTAATCTTTTGAGCATATCAAATAAATCAATATAAGGGATATTGTAGTATTTACATACATTAGGAATTGATATTTTATCTCTAATTTTGAGTTGAAATTTTTCATTTGTAACAATTGTATGTCCGTGAGCCTTTGCAAAAGCGATTATCCATGCATCAGCATTATTCTCTTTCATAAAATCCTCTATTGCTTTTGTGGGTAATTTTTGATCTTTTGCCCAATTGACTATTTATAGTCGTTTAAGACCTCAGGTGTCTCGGTACCGAGGAAGTATTTCGAATATTTTGTATTTGCCCACTCTTTTAGTTTGTCATTTCCTTGATTAATTTCTTTAAGAACCTTATCTATGCTGAATACGATTCCCTTTTTTGCTTTGGAAACTAAAAAGTCCCAGAACTTATCGCCATAATCGAAGGAATAATAGAGTCGTGCGGATGTAATAAATATATTTGTGTCTAAGATATATTTCAATGGGGTAATACCTCTTGTTTTAGCCTGTCAAAGGTGGAAGGCTTAACCCCTATTAATCTGTACGCATCCCTATATGAAATACTCCCGCTTTCTACACCAACCCCTATGATTTCCAAAAATCTTTTCCCATATCTCCTAATAATGGTATTATAAAAATCCCCTCCCTGGCTTTTTATGCTTTTATACTCTTTATGAGTATACTCGTTATAAAACTGAAGAAAATCTTCTCTATTAATTTTTCCTGTATCTAACAATCTTCTTGCAATAACAATTTGGCTTACCTTAAACCGCCTTGCTAAATCTTCAAAATTGATTTCTTTTATGTTTTCTATTTTGGAAGATGGTACTAAAAATTCAGCAGAGCATAAATCGCAAAATTTTTCGGTTTCATTATCAGCAGATTGCAGACCCCTAAGGTCAAAGGAAGCACTTTTTCCAATAAATAAATGGACAATTTCATGTATGAGAGTGAATATTTTGGCAGAAATAAAGTCTTTGTTGTTTATAAAGACAAAAGGAGCAATTTCATCGCAAAGGACGAATCCTCTAAATTCATTTATATTTAATTCTCTGTGGGGGTTGTTTCCTACCACACCATTAATAACAACAAAAATCCCTGCTTGTTCAGCTCTATCAATAAGATAACTGAAAGCATTGCTCCAAGAGTTAAGAGATTCCGCCCAGTTGTTCTTTAACTTTAAGGTTTCTTTAATCTGTGTTACAACATCCTTAATGTTACTGTTTACAGAATATTTTTTTATGAAAGGGAGTGGTTCTTGTCCCCATTCGATTAGCAACTCCTTGGCCCATTCTTAAAGTAATTGAGTATATTCTACTTTTCTAATAAATCTCGAGAAGGATTGAAAAAGGTACTACCCTCTGTTATCGTCCGATAATGGGGAATGGGATACTTTTTTTCCGGGAGTTCATCTAAAAACAAATATCCAAATGGGACATGAAGGTTATTTGCAAAATTTTTTAATTAAGTGTATGTAGGAAATTTTTTCTTTTCTATCCACTAATGTATATTTGGAAATTTTTTGGTGGCATGTTCCAATTCCTCGTTAGAGAGGGATTCTAATAACTGTTTTATGATTGTCTTGTTATAATTTACAACTCTCATTTATACATCTCTGTAAAAATTATCGTTATTTTCTCTTTTTGATTATATCTTATTCTTATCATGTTTTAGAATAGTTATATTTTGTGTGTCCTAATAGTAGTTATTTATTTTATCTAGATGTTATATATTTCTATTTTATAAACAGATTAATTTAAAGAGTAAATTTCATCAAGTTTTATAAAAACTTGTGGATTCGCTGTTCGATTTCATTTGAGAAGCGTTGGATGAATTGCTGGACATAGTTAAAGGGGTGTATGGAGGTATCGTTAATCAGAGGTGTTAGGTCCATTCCGAAGATGAGAGAAGTGGCGGTATCGACGCCGTGGGAAGCAAAGTAGGTGGCATGGGCTTTTCGTCGGCCCATTGTGGCAAGGTCGTATCGTTTTCCACCTGCAATTTGAGAATCAAACACGCCTAATAGGGAAGCCTGTAAATTTTCATGGGGAGACACATCAAAGGGCACTTTGTCTTCATCTGGAAGCCAGTCTAAATCTCGCCAGACCTCACAGCCGTAAAGTTTTTCGGGCTGGTATTGGTCTTTTAGTTCCCGCAGTGCCTGAATGAGTCGAAGGGCAACACCTACATGGGTATCGTGTTTATCTGCTAAATTATGGGTATAAATGATTTTGGGTTGTGTAGCAGATAATATTTGCTTTAGGTCTTCTATAGTAGAACGATTGTTTTTATCTTTAATTGCACTGCTTGGATAATCTAAGAGAAACTGGACAGAGTACTCGCCGATGATTGCGGATTTTTTTTGTTCTTTTCGACGGACTTTCATCATTTCTTCGTCCGTATAGTTTGCATAGAGGTCTGTTCGTGGGGAACCACTTCCGTTGGTAACGGTTACTGCTGAAAACCACAAATCAGGACTTTGGAAGCAAGCCAGAATGCCGTGGTAAGCCATAATTTCGATATCGTCCTGATGGGCCCCTACGGCCAGATGGGTCGTCCGGCTTAGTGCTGTTTCTAAGGGGGTTCCGTCCGGAATGAAAATTTCAGAGTTAGGTTGTGTCAGTTTCATATGTTAACCTCCTTTCTCTTCTTGAAATTATAATGGTTATAATGGGCGTATTCGTAGATTGCGGAATTCCAGTCGTGTTCCATGATTTTGCAAACCGATAAATCCCTTAGTGCGTTTCAATCCGGGGTGGTCTTTAATTTTGTCGAGGTGCTCGTTTAAATCGGCGTCGATAATTTGTATACCGTTTAGGACAACTTTTACTTTCGAGCCGACGCAAGCAATGTGGTATTTTTGCCATTCTCCGGCGGGGCGTGTTACTCTGCGAGATGGCGGTACAGTTGCGTAGATGCTTCCACAAAATTGCCAAGGTTTTAGGTCTTTATATTGGTCAGAATAATCATCTAAAATTTGTATTTCACTTCCTTCGAAAGCAGGGTTTCCTTCCTTAGGGGCCCGAATGAATACCCCGCTATTGCCACCGGGGGGGACACGAAACTCCAGTTCTAATTCGAAATCGGCATATTCTTCTGTGGTTGCAAGCCAGCCACAGCCTTCGCCTCCTTCGGTTACAAGCATTCCGTTTTCAGCCTTCCAACAGTTTATATTTCCGCCAAATGCTTGCCAACCTGTAAGGTCTTTCCCGTTAAATAATTTTTTCCAGCCGTCCCCTCGGGGTATTTCGCGTATAAAGATATTGCGGAACCACAATGGAGAGTGGTGGTGTTGAAGTTCGATGGAACCACTGGAGAACAGAGGTTGAGAGCGGTCCCAATAGTTTTCCAAGATGGTCTTGTTTACGACGAGTTTGTCGTTGAGGTACACCGTAACGCGGTCGTCTATAATCCGTATGAAGAATCGGTTCCATTCTCCCACAGGGTTATCTGCAAAAATGAGAGGTTTGCTGGGATTTTTCTCGTTGTTATAAAGTCCGCCGGAACCAATCCCTTCTTTGTTATCCCAGATTTGTATTTGGGGTGTTCCACGCAAGTAAATGCCACTATCCCCGTTCGCTTCAATTTTCCAGTCCACCAATAGTTCGTAATCTTCATAATCTCGGCCCGTGCAAAGGCTGTTTCCTTTTCCGTCATAAGTTAGGGTTCCATCGACTACTTTCCAATGGGCTCGCATTTCTTCGTCTGCTTTCTTTTGCTCTTCTGCCAATTCTTCGGGTGACATTTTTGCCCGTTTGATGGGGTCTGCTACCAATCCTTTCCATCCGGTTAGGTCTACACCGTTAAAAAGGGGTACGAACCCTACAGGTGGTTTTTCAACAGTGTATTCTCCTAACAACTCTGCAATTTTGGGTTCGACAGATTGAGCCCAGATTTCGTATCCTTTGGCATTGGGGTGTAATAAGTCGGGCATAATTGTTTTTGGAAGGTTTCCATTCTCATCCAAAAATTCGGCGCCGATGTCGTAAAAATATACAAAAGGTTTTGATTTTGGGATTTCTGCGATTCGCTTGTTTGCTTCAGCAATATTGTTTAGTTTATCTTGAGAGACATCTGCCCGCGGGAATATAGCAAGGAGGAGTACTTTTATATTCGGAAATAGGGAATGTAATTTGTCAACAATCTTCTCGATTCCAAGAGCAATTTGTTCGCCGTTATGCTGATGGCAATTGTTCGTGCCAATCATAATCATTGCAACTTTGGGCTGGACATTTCCCCATTTTAAGTTTTCAAGACGCCATAGAACATGTTGGGTCTGGTCGCCAGAAAAACCTAAATTAACCACATTTCTATCTGGATAATATTTATCCCAGGTATTTTTACCCACATTGTCCCAGCCGTGTGTAATGGAATCACCGATGAACAAAACCTCCACATTTCCTTGTTGAATCCGTTCTTGATTGGCTTGAAACCGTTCTTGCCACCATTTATCGGGACGTGCTACCGGTGTAACAGAATCCTCCTGTGCATGAAGGAAGGGCATTAAAACAAGAAGTATAGTAAATAAAGAGTAAACAAACCATCGTCTTTTAATAGAAAAAGTATCCATCTTAGGTCTCCTTAATTTTTGGAAGGGTTTATTACAAATATGCGATATTTAATCTGGACTTGGATAAGAAATAGTATAAGCAATTAAATGAGTTTACGCAACTTAGATATAATAGTATAGTGCAAAGAGATAAATAAAAAGTAGTATAATTGACATTGTAAGAAAAAATATGCATAATATTGTATATAGTGAAATTATTTTCACTTCTTAACATTAAACAAAGAATTGATGGAGAAAAGAAATGTCAACGACACCGAACGCTGAAGATGCAAAAGCAAAGAATAAAGCATTGGAAATTGCAGTCAGCCAGTTGGAACGGCAATACGGAAGAGGGACATTAATCCGTTTGGGAGATGACCGTTTTACTCAGGGAATACGCACGATTTCGACAGGCTGTTTATCATTAGATCTGGCTACAGGGGTTGGAGGCTTGCCTTTAGGACGAGTGGTCGAAATTTTTGGACAGGAATCATCAGGAAAGACGACGCTGGCTCTTCATGTGGTTGCAAATGCCCAGAGGGAAGGTGGAATTGCATGTTATATTGATGCGGAGCATGCATTAGACCCTTCCTTTGCCGAAAAGATTGGTGTGGATATAAATAATTTATTAGTGTCCCAGCCGGATTATGCGGAGCAGGCTCTGGATATATGCGAAAATTTGGTGCGGAGCAATGCCTTTGATGTGATTGTTATCGATTCGGTTGCTGCATTGGTTCCGAAAGCGGAAATTGAAGGAGAAATCGGCGACCAGCACATGGCTTTGCAGGCCCGGCTTATGTCTCAGGCTTTGCGTCGGCTCACAGGGGTTATCAGCCGTTCCAAAACCCTGGTGATATTTATCAATCAGATTCGAGATAAAATCGGTACGGGTTATGGGAATCCCGAAGTTACTACAGGCGGGAAAGCATTAAAATTCTATGCCAGTATACGGATTGATATTCGCAGGGTTAGTTCTGTTAAGGAAAAGGAAGTTGATATAGGAAACCGTGTGCGTGCCAAAGTTGTCAAAAATAAGTTAAGTGCTCCATTTCGTTCTGCGGAGTTTGATATTTTGTTTGATGAAGGAATTTCGTATGAAGGGGATTTACTTGACCTTGCCATTAATGAAAAAATTATTCAAAAAAGTGGTGCCTGGTTTTCCTACAATGGTGAAAATATCGGTCAAGGAAGAGAATCGGCTCGAAGATATTTAAAAGAAAATACGGAATTATGTACTCAAATACGCAATAAGGTTCTGGAAAAACATGGGGTAATAAATCTGCCGGAAAGCAAAGATAATTAGTGAATTGTTAAGTAAGGAATAGACGAATCGTTCCGCATTCAGAAAATATATCGAAATCAATGGAAAAGCATAACAGCCATCACAAATTGAGGTTAATTTCCATTGTATTTGTCTTAGTCGCCTTTCTTTTTTCAGGGGGATTTTTGTATGTTCGATACAAACTGTTATCAATCAAAGCGAACTTTGAGAAGGAAATCAGTCAGAAAGTAAATGGGAAATTATCTGTTGGAACGATTATCCCGAACGGATTGAGGGGGCTCCGAATCGATGATATTTCCCTTCAGATGGACTATAAAGGCCTCAAAGCAGATGTTCTGATTCCCCGTACGATAGTGCATGTTAATTGGATAAATTTACTTTATGGTGATTGGAGTTTTGACCGTATTGAGATAAGCCAATCCGATATTAAGGTAAATATAGAAGACCCCTCTTTTTGGAAAGAGATACAAAAATCTTCTGGAGGGAGTGCCCCTATTGATTTGAAGGATATTTCATTTCGAATTGTCGGAGAGAGAAATACGATCTCCATTCTGGGTCTTATACCCGAACACGAACTCCAATTAAAAGGATTACGGTTTGATTGTTATCGACTTTCTGATTCGCCTGAAATTCGATTAAAAACAGAGACGGCTATTTCATATCTGCCCGAAATTCCCGAAGAGACAAAAATAGACCTGGATATGCGTTTTCGTTCCATTGAAGATTTTGATGTGCGAGCATCTGCAGATAAAATATTTTTAACACAATTAGAAAAGGTAATTTCCTTTTCCGATATCTTATATTCTGAAGGGTCCTTAATCCCCTCCCTTCGTATTGCGGGTTATCCCAATCAGACATTAATCCTTGCGATAGAAACCTCATTTGAAAATATCAGGGCCAAGTCGCCCAATATCCCTTTCCAGACGATAACAGGAGAGATTACCGCTCTGGCGGATATAAAACTGTCAGAGAAACGATTGAGGATTACCACCGCAGATATTACCTCTCCGGAATTTGACGGTAGTCTTTCGGGTTTGATATTCCTTGATAAGCCCTCACCGGAGTTGGACCTGACTTTAGAAGTGCGGAAAATACCCTTAGTCGATATAATTACTTCGTTTACACAACAGCAGATAAAACCGTATGGCGATTTTGTGTTAACCTTTGACCAGTTGAACAATCTTCGTTTCGGTATTCGGGGTCTATTTTCAAAACCTATTTTAGAAGCCTTGGCAGATGTAACCAATGGCACCCTCCAATTTACACCGACCCGTTCCGACCTTCCTTCGTTTCGTGCAAATCTGGAACTGGTTAAAGTGGGCTGGGTTACTGAAGGAAAACTACCTAAAGGGACCTTGGTACTTAAAGAGGGCGTTGTGGAATATGCTCCGTTAAATATCAAAGTTGATGGAATTTCTGCGACCTGTGTTTTGGATACAAATGAAATAACTATAGATTCGTTGTCCGGCGTTTATAACAATTCTCCCATAACAGTAAAAGGAACCTATAATGTTCAAAATAAACTTGGAAATTTTGCTGTTAGTGGGACATTAAATTCATTGGAGAAACTTCCCTTTTTGAAAAAAGATGATGATGTGTCTCTATCAGGAAATGCTACTTTTCAGGCCGTTATCGGTTATCAACCGGAAAAGATAACGGCCCAAATTAATGCGGAACTGACCTCTGCGGATATAGGCTTCGAATGGTGGTTCCAAAAGCGTGCCGGTATCGGTGCAACAATACCCCGTCTAAATATAACTTATATTCCTCAAAAAACATTATCAATAGAAGGTTCCGCTTTATTGGAATCAACTCCGTTGAACGCTACCTTTGAATATGCCTATTACAACAAAAAGTTTAATCTACGTAAAGTAAATATAACTACGGACGCGTTAGATATTAACACAGCAAGTAAATGTCTGAGGGTCCCGTATGAAGGAAGGGGTGGTATTGGAACAAATGGGACTTTCCTCTGGGAGAAGAAAACGAGAGACCCGAAATATGGAGAAACCATGAAAATTGGAGTTGATATTGATTGGGCTTCTTTCCTTGCAAAGGATACGGAGATTCCATTAGAAGCAAAAGGTGTTTCTCTTCAAGCATTTGTTGATGAGCGGGACCCTAACAATCGAACACGTATTTTTACGATTACGGCTAAAGAGGCAACAATCCCTCCAATAGGGGTAAAATGGCTCTTACCCCTACGGTCGAAGGAAGAAGCAGAAGCTGAACGAATACGAAAAAACGAACCTCCTTCACCGCCGGAAAACTGGACATTTGCCCTTACTGCAGAAAAGATAACAATGAATCCATGGGAAGGAACGAACTTTAAAGGGATTGCTTATAATAAACCGCAAATATCTGGATTGGACCGATTTTCTGCACAAGTAGGAGATGGAACCCTGGAAGGAAGTTATTCGGTTACAAACCCGGAAAATATCAGTGTTTTGAAAGCAAAATGGAAAAACATTCCCGTTATTTATCTTGTCCGTCATTTGAATCTACCTGAGGCCATGGAAGGTAATTGTACCGGCAAAGTGGAGTTTTCTCTTGATTTAGACGATAGCAATACCCTTACAGGTAAAGGGGCCTTTCAAGTGGTAAATGGTAAAGTTAAAACAGACCTTTTTTTAAGCCGATTTGTTCCGGAAATGTCTCCGGCGAATTTCCCTTCCACTTTACCTTTTTATACCTTTACCAGTGATGTTCAAATGGAGAAGGACCTTGTAAAAACTCCCAATGTACAATTTCGTTCCGAAGGTTTGCAGATTGATGGAAAGGGGCAGTTTATCATAGATGGGGATATGGACTATGATTTGTCCCTTACTTTATCTCCGCAATTGGCTTCACAAATTGCTGTGATTCGGGATAGTTTTAATATACGAGGACATCAGATTATCCAGAACCCGATACAGTTAGGTTTTCGAGTGCATGGGCCTTCTTTTAGTCCGAAAGGACAGGTTAAAGAATTACCCCCTCTCGGCGTTACGCTGGTTAGTGGTGCTGCAGAGATTACAACCGACGCCCTTCGAGTGATTGACATACCGCGGAAAATTCTGGTGGATTTACTTAAACTTGGCGGAGGTGTTATTGGTTCAGCTACCGGTCCTCCAAAATGAAGTATCTGATTTGGATTTGCGATAATTTATTTATGAAATAGAGGTAAATGCGAGATGGAAATAAAAATCAGTCGAACAGGGAGTAAGTGCCTTTCCTGTGAGAAAGTTTTTATACATGAAGAGTGGATTTGGTCTCGAATTCTCGATACGGATGATGAATGGCAACGGCAGGATTTTTGTTTATCCTGCTGGGAACAACAGGAAAAACAAGATGTGTTATCACAGTGGAGACATCGATATATTGACACGAAGATAAAGAGAAAGGAAGAGGAAGTCGTTGACTCACCATTGCGAAAACTCTTTTATGAATCGGTTGAAAAAGAAGATTCACGGATGGAACTCGCCATTGCTTTTCTTGCTTCACAATTGTTGAAAAGGGAAAGAATTTTTAAAAAAATTAAGGAGATGGCGATTTCACAAAGAGACGGTTATATCATTATGTATATTGACCGGATAGATGACCGTGTTATTGAGGTGAGAGACCCGAACTTTTCGTTTTCGGAAATGGAAGAAGCAAAAAAAATAGTATTGGAACGGCTTGGGGATAAACCCGAAATAGAAAACTCGAACCAACAAGATAGTATTTCCCATGTTTGATGATTTTCAATCCCCGGTAACAAAGAAAAAGGAACTTCCACGGGTTTCCTTTTCTTATAAACAGTTAGTGCTTATTCTTTTTACTTTTGTGATTCTTTTGGTTGTTTTTTTTCTTTTCGGAGTTTATTTTGGTAAGAGAGAATTTGCACAGAAGTTGGCAGAGCAAAAAGCACGAATGGAAGTAGCCCGAGAACCTGTGACAGGCGCCAATCAGACGGAGAAAGCACGAGCGGAGAGCGGAGATTCCGCACCAGTAGCAGAGACTTCTGCAGGAGGGTCTTCGGAAAAGCAAGGAGATATATCTACTGTTGAAAAAACATCTTCCCCAAAAACTACGGAAGCAGGAGTCCCGCCACTTCCTTCAGAACAAACAGGAACAACTGTTGTCTCAAATACCCCTTCGGAAACGCATAAAGAGCCACCCAATACTGGGGACACACCCGCAAGTGTATCCGATACAGGGACTGTAAAACCTTCAACCCGCACACCTGCAACAAACCCAATTGAGCTAACGCCAATAACTCCATCTATAGACAATGAAATTGTAACATCGCCTGTAGAAAAAGAAACCCCTTCATCAAAAGCAACAACAATAGATATTCATGTTAAACAAAAACCGAAGACATTTAGTGTTCAGTTATCCGCTTTGACCGGAGATGATGCAGAGAAGAGGGCTCGCAGTATGGTTGAAAAATTACAGAAAAAATATGGGAATCAGTTTCAATTTAAAATTCAGCCGGCAGGAAAATTATGTAAAATCATGGCCATAAATATCCCTGACGAGAAGACAGCCCGAGAAGCATTAAAAATTCTTTCGCAGGAACCCGACTTTAAAAAGGCATTTATTATAAAACCACAAAAATAATTTTTTATCACAAATATTTTTATCTATAATATAAAAAAGATTGCCAATGAGAGAACCGTAAAGGAGGCAAAAAGAATGAGTAAAACATATTCGGTGAGTGTGGTCGGGCCGGGAGCCTTAGGTTGTCTTTTTGCTGGGAAACTGGCAAAGGCAGGGGTTCGTGTTCATTTGATCGACTATCAACAAGAGCGGATTCATCGACTGGCAAAAAATGGAATTGAAATCATAGAGGGGGACCAATCAGAAAAATATAATGTCCATGTAACAGGGCACATTCCTTCCATGCAGGATTTGATTATTATTCTGGTAAAATCCTATTGCACAGCAAATTTAACATTGCCTCCGGATATCCCAATTCTAACATTGCAAAATGGATTAGGAAATGTAGAAACACTCTGTAAAAAAACAGGAGCAGAAAATCTTCTTGCGGGGATAACTACCGAAGCAAGCACCTTATTGGAAGAAGGAAAGGTTCTCCATACAGCATCAGGGATCACTCTCTTTGGAAGTTGGACAACAGCCTCTATCAAAGAGCCAAAAGAACTTTTAGAAAGGGCCGGCTTCCGAGTAGAAACAACGAATAGTCCCAGTCAGGTTATCTGGGAAAAGACAGCAGTCAATGCGGGTATTAACCCCTTAACGGCTATTCTTAATGTTCCCAATGGTATGTTGTTAAAGATTCGGGAAGCGAGAGAATTGCTTCGTGAACTTGTAATCGAGGCATCAAAAGTTGCAGGAACGGAAGGGTATCGTTTTTCTCGAAGTTTGGTAGAAGTAGCGGAAGAGGTGTGTGAGAACACGGCGAACAATATTTCCTCTATGTTACAGGATATACGTGCAGGAAAAAGAACAGAAATAGATGCAATTAGTGGAGAAATTGTTCGTAGAGGAACATCTACATTTCTTACCACACCGCGAACAAAAATGGTTTATCAGATTATCCGGAGTATGGAACAGCGTGCGATTATCTGACATTCCATACGAAAGTCCTTATACTTTTTCTCCAAAACAAAAAACCGCCTTAACAATTTTACCTCCCATGATTGCTTTTGTACTGAAAAGACTTTTTGCTTTGTGTGAATGGACCGTGTTTAATAAGGAGGAATATATTGACAAGACAATAAAGTCGGAAGGGCGTGTTTTAATCGCTTTCTGGCATGAGCACATGGCTTTTGGTGCGTATCTGTTTCAGGGGTCCAACTATCATACCCTGACAAGTTATAGTTATGATGGTGAGTTAGCCGCTCGTATTGTTCGCCACTTTGGTTTGGAGGCGGTGCGTGGTTCGAGTTCTAAAGGGGGGAGTGATGCATTAAAAGGGTTGCAAAAAGCTTTAGAACATGTAAAGTGTGTTGGCTGGACATTAGATGGACCTAAGGGCCCCCGACGGGTTGCAAAACCCGGTATTGCCGTCTTATCGGCAAGAACAAAAACGCCCATCGTGCCTATGGGTGCTATTGTAAACAAATACTGGTCTTTAAACTCATGGGATAAATTTCCTGTTCCCAAACCCTTCTCTAAAATTTGTGTAGGTTTTGGTCCTGCGATACCTCCCCCCCATTCCCTGGAAGAGGAACAAATTGAATATACACGAAAAGAGGTTGAAGATGCTTTGAATACGCTTCTCTATCGTCTGCAAAAGGTAACAGGCTTTCAGAAAGAAGAATAATATTTTGTGCAATTTTGATTGGTTGTTTGCGGGTTTAAATTTCTTACTCTTGAATAAGAACAATTCTTCGCAGTTGTCCACAGGCTGCGTTAATATCTTGTCCGCGTTCTTTTCGTAAGGTTGCATTTAACCCGTTTTGGGTAAGGAACTGAAGGAATTGTTCGCAGGTCTCCTGAGTAGGGGGATAGAACGAAATGTCCGATACAGGATTCCACGGGATAAGATTGACGGTGCATTTAAATTGTTTTGCATATTCAAACAATTCCTGTGCATGTTTGAGTGAATCATTAACACCACCCAGTAGAACATATTCAAAAGTTATCATTCGGTCGGTTTTTTGCTGGTATTGATGAAGGGCTTCTGCAAGTTTGTCAAGGGGGTATTTACGATTAAGGGGAACAAGGCGGGAACGAAGCGTATCATTTCCCGCATGGAGAGAGATGCTTAATCGCACCTGCCAGTTTTCTTCTGCAAACTTCTGGATCCCTTTAACATCACCAGCGGTGGAAACGGTAATTTTTCGAGCCCCAATATTTACGCCCAAAGGATGCATGATAAGTTTTATGCTCCGGATGACTTCATCGTAGTTCCAGAACGGTTCCCCCATTCCCATATAAACAATATTTGGTGTTCGATGGCCCAGTTCTATTAAGGAAAGTAGATGCAATACTTGTTCAATAATTTCGCCCGCATTTAAATTCCTCTTAAAACCCGCCTTTCCTGTAGCACAAAATGCACATTTTAAAGGACAGCCTACCTGTGTAGAAAGACAAAAAGTTACACGACGCCGATGAGGAATAATAACCGATTCTATCGTTTGATGATCTCTTAATTGAAGGAGAACTTTCTTTGTTCCCGATGTACTACTTTCCTGGACATGCAGAACCTCCGTTTGACAGAAGATGGCTTTGTTTTCTAATTCGTTCCGCAATTCTTTTGATAGATCCGTCATCTTTTGTATATCGAATAGATGTTTTTCATGTATCCAGCGAAAGATTTGCCGACCCCGAAACGGTTCCAGACCGAGTTGTTCAGATATTTCTTCCGGAAATAATCGTGTGATAAGGATTTCATCCATTATTTGTTTACTCCTATTGGGATACCCTTTGTCTTATGGGTTTTCTATATCAACGGGACCATACCCTGAACGAAGCAGTCTGTCTTTCTGTTTCGAAAGTGTCGTTTTAGGTTCTTCAATGAGGGTATTTATAGAGCAACGGTTAAGTTTAATCGTCATAAAAGCGTGTTCCAGTGGAAATTCACAATGGATAATTTCCGGGAAACGAATTCCTTCCGGAGTAACTTTATAGCGTTCTCGTAAACTTTTTGCTATGAGTTCGCCCTGGTTTGAATATCGTTCACTACTTATCAGTACCCATGGGATGCCCTGGACCTCAATTCGGCGGGTAAGTTGTTTATGGTGTTTATCGTGATAGATTTCAATAATTGCTTTCTGGTGTTCCGCGTCAAAAGATTTTAAGAGGATTTTGGAACGAGGTAGTTTCTCCCATATTTCCGGAAAAAATGTTTC
>OGCI01001834.1_pt1 | contig 16103 bp, 13 predicted proteins | sample 1570021 | NCBI WGS metagenome assembly OGCI01 (sample SAMN06264664, study PRJEB24512) | hot springs metagenome | isolation source: Hot spring water | place: South Africa: Tshipise | collected 2015-06-21 | reverse complement strand
CCACAACCGCTGGTGGTGCGTTACCGCGTGGTGGTGCTGAACACGGCAGAAAACGTGAGTGGTGTGACTCTCAACAACCATGCCCGGTGGACCTGGGTAGGCGGATCGCTGGAAGCCGAAGCCACACCGGTGCGCATCATTGAGCCGAAACTGATGGTGGAAAAGACGGTCACCCCGCGTGAAGCGCTGGAAGGACAGGAAGTGACTTACACAATCACCCTTTCCCGCCATCCCGATAACGAAGGTCCTGCCTACGATGTTACATTGAGCGATGTGGTGCCTTATGGCTTGACCTATGTGCCCGGTACATGGCAGTTTGTCAGCGGTCTGGCGCCCACGACGCTGACGGATAGCGGCGCGCCGACGCTGGTGGCGACATGGGATGTCTTCCCCGCTGATGCACCGGCAACTGTTCTGCAATTCCGTGCGCGGGTGACCGGAATCAAACCCGGGAACAGTGTGACCAACGTGGCACAGGTGGTTTGGAGCAGTTTGCCGGGCAATGTCGGGATTCCGCAGTCGCCGTACAATACTCGTTCGACGGAACGCTCTTATGTCCCCGGTTCGTCGGTGGATGTCTATGGCGCTTCAGGAGAAGTCTCTCTGCTGGTACCCGAGGTGGTTTTGCCCCGGACTGGCTTTACGCCTGGACAGGTGACCCGCCTGCCCGAACAACCGCAGGAGAAGCAATACGCTGATCAGGGCATGGTGCTGGAAATCCCCTCGCTGGGAGTGAAAGCGCCGATCATGGGTGTGCCGTTGACCGCGGAAGGCTGGGATTTGACCTGGCTTACCAGTCAGGTTGGCTATCTGGAAGGGACGGCATTCCCGACCTGGAAGGGCAATAGCGGTTTGACCGCGCACGCCTATGGCCCAGACGGAAAACCCGGTCCCTTCGTGAATCTGGGCAAACTCAAGTGGGGCGATACAATTACGATCCGCTATGCCGGACAGGAATACCGCTACGCCGTGCGGGTGGTCAAGCGTGTCCAGCCCAACGACCTGAGCGTGCTCAGCCATCAAGAACGGGCGTGGTTGACCCTCATTACCTGTCAGGGGTATGATGAACGCACCCGTGACTATACTTCCCGGGTGGTCGTGCAGGCAGTCCTGATAGAAGTAAAGTAATTGCAGGAGAAATCACTCCGGGCTGAAGTCTGGTTTTGAATCATGTAGAACGCCCCCCGCAATCGCGGGGGGCGTAACATCAGGCGGGTTGAGCCGCCTGTTGGGAGCGGCTTTCCAGTTCATGAACGGCCTGAACGATGAGATGAGCCGCCTGTTCCAGCGAGAGTTTGCCCGTGTTCAGCACCATGTGATAGAGCATGGGGTCTGCCCAGTTGGCTTCGTAAAAGCGCTTGATATAATCTGCCGATGCCGCGTCGCGCTCTTCAATCAGGTTCTGCGCCTGACGGCGGGGTTGAATATCGGCAAAACCACGATGGTTCTGTTCACGGATTTGCTGTTTGACGCGCAGGATGCGGTCTTCCAGAGGGGCTTCAATGCGCACATGCAGAGTATTGGGTTCGCTTTGCAGGATCACCTGCCCGCCGCGTCCTACAATCACCACATTGCCCTGGGCATGGGCGCTCTGGACGGCTCTCTGCACCAGGCGGAGGGCAGTTTCTTCGCTTAATTCCTGCTCCAGCAGATGCACATTGTATGGCTCCTCAACGATCCCGTAGGTAATCGAAATGGGAGCGGTGCGAGCAAATAATCTTTCCAGAAATCCGCGGACCCGGTAGTTATCTTCACTGTAATCAATGATTTCCTGTTCGGAAAGGCCGCTTTCTTTTGCCGCGTTGAGAATCATCCATTTATCAAACATGCGGTAATTCAGCATGTCTGCGACCATGCGGGCGATTTCGTCTCCACCACTGCCAAACTGACGTGAAATGGTGATCGTTGCCATACCACACCTCCATTTGAGTCACTGCTCAAGAACCCAAGAGGAAGGCGGGGGCAATTTGATAAATCAGGCTTGACGCTGATTCTCCGCCCGATTTTGTAGCCGTGCTATGCCGGGGAATTGTCTATACATAGAATAGCATATTCAGGCGAGAGATTCAATCCATTATGGGGGTGTTTCCAGGAATGATGTAACCAGGTCAGGGTAGTTGCATCCAATTTATGGAAACATATACGGAGGTTTTCATGAAACTGGCTTTTCCCACACAGGACGGCGAGACGATTTTTTCCCATTTTGGACAGGCGCGCTTTTTCAAAGTGCTTGAGGTGAAGGATGGGGTTGTGGTGAATGCGGAATTGCGTGAAAAAGAAGTCCATCTGCACCATGAGGATGAGCCTCATCACGAACACGGTGGGCATCATTCCCACGCCATGTTCGATTTGCTGAAAGATTGTGAGGTATTAATAGCAGGCGGGATGGGTACTCCTGCCTTTAACCGCGCCCAGGAACAGGGTCTGGAAGTGATTCTGACAGGGGAGCGCTCCATTGAAAAGGCATTGCAGGCGTATCTGCAAGGAACGCTTCATTCTGACCTGCGCCGTGTCCATGCACACTGATGCCTGGCACCTGCCTCGCGGGGCTTTTTATTCGGTACGGGTTACCTTAAAAATCGTGCGGGGACGGTCGGGATTGTACCCTTTGGCGAGCGTGAGGTAAAAAGTAAAAAGTTGAGCGGGAATGATGCTCACCAGAGGGGAGAGCCATTCAGGCACGCCCTCGGGAATGGGCAGGGCGGTAGTTGCCTGACGCAGGGCTTGCCGATCGTTGGAAATCATCACCGTCTCTGCCCTTAAATGTTGCAGTTGCTGGAAGGTTTGCCACACCGAAGGAAAAATTTTTCCCTGTGGGGCTGCAATGAGCACAGGAAAGCCTTCCTGGACCATGGCAATGGGACCATGCAGGAAATCTGCGGAGGAATAGGGTTCTGCTGCCACATAAGTCAGTTCTTTCAGTTTCAATGCCCATTCAAAGGCAGTGGCATAGTTATATCCACGCCCCAGCACCGCACAGCGCTCCATGTAGCGATAGCGCTGAACCGCCTGTTCGATTTTTTCCTCGTTTTGGAAGACAGCCTGTGACCATTCAGGCAAACGGTGCAGATCATCCCAGAGGGCAGACTCGCCGGCAAGCGCGGCAGAAAGCATGGCAATTGCCATCAACTGTGCCGTGTAGGTTTTGGTTGCGGCAACGGCTTTCTCTGCCCCCGCACAAATGTCAAAATGGTATTCCGCCGTTTGTGCCAGGGGGGAATCGGCTGCATTGGTGATTGCCAGTGTCAGGCATCCCTGGCGTTTTCCTTCTTCGATAACCTGCACGATATCAGGAGATTGTCCCGACTGGGAAATGCCCACCACCAGCGCCGCGCGCATTTTCGGCGGACTCTGATAGTACGTGAAGAGGGAAGGCGTTGCCAGCGCTACCGGCAGGGCATTGAACGCCCCCCAGAGATAGGTGGCGTAACGGGCGGCATTGTCTGAAGTTCCTCTTGCGGCGATGACCACATAATGGATCTGCCGTTCCCGAATGGTTTGTGCAATTTTTCGGGCGGTCTCTTGCTGGCTTTCCAGCAGATGGCTGAGGCGTTCGGGTTGTTCCAAAATTTCTTCTCGCAGATTCATACGACTCTCTTCAGTGTTCTACCCTTTCAATCCAGATACCACGACTCCCTCAAGGATGAAGCGCTGGGAGAAGAAGAATACCACCATCAGCGGGACGGTAGTCAGCACTGCTGCTGCCATGATGGTGGGCCATTGCTGAACGGTCAGATTGATATTGTACAGCGTGGAGACGTACACCGGCAGGGTATACAGGTCCACCGTTTGCAGGTACATCAGCGGGGTGAGCAGATTGTTCCAGAAACCAACAAACAGGAATGTGGCGACGGTTGCCAGCGGGGTTTTCATCAACGGCATGACGATTTCCCACCAGATTTGCAGGTGACTGGCGCCATCCACAAAGGCGGCTTCGTCCAACTCTTTGGGAATTTGCGCCATGGCTTGCCGGAGCAAAAACACCATTGCCGCACCACCCGCAAAGAAACCCGGAATGATCAGTGGTTTGAAGGTGCCAACCCAGCCCAGTTTATTGAAGAACACATATTGAGGCACAATCAGAGCCTGGGGGGGAATCATCATGGTAGAGAGCATGAGGAAAAACACCAGATTCTTGCCGGGCCACTCCACCCGGCTGAAAGCATATGCCACGAAGGCGATGGAAATCAGGGTGCCGGTGAGCGCCAGCGCGGTATAGAACACGGTGTTGAAATATGCGCGCAGGAAATCACTGTTCTGGAAGAGGCGCAGGTATGCCTGAAAGGTGGGGTGTGCAGGAATCCAGATGATGCCTGGGGCGTTGGTTTCTTCCAGAGTTTTTAGTGAGGAAGAAATCATCCACAGGAGGGGGAAACTCATCAGCACCGTCATGCCGGTGAGGAGGAAATACAACAGAACTCGCTGGAAAATATGAGTAGAGGTGCGCATGGTTTCTCCCTTAATAAAGTTCGTAAGTTACCCAGCGGTTTTGCAGGCGGAACTGAATCAGGGTGACAATCAAAATAAGGAGCATGATCAGCCATGAAATGGCAGACCCCATGCCAATTTCAAAATGACGGAAACTGACCTGCCAGAGATAATACACCATGGAAATAGCGGACGATACCAGTGGCTGGTTATCGCGATACAGCACGTAAATCGGCTCGAAAATCTGCAGGGTATTGATGGTTCCAACCACAAGGTTATAGAAAATATAGGGGGTGAGCAAAGGGAAGGTGATCTTCCAGAAGCGCTGGAAGCGGTTGGCGCCATCAACTTCAGCCGCCTCATGCAGTTCTTTTGGGATGTTATTTAAACCTGCCAGAAAAATCATCATCATTGCGCCGCATCCCCAGATCATCAACAGAATCACTGAGGTCTTTGACCACAGCGGGCTTTGAATCCACAGGGGCACGCGGTTAGGGGGTGGGAATCCGGCTTCCCAGATTTTCATCAGCAGGTTGAATTTTCCGCTCCCGATCCCGAGGAAAACCGCGCTGATAAGTTCCTGAATAAAGATGCCTGCCCGCAAAAGATAATCAAAGGGCGGAAAGGCACGGCTCAGAGCGCGCAGGATCTGATTGATAATGCCTGTGCCTGTGTTCAACATAAGCCGCCAGCACAGCAAAACAGCGGCGTTAAAACCGAGAATGACCGGCAGGTAGAATGCCATGCGGAAGATTTTTTCACCGCGCGCTTTCTGGTTCAGAATAACCGCCAGGAACAGGGCAACGGCGATTTGTAACGGCAGACCAACGACGACCAGAAAAAGGGTATTTACAATGGAGGCTCGAAAACTGGTGTCTTTCAACAGCAAGCGGGCGTAATTGCTGAACCCAACCCACTGTGGGCTGGCACCGGAGGCAATCCGGAAATCGGTGAATGACCAGTACAGCGAAGCCAGCAGGGGAAAGACCACGAAAATTAGAAAGCCAGTAATCCATGGGGCGGCAAATAAGTATCCTGCAAAGGTATCCTGTTGAACCTTTGGGGATGCACCACGCCAGCGTTGAATTTGCCGCGCCAGTACTGCCAGTCCGTAACTGGTCAGGACGATGAAGACTACCGTTAAACCTGCAGTCATCAGAGTGTCCAGGTAAGGGTTTTTCATCATGGGGCAAGCCTCCCTGCGGGGTTAAGAATCCGGTGGGAACAGGAAAAACTGCTCCCACCGGATCAGGGTCATGGGATTATTTCCCTAACGCGGCGGAGTATTCTTCCTGTATCTTCGCCACCACTTCCTCGGGGGTCAATTCTTCTGTGATGAGTTTACCCAGCGCATCTTGCATGATGGTGGACAACTTCGCCGATTCGAGGATACCAGCAAATCCTACCCCGTACTGCGATGCCAGTTCGGCTTCCCGCTTCAATTGCGGTGTATCGGTGACGTAGCCATAGTGCGCATCGTTGCGGGCAGGAATCAAGCCCATGGTCTCATTCCACTTGTGGTTGGCTTCTTTCGTGAACGCCAGTTTGAGCCAGTCTGCCGCCAGTTCTTTGTTGGGGCTGTATTCCGGCACTGCCAGCCAGTCATTGAACGCCAGAACCACCGGCTTGCTCTTGGGGAAGTTCACAGGATCGCCATAGAATGGATCAATGCTGATCTTCTCCCAGATCGGGCGGTTGAAGGGGGGCGCTGCCCAGCCGGAGTGTGCCAGGCAGACTGCACCGTTATCTTTTCCAGTCTCATCGTTTACGTCAATGACAGAGCCCTGACCGGTAGGCAGGGAACCCACTGCATTGGCATAGGGTCCGTAAGTTGCCTGACGCATTTCCAGCATCCATCGGGTGGTTGCCAGGGCTTCTGGCGAGTCAAAGTTCGGAGTGCCGTCGGCTTTATACAGTTCTCCGCCCAGCGAGAAGAATACCAGCAGCCACCACTGCCAGTCTGCCATGGAGCCGGCATCCACGGGCACAAGGGCTTGCTGAACCAGCGAGTTGGTTGCTGGATCGATGATGGTGGCTTTCTTGGCGAACTCGACCCATTCCGCAAAGTTCCTGGGTGTGCCCTTAGTCCATCCGGATTTTTCCATCAGGTCGGTTCGGCAGAAGACGTAGCGCGGGGCGGTGAAAATGGGCAAACCGCGTAATTTCCCCTTGTACTTTGCATTTTCCAGTGCCGGGCCAAAATTCTTAATCTCGGGCCAGGCGGCTTCGCCCAGGTAGGGTTCCATGTCGGCAAGACTTTCGCCGTAGAGGGTGTTCATCTCTGAGCCCAGGTTGATGATGTCTGGTCCCTGACCGGCGGCAAAGAAGCCGCTGAAAGTGGTATCCCATCCGGACCAGGACCCTTCGGTGATTTCCACTTTCACACCCGGATGAGCGGCTTCAAAGGCGGGGTTGATTTCGCTCTTCAGCCATGCAATGGTGTCCGGAGTGTAGTCCAGCAGGTAAATTTTCAGGGTTACCCCCGCCGCGGGCTGTTCAGGAACTTTAGTGGGTTCGGCTGGCTTTTCAACAGGTTGTTCTGCCGTCGGAGTGGCAGGCGTACCGCAGGCGCTGAGCACCAGGCTCAACAGCACCAGCAGAGTCAATCCAACACTCAAATGCTTTTTCATGGTTCCTTCTCCTTCTGAATCTCTTGTTACAGGTGAAAGGATGAGATAAATGTGGATGGATCGCTTCAATGTTGCCTGGAATCACCTCCTTTCGGGGTTGGGGATTCTCCCAGTCTTTGCAGACGCTTCAGCACGTCTTCCTGAAAGTGCTGGATGAGCGTAAGCGTCAGTTCGGTGGGAGAGAGTTGGGGTTGTTGCAACAATGGGGTGAGATCCATAGCAAAGGACATGCCCGTGGAGAGATCCACCCCATGAGATTCGAAATAGGTGGCGTTGGCGCGGCGGCGTCCCATGGTGGCAAGGTCGTAACGCTTTCCGCCGGCAATTTGCGAATCAAACACCCCCAGGAGGGCATATTGCAGGTTTTCATGCTGAGACACATCCAGCACGACTTTATCATTGTCCTCCATCCAGTCCAGCCCACGCCAGACCTCGCACCCCAGTACTCGCTGAGGGTGTTGCTCGACGGGCAAACGCCGCAGGGCAGAGAGGGTTCTCAGGGCCACCGCCACATGGGTATCGTGTTTATCGGCCAGGTTGTGGGTGTATACCTGTTGAGGATGTGTGGCTTGCAGGATAGCGAGCAAATCGGCAACGGGCGCTTCCAGAGTGCTGTCTTTGATGGCTTTGCTGGGATAATCCAGGAAGATTAATGCCGAATATTCCCCCACCACAGCCGCCTTGCGTTGTTCCTTGAAACGAATGAGGCGCATGTCCTCGTCGCTGGTCTGAGCGTATATACCATCGCGCGGTGATCCGCGTCCATCGGTGACAATGACGGCAGTAAACCACTGATCGCGGCGTTGAAAACAGGACAGAATCGGTTCTGCCGCCATAATTTCCACATCATCCTGATGCGCGGCAATGCACAAATGCGTGGTGCGCGCGAGCGCCTCTTCCACAGGTGCACCGTCGGGAATGAAGATTTCTGCGGATGGTTGATGGAACTTCATGGTTTGTCCTCCTTGATGAGTTCGGGTAAACTGGCGGCAGCCACCGATTGCCCTACACGGCGGATTTTTTCATCGGGTAAATGTACCTGAATGTGTTCCAGCAGATGGGGAAACTCTGCCTGCCACACCGAGCGAACGCCTTCCATGAGCAGATTGCCACCTTCCCCAGAGGTACAGCGCCCAAGGATGAGCACGTGTTTAATCTCGTAAAAGTCCGCATAATGCGCCAGCGCATATCCCAGATAGATGCCCATGGTTTGCCAGATGCGGACGGCTCCTTCGTGTCCTTCGTGCAGAAACTTCTGAACGAAAGCAAGGCGTTCGGCATCGGGAACATCCGGAGGGAGGGCAATGCCCACCATTGGAGCAAGTCGGAATACGCACTGTTGAGATAGATAACTGGCGCCGCATCCCCGGTCTCCCGACCACTCTTCGACCGGAGCCGAAGGACTGTAATCAATGGGAGCAAATGCCAGTTCGTTCAACCATCCTGTAATGGCACCCTGCGGATCCACATATCCCGCGGCTTCGCTGGAACCCAGCGCAATCCCCAGCACAGCGTTCTCGCCAATTGCCATGGATCCTGCCAGCGCGGTCACATCACCATCGTTGATGACTTCCAGCGGGACGCCCATTTCCGCCTGAAGCCGTTCAAAAAGTGTGTAAATTTCTCCAGAGTGTTCCTCGGGTACACTGCGAAAGAGTGATGCCACCCGTGGGCGGTTGTGGATATAAATGCCTGCCGCGCTTCCTCCAATGGCATCCACACGTGGCATTTTGCTGGCGGCAGTTTTCAGGGCAGTGAGGATTTCGCGGTAGTGATACGCTGGATCGGCGTGTTTGCGCGGTTCCCAGATCACCTCTTCGCTGTACACCGGCACGCCGTCCACCACCGCACTTACCTTGCGGTCGGATGCACCCAGGTCAAATCCAATGCGGCATCCTTCCAGATGCCTTCCAAGAGATCTGCGGGTTTCCCGGCTGGTGGGCACTTCCTCGAAGGCGCAGGGGAGCAGACGAAATGGCTGAGCATAGACTTTCTCCCCCAGAAATCGGGCATCGAAATGACGGGATCCGTTCTCTCCATATGTACGGGCAAGTTCCTGCGCAAGAGAAAGATTTCCCCCAATGTACACGGTGTGAGCGCCTCTTTGCCACAGTAAAAATTTCAATAAACGTTCGACATAGAAATAGTTCTGAACGGCAAGGGGATGGTCATCAGGGAAAACGCGGGTTTCAAACCGCGAAACCTGCCCGTCTTCTCGCTCCAGAGCAATTGCCAGCGGTACACCTGCTCCGCTCAGCCGTTTCTGAAAGGCATGGTTTGCCAGCACAGCCGGTCGGAAGGCTGAATCCAGGGGCGGTTTGATCAGTGGCTCGGGAAAGGGCAGGGTAGAACTCATCTTTTCAATGCTCCTGTAAGAACAAGACATCGTAATTTTCCAGCACCATGAATGCTGCCGCTCCTAAAATGCAAGCACGATAATCCAGGGATCCAATTTCCAGACAGGTATCCTGTACCAGTGGATGGAAGGCGGCTTTCTGCATGGATTGACGCACATTGTCCAGCCAGGTTTCGCCAAAACGGGTCATTTCGCCTGTCAGCACGATACAGTGGATGTTCAGCGCGCCCACCAGATGCGCCAGCGCTTCGCCAAGTGCATTGCCCGCCTCGGCAACGATGGACTGAAGGGCAGGGTCTCCATCTCCCCATCGTTCCAGCGCTTCAGACAGTGAGGATACCCCAGACCGACGGATGACTGCTCCTGCGCTGGCAATCGTTTCCAGACATCCCCGTTTGCCGCATCGGCACATATCCCCCTCGGGACGAACCACCACATGACCGATTTCCCCCGCCGCACTGCCATCGCCCTGAAACAGGCGCCCGTTGATGAGAATCCCCGCACCAATACCGTGGCGGATATTGACCACAACCAGATTGGAGCGCGAGGCATGTTTTCCGTAAACGAATTCTCCAATGGCGGTCGCCTGGCTGTCATTGAGAATGGAAACGGGCAGGTGAAAGCGCTCTTCCAGCAGATGTGCCAGCGGGAAATTCTCCCAGTCAAGGTTGACTGCCCGCAGTACGATTCCCTGTCGGGTGTGAATCAACCCGGGCGCGCCAATTCCAATGCCAACAATGGGACGCCAGTTCTTCGCTAACAGCCTTTCCAGCAGATTCATCACCAGCGCCAGGGCTTCTTCGGGGTTGTGTCGAAGAGCCGGAACCTGAATGGTCTCTTTAATATCTCCCCGTAAGTTCACCACTGAGGCGATGAAATGATCCTGCGCCAGATTGACGCCGATGAGAAAACGCGAATCGGGCACCAGGCTGAGCAGGATGGGTGATTTTCCCCCTATAGAAGCCCCCGTGCCCACTTCTTCGACAATCCCTTCAGCCAGCAATTCATTCACCAGTTCCGAAACCGTTGCGCGAGTTAACTGCGTTTTCCGGGCAATCTCGGCGCGGCTGATGGAATCGTGTTCAAAGATGGTTTTGAGCACCAGATTGCGATTATGGACTTTGGTTTGCTGATGGGTGGCTTTTTCCATAGGGGGTTATTGTTTGTTTATTGAACTTACAAAGTTATTGTATAAAAAATACAGGAAAAAGTCAATAGGTTTTTGACAAAATCTCTATTTCTTTCTTCCCGATAGAAGAGCAAGTATAATCACCTCTGATATTCCCAATGCAGAAAGGTATGGATATGGAATCTATTCATCTCAACCTTCATGGCGAGGCTCAGCCGCTGGATCGGTATTTTCAGAATTGCATTGGTTCCTGTCATGCATATCTGACCTTGCGAGAGGACTGGCGTGAGCATGCGCGTGCCATTCAACGAGAAATTGGTTTCCGCGCGGTACGGTCGCATGCCATTTTCCATGATCTGGTTGGTATTTACCAGATCCCCTGGGGGGGTGAGCGGGTCTTCAACTTCCAAAACCTGGATAAAATTTACGATTTCTGGCTTTCCATTGGCTTAAAACCTTTTGTGGAACTCAGTTTCACCCCGCGGGCGCTGGCAAGCGGTGATCATACGGTATTCCATTACGGTGCCAATGTCACCCCACCCAGAGATCGCGGTGAGTGGGAACTGCTTATCCACACATTTGCCACCCATCTGATAGAGCGCTATGGATTGGAAGAAGTACAGACGTGGTATTTTGAGGTCTGGAACGAGCCTGACCTGCAGGGAATTTTCTGGACCGGGAGCATGGAAGACTACTTTGACCTGTATGCGCTCACTGCTCGCGCGTTGAAGGGGGTGCACCCCTCACTCAAAGTAGGTGGACCGGCAACCTCCCGCAATCTGTGGGTGAAAGAGATGCTCGATTACTGCGCCGCTCATCAGGTGCCGATTGATTTTATCTCCACCCATCATTATTGTGCAGATGCCGCTTTTGAGATGGGGGAATTTTCAGGCGTTCACTGGCGAGGGCAAAAAGCCATGCTCCGCGATGTTCAGCGGACCGTGCAGGCGGTGCGTCAGTCGGCTTTTCCTCATCTTCCCGTCTTCTACACGGAGTGGAATGTCTCTCCCATTCACGAAGATGTCTACGGCAAGGATTCTGAATTTACTGCCGCATTTGTCCTGCAAACCATTAAAGACCTGAGCGGTTTACTGGATGTGTATTCCTACTGGGCGATTTCCGATGTTTTCGAAGAGTCCGGTCCGGGACTGACGCCGTTCAGCGGGAAGTACGGGCTGGTCAACCTGCATGGCATCAAGAAGCCTGTTTATCATGCTTTTCGATTCCTCAGCCAGTTGTACGATGAAGAACTGCTGAGCGAGGCGCCTTCTTTGCGGGTTACCCGTTCTCCCGAGGGGAACGTGCGTGTGCTGACCTGGAATTTTGTCGAGCCGGTCAACCCGGATTTCCATTCCGATTACCCTCTTTCTGGCGGAGATCGCGAAGAGGAAATTATCCTGGACGGTTTGCGGGGTGAATATGAAGTCATCGGGTATCGCGTAGATCGAGAACACAGCAATGCCTTCCGTGCCTGGCAGGCGATGGGCTCGCCGCAGTATTTGTCCCATGTTCAGGTGGAGCAATTAAAACAAGCCGCGGAGCCGGATGTCTGCTTCCATCAACGACTGGTTCTGGAAGGTACGCTGCGTCTGTCTCATGTGCTGCCTCCTTGCGGGGTTCGTTTTTATGACATTCGTCGGGTAGCGTAACCTTGTCAGAAAGGCGGGAGGGTGGGAAGATGGAACATTCTTCTAAACCGGATATTTGTCCAACCGTTCAGCACTTTGCCATGCCCGCTTTCATCCTGGGGACGTTTTTATTTGCCTGGGCTATCTGGCTGGTGCCGCGCTGGCTGAATCTACAGGATGCCATTGCACTGCGCCACTGGGTGGCGTTGGGTTCGTTTGCGCCGGCTTTGATGGTTCTGGTGCTTCAGTTCGTAGATCAGCAAGCCCGTCAGCGCTGGATGCAGGGCAGATGGCTGGAGGATCTTCTTCTCAGCATCCTTGCGGTCGCCGCGCTGTACTTCATTTGTCTGCCTTATGCTTCCAGTACCCCATTTCAGGTTTCCCCGTTGGGATGGGGAGCGCGGGTGATCCTCTTTGTGGCTGGCGGCGCTGTTTTATGGATGGTCCTTCGCCAGGTGTCTTTGCCACAAACTGTTAAAGGCTGGCTCATCTGGATTACCGCCGCTCTGGCATATCCTCTCCTGATGCTGGCAGGCTGGGGCATTTGGGCGCTGGCGACGGGTTCGGCGCAGATTCATTCCCCTGAGGGCGGAGCAGGCAGATTTGTGTTGACTGTGCTCACTTCCTGGGTTTATCTTTTTCTGTTTGGAGGAACACTGGGAAGCGAACCCGGCTGGCGCGGCTGGTATTTTTCGCGTCTGTTGAAACATCAGCCCTTTTGGGCGGCAGTCTTGATGACAGGTGGATTGGAAGCCCTCTGGATGGTGCCCCTGGTTTTCAATGGGTTGAATCCTGCAGTTGGTTCCCTGTGGCAGGAACTGGCGTATCGGGTATTGATGATTCTTCTTCATGCCGTGCTGCTGGGGTGGGTGTACGTGCGTTTACAGGGCAATCTTTTTCCAGTCATGTTGCTCCGCGCTGGGATGCTGGTAACACCCCTGTTTATTGATTTTACGCCGCTGAGTATAGGATTTCTTGTCATTCTTGCACTGGGATTAACCCTGAACGTTCGTCGCATTCCCGGGTTTCAATCAGGCTAAGGCTAAATTTCAGAACAACTTTTTGGTCTCTCCTACGTATATAAAAACGGAGAAGTTACAGGAGGAACCATGTCTGCCATTGTTCTGGTTCAGGAACTGGTGAAAACCTATGGGAATGTCCTTGCGGTGGATGGCATTTCCTTTGCTATCGAAGAAGGAGAGATTTTCAGCCTTCTCGGTCCCAACGGTGCAGGGAAGACGACCACCATTTCTATCCTTTCAACTTTGTTTCCCCCAACACGCGGCGAGGCCTGGATTGGCGGGTTTTCCATCACCCGTGAGCCCATGCAGGTTCGCCGCATGATTGGGGTGATCCCGCAGGAGATTGCCCTTTACGAAGATCTTAATGCCCGGGAAAACCTGCTTTTCTGGGGACAGATGGTGGGCTTGGAAGGCAAAGTCCTGAAACAACGTGTGGATGAAATTCTGGAACGGGTGGGGCTGGTAGAAAAAGCCCGACAGCCTGTCAAGACGTATTCGGGGGGGATGAAACGGCGTCTGAATATTGGGGTGGGATTGTTGCATGCTCCCCGTTTGCTGTTTATGGATGAGCCTACGGTAGGCATTGACCCCCAATCGCGGCGTGCCATTCTGGACATGGTCAAAGACTTGAATCGTTCTGGCGTGACTATCCTCTACACCACCCATTACATGGAAGAGGCGCAGGAACTTTCCCATCGTATCGGCATTATTGATCACGGAAAAATGATTGCCATCGGGACACTGTCTGAACTGATTCGCCAGATTGGCGAGCAGGAAAAAATCATCCTCTCGTTCAGTGAAGATCAACATCTGGCGCCTCTGGTGGATGATCTCAATGCATTAGCCGGTGTGAATCATGTCATTGCCGAAAACCATTCCGTGACCCTGATCGTGGACAAAGCCGAAGAGATTCTGCCCGAAGTCATGCAATGGGGGCACCAGCGCGGTTTGAAGATTCGCTCTCTCCAGATAGAAGAACCTGACCTGGAAGCCGTATTCCTTCATCTGACCGGTCGTGCTCTTCGCGATTGAGGGAGGGAACATGAAACGCCTCTGGTTGATTGCGGTGAAAGATTTGCGACTGGCGTTCCGTGACCGCGCCGCCTTGCTTTTCTTGCTGGTTGCGCCTTTTGCCCTGATTATGGGCATGGCGCTGATCTCCGGTCGGCTGACAACGCCTTCAGGCAGTAATACCGGCATTCGCGATATCCCTGTGTGGATCATTAATGAGGACGGGGCAGAACTGGGAAATGCGCTGGTCGAAATGATGACCTCGAGTGAACTGGCAGATTTGCTGGAACCGCAGGTGGTGCAGGATGTCCAGGCGGCGCGCCAGGCAGTCAATGAGGATCGGATCGCAGGTGTGGTGCGCATCCCTGCCGGGTTTACCCGCAGTATCATTCCGGCGCAGAGTGGCAACACATGGCAATTTGCCGAGCCGGTGCAGATTGAATTTTATGCCAACCCTTCCCGCCCTACCAGCGCAGGAATCGTGGAAGCCATTTTGCGCGAATTTCTCAGCCGGGTGGAAGCAGAGCGTATAAAGGGAAATACAGCGATTGTTCAAATGCTTCAATCTGGAATCCTTCCGTATGACCGGTTAGAAACGGTTACTCAGCAGATGAGCCAGGGGCTGGAGGCAAGCGACAGTACCGGTGGATTCATCCTCCAGATTGGCGATCAGAAGGGCCGGGAAGAGGTACAGTTTGACATCATGTCCTACATGGCTCCGGGGATGGCATTGATGTTCCTGATGTTCACTGCATCTTATGGGGGGCGTTCGTTTCTCGCGGAACGCCGCCAGCACACTCTCCAGAGGCTGCTTACCACACCCACCAGCGTGGTACAAATTTTTGGCGGCAAGATGCTGGGCATATTTCTTACCGGTGTGGCTCAAGTGCTCATTCTCATTGGAACCAGTACTTTGATTTTTGGCTTGAAATGGGGCGATGCCCTGGGGGTACTGGCGCTTGTCCTGTGTGCCACTTTTGCCGCTACCGGCTGGGGGTTGCTGATCACTGCATTTTCGCGCACTCCGGGGCAGGTGAGCGTGGTTGGCTCGGTGATGATGCTGGTCTTTGGCATTCTGGGGGGAAGTTTTATCAACACCCAACAATTCCCACCGTTCCTCCTCTTGCTTTCCCGGGTAACGCCAAATGCCTGGGGGCTGGATGGCTTTGCCATTCTGGCAAACGGCGGCAGGCTTGCGGATCTCTCACACACCCTTACCGGTTTGCTGGTCATGGGGGGCGTTCTCTTTGCGGTGTCTGTGTGGGCGTTTTCCCGAAACCGTCAACTGCTACAGTCGTAGGGGGGAGATATGAAGAAGATCCTGGCAATCATTCGAAAAGATATCCTTTTGCGGTTTTCTTCGCCGGCAGAGTGGTTGTTCTTCCTGATCCTGCCCATTGTTTTTACAGTTGTTCTCTCTATGGGAACGCCCTCTGAAAATGCGGATCACCGCTCGGTTTTACTGGTGGTGGATGAAGCCCAAACCTCTCTCTCGCGCGAGATTCTCCGGCAACTGGAAAAGTCGTCTGTTGTGCGACCGGTAGAGACAAACCGCCAGGATGCCGAACAGCGTTTCCGCGAGCGCAAAGTTGAGTTCTGGATGCTCATCCCTGAGGGCGTTACCGAAGAGCGTCAGCAAAAGGGTGAAGACCTTACTTTGACTTTTTACGAACAACCCAATCAAACCATTGCGCTGGCGGCTCGTCGTTCCGTGCAGGAATCCTTAAGAGCGGTGACGCAGAGCCTGCAGGCGGCGCAGTTCGCTGTAGAACAGGCAGAAGAGGTGCGCCCGTTTGATAATGAGGCTCAGCGCCTGGCGTACTATCAAGAGGCGCGGAGTCTGGCGATTCGCCTTCAGAACGAAGCGCCTGAACGGCTGGCGGTCATTCGGGAAAACAC